>SR_TP_S13solDRAFT_1000651_pt1 | contig 12944 bp, 12 predicted proteins | sample SodReaTP_S13sol_FD_11159 | JGI IMG/M metagenome (IMG submission 11159) | reverse complement strand
CAAAACAGCAGGATGGCGCACTGCGGGGACGACGTCAGTCAGTTAATGGCTTGTCAGCAGGTAGGAAAAGAGCCCAGCAAGAACACGAACATGGAATCACAGCTGGTGCTGATGCTGGCTCAGCAGATGCCGTTTCGGGCGGTGGCCCGCATTGTGGGCTTGAGCCCACACCGGGTCATGGCAATCTGCGAGCGGTATGTGGAGTTGGCCAGAGCCGAGGCCGATCTGTCCGAGGTTCGTAGCCTGGCGATCGACGAGACGTCCCGGGCCCGTGGGCACGACTACTTGACCCTGGCGGCCGATGCCGAGCGACGGGCGGTCATCTTTGTCACCGAGGGGCGCGGCTCGGAAACGGTTGCCGAGCTGGCCGACGAACTGACGGCTCATGGTGGGGATCCGAATGCGGTCGACAGCTGCAGCATCGACATGTCGCCGGCCTTCATCCGAGGCGTCACTGACCACCTGCCCAACGCCGGGATCACGTTCGACAAGTTCCATGTCATTGCCAAGGCCTCCGAGGCCGTCGATCGGACGCGCCGGATCGAGCAGAAATCCGATCCGGCTCTCAAAGGCATGCGCTGGAAGCTGCTCAGGGCCCCGAACGGTCTCAGCCGGGGCGCTCGTCAGGAGCTCCAGACTCTGGTCACCCGGCTGACGACACTGAGGACGGCACGCGCCTGGCAGTACCGCGAGCAGTTGCGCGCCATCCTACAGCGCAAGCAGGTCAACGTTGTCCGCCAGATGCTCCACCAGTGGTGTACGAACGTGATGCGCTCCAAGGTCGAGCCGATGAAAGCCGTTGCCAAAATGATCCGTCGGCACCTCGATGGCATCGTTGCCTGGGTGAAAACACGTCAAATCAACGGCTTCTTGGAAGCAATCAACGGACTCTTCCAAGCCGCGAAGCGGAAAGCCCGAGGCTATACAAGGCTGAGTACAGCCCGGACGGTGATCTTCCTCCTGGCGGGGAAGCTCAACTTCCGAAGCATCAACCCGCATGTGCATGCTTAACCCACTTGGAATTCAACAGACCCACATTTATTTTGCACTGGGCGGGCGTTGATGTCATCGTGGTGGATACCGCCCATGGTCATTCCGCCGGTGTGATCGAGCGGGTTCGCTGGATCAAGCAGAACTTCCCCCAGGTAGAGGTTATCGGTGGCAATATCGCCACGGCCGAGGCTGCCATTGCCCTGGCGGATGCCGGGGCGGATGCGGTGAAGGTGGGTATTGGCCCGGGTTCCATCTGCACCACACGTATTGTTGCCGGTATTGGTGTGCCGCAGATTACCGCGGTGTCCAATGTGGCTGAGGCCCTCAAAGAGCGGGGCGTACCGCTGATCGCTGATGGCGGTATCCGTTTTTCCGGTGATATCGCCAAGGCCATCGCTGCCGGCGCTTACAGTGTCATGGTGGGTAGCCTGCTGGCCGGTACCGACGAGTCCCCGGGCGAAGTGGAACTGTTCCAGGGCCGCAGCTATAAGGCGTACCGTGGCATGGGCTCCCTCGGTGCCATGGGGCAGGGCTCCAGTGACCGCTATTTCCAGGACGCCAGTGAGGGTGTTGAGAAGCTGGTGCCGGAAGGTATCGAAGGTCGGGTAGCCTGCAAGGGGCCGATGCGTAACATCGTCCATCAGCTGATGGGGGGCTTGCGGGCATCCATGGGTTATACCGGTAGTGCCGATATGGAAACCATGCGTACCCGGCCCCAGTTCGTCCGGATCACCAACGCCGGCATGCGTGAGAGCCATGTCCACGACGTGACCATCACCAAGGAAGCCCCAAACTACCGCATTGGCTGATCCAGCCCGATACACGGCCCGACATCGGGCCGTTTCCTATTTCATGTTGAGGAATCCATGTCCCAGAACATTCATGACCACCGCATCCTGATTCTCGATTTCGGCTCCCAGTACACCCAGCTGATCGCGCGCCGGGTCCGGGAAATCGGGGTTTACTGCGAGATCAAGCCGTTCGATCTCACCGCAGACGAGATCGAGGAGTTCCGTCCCAAGGGTGTCATCCTCGCTGGTGGTCCTGAATCCGTGACGGAACTGGGTGGTCCCCGTGCACCGGAGGGACTGTTCGAGCGGGGCATCCCGGTTCTTGGTATCTGCTATGGCATGCAGACCATGGCCGAGCAGCTCGGTGGCCGGGTTGCCAGTTCCGAGAAACGGGAGTTTGGCTATGCCCAGGTCAAGGTAAGGGCAGAAGGGCCGCTGTTGCGGGACATCAAGGACCACCTGACCGCCCAGGGTGAATCCCTGCTGGATGTGTGGATGAGTCACGGCGACAAGGTGGTTGTATTGCCGGAAGGCTTCGAGCTGCTGGCGTCCACCGAAAGTGCGCCTATCGCCGCCATGCAGGATACCCGGCGCGGACTTTACGGCGTGCAGTTCCATCCGGAGGTTACCCACACCCTGCAGGGCCAGCGGATCCTCGAGCATTTCGTGAAGGATATCTGCCACTGTGAGGCTCTCTGGACACCGGCCCGTATTGTGGACGATGCCGTTCGCCAGATTCGCGAACAGGTGGGCAGCGAGAAAGTCCTGCTGGGTCTCTCTGGCGGCGTGGACTCCTCCGTAACAGCAGCCTTGCTGCACCGGGCCATTGGGGATCAGCTGACCTGTGTGTTCGTGGATAACGGTCTGCTGCGCCTGCACGAAGGCGACCAGGTAATGGACATGTTTGCCCGCAACATGGGCGTCAAGGTCATCCGCGCCGATTCCGAAGATCTGTTTCTGGGGCGCCTCAAGGGTGTCCAGGATCCGGAAGAAAAGCGGAAAATTATTGGCAATACCTTTATCGAGGTGTTTGACGAGCACGCTGCCGAGATTACCGACGTGAACTGGCTGGCCCAGGGCACCATCTATCCGGATGTGATCGAGTCTGCCGCGGCCAAGACCGGTAAGGCTCATGTCATAAAGTCCCACCATAATGTGGGTGGCCTTCCGGAAACCATGAAACTGAAACTGGTGGAACCCCTGCGCGAGTTGTTCAAGGACGAGGTGCGGCGCATCGGCCTGGAGCTGGGGCTGCCCTACGATATGGTCTACCGGCATCCGTTCCCCGGGCCGGGCCTGGGTGTTCGCATCCTTGGCGAGGTAAAGAAGGAATACGCAGAAATACTCCGCCGTGCCGATGCCATCTTCCTTGAAGAGCTGCACCGGGCAGACCTTTATCACAAGACCAGCCAGGCATTTGCGGTTTTCCTGCCGGTGAAGTCTGTGGGTGTGGTGGGTGACCAGCGCCGCTACGAATACGTGATTGCATTGCGGGCCGTGGAGACCATTGATTTCATGACCGCACGCTGGGCGCGACTGCCTTATGAGTTGCTGGAGACGGTCTCCAACCGGATCATCAACGAGATCTCCGGCGTGTCCCGTGTGACCTACGATATCTCCTCCAAGCCGCCCGCGACCATTGAGTGGGAGTAGCCGGCAACGACGGGCACTCTCTGGTAACCGTCTGTCAATGACAGGCGTTCATTCAACCCGGCGCCATTGCCGGGTTGTTTGTTTTTGGACTTTGATTAATTACCTGGAATTACCCGGTTTTTCTATTTGAACCTCAGTGCATCCACCAGCAAGCGAAACAGCGGGGATGATTGACGGCGACTCGGGTAATACAGGTAATAGCCGTCATAGGTGGTAAACCAGTCATTCAACAGACTGACCGGTTTTCCGCTGTGCAGTTCTTCTCTCACCATTGCGGTCGGCGCCTACGCTGGAAAAATGCCCCTGTTACAGAACGTTCAGGAGAGTTTTTGGAACCGGGTGTCAGCCGCTCGAAACCGGAGTAGCCGACAAATTCCGCAATATGCCGCATTGCTCGACTGTCCGACGGTTTGAACAGCTGCGGCGCAGCATTCTCAGTTGCTCGTTCAGTTTGGTTAGTTCCTGGATACGCGCCTCCACCTGCTCGATATGCCTATCCATCATCCGATTCACATCATCACATTGCGCACCGGGTGACCGGTTTAAAGCCAACAACTGCCGGATCTCCGGCAAACTGAGATCCAGGCTGCGGCAGTGCTTGATGAACAGCAAATGCTCAACGGCAGCTTCATCGTACAGGCGAAAATTGCCTTCACTGCGTTCTACAGAGGCAATCAAATGTTCCTTTTCATAATGCCGGATGGTTTGCACGGAGCAGCCAGTCACTTTCGACAGTTCGCCGATTTTCATCATCTCTCAATATTCCGATTGACTCTATAGTTGTTATAGAGTTTATAGTGGCTGTCTGTACATCCACAAGGGCTTTATTCGATGTCTGACCCGTGCAATGACAACTGTCAGAGCAACAAGATTGCCAGTGCCCCCACCTCTGGGATAGCGAATACTGACGTAGCTTTGCAGCATGGCTATGTCAGTGACTACCGGGTACCAAAAATGGACTGCCCGTCGGAAGAGGGGATGATCCGCATGGCTCTGGACAGTATTGAGCCCCGCGTTTTACTGGAGTTCGATACACCGAATCGGAAGGTGCGGGTATTCCATGGCGACAATGGGGCTGCCATCGAGGAGAGGATGCGCTCCCTGGGGCTGGGTGCCACGCTGGAAAAAACCACCCCGGTGGGGGAAGGGGATCTAGTCCTGGCCAGGGAGAAGGAAGAGGCAACCGCCCAGGTCGAAGCCGGTATACTGAAGTGGTTGCTGGCCATCAACGGCGTTATGTTCGTGGTTGAACTGACAGTAGGCTGGCTGGCGCAATCCACTGGCTTGATCGCGGATTCTTTGGACATGTTTGCTGATGCCGCCGTCTATGGCGTGGCACTGTATGCCGTTGGACACAGTGTACGGATGAAGCTGCGCGCTGCGCATTTTTCCGGTTGGCTTCAGTTGATTCTGGCGCTGGGAGTCCTGGCTGAAGTCGGGCGGCGATTTGTCTTCGGCAGCGAACCTGTATCCGCGTTAATGATGGGTTTTGGTCTTGTGGCCCTGGCGGCCAACGTCTGGTGTCTGGTGCTTATCGCAAGAAACCGGCACGGCGGCGCACACATGAAAGCAAGTTGGATCTTTTCGGCTAATGATGTCATCGCCAATGTGGGGGTTATCGTCGCCGGTGTATTGGTCGCCTGGACGGGCTCCCGTTATCCCGACCTGGTCATTGGTCTGATCATCGGGCTGATTGTGCTGAATGGCGCCCGGCGTATTCTGCAACTGCGCTATTAGTCTCTGGCTCTTTCTCGCTGCTCGGATTCATGTCGGCAGAATTCCGCGCCTGGGCGGCCTATTGAAATAGTCTCCGTTCTTGCCGGTGCTTACGGAGAATTTTTCTCTTAACCATGTCCATAGGTGTGGGCATCCTTGTGCATGTGGTCCGGGTGTTCGAATTCCAGTGTCGAATGACGGATGTTGAATTCCTGCGTCAGAGCCTGTTTTATCCTGTACTTGATGTTCTCAAGCTGACCCCATGCACTTTCCTCGATAATCACATGAGCTTCCAGCGAGGCATCGTGTTCGCCCATCTGCCAAAAATGCACGTGATGAAGATCGATAACGCCTTCGATGTTGGACAGGGCAACAATGACGGCATCGGTATCGATATCCACCGGGCTGCCCAGCATGAGGGTTCTGATAGTACCCCCGATTTCTGTCAGACCCAGGTAGAGAATGTAGCCCGCGATGCCGATGGTGATGGCAGGATCAACCCAGCGCATGTCGTAGAGCAAAATAAGAGTCCCGCCAATGACCACGGCGATCGACGCGAGTGCATCCGACAGATTGTGAAGAAACAGTGCGCGGATATTGACACTGTCTTTCTGCATCGAATAGGTGAGCAACGCTGTCAATGCATCCACGACCAGGGCGATACCACCCAGCCAGACGACCCACCAGCCCTTTACCTCTGGAGAATCGATTATTCGCATGCCACCTTCGTAAATCAGGTAGAACCCGATAATGATCAAGGTAGTGTAGTTGATGAGGGCTGCAACGATTTCAATGCGTCCGTAACCAAAGGTCATCTTTGCGTCAGCCGGGCGGCGCGCAATTTTTTGCGCCGCGAACGCGATGACGAGTGATGCCATGTCTGAAAAATTATGCAGGGCGTCCGCGATAAGGGCGAGACTGCCGGCAAAGATACCTCCCCCAATCTGAGCCAGGGTCAGGATCCCGTTCGCCCAGATGGCGATGGCAACGCGTTTATCCTTGGTCTCGGGGGGTATATGCACATGGTCGTGACTCATTGGGTTAACCTAGTTGGTGGCTATTTATAAAGAGGCATCTGCTGTATTCAGCTTACTCTGTGCCTGGTCGCCTGTACCTTGGCGACTTTGTGGATTTTGGGCCATTGGCTACTCATCCTTTTTGACAGTTTTCAGGAGTTCCGCAAGGCTGTCTTCGGCCGCTTTTTTGTTCGGGAATGGCCCGATATTTTGACCTTCACGGGTTAAAAAATACCAGTCACTGTTGATGGCGTGGATGCGATGTGTTCGAAAGGGTGAGGCTTCTTTCAAGTCATCTATTCGTTGCTTGGGTGGATCGTTCATAGTCTTTCCAGGATATAAACCGCAATAAAAGAACATTGAAAAAATCATGGGGAGATTCCCCCCCCACGATGGAGTGTTGGTTAACTATCAGTGTCGTGATTAATGTCGCCTGTGGGCGTGGAGTTACTGGCACTTCTGCCATGCAACAGCGCATAGAGCACAGGGAGTACAAACAACGTCAACAGGGTGGACGAGATAATCCCGCCGATCACCACGGTCGCCAGAGGACGCTGTACTTCGGCACCGGTGCCGGTATTGAGTGCCATGGGTACAAAGCCGAGGCTTGCTACCAGGGCGGTCATCAATACCGGCCGTAAGCGGATCAGGGCGCCTTCGACAATGGCCTTCATCAGGTCACCCTGCTCGTGCCACAGATCGCGGATAAAGGCGATCATCACCAAGCCGTTTAACACCGCCACCCCGGAGAGGGCGATAAAGCCAACACCCGCCGAGATCGACAGGGGCATGTCTCGCAGCCACAGGGACAGAACCCCGCCGGTGAGGGCCAGTGGCACGCCGGTGAAGATGATCAAGGCATCTTTGAGGGAGCCGAAGGCCATCACCAAGAGTGCGAGGATGATGGCGAGGGTCACGGGCACCACGATGGCAAGCCGCTGACTGGCGGACTGCAGTTGCTCGAAGGTCCCGCCGTAATCCAGCCAGTATCCGGCGGGTAGGTCCACGTCGTCCGCAATGCGCGCCTGTGCTTCCTCGACAAATCCGCCCAGGTCGCGGTCCCGCACGTTGGCGGTGACCACCACCCGACGCTTGCCGTTTTCCCGGCTGATCTGGTTGGGCGCCGGAGCCAGCTCCAGCTCGGCCACTTCCGACAGGGGCACATAGCCACCGTCCGGCAGGGGGACAGGTAGGTCCGCGAGGCTGTCCACATCCCGGCGGATGTCTTCGGGAAGACGCACCACCAACTGGAAGCGGCGGTCGCCTTCGTAAATCAGGCCGGCGTTTTCGCCCCCGACACCGGCTGCCACCAGATCCTGGAGATCATCCACGGTCAGCCCGTAGCGGGATAGCGCCATGCGCTTGGGGTGTACCGACAGCATGGGCAGGCCGGTCACCTGTTCGACCCGGGCATCGGCGGCGCCCTCCATGGATTCCACAACCTCAAGGACGTCGTTGGCCGATGCCAGCAACTGATCCAGGTCATCGCCGAACACCTTGATGCCGATGTCGGCGCGCACGCCGGAGATCAGTTCGTTGAAGCGCATTTCTATGGGCTGGGTGAACTCATACTTGTTGCCGGGAAGCATTTCCACCGCTGCTGCCATTTCCGCCACCAGTTCATCCTTGGTTTTGTCTGGGTTCGGCCATTGGCTGCGGGGCTTCAAGATAACAAAGTTGTCCGCTACGCTGGGGGGCATGGGGTCGGTGGCCACTTCCGGCGTGCCGATCTTGGCGAACACCTTGTCCACCTCCCCAAAGGCCTTCAGCCGTTCTTCCAGCTGCGATTGCATCTCGATGGACTGCTCCAACCCGGTGCCCGGGATGCGCAGGGCATGGAGTGCAATATCCCCTTCATCCAGTTGTGGAATAAATTCCGACCCCAGGGTGGTCGCCAGCCAGAGACAGACCGCTACCAGCGTGGTCGCGCCGCCCAACACCAGCCAGCGGAACCTCATAGCCACCCGCAGCGCAGGCCTGTAGAGCGATTTAGCACCGCTGATTACCGGGCTTTCCTTTTCGCTGATCTTGCCCCCCATAAAGACCGCAACAGCGGCGGGCACCACGGTCAGTGACAGCACCATGGCCGCCAGCAGTGCCATTACGACAGTGGCCGCCATGGGGTGGAACATCTTGCCCTCGACCCCGGTGAGGGCAAAGATCGGCAGGTACACCACAGTAATGATGGCGACACCAAACAGGCTGGGACGAATCACTTCGTTGGTGGCCTCGAACACCAATTGCAGACGTTCCTTGAGGGCCAACTGACCCTGGTGCTGGGCCTGGGACAGGCGCCGGATACAGTTCTCGACGATGATGACCGCGCCGTCGACGATCAGGCCGAAATCCAGCGCCCCCAGACTCATCAAATTGGCGGATACGCCAGACCGCACCATACCGGTGATGGTGGCGAGCATCGAAAGCGGAATGACAGCTGCCGTGATCAAGGCGGCGCGCAGGTTGCCCAGCAACAGAAACAGCACCACGATCACCAGCAGTGCCCCTTCAAGCAGGTTCTTCTCCACCGTGGCAATCGCCTTGTCCACCAGGGCTGTGCGGTCGTATACCGCCTCCACCTTGACGCCGTCGGGCAGGGAGGGCTGAATGGCGTCCAGTTTCTCGGCCACCGCCTGTGCTACCGCCCGGGAATTTTCCCCCACCAGCATCATGGCGGTGCCCATCACCGTTTCCTTGCCGTCGCGGGTGGCGGCTCCGGTGCGCAGCTCCTTGCCAATGGCCACTTCAGCTACATCGGCTACCCGGACTGGCGCACCATCCCGGTTGGCAATCACCACCTGTTCAATATCGCCAATGGTGGCCAGCTGCCCGGGCGAGCGCACCAACAGCTGTTGGCCGTTGCGTTCGATATAGCCGGCGCCGCGATTGGTGTTATTGGCCCGCAGGGCGCTGACCAGTTCATCCACCGTGATGCCGAACTCCAGCAACCGTTGGGGCGACGGCGTGACGTGGTACTGCTTGTCGTAGCCGCCAATGGTGTTGACTTCGATCACGCCGGGCACCTGGGCCAACTGGGGTTTGATGATCCAGTCCTGGATCTCCCGCAGTGCCGTAGCGTCCAGCGGACTGCCATCCGCTTGAGCGGCGCCGGGCAGGGCTTCTACGGTGTACATGAAGATCTCGCCAAGACCGGTGGCGATGGGACCCATCTCCGGCTCCAGCCCGGGGGGCAGCGCGCTCTTGATGGCGCCCAATCGCTCATTGATCAGATTGCGGGCGAAATAGATGTCCGTGCCTTCCTCGAACACCACCGTGACCTGGGACAGGCCGTAGCGGGACAGGGACCGGGTATAGGACAGGTTGGGCAGGCCGTACAAGGCTGTTTCCACCGGAAAGGTAATGCGCTGCTCCGCCTCCAGAGGCGAATAGCCCGGTGCCTCGGTGTTGATCTGTACCTGGACATTGGTGATATCCGGCACCGCGTCGATGGGCAGGCGCTGAAAACTCCACACGCCCACGCCGACCAGCACCAGAATAAGGGATAACATTAAAAACCGCCGCTCTACCGAGAGACGTAAGATGGCATTGATCATCATAGCCTCCTGGTTAGTGGTCGTGGGATGCGCCGGATTTTTCGATATCGGCCTTGATCAAATAACTGTTTTCCACCACATAGCGATCGCCTGCTTGCAGGCCGCCCAGCACCTCAGTCAGGTTGCCGTCGCTGCGGCCCAGCTCCAGTGGGCGGATCTCGTAGGTGTCATCCACCTGAATAAACACCACAGTCCAGTCCCGGAAGGATTGTAGGGCGCGGTTGTCTACGGCGAGGGGGGCCTCCACCGTTTCCACCACGATATCCCCGGCCACCAGCAAACCCGGGGTCAACAGGCCTTTGGCGTTGTCAACTTCAACCCGGGCGAGGGTGTAGGGGGCGTTACTGGGTGCCGGCAGCAGGTGGCGGATGGTGCCTTCCCGCTCGATGCCGTCAGCCTTCAGTCGGACTTTCTGGCCAATGGCAACCTCGGCCCGTTGGCCGGGGAAGACCTTGAATTCCGCCCACAGAGTGGTCAAATCGGCAATGGCGAATAGGGGTTGCTCACCGGCCATTTCCCCGTTGCTGATCCGACGCTCAATGACGATCCCGTCGATGGGCGCTCGCAGTGCGTAGGTCTGCAGACTTTCGTTGGATTCTACTTGAGCGAGTACGTTGCCACGCTCGACCCGATCGCCCAGATTGACCTTCACCTGGCTGACCACGCCCGGGAAACGGGCGCGGATCCGGGCAATCTGCTGCGGTGCCGTGGTCAGGCTGCCGTAGGTGGTGAGGCTGCGCTCGATGGCACTCGGCCCGGCTGCGGCCGTTGTGATACCCGCTTTTTGGGCGATAGCCGGGGCGATCCGGGTGCGACCTTCGTGGGATTCCCAGTGCCAGCGGTAGTTCTTGCCGTCCATGGCGAGGGTCACTTCCACGTCGAAGGAGTGGGGTTCGGTCACCACGCCATCCCCCAGCCAGTAGTCCCCCTGGTAGGCGAAGTCGAATGTGTCCACTTGCCCGCCCAGGCGGGTGAGCTGGACATTGAGGTCAATATCATTGGTAACGGCGCGGCCAGCCTTGGTGACCCAGGCCCGGTATTCCGGGGGAACGCCCTGCTCAAAGATTTGCAGTTCGACGGTGGCGTCATTCTGTTGCAGCAGTATGCCGCCGTGAGGCCCCCTGGCCTCGGTCTGCGATTCGTCCTGTTGTTTCTCGGCGGCTTGTAAAGGGTTGATGGCAAGGCAGGTGGCCACCAGTATCAGAGAGAGTTGTTTCATCAGTTGCATGGTGTGAATCCTGAATTTGTGGGTTAGCGCGTCGGGGCGCCCGGAACAGCCACGAGGGGCTGCGCCGTGAGTTGTTCGATCAGCGCCTGGTTGAGCAGCGCCGTGGTGGCGGCGTCGACCAATGCCTGCCGTGCTGAGAGCAGTTCCCGCTGTGCGGCGGTCCACTCCACATAGCTGTAGCGGCCGTTTTCATAGGCTTCGCGGGTCTGAGTGAGTGCCTCGGTCAGGTCGGGAAGCATTTGGCTGCGAATCTGCTCAACAGTCTCGATACTTTGTTGCCGCAAGTGGTAGGCGTCGAACAGGCGCGAATGGAGGCACAGCAGGGTATCCTCCCGGCGGAATCGGACCTCATCCCGCGCCGCCAGGGCGGCCTGCACCTCGCCGCGATTGCGCCGTCCGGAAAAGAGCGGTACCGAGAGCCCTGCGGTCAAGGCGGTATCATCCGTCTCCTCGAAACGCCGGACGCCCACCTGCCAACGGATGTCGCTTTCGGACTGGCTGCGCGCCAGCTGAATCTCCGCTTCGCGGATACGCTGTTCGCTCGCGTAGATTTGAATGGCTGGGCTGTCGCTGACCCGCTGGTACAGGGCATCGAAGTTGTCGGATGAACCGAACTGGAACAGATCGCCTTCCAGCATTTGAAAGTCCGGGCTGGTATCGCCCCACAGGGAAGCCAGAGCCATTTTCCGGCTCTCGTAGGCGGCTCGAAGACGGGACTGCTCAATACGACTCTGGGTGAGCGCGGCCCTGGCGCGCAGGACTTCGGCCTGGGGCGCCGCGCCCCTGTCGGCGCGACGGGTGACGATCTCGTGGGTGGCCTCGGCCAGCGCCACAGCTTCAGCGGCCAGTTGGAGTTTTTCCTGCAGGGCCAGTGTGGCGACAAAGCGCTGGGTCGCCTGTCCCAAGAGATCCAGGGTCTCGGCCCGGCGCTCGGCCTCGACCCGCCCGTATTGTGAGTCAACTACGCTGACGCGGGCCTGACGCTTGCCGCCAAGTTCGAGGACCGATGACAAGGACAGGGTGTACTCCGCCCCGTCGACCCCTCGCAGATTGTCGCTGCCGAGGAAGTTTTCCACTTCCAGATCGGCCTCCAGGGCAGGATTTTGACCTGCCGTAACGCGGCGACCCTCAAGACCCTGAAGGCGAAAATCGAAGACCTGGAGGCCGGGGTTTTGCGCCATGGCCCGCGAGAGTGCCTCGGACAGAGTGAGTGGTTTGTCACCGGCATGTGCCAGGGCAGAACCGAATGCCAGCGTTAGAAGGCAAAAGGCATGAATAATAAAATGGCATGGCATTGCGCGCCGCCCAGTTATGGGCATTCTGAAAAGCATGAGACTGCTCCTACGAAATTCTAAATGACGGTTATTCCCCGGGTGGGGAAGATATTCGCAGGGTCAGGAAATGGGAGGGCGGAAAAGGGAGGATTGAACCCCGGTGGTGAAGTTGGCTTGGTAGTCGGACAGTACTATTCCCGCAGTCAAGCCGGAAATGTTGGTGAGGGTTCCCAGCAATACCATGTGAAAGCAGCTGTGGCTGTGATGGCAATGATCCGCTGAATGACTGGGGCTGCCGGGAGACGACTTGGTTGCCTGATTTTCGCTGGAAAAATCCGCTGATTCGTGTGAATGCGCATCATAATGTGGCATTGCGGGGTTGTGCGGTTGTGTTTCATAGGCAATAGACGCCACTGACTGCAAAGCAATCAACAGCGTCATTGCGACTATGAAACAGCGTTTAATCATGCAAGTGGTCCCGGAATTTGATCGTGAGCCTAGCAGAAAGGCAACCACATAGAAAGGACTGGACTCCCATGGCGTTACGTGTGTCCGTAGTGCGCTGCCCTGAGTGGCGGGCGATTGCACCGACCAACCGCAGTTCGTCTATGTGGCTGCCGCCGGGGGAGTATAGGAAGTATAAGCGCCCTATTTCCTGATTTCCAACGGTATCCGGAGCCGTGCCAGGCTGGCCCCGGACGCTTGCCAAAGTCCCCANCANG
>SR_TP_S13solDRAFT_1000650_pt1 | contig 12948 bp, 12 predicted proteins | sample SodReaTP_S13sol_FD_11159 | JGI IMG/M metagenome (IMG submission 11159) | reverse complement strand
GATCTGGCTTGGCCTGCGGGCCCGCGTCTCGGAGGCTAGCCCGGCTGAAATTCTGGCTGTTGAGGCGCGCGATACAGCCACTGGTCCCGCCGCCAATCTCCGCGCACGCGCACCGCAGATTGCCTTCGCCGGTTTGGCGCTGGCCTTCTTCGCGGTCGGCATTCACGACGCATTGAAGCAAAGCTTTCTGGGTCAGGTATTTCCGCTGATCATGGCGATCGCAGGCGCAGGGTTCACAGTGCTGGTGTTGGCGTTTCTGGTCCTTGGCAAGCCCAACCATCCCGTGTCGGCAGATACAGAACACGAAGAGCAATCCGAGGGCGCGCCGCTACGCTCGACGCTTGGCGCCCTTGCTTGGGTGGGCGCGCTGGTCGGACTGACGGCCATCGCGGGTTTCATTGTCGCACTGGTCACCTTCTTCATTGCGTTCCTGAAACTCCGCGCCCGGGCAGGCTGGCTGTTGACGCTGGTCCTGACGGCTGGCTGCACGGGCTTCGTGCTGACCCTCGCCTCGGCGCTGAACATGCGGTTTCCGGGCGGATTGCTGCAAGACCTTTACCGGCTTCCATGGCCTTTTAGCTGAGAGATACTATGCAAACCGAAATCCCGTTCCTGTTCATGCGCGGGGGCACATCCCGCGGCCCGTATTTCAATGCCGCAGACCTGCCCGCCGACCGTGATTTGCTGGCGTCCGTTCTGCGCGCGGCGCTTGGTTCTGGCCATGTGCTTAATATCGACGGAATCGGCGGTGGGGCTACGGTCACGACCAAAGTTGCGATGCTGTCGCGGTCTGATGCGCCCGGGGTCGATGTCGATTATTTTTTCGCGCAGGTTGACCCGATGCGCGAAGCGGTCGATTTCCGGCCAACCTGCGGCAATATCCTGTCGGGCGTGGGGCCAGCAGCGATTGAGATGGGTCTGGTGCCGGTTCAAGGCCCCGAAACCCGCTTGCGCATTCGCGCGGTCAATACCGGCGCGCTTGTAGACGCGCTGGTGCAAACACCCGATGGCCATGTCACCTATGACGGCGGCTACATGCTTGACGGCTTGCCCCGCAGTGCCGCGCCTGTGGCGCTGAGTTTCATGGGGACAGTTGGCACCATGTGCGGCGCGTTACTGCCCACGGGCCATGCGCGCGATGTGATCGACGGGGTTGAGGTGACGCTGATCGACGTGGCAATGCCCATGATGATCATTCGCGCCGCGGATCTGGGCCTGCGCGGCACCGAAACCCCCGCGGAAATCGATGAGAACACGCCCCTTCTGGCACGGATCGAAGCGCTACGGTGCAAGGCAGGGCCGATGATGGGACTGGGCGCGGATGTGTCAGCGTCAGTCACCCCCAAGGTCGGGTTGATTTCGGCGCCGGTCGCGGGGGGCAGTCTGTGCGCGCGCTACCTGACGCCTTGGGCATGCCACCCTGCCATGGCGGTGACAGGGGGACAATGCCTAGCGGCCTGTGCTGTGCTGAAAGGGTCGGTCGCTGACGGGCTGTCACAAGTGCCCGCCACGGGACCAGCGGCCATGTGCATCGAACACCCGTCCGGCGCGCTGGAGGTGATGCTGGATTTTGTCGACACGCCACAGGGCGTGGACATCCGCGCCGCCGGTCTGACCCGCACCGCAAGGCTTCTGGCACGCGGAACCGTCATGGTGCCGCGTGGGGTTTGGGACGGAAGGCAATAGGCGACGCATTCGCGGGACGGATTGGACATCCATTTTTTTCTAGTCGAATATGTATCCCTAAGTCGCGCGGGCGAAGTTCATCTTCACCGCCCGAATAACAGTGAACAAAAGCAAACCGGCCGGTCCAAACAGAAACGTCGCAGGCAAACACGGAACAACCGTCCAGAAACTGATCCCGTGCTGTCGGGCCTTTCGGCAAATCCAGGCACCGACAACCAAGTCAAATGCAAGGAAATGAACCCATCCTGCGAGAAGTGCGCTGGAACTGGTGAACAGTTGCTGCACCTCCGCAAGGCTACCAAAACCCCCTTCGTTCTGAGCAGGAAAGAAGATCAGAAGGATCGTATAACCTATCGAAAGCACGATCGGCACCAGATAGCCCGCGATGTGGTCGGACCACTGCGGCATCCATGGTGACAGCAAGAGTGCAAGCCACCCTGCCATCGCCAACATGCCCGCGAGTGAGAAAAGAATTTCAAAATCCATGGCGTGGCCCAATATGCAGGAATAAATGAGACAGCTCATATCAGCCACATTGCTTGCGTTTGCAAGCGATTCGGCCCATATAAGGCGTATGACAAACTTACAAAGCACAAATGCCCTTCGACTTCTGCAAGCCGCGGATGAATTCCATGCCAGGCTTACTGGCGAGTTTGGGGCTGTCCACGGCCTTTCAGTGAATGAGTTTTTCCTGCTTATGCATCTGGAACGCGCAACCAGCCACAGATTGCCGCGCGTCGAGCTGGCCAAAAGAATGCATGTCAGCGGGTCCACCGTGACCCGAATGGTCGCCCCGATGGAAAAGACCGGCCTTGTCGCCCGTGAAGTTGACGCGCATGATGCGCGGTATGCCTTTGTTGTCATTACCGGCGCTGGTCAAACCAAACTGGCCGAAGCGCGCGCAACATTTGACAAACAAGCGGGTTACCTGTTTCAGGACCGGTGGAAAGGCAGCGAGTTGGAACACCTCTCGGCGCTTCTCCATCGTCTTGTTGCGGGCAGTGTGTCAAATCTGACGTGACCGAACCTGCGACCGCATAGACCTTCTGCCCGTCCCTTGCCCCCTTCGGCTTAGCGCCGCGCCAAAAGCGCGGCTGTCCGGTAGAAGCCATGCACCATTTTCGTATAGGGCGTCAGCACGAAAAACGCCAACACTGCGCCCAGATGTATCGCCAGCAGGGCGGGTACGGCACTGGTTCCAGTCGCGGCATAAAGTGCAAGGCCCGTGGCCGATACTGTGAACAGCAGCAGCACGAACGCCATTTCGCCCCCCCAGACACGCGCGGCCCCCAGTTCCGGATCGGCGCGCAGTTTCAGCCATGCCAACGCGCCCGTGCCCATGCACAGCAAAATGCCGCCGGGCACCCCCAGCAATTTGGGCGGCGACCAGAACGGATAAGGGGCTTCCCACCCGAAGCCGTAATGCATCAGCGTTGCCACAGACGTGGCGGCAAAGCACATCACAAACCCCCAAAGCGTGGCCTGATGGGCATGGCGGCGTGCATTCGAATAGCGCGCGCCCTGTTCGAAATTGCACCCCTGCCCCGCGCCACCGGACAGGTTTTTCATGCGCGCGACCGACCCACCCATATGGCGCAGGCTGGCCCATGTGATCCGCCCGCCACCGATTTCGCGCCAGTAGCTGCGCAAGGACAGGGCAAGCCCAGCAAGCGGCAACACAAACGCAGGCGCGAAGATGGCCACCATCGCATTATGCGAAAGATAGGCGTAGAACCCTTCGCCGCCCTCAGACTGCAAGCGCGCCATAACGAAAAACAGCAGCGCAAAGCCCGCAATCAGCGCGGCAGCCACAGCGACACCACGGGCATGGAACACCCGCGCAAGCGCCTGTGGGCGCGCGTGGCGCTCCCATGTCTCCTGCCGTAATTCTGCCAGCACAGCGGGCAGGTTCAAGTCAAACTCATGCGGGGGGGCATACTGGCAAGCATAATAGCAGCCACGGCAATTATGGCACAGATTGGCCAGATGGGTGGCTGATGCGGCCGTCATTTCAGGCAGGGCGAAAAGCTGCGGGAACACGTCACAGTAGCCCTCGCAATAGCGGCAGGAATTGCAGATCTGGAACTGGCGCGCGGCCTCATCGTTCAAATTCGGGGTATTATCCAGCATGCGATGCCGCCTCCTGTCCTGCGATGCGTCCGAAAACCGTGCCAATGGTCATGCCAAACCCTGCCAGATAGCCCTGCCCAAGGATCGAGCCTGCCATCACCTCTCCTGCTGCCCAGACATTTGGCAGGGGGCCATGCGCGCCTTGCACCTGCGCGCGTTCGGACACTTTCAAACCCAGATAGGTGAAGGTCACACCGGGGCGCAGCATGTAGCCGTAATAGGGCGGTGTATCTAGCGGGCGTGCCCAGTTTGTCTTTGGCGGCTCCAACCCGCTGGTGGCCAGCCCGTCCAGCACACCGGGGGTGAAATCGCCTTCGCGACAGGCAGCATTGTAATCCGCCACAGTCTTTTCCAGCGCATCCCCCGACAGCCCCAGCGCTTGCGCCAGCCCGCCCAGCGTGTCGGCCTTGACCGGCGAAAATACGGGCGGCATGAACAGCCCCTGTGCCTTCTGGTCGGTAATGGCATAGGCGATCTGGTCAGGCTGCGCAGCAACAAGCCGGCCCCAGATGGCGTAACGCTTGGGCCAGACATCCTCGCCCTCGTCATAGAAGCGTGCGGCGTCGCGGTTCACGACAAGGGCATACGGCACGCAGTCCAGACGGGTGACGATGCCGCCATCAAATTTTGGCGCGCGCCCGTCAATGGCCACGCAATGGCATTGCGTCGGGTCCCCCACCGATTGCGCGCCTTGATCCAGCACATTGCGCAGCACGGTGCCGCGGTTATAGGGCGTGCCGCGGATCAGGAAATTTTCGGCCCCCGGCCCCCATGCGCGCGCAAGCCAGTCCAGATCCGCCTGAAACCCGCCAGAGGCCAGCACAACCGCGCGCCCTTCGATCTGTTCACCATCTGCCAGCGTGACGCCATGAAAGCGCCCATCGCCAAGATCAACATGCGCCACCTCGGCGTTGTAGCGGATCGTCACGCCCAGATCCTCGGCGCAGGCGTAATAGGCATTGACCAGGGCTTTGCCGCCACCAAGAAAAAAGGCATTCGTGCGATCCAGCGACAAGGTCCCCGACAGCGATCCCTGAAAAATGACGCCATGCCGCTCCATCCAGGGCAGACAGGCTTCGCTGTTGCGTATCGCAAGGCGGGCCAGTGTCGGGTCGGTTTGCCCCTTGGTGACGCGCATCAGGTCGTCGTAATATTCATCTTCGCCGTAAGTGTCGGTCAGAACCGACAGCGGGCCGTGATGCATGCAGCGGAAATTGCGCGTGTGTCGAGAATTGCCGCCGCGCATATGTTCGGGCGCGGATTCCAGTATGACGACGCGCGCGCCAGCCTCTGCGGCCTCGATTGCGGCACACAGTGCTGCATTCCCGCCACCGACCACCACCACGTCATATTGCAACATCATTTCCCCCGCTTGGCTCGATTCCATCCATCAACCCTGCCTCGCGCAGCTGGCGCAGGCGGATGCGATGCGCAGCCTCGATATGGGCGCGCATCACCTGTTCGGCCTTAAGGCCGTCGCGTGCATGCAGTGCGCCCAACAAGGTGTCATGCTCCTGTGCGGCGCTTTTGCTGCGGGCAGGGTCAAATAAAGTAGACTGGCCAAGGATCAGCAATGTGCGCGCCATCGCCCCGATTGCACCTTGAAGATAGCGGTTCTTGGCTGCATTGATCAGGGATGTGTGGAACTGCCGGTTCAGGCGCGCAACCTCGGAAGGTAAATCGCTTGCAGTCATCGCTGTGTTGATTTCCGACAGCTCCAACAACTCAAGATCAGACGCGGCGCGCGCCGCAAGCCGCGCTGCGGTCCCTTCCAGCACCGCGCGCATCTCGTAAAGCTCCATGACCTCGGCATAACCAAGGCGCCGCAAGCTTGCGCCCTGCCGTGGCAGATGCTCCACCAGACCATCCGCCTCCAATCGCCTAAGGGCCTCGCGCACTGGTGTACGCGAAATCCCAAGGCGGGCAGCCAACTCGACCTCTCGCAGTCGCGCACCGGGCAGAAGCACCCCAAGGCGGATGTCTTCCAGCAGCCGGTCATAGGCGCCCTGACCCTGCGGCAGATCAACAACGGGCTGGGATGGTTTGCGCATATCGCCCTCGGGGTTGCGGGTGTTTGTTTCATCTTGCATACACTTGGATACAAGAGTATGCAAGATACATATTCCACGAGAGAAATCATGTTTACAAGGAACCGCCTTCTGACATTTGCCATCGCCCTTGCCGGTGTCGGGGTGTTCCGTTTTCTTGCGCTACCGCTGCCATTTCTGTTTGGCCCGATGTTCGCCTGCCTGTTTGCGGCCCTGCTGGGGGTACGCATGCAAGGGGCAGGCCAGCTATCTGTTGCGGCGCGCACGATTCTGGGTGTGGCCGTGGGCGCATCGATCACGCCAGCAATTCTGGGCCAGATTCCGTTGATGGCCATAACGCTGGCCATGATACCCGCTTATGTCGTGCTGATTGGTCTGGTCGGGGTGCCTTTTTTCCAGCGCATCTGCGGCTTTGACCGCGTGACAAGCTATTATGCCGCAATGCCCGGCGGGTTTCAGGATATGGTGTTTTTCGGCCAGGAAGCGGGCGCAAACCCCCGCGCGTTATCCCTGATCCACGCCACAAGGGTTCTGGTCATCGTGACGCTGGTGCCCATTCTGCTGACCGGCCCCTTCGGTGTCGGGCTTGACCAGCCGATTGGCGCGCCCGCGCGCGACGTGCCGCTGCATGAAATGGCGATGATGGTTGTTATCGCCCTGATCGGCTGGAAAGGGGGCGTGCGTATCGGGCTGTTTGGCGCGGCGATCCTTGGCCCGATGATTCTGGCCACTGCCCTGTCGCTGGGCGATATTTTGCATCACCGCCCCCCCGCCGAGGCGATCATGGCGGCGCAATTCTTCATCGGCATGGGAATCGGGATGCAGTTCAGGGGTGTCACGTTCGCCGAACTGCGCCATGACGTCGCCGCAGGGGCCGCGTTTGCGGTCATACTGGCCGCCCTTGCGGGCGTGTTCACGCTTCTGGCGTATAAGTTGGGGGGCGCACCGATGCTGGAAGCCTTCTTGTCCTTCGCGCCGGGCGGGCAGGCCGAAATGACGGTGTTGGCCATTGTCGCGGGTGCCGATCTGGGGTTCATCGTCATACACCACCTGATGCGGCTGATTGTGGTGATTACTGGCGCGCCGATCATGGCGCGCCTGATCTGGGGGAAAACAAGATGAAAATCGCGATACTGGATGATTATGCAGGCGTAGCGCTGGAATATGGCAACTGGGACGGCCTTGGTGACATAACTGTATTTCGCGATACATTGCCGATGGGCCCGTCACTGGTCGCACGGCTGGAACCCTTTGATGTGGTGTGCCTCATGCGCGAGCGCACGCCATTTCCCGCAGCCCTGATTGACGCGCTGCCGAAACTTCGGCTGATCGTCACCTCTGGTCCACGCAATGGCAGCATTGATCTGGCCGCAGCGCGGGCCGCTGGTGTAACGGTCTGCGGAACCCAATCGCGCAAGACCACAACTGCCGAACTGACGCTTTTGCTGATGCTGGCGCTGAACCGGCAGTTTCTGTCCAATGTGCAAAGCCTGCAATCCGGCGGGTGGCAGGGCGCGTTGGGGCGCGATGTGGCGGGGCTGCGGTTGGGTCTGGTCGGCCTTGGCAAGATCGGCGCACAGGTTGCCACGCTTGCGCAAGCATTGGGCATGTCTGTCTGCGCGTGGTCACAAAACCTGAGCGCGGAGCACGCGGCAGAATGCGGCGCGGAACGGATGCCTTCGCTGACGGCCCTGATGGCGGCAAGTGACGTTGTTTCAGTGCATCTGGTTCTATCGGACCGGACACGCGGCCTGATCGGGCAAGCGGCGTTTTCAGCCATGAAGGACGGTGCAGTGTTCATAAACACATCCCGTGCGGGGCTGGTGGACAATACCGCCCTGCTGACAGGTTTGCGCCAAGGGCGTCCGGCCGCTGCGGGTCTGGATGTGTTTGACATCGAACCCCTGCCCCCGTCACACCCGATGATGGACCCTGACCTGATTGCACAAGGCAAGCTGCTGCTGACACCGCATCTGGGCTACACGACCGAGGCGACACTGCGCCTGTTCTACAGCCAGACGGCAGACGCAGTGCGCGCATGGGCGGACGGCGCGCCAATCCGGCAACTGTAGCCGCACGCGCCCATCACGCGGGCCTGAAAACGCGTTCTGCTGCGGCTGCAAAAATTCCCGCGTGAAAAAAAGGCGCTTGGCGCGTTTTTGCTTATTTTCTGACCATCCACCTTGCACAAGACGTGGAATTGACCGCGATGACCTTGCCCAAGGCGGGGGTTCATGGGTTGCAGGGGCAAGTCAACCAGTGCCGGACATGAAACTTCATATCGTTATTGTAGAACCCGATCAAACCCGCGCTCGGCTGGTCATTGACAGCCTGCAACCGCTGGGACACCACGTCACCGTTATCAGCGAGGCCGCAGGTCTGGCGCGCCGCGTGTGCGACATTGCGCCCGACATTGTGCTGATCGATATGTCCAACCCGTCCCGCGACACGCTGGAAGAAATGGCCCTTGCGTCCGGCCCGATGGAACGGCCTGTTGCATTCTTTGTCGACCGCACAGACCGCGACCTGACTCAGCAGGCCATTGAGGCCGGCGTATCGGCCTATGTGGTGGACGGCCTGCAACCGGACCGCGTGGCCTCTGTGATGGATGCGGCGATCGCACGCTTCCAGATGTTTCGTCGCATGCGCATGGAATTGGAAACAACCCGCCGCGCGCTGGAAGAACGCAAGCTGATTGACCGCGCCAAGGGGATATTGATGAAAGCCCGCGGCGTTACCGAAGAAGAAGCCTACGCCTTGCTGCGCAAAACCGCGATGGATCAGGGCCGCAAAGTCGCCGAAGTTGCCAGCGCCCTTGTCACCGCAGCGGGGCTGTTGTCATGAACCTGACCACATGCCGCGTAGGCTTTGTTCCGCTTCTGGATATGGCCCCGATTGTCATTGCCCATGAAATGGGTTTTGCTGCGGCCGAAGGGCTGGCGCTGGATTTGCAGCGCGCGCCGTCATGGTCCAGCCTGCGCGACATGTTGCTTTGGGGGCAGGTCGATGCCGCGCATATGCTGGCCCCCGTGCCTGTGGCCATGGCGCTTGGGCTTGGTGGCGCAGTGGCGCGGCTGGATATCTTGCAGGTGCTGTCCATCAATGGTGACGTGATCGGCGTCTCGCAGGGGGTGGCGGACAAGCTGCGCATGGCGGGTCATGCTTTCGCCTTCACTGATGCGCGGCAGGCGGCGACCGATCTTGCAAGGGTGGTTGATGGTCCCTTGCGCATCGGTGTGCCGTTTCCCTTTTCTACCCATGTCGAACTGGTGAATTACTGGCTGCGCGATGCCGGGCTGGAGTATGAATTATGCACCATCCCGCCGCCCCGCATGGCCGATGCGCTGGCCGCAGGCGAAGTGGACGCGTTCTGCGTAGGAGAGCCTTGGGGATCGGTCGCCGTGGAACTGGGCGCGGGCACATTGCTGTTGCCCAGCCGCGCCATATGGGCCGTGGCCCCCGAAAAGGTGCTGGCCGCGCGCCATGACTGGGTTTGCGAAAATCCCGCCCTGACCGGATGCCTGATGCGTGCCATATGGCGCGCGGCAAGGTGGCTTAGTGTGGCAGACAACCGGCTGATTGCGTCTGAAATTCTGGCGCGCCCCGAATATGTCAACGCGCCGGTTGAGATATTGGACCGCGCCTTGCGCGGCGAAATGGTCATTTCACCCCAAGGCGAAATCCGGCAGGTGCCCGACATGATCCGGTTCTTCGACGGGGCGGCAAGTTTTCCGTGGCGGTCACAGGCGGCGTGGTTTGCCACACAACTGGCCGCGCGCCACGGGCTGGACCCTGAAACCAGCCGTGCCGCCGCGAAAGCGATCTGCCGGACGGATCTGTACCGCCAAAACCTGCGCGCAGCAGGCGCCGACCTGCCCGGCGCGTCCGAAAAGCTGGAAGGCAGTCTGCACCACCCCACCGCCGTCGCATCCGAGCGCGGGCAGATGATCCTTGCGCCCGATGCTTTCTTTGATGGTCAGATTTTCGACTCCAGCCGCAACACGCGCTGAAATTTTCAGCACCCCAATGCTGCATCTGCATAATGATCCAGTTCTGGCACGGTTTTTGGTGAATTTTCGCATGACACCTGCAATCAAGGGGTGACCGAAGCGACAAAGATGTCGATTCGTAACATCAGGGTTCAATGATGAACCCCCATGGGCACAGCCGCCTGACCAGATTGCGCTTCGCTTGCGCAGCTTTGGTCGGCGGCTTTTTTCGTTTCGGCCCCACGCAGTCGGGCCACAGCCAGAGGATATCATCATGATCCGCAAGCTTCTTGTTTCCACCAGCATCATCGCGGCACTTGGCGGCACCGTCGTGCACGCTGACAGTTTCCCCGAAATCGAGGATCTGACACTGGGTTTCATCAAACTGACCGATATGGCCCCCTTGGCCATCGCCTATGAACGCGGCTATTTCGAGGATGAGGGCCTGTTTGTCACGCTGGAAGCGCAGGCCAACTGGAAAGTGCTGCTGGATGGTGTGATCGACGGCAATTTGCACGGGGCGCATATGCTGGCGGGCCAGCCATTGGCCGCGACCATCGGCTTTGGCACTTCTGCCCATATCGTCACGCCGTTTGTCATGGACCTGAACGGCAATGCCACGACCGTCTCGAACGAGGTGTGGGAGTTGATGCGCCCTGCCATCGCGTCAGATGCGGATGGCAAGCCCGTCCACCCCATTTCCGCACAATCCCTGCGCCCCGCGCTGGAAGCGTTCGCCGATCAGGGCCGCCCGTTCAATATGGGCATGGTCTTTCCCGTCTCGACCCATAATTTCGAATTGCGCTACTGGCTGGCGGCTGGCGGCATTCACCCCGGTTTCTACAGCGCCGACAATATCACCGGCCAGATCGGGGCCGAAGCGCTGCTGTCCGTGACGCCGCCCCCGCAAATGCCCGCCACGCTGGAGGCAGGCACGATTTCGGGCTATACCGTGGGCGAGCCTTGGAACCAGCAAGCCGTTGCCATGGGCATTGGTGTGCCGGTTGCGACCGATCTGGATATCTTTCCCATGCGCGCCGAAAAGGTTCTGGGCCTGCGCGCCGATTTCGTGGAAGACAACCCCAACACTGTCCGCGCCCTGACCCGCGCGCTGATCCGTGCAGCCATGTGGCTGGATGCGGATGAAAACGCCAACCGCGACGAGGCCGTGCAGATCATCAGCCGCCCGAACTATGTAGGGGCTGATCCAGAAGTTCTGGCCAATTCCATGACCGGCACTTTTGAGTTTGAACAGGGCGATGTGCGTCCGGTGCCCGATTTCAACGTGTTTTTCCGCGACTACGCCAACTTCCCCTTCGTGTCGGATGCCGTGTGGTATCTGACCCAGATGCGCCGCTGGGGCCAGATCACCGAAGCACAAAGCGACGCGTGGTATGTTGAAACCGCACGCAGCGTCTTTTTGTCTGATGTGTTCGAGCAGGCCGCACAATCCCTGATCGATGACGGGCTGGCACCGGCAGACGCCTTTCCCTTCGGCAGCGACGGGTTCCGCGATGTGGTCGATCACGCGATCGACGGCGTGCCCTATGATGGCCGCAGCCCCAATGCCTACATCGACAGCCTGCCGATCGGGCTGAAGGGCGAACAGACTGTCATAGGCACACAGGTGCAGGGCTAACCCCCTGCATAAAAGGAGTTTTTGACATGACCGCAATCGATCCCACCCAAGTTCAGGCAGACCGCCGCGCGCGCCTGTTCACCCGCATCAACAAACTGGACGGCTGGTTCAAGGTTCTGGGCCTGTCCTTCATGACGCCCCTGCTGCGCGCGCTGGCAGGTGACAACCCCAAGGCACAGGGCAAACAATTATGGCAGTTACTGGGGGTTCCGCTGCTGGCGATCGTTGGTTTCCTGCTGCTGTGGGGTAATCTTGCGCCACGGGTTGAAACATCGCTCGGGGCTATTCCCGGCCCTGTGCAGGTGTGGGAACAGGTGGGCGTGCTGCATGCCGATCATGTGGCGGAACGCGAACGCGAACGCGCGTTCATGGAACGTCAGGCCGCGCGCAATGCCGAATTTATTGCCGCCGGTCAGGAAGACCGCGTACGCGAACGTACCTACACCGGATCGCCCACCTATTACGACCAGATCTGGACGTCCGTGAAAACAGTCTTCTTCGGCTTCATGATTGCAACAGTTGTTGCCGTGCCGCTGGGCATTGCGGCGGGCCTGTCGCCCACCACGAATGCCGCCCTGAACCCGTTGATCCAGATATTCAAACCCGTCAGCCCGCTGGCATGGCTGCCAATTGTGACGATGGTTGTGTCAGCCGTGTATGTCACGCAGGACGGCATGTTCTCGCGCGCATTTCTGACTTCGGCCATCACGGTGACGCTGTGTTCGCTATGGCCCACGCTGATCAACACCGCCCTTGGTGTGGCCAGTATTGACCGCGACCTGATTTCGGTCAGCCGCGTGCTGAAGCTGAACACATGGACCAAAATCACGCGTCTGGTGCTGCCATCGGCGCTGCCGCTGATCTTCACAGGGTTGCGGCTTAGTCTGGGTGTGGGCTGGATGGTGCTGATTGCGGCGGAAATGCTGGCGCAGAACCCCGGCCTTGGCAAATTCGTCTGGGACCAGTTCCAGAACGGGTCATCCACCAGCCTCGCGCAAATCATGGTGGCGGTGTTCACCATCGGAATCATCGGCTTCCTGCTGGACCGGCTGATGTATGCGCTGCAATCGCTTTTCACCTTCTCGAATAACCGGTGATCGCCATGACCATTCTGGAATTCAAAAATGTCTGCAAGGGTTTTGGCACAGGGCTGAACCGCGAGGAAGTTCTGAAAGACATCTCTTTATCGGTGAACGAGGGCGAGTTTCTGGCGATCCTTGGGTTTTCAGGCACTGGCAAAACCACGCTGATCAACCAGATCGCGGGGCTTGCCCAGCCTGACCGTGGGCAGGTTCTGTTCAGGGGCAAGCCCATCACCGGACCGGGGCCGGAACGGGGGCTGGTGTTCCAGTCCTATTCGCTGATGCCGTGGCTGACAGTGGCGGGCAATGTCGCGCTGGCGGTCGATGCCGTGCATAAATCCGCCAGCCGCGCGGAACGTGCCGCGATGGTGGAC
>SR_TP_S13solDRAFT_1000649_pt1 | contig 12958 bp, 10 predicted proteins | sample SodReaTP_S13sol_FD_11159 | JGI IMG/M metagenome (IMG submission 11159) | reverse complement strand
GGCGGGCGCCTTCAGCCGCGCCAGCCGCTCCGCCGCCACGCCCTGCTGGCGCAGCCGATCCAGCAGCGCCGCGGCCTTGCGCCGGCTGCCGACGAAGGCGAGGTAGCCGGCCTCGCTGTCCAGCGCCGCGGCCAGGGCCTCGCGGTCGCGCCGGCCCTGGGTTGCCACCACCNCGGCGTCGCGCGGCCCCAGCGCCAGATCGGCCAGTTCGAAGCCGGGATGCGCCTGGTCGCGCGGATCGCAGCCTTCCATGTCCTCCGGCGCCGCCGCCGCGACCACCCGCCAGCCGAGCCGCCGGCCCAGGTCGGCGACGGCCCGGGCCACCGGCGCGCCACCGCAGACCAGCAGCCGCGGCGCCGGGCGCATCGGCTCGACGAAGAGATCGACCGTGCCGCCGCTGGGGCAGCCGCTCTTGTGCAGCTCCGTGCCGTCGCGGTCGAGGCGGGTCACCACCTCCTCGCTCGGCTTGACACGGATCAGTCGGGGCTCGCCGCTGGCCAGCGCCTCGGCGGCGCTGCGCCGCACCGCGCCCTGCACGCAGGCGCCGCCGAGGAAGCCCTGCAGGCGGCCGTCGGCCAGCACCACCGCCTTGGCCCCGGCCTTGGCCGAGGTGGCGTTCTCGGTGCGCACCACCGTGGCAACGCAGAAGTCCTCGCCGGCCTCGGCCAGGCGGGCGATCAGCGCGACGATGTCGGGGGCCTGCGGGCTCATGTTGCGATCACCCTATTGCTATCCCCTGCGTCAGGAAGGCCATCCCAGGGTGCGGTAGTCATTGCGAGCGTAGCGACGCAATCCAGGGCCATCGCCCCTTGGCCCCTGGATCGCCACGCTCCCTTCGGTCGCTCGCGATGACGCGTCTTATGGTACGGCCCATTCCTCCTCCTCACAGCCGCGCCAGCTCCGGCTCCAGCGCCGCCAGGCTCGCCAGGCTGTGGGCCGTCGCGAAGTGATCCACGTGCGGCAGTGCGGCGGCCATGCCGCGGGCCACCGGCGCGTAGTCGCGCCAGCCCAGCAGCGGGTTGAGCCAGACCAGGCGCCGGGCGCGGCGCTTCAGACGCGCCAGCTCGGCCGCCAGGGCCTCCGGCTCGTCGGTGTCGTAGCCGTCGCTGAGCAGCACGACGACGCAGCGCGAGCTCAGCGCCGAGCGGGCGTGGCGGTCGTTGAAGTCCTTCAGGCAGGCGGCGATGCGGGTGCCGCCGCCGAAGCCCTCGGCCAGCAGCGTCAGTCGGCTCATGGCGCGCAGGGCGTCGGGCTCGCGCACCGCCTCGGTGATGCGCACCAGACGGGTGTGGAAGAGGAAGGCCTCGGCACGCAGGTCCTGCCCCAGCAGGCCGCGCAGGAAGGCCAGGAAGGGCCGCGCGTAGGGCTGCATCGAGCCGGAGACGTCGAGCAGCAGCACCAGCCGCGCCGGCCGGCTCGGCCGCTCGCGCAGCAGCAGCTCCAGCGGCTCGCCGCCCTGGGCCAGGCTGCGGCGCAGGCTGCGCCGCAGGTCCGGCTCGCGCCCGCGCCGCGACGGCCGCCGCCGCCGGCTCAGGCGATGGCGGATCGCCTGGGCCAGCCGCTCGGCGATGCGCTCGGCCTCGGCACGCTCCTCCGGCGAGGTGAAGCGGCGCAGGTCGGTGCGGCTGCGGGCCTCGCGGCGGCTGGCGACCAGCCGTCCCTCCCCCTCGCCCGCGGTCTCCTCGTCGCCCTCCAGCAGGCCCATCGGCCCGGAGGCCTTGCCGCCGGCGTCGCTCGGCAGTACCGCGTCCCAGACCTTGGGCAGGGAGGGGCGCCCGCCGAGCCGCGCGCTGCCGGCCGGCGTGGCCTGCTTCATGCCGCGCTCCGCCCACCAGGCCTCGAAGAGCTCGTCGAAGCGCTCCCACTGTTCCTGCGTGCCACAGAGCAGCGACTTGAGGCCGAGCCGCACCGCGCGGCGGTCGAGCGCCGGTCCCGCGGCCAGGAAGGCCGCGGCCGCCTGCCCTTCCGCGATGCCGACGGCGAAGCCGTTCAGCCGCAGCAGCGAGAGGAAGCCGGCGAGCCGGGCGAGCGGGCCCCGGGCGGGCGCCGTCGCCATCTCAGGCCACCCGGCCGACCAGCCGCGCCGTCACCTCGGGCGTCACGGCGGCCAGGTCGGCCTGGGTCTTGAGCAGGCAGACCAGGCTGGCCTGGACCGCCGCCGGATCGTCGTGCAGCGCGGGCAGCCGCAGGCCGGTCAGGGCGCGCACCCAATCCAGCGTCTCGGCCACGCCCGGCTTCTTCTCCAGATCCTCGCGGCGCAGGGACTGAACGAAGGCGACCGCCTGGCGCAGCAGCCCGGCCTCCACCTCCGGCAGGCGCGCGCGCAGGATCGCCAGCTCCTTGGCCTCGTCGGGGAACTCGATCCAGGCGTAGAGACAGCGCCGCCGCAGGGCGTCGGACAGCGCCCGGGTGCCGTTGGAGGTCAGGATCACGCGCGGGATCGAGCGGGCCTCGATGGTGCCCAGCTCCGGGATGGAGATGCGGTAGTCCGCCAGCACCTCCAGCAGGTAGGCCTCGAACTCCTCGTCGGCGCGGTCGATCTCGTCGATCAGCAGCACCGGCGGCGTCTCCTGGGAGATCGCCTCCAGCAGCGGCCGGCGCAGCAAATAGTCCTCGGTGAAGACGTGGCGCTCCAGGGCATCGCCCGACAGCCCCTCGGCCTCGTGCGCGCGGATCGCCAGCAGCTGGCGGCGGTAGTTCCATTCGTAGAGCGCCGACGTGGCGTCCAGGCCCTCGTAGCACTGCAGGCGGATCAGGCGGGTGTCCAGCACCTCGGAGAGCGCGCGCGCCACCTCGGTCTTGCCGACCCCGGCCTCGCCCTCCAGCAACAGCGGCCGCTGCAGGCCCACGGCCAGCGTCAGCGCCATGGCGAGGCTCTCCTCCGCCACGTAGCCGACAGCATCCAGCCGAGCCTGCAGGTCGCGGAAGTCTAGGTTCATGGGGTGGGACCGCTCCTGCATCGTGTCACCTTGCCGTCGTCGGTCATCGCGAGCGACCGTAGGGAGCGTGGCGATCCAGGGGCCAGGGCCTCTTGCCCCTGGATTGCTTCGCTACGCTCGCAATGACGAGGCAGGTGGCAGTGCCCTTTGCCGTCGACACCCCCCTAGCCCACCAGCCCCAGCCGCTCGGCGGTCTTCCACACCCGCCAGTGGTCGTGCGGCATCTGGGTGTGGGTCAGGCCGAGGTGGGCGAAGGCGTCGTTGACCGCGTTGGAGAAGGCCGAGACGCCGCCGACGTTGGGCGACTCGCCGACGCCCTTGGCGCCGATCGGGTGGTGCGGCGAGGGGGTGACGGTGTGGTCCGTCTCCCAGACCGGGGTCTCCACCGCGGTCGGCAGGAAGAAGTCCATCAGGCTGGCCCCCTTCACGTTGCCGGTCTCGTCGTAGGTGATCTCCTGGCCCATGGCGATGGCCAGCGCCTCGGTCAGGCCGCCGTGCACCTGGCCCTCGATCACCATGGGGTTGATGCGGGTGCCGCAGTCGTCCAGGGCGTAGAAGCGTCGGACCTCGGTGACGCCGGTGTCGACGTCGACCTCGACCACGCAGACGTAGGCGCCGAAGGGATAGGTCATGTTCGGTGGGTCGTAGTAGCTGACCGCCTCCAGCCCCGGCTCCATGCCCGGCGGCACGTTGTTGTAGGCGGCGAAGGCCACCTCCTGCATGGTCTTGAAGCGCTCCGGCGCGCCCTTGACCACGAAGCGGTCCACGTCCCACTCCAGGTCGTCGTCGTGCACCTCCAGCAGCCAGGCGGCGATCATCTGCGCCTTGGCGCGGATCTTCCGCCCCGCCATGGCGGTGGCGGCGCCGGCGACCGGCGTCGAGCGCGACCCGTAGGTGCCCAGGCCGTAGGGCGCGGTGTCGGTGTCGCCCTCCTCCACCGTGATGTTGGCGGCGGGGATGCCGATCTCGCTGGCCAGGATCTGCGCGAAGGTCGTGGCGTGGCCCTGGCCCTGGCTGATGGTGCCCAGCCGGGCGATGGCGCTGCCGGTCGGGTGCACCCGGATCTCGCAGGAGTCGAACATGCCGAGGCCGAGGATGTCACAGTTCTTGATGGGTCCGGCGCCGACGATCTCGGTGAAGAAGGCGAGGCCGATGCCCATGAGGCTGCGGGTCTCGCCGCGGGCGAAGGCCTCGCGGTTGCGCCGCTGCTCCTCCCGCAGGGCCGGGTAGTCGACGGCCTGCAGCGCCTTGTCGAAGGCGGTGTGGTAGTCGCCGCTGTCGTACTCCCAGCCCAGCGCGGAGCTGTAGGGGAACTGCTCCTTGCGGATGAAGTTCTTCCGCCGCAGCTCGGCCGGGTCCATGCCCAGCTTCAGCGCGAGCACGTCGATCATGCGCTCGATGAAGTAGGAGGCCTCGGTGACGCGGAAGGAGCAGCGGTAGGCCACCCCGCCCGGCGCCTTGTTGGTGTAGACCCCCTCGACCGCCAGGTGGGCGACCGGGATGTCGTAGGAGCCGGTGCAGATGTTGAAGAAGCCGGCCGGGAACTTGGTCGGGTCGGCGCAGGCGTCGAAGGCGCCGTGGTCGGCCAGCACGTGGCAGCGTAGCGCGGTGATGCGGCCGTCGCGGGTCGCGGCGATCTCGCCGGTCATGTGGTAGTCGCGGGCGAAGGCCGTGGTCGAGAGGTTCTCGATGCGGTCCTCGATCCACTTCACCGGCACGCCGGTCACGATCGAGGCGACGATGGCGCAGATGTAGCCGGGATAGACCCCGACCTTGTTGCCGAAGCCGCCGCCGATGTCGGGCGAGACGATGCGGATCTTGTGCTCGGGAATGCCGGAGATCAGCGAGGCCACGGTGCGCACGGCGTGCGGCGCCTGGAAGGTGCCCCAGACCGTGAGCTGCCCGTTGATCTTGTCCATGGAGGCGACGCAGCCGCAAGTTTCCAGCGGACAGGGGTGGACGCGCTGGTAGGTGACCAGCTCCTTGGCCACCACCTCGGCCTCGCCCAGCGCCGCCTCGGTGGCCGCGGCGTCGCCGACCTCCCAGGTGAAGATGTGGTTGTGGTGGCGGCGCGGGCCGTGCGCGCCCTCGCTCTTGCCCTCCAGGTCTTCGCGCAGCACCGGGGCGTCGGGGTCCAGGGCCTTGAAGGCGTCGACCAGGACCGGCAGCTCCTCGTAGTCCACCTCGACCAGCTCCACCGCGTCGGCGGCGATGTAGCGGTCCTCGGCCACCACGAAGGCGACCTCCTGGTTCTGGAAATGCACCTTGCCGTCGGCCAGCACCGCCTGCACGTCGCCGGCGAGCGTCGGCATCCAGTGCAGCTTCAGCGGCTTCAGCTCCTCCGCCGTGATGACGGCGACGACGCCCGGCAGCGCCAGCGCCTTGGAGGCGTCGATCGACTTGATGCGGGCGTGGGCATAGGGCGAGCGCACGAAGTCGCCGTAGAGCATGCCCGGCAGCTTCATGTCGTCGACATAGCGGCCCTTGCCTTGGGTGAAGCGCGCGTCCTCGACGCGCTTGCGCTTGCAGCCGAGCCCTTCCAGCTGCGCGGTACGGGCTTCGGCGGTCATGACGTCGGCGCTCATTCCGCGGCCTCCCTCGGTGCGTTGAGCTGATCCGCGGCGGCGCGGATCGACTTGACGATGTTCTGGTAGCCGGTGCAGCGGCAGAGGTTGCCGGAGATGCCCTGACGGATCTCCGCCTCGCTCGGGTCCGGGTTCTCCTGCAGCAGGCGCCAGGCGCGGGTGATCATGCCCGGCGTGCAGAAGCCGCACTGCAGGCCGTGGTGCTCGCGGAAGGCATCCTGCAGGGCGTGCAGGCTGCCGTCCGGCTGGGCGATCCCCTCGATGGTGGTCACCGCGGCGCCGTTCGCCTGGGCGACGAAGAGGGTGCAGGACTTCACCGACTTGCCGTCGAGGTCGACGGTGCAGGCGCCGCAGTGGCTGGTGTCGCAGCCGATGTGCGGGCCGGTCAGGCCCAGCTCCTCGCGCAGGAAGTGGATCAGCAGGGTGCGCGGCTCGGCCAGCGCCTCGAGGGCGCGGCCGTTGACCGTCAGCTTGACGTGCATCTTCGCCATCTCGTGGTTCTCCTCAGGCGGCGCGGCTGCGGGCGGTCTCGATGGCGCGACGCAGCACCACGCCCGCGACATGACGACGGAACTCCGGCGGACCGCGGCCGTCGCTCGCCGGCTGCAGGATCGCCTTGGCGGCCTCCACTGCTGCCTCGACAGCGGCCGGCTCCAGCGCGCTGCCGACCAGGGCGGCGCCCGCCGCCTCGGCGAAGAGCGGCGTGTCGCCGAGGTTGGTCAGGCCGATCGCGGCGGCGCTGCAGCGCCCGCCCTCCAGGGTCAGCAGCACGGCGGCGGCCGCGGTGGCGTAGTCGCCGACCTTGCGCTTCTGCTTCACGTAGGCCCAGCCTTGCCCCGCCGCGGGCCGCGGGAAGGCGACCGCGGTCAGGATCTCCTCCTCGGCGCGGGCGGTGAAGAAGGCGGCCTCGTAGAAGTCCCGGGCGGCGACTTCGCGCGGCCCGGCCGGCCCCTCCAGGCGGAAGCGGGCGTCGAGCGCCTGCATCACCGCCGGCATGTCGTTGCCGGGATCGCCGTTGGCGAGGTTGCCGCCGATCGTGCCGCAGTAGCGCACCTGCGGATCGGCGATCATCTCGGCGGTCTCGCGCAGGATCGGGCAGTGCCGCGCCAGCACCTCCGACTCGATGATCTCGCGCTGCGTGGTCATGGCGCCGATCACGAGATCGCCGCCCTCTTCGCGCACGCCCTTGAGCTCGGTCAGCCCCTGCAGGTCGACCAGGTGCTCCGGCAGCGCCATGCGCAGCTTCATCATGGGGATCAGGCTGTGGCCGCCGGCCAGCACGCGGGCCTCGTCGCCGAGATCGGCGAGCAGGCCCAGCGCCTCGGCCAGGCTGGCGGGCCTGTGGTACTCGAAGGCTCCGGGTATCATGCGTCTCTCCCTCCTGCGCAGCCCGCCCTGCTTCGGCGCGGCGGCCGAGTGGGGCGTTTTGACGCAGCGTGGCGCAAGCGCGGCGCAGCGGTAGCGGCCCGCTGACGACCGGCGGCGGTTGCGCACGAACTGCGAAATGGCTGCACGAACGGCGGAGGGCTCTTTCGGCCGCCTCAGAGCCCCAGGGCGCGGCGTACGTCGGCCAGGTGCGTACGGCTGACCGGTACGGGCGGCCCCTCGTGCCCCGGCAGGACCAGGAAGGCCTTGTCCTTCTCGCGCCAGAAGCCGCGGGCGTGGCCCAGGTTCACCAGGAAGCTGCGGTGCGTACGCACGAAGCCGCGCCCGGCCAGCACCTCCTCGGCGTGCGAGATCGACCAGGGGCAGAAGTGGCTGCCGCCGCCGTGGTGCAGGCGGGTGTAGTGGCCCTCCGCCTGGATCGCCGCCACCGCCGTGGCCTCGATGAAGTAGGTGACGCCGCTGCGTTCGTAGGGCAGGCGCAGCGGCTCGGCCGTACGCGCCGCTGGCGCGGCGGCCGCCGGCGGCTCGGGCGAGGCCTCGGCCAGGGCACCGCGGGGCATCCCCGCCGGCTGCGGCTGCAACTGCAGCGGCAGGGCGCTGAGCAGGAAGAGGCCGCAGACGAGGAAGGCGGCGAGCGCGACGATCAGGGCGAGGTAGCCCGGCTCGATCACCGGCACCGCCACCTCCAGCATGTCCTCCACCGGCATGAAGCGGGTAAACGCCATGGCGGAGTAGTGCATCGAGGCGATGGTCATGCCCAGCACCACGGCGGCGAGCGAGAGCTGCGGCAGGGTGCGGCGGCGGTAGGCGATGCGCAGCGCCGCGGTGGAGGCGAGGATGGCGATGCCGGAGGAGAGGAAGAAGCCGGCCGGCAGGTAGCTGACCGTGCAGCCGCCGCCGATGGCCTCCATGCCGACGTAGTGCATGGAGACGATGCCGAGGCCGGTCAGGGTGCCCGCCGCGACGGTGCGCAGCCAGTTGCGCTCGCCCAGGTGCAGCAGCGAGAGGCCGAGGCCGGTGATGAGGATGGAGATCAGCACCGAGCCCAGGGTGTAGAGCGCGTCGTAGGTGATCGGCACCGGCAGCCGCACCGCCAGCATGCCGACGAAATGCATCGACCAGATGCCGCCGCCCAGCGCGCAGGCGGCCTTGGCGATCTGCCGCTTGCGCGCGGCCGGGTCCAGCACGCCCAGGCCGCTGGCCAGGCGCAGGCCGGTGAAGGCGGCCATGATCGCCACCAGGACCGAGGCGACCACCAGCAGCGGATCGTAGGTGAACGGCATCTCCTGCCCCGTCCCGGCCGGCGTCGGATACGGCCGGCTCGCCTTTCGCGCGAGCTTAGCAGAGCGGGCGAGGCGGCCAAAGCACACAGGCGCCGGCCACTCCCCCTTTTGCACTTTCCCGACACTATGCAGAACACTCACCAAGCTCGCCCTTGCTGGGCTGCCACATAGAGCTACAGAGACTCCACAAGGGCGCAAAGCTAGGATATTCTTCTCAAGATGGTAGATCGGAGCACTTGGCGATTCTTCACACGCGAAGGCGCGCGCGAATTGGTCGCCGAAGTGCTTCGGGGCTGGTTTGGGCCATTCGTTTCAGCCGCATTCCTCTCGGTGCTCACAGTGCTGAGCGCCCTAATCACACCCGTCCCCCTACCTTATCTCATAGCATCTGCGTCTATCGTATTTGGTATGATAGCATGGGGAATCTTACAAATATCAATTATTAGAGAGAGGTACAGAGTAGCAGACCGCCTAGTTTTTGATAACATCTGGTTTGGTCGAGGAATTGATAAACTTGAAGACGGTACTGTTCTTCTAAAATGCGCTCAATTTTGATTTCAATTGAGAACATCTGCAGTTGTGCCAATCAGATATAACGTTGTTGATATAATATCTGTTTTTGATGGGAAAACATACAAAACACCAACCTACGAGATGCGAGAAGGAACAGTATCTCCAGGAGAAATTACTTTGTATAGAGATGCCACGATAGCCTTTGATGATTTTATTAAAGTATCCCCAGGACAAAGATTTAAAGCTCGAATGCGATTCAAGATAGAATACGATGTATCAAAGCCGTTTCGATACACAATTGAGCACGAAATTAGCATTGACGTAATCGCCGCCCTCGAAAATCCTGCTAATTTTTCAACGCCTTGGGTATATATGAGTCGCGGCAATTAAGGTTATAAGCAGGATATAGGGGCAGGTGGCAGCTGATGAGATGTGGTCAATTGTGGATCGCGAGTCGTAGCCGTACTCCAGCCATCCCTAATTTCTTCACAGCACTGCATCATAAACACGCACAGCAGCAGTTTCCGCTTTCGCCGCCGCGGCGGCCGGCGCATCTTCCTGCGCCATGACCGCCGCCGTCCCTCCCCTGCGCGCCCTGCTGTTCGACAAGGACGGCACGCTGCTCGACTACGCCGCCAGCTGGGTGCCGGTGAACCGCCGCGCGGCGCTGCTGGCGGCGGCGGGCGACAGGGCGCTGGCCGCGCGTCTCCTGGCCGCCGCCGGCCACGACCCAGCCACCGACCGCGTCGTCCCGGGCTCGCCGATGGTGGCCGGCGACGCCGGCGAGATCGCCGCGCTCTGGGCCGGGCTGCTGCCCGATGGCGACGCGGGCCGCCTGGCGGCGGAGCTGGACCGCCTCTTCGAGGAGGCCGTAGCCGAGGCCGTCGCCGTGCCGGAGATGGTCGCCGTGCTGCGGCGCCTGCACGGCCGGGGCTATCGCCTGGGCCTCGCCACCAGCGACGGCGAGGCCGCCGCGCGCGCCTGCCTGGCGCGCTACGGCATCGCGCCGCTCTTCGACTTCGTCGCCGGCTGGGACAGCGGCCACGGCCGCAAACCGGAGCCGGGCATGGCGCTGGGCTTCTGCGCGGCGCTGGGCCTGGAGCCGCAGGCGGTGGCGGTGGTCGGCGACAGCCCGCAGGACATGGCCATGGGCCGCGCCGCCGGCGCCGGCCTGCTGCTCGGCGTGCTGACCGGCACGGCCGCGGCCGCCGACCTGCAGCCCCCGGCCCACCGCGTCCTGCCCTCCATAGCCGCCCTGCCGGAGCTGCTGGGCGCAGGCTGAAGGGACGGGCGCTGGCGCAAGCTCTCCGCGATAGCCCTGGCACTGTGCTCCATTTGTGAGTACTGTTTGAGATTAACCGTCATCCTGAGCGAGAGCGAAGGATCTCGTGGGAATCGTGCTCAATCCGGCCCGAGATCCTTCGCTCTCGCTCAGGATGACGGGATCGGTTTCGACCGCCCCTGGTAAGGGAAAAAGGTGTGGAGCCATGTCCCGAGCGACACAGACCAAGGATGACCGACTGCAGGTGCGACTCGACGCCGAGTCGAAGAGCCTGCTCCAGCGCGCGGCCAACTACCGGCACAAGACGGTCAGCCAATTCGTCCTCGCGACGGCGATCGAGGAGGCCGAGAAGGTCATCCGCGAGAAGGAAATCGTCACCCTCTCCGGCGCGGACTGGAAGACCTTCTACGACGCGCTGACCAATCCACCGGCCCCGAATGCGGCTTTGCGCAAGGCCTTCGCAGACTACAAGAAGGCCGGAGGGTGAGCCGGGCACCTGCGCCCTGGCGGATCGTGCCGCTCGACAGCAAGGCCCATGACCGCGCCACCTTCTCCTGCGGCGCGCCCGAACTCGACCGCTACATCCGGGAGCGGGCGTCCCAGGACGTAAAGCGCGATGTGGCACGGGTCTTCGTCGCCCTCTCCAGCGACAGCGTCTCGGGCTACTACAGTCTGAGTGCGGCCAGCTTCCAGCGGGACGACCTGCCGGACGATCAGGCGAGGCGCCTGCCGCGCTACCCCGTGCCGGCCGCTCTGCTCGGCCGGCTGGCTGTCGACGACGGCATGAAAGGCCGGGGGCTGGGCACCTTCCTGCTGATGGATGCCTTGAACCGACTCCTGCTCGCCACGCAGACGCTCGCGGTTCATGCGCTGATCGTCGAGGCGAAGGACGACACCGGCGCCGCCTTCTACCGCAAGTTCGGCTTCCTCCCTTTCCCGGACGAAGGCCGGCGGCTGCTCCTGCCGATGGCGACGATACGGTCACTGGTCGACGACTGACGGTGGGCTCCGGGGACACCGCCGCCGCAGGCTGAACAGCCACCGTCGCCTCCGGCATTGACGCGCGGCGGCGGCCGGCGCACCACTCCCGCGTCCGCAACGCCGAGGCCGCCGGAGGTACCATGCTGCAGGCCGTCGCCGCCCTCTGGGCGCTCTTCCTCGGCGTCGCGCTGATCATGCTGGCCAACGGCCTGCAGAACGCGCTGCTGGGCGTGCGCGCCAACATGGAGGCCTTTCCGGCCTGGGTCACCGGCCTGGTCATGGCCGGCTACTTCCTGGGCTTCCTGCTGGGCTCGGCGGTGACGCCGCGTCTGATCCAGCGGGTCGGCCATGTCCGCGTCTTCGGCGCCTTCGCCTCGCTCGCCTCGGTGGCGGTGCTGGTGCACTCGCTCTACGTCCACCCCCTGCCCTGGATGGCGATGCGGCTGGTCACCGGCTTCTGCTTCGCCGGGCTCTACATCGTCACCGAGTCCTGGCTGAACGAGCGCAGTGACAACCACAGCCGAGGCTCGCTGCTTTCGCTCTACATGGTGGTGGTTCTGGGCGGCATGGGCGGCGGCCAGTTTTTCCTGACCGTCGCCGACCCGGGCGGCTTCGACCTCTTCATCCTGGCCTCCGTGCTGATCTCGGTGGCGGTGGTGCCGATGCTGATCTCGGCCAGTCCGACGCCGCCCTTCGAGACGCCGTCGAAGCTCTCGCTGCTCGAGCTCTACCGCCTTTCGCCACTGGGAGTGGTGGGCGCCGCCGGCACCGGTATGGCGCACGGGAGCCTCTTCGGCATGGGCGCCGTCTATGCCCGGGAGATGGGTTTGAGCCTGCCGCAGGTCTCGCTCTTCATGGGCCTGGTCTTCCTCGGCGGCATCCTGCTGCAGTTCCCGATCGGCCGCTTCTCCGACCGCTTCGACCGCCGCCTGGTGCTGACCGCCACCACCTTCGCCGCGGCCCTGGCAGCGGCCGGCGCACTGGCCGGCGGGCTGCTGCAGCATCAGACGATGGTCTTCGCCTGCATGGCGCTGCTCGGCGGCACCTCGCTGCCGCTCTATGCGCTGGTGGTCTCCCACAGCAACGACCACCTGCGCGTCGACCAGATGGTGGCGGCCAGTTCGACCATCTACTTCCTCGTCGGGCTCGGCGCCAGCCTGGGGCCGGTGCTGGTGGGCGCGGCCATGTCGGCCCAGGGCCCCCAGGCCTTCTTTCTCTGGCTGCTGCTGCTGCATGGCGCCATCGGCTTCTTCGCGCTCTACCGCATGACGCGGCGCCCGGCCGTGCCGCTGGAGGAGCAGGGCGCCCACGTACCGGCGGTCAGCGGCACCGGCTCGGTGAGCGCCGCGGCCCTGGTCACGGAGGTCTACAGCGAGACGGAGAGCGCCGAAGCGCAGGAGGACGAAGCGACCACGGGCGGTTGACAAGCCGGGCCGCGCGGCGCAACCACAGACCATGGCGAAGGACGAGCAGACGCACTTCTGGCGTGTCCCGGAACTGGGCGATGCGGAACTGCTGAGCGCCCGCTTCTATACCCACGCCTATGCCCGCCACGTGCACGACCGCTACGCACTCGGCGTCATCACCGCCGGGCGCGAGACCTTCTTCCTGCGCGGCAGCCATCACGTCGCCGGCCCCGGCCAGGTGGTCATGGTCAACCCCGAAGAGCCGCACGACGGCATGGCCGCGGCCGCCGAGGAAGGCTGGGGCTACCGCATGGTCTACCTGGAGCCGGCGGTGCTGGAAGCGGCGCTGGCCGGGCTCGGCGGCCGCGGGCTGCCCTTCTTCCCGCAGGCCGTGGTCGAGGATCCCGAGCTGGCCGCCGCCCTGGTCGGCCTGCACCGCGACCTGGAGGCCGGCGGCCGCATGCCGCTGGAGAGCGAGTCGCGCTTCCTGCCGCTGCTGGCCCGGCTGCTGCGGCGCCACGCCGCGCCGACACCGCTGCGCCCGCCGCTGGGCGAGGCCGGCCGCGGCCGCGTGCGGCGGGGG
>SR_TP_S13solDRAFT_1000648_pt1 | contig 12958 bp, 12 predicted proteins | sample SodReaTP_S13sol_FD_11159 | JGI IMG/M metagenome (IMG submission 11159) | reverse complement strand
GCCGATACCTGTCTTGGTTGCCACGGTATTGCCAACTACAAGAACGCCTATCCCACCTTCCATGTCCCCAAGATCGGCGGTCAGCATGCCGATTACCTGGTGACGGCACTGCAGGCCTACCAGGCCGGCCAGCGCCAGCATCCGACCATGCGGGCCCAGGCGGGCAGCATGAGCGAGCAGGACATGAAAGACATCGCGGCCTTCTTCGCGGACGCACCGCGCTGATCCGCCCCGGTCAGACAGACCTGGCCCGATAGACAGACTGTAGAGGACATCGAAGATGAAGATCATGCATATTTTTACCGCCGCCCTGGTGCTGCCCATGGCTCTGGTGGCCACACAGGCCATGGCCGGCGATCCCCGTGCCGGAGAATCCAAGGCCCAGGCCTGCATCGCCTGTCACGGTGCCGATGGCAACAGCCCCAGCCCTGCCTTTCCGCGCATCGGCGGTCAGTACGAGAGTTTCCTGCTGCATACCCTGCGCGGCTACAAGTCCGGTGAACGTGAAAACGCCATCATGGCCGGTATCGTCGCGGGCCTGAGCGATCAGGATCTCAAGGATCTGGCTGCCTACTACGCCCGTCAGGACAGCACCCTGTACGTCCCTGCCCTGCGCTGAGTCATCCGCAGTGGTGCAAAAAAGGCTGAAGGCGCTCGCGCCTTCAGCCTTTTTTATGCCCGTGTGTCAGGCCTGGGGTATGTCGCTGCCAGGCAGGGCCAGCAGGGGTGGTTTGCGATTTTTCAGTCCCGGCGGGCAGTGTTGCGGGTGGTCCCGGTACCAGTCCATGGCCGCGTCCACGTAGCTGCGCAGCCCTGATGTGACGTAGAAACGGGCCTGTTCCGTGCTCCTGACCGTGGGCGCGCCGTTTTCTGCGATCACCGCGGCCTTGAGCAGGGCGAGAATGGTGCTGGCGGCCTGGCGCTTGTCCATGGCGGTGATGGCCTGCCAGGCGGCAGGTTCGAAGTACAGACGCATCAGGTCCGGACGCTGGGTGAGCAGCATGCGCGCCACCTGCTTGAGGCTGCGGTCGGCCTCGGCCCAGTCGTTGATCAGTTCCGAGGACAGCAGGGTGCGCAACTCATCGCGGCCCTTGGCGGAGATCATGCCGACATTCCCAGGGGGTGATGGACGTCAGGGGCCGGTTGCAGGCTCATCACGCCGGGTAAATCAGGCGTTCTGGGCGTCCCATTTGGCGGGGGTGAAGGGGCGGATGGTCAGTGCGTGGATGGCGCCGCTGGCGATCTCCGCACCTACCGTGGCATAGACCCGCTGGTGGGCCTTGACCGGGCTCAGGCCTTCGAATTCGGGGCTGATCACGATGGCCTCGAACTTGCCGTCCCCCCCGGTGACTTCCACGCGGGCGTCGGGCATGTGGTTGCTGATCAGTTGCTGAACCTGTTCGGGGGTCATGGGAAGGCTTACCTGCTGGCTTTGGATCGAGGCGCACCATGATACTCCGTGCGCCTGTCTTCGTCAGCCGGTGTCCCTGTCCCGCAGGCTGGAGGGCTCGGCCTCCAGCCCCAGGTAATTGCGGATCTCCGGCCACTGTCGTTGCAGCACCTGGTCCAGGTAGGCGGACATCAGGTGTGCCCGGTCCACGCCCTCGACCCAGCCGTAGATGGACTGGCGCAGTTCCCCGGTGCTGTTCACGTTCACGTGCAGGTCGTGGACTACCCGACGCCATTCCTCCAGGGTCGGGCGCAGGTCCAGGGCGTGGAACAGGGTCTCCAGGGCCTGGATCATGGGTCGGGCATTGTCCGCCAGCCCCAGTTGGGCCGGGCCGATTTGCTGTTCTCCCGCCCCCTGTCGGCCCAGCCACAGGCTGAAGGACATCTGGCGCAGGCTGTGGTAGACCGGTTCGTCGGAGATGAAGGCGATCAGCAGGTTGCGCCGATGGCCCTTCAGGGCCAGTTCGCCGTAGCGCCAGTGGCCGTCCCGGACAAAGTCTGCCAGGCGCAGGTGGGTCTGGAAGGGGGCCCGGTGCAGTTGGTCCAGGATCAGGAAGGTGGCATCTCCTTCGCTCAGGGCGCAGGCTTCGGCCATGACCCGGTCCAGGGCGTCCATGGGGGGCTCACCGGGCGGCTCATCCCCGGGTTGCTCCGTATCCATGCGCACCGGTTGTGCCGGGGGCGGATCGGTGAATTCATGGTAGAGCACCTGGGCATGGCCCAGGGCGTGACCCAGGGCATAGGCAAAGGCGCTGCGCCGCCGGCCGCTGTCACCTTCCAGGTTCAGACAGCGCAGGTGCTCCCCGGACGCGGACAACAGGCATTGCACCGCGTAGCCGTAGTCCTCGTCGCTGACGAAGCCGTGTTCCGCAAGCCTTTGTTTCAGTGATGCCATTTGGTCGCGCCCGAACGAAGCTGTCATGATTATTGGCAGCCACAGGGCGATCGGCAAGCCTGTCGCCCCACGCCCCGACGGACGGCCCAAGCTGCCCGGCAGGGCGTGCCAAGCCACCACAGAACCCACGACTGGAGGTCACCATGCACATGCATTTCAGGCAACTGTTCGAAACGGACTCTTCTACCTACACCTACCTGCTGGCCTGCCCGGACACCGGTGAGTGCGTGCTCATCGACCCGGTGGTGGAGACCGTGGAGCGGGATCTGTCGGTCATCAACGAAATGGGCTTCAAGCTCAACTGTGTCCTGGAGACCCACATCCACGCGGACCATATCACCGGCGCACGAAAGCTCAAGGCGCTGACTGACTGCAAGGTGGCGGGTCCGGCCATGGACGAGCTGCCCTGCCGTGACATCGGCCTGCGCGAGGGCGAACCCTTTCGCGTCGGCCAGATCACCCTCAACCCGCTGTTCACCCCGGGCCATACGGACACCCATCATGCCTTCCTGCTGGAGCACGGGGGTATGAACCTGTTGTTCTCCGGTGATGCCCTGTTGATCGAGGCCTGCGGGCGCACGGACTTCCAGTCCGGCGATGCACGCACCCTGTACAAGTCCATCCACGAGAAGTTCTTCTCCCTGCCCGACGAGACCCTGGTCTATCCCGCCCATGACTACGAGTCGAGGCAGATCACCACCATCGGCCAGGAGAAGATGCGCAATCCTCGCGTGGGCCGCGGCAAGACCCTGGAGGAGTTCGTGAAGATCATGGACGAGATGGATCTGCCCTATCCGCGCAAGATCGATTACGCCGTTCCGGGCAATGAATTGTGCGGAGCGTGCCCGGACAACGTGCCGGATGAAATGAGAAAGCTCTGTGAAGTGAGCAGGCAGGGCTAGGAGAGCTCTAGAGACAAGGGGCAAGTTGCAAGAGGCAAGTAAAAGCAGGGGTTTCTTGTATCTTGCCTCTTGTATCTTGTCTCTGGCCGCTGGTGACGGCCTGCAAGGCCGTCACCAGCGTGCCTTTTCCCACATCTCCGGATTCGCCCAGTACCTGGGGTTGAGCCAGTCCGGGGTCTTTTTGTAGTCCTTGAGATTGAAACGAAACAGGTGTGCCTTGCCCTCGGGCTGGCCGTAGCTGCGGACCCGGGTCAGGCCCAGGGCGATCAGGTCCTGCTCATGCCAGGGGCTAGTCTCGCCCTCGGGTGCAAGCACATACAGGCTCTCGCTGTTGAGATCCCGCAGGCGCGCGATCATGTGCGTGGCCTGTTCTCTGTCCAGGGTTTCCAGGGCGTCCAGTACCAGCACCAGTTCGTGGCGATCCACGTCTTCCAGGGCATCGTAGGCCTGCTCGGTGAACAGCCAGGTGATGGGCAGTGCGGGCAGGCGTCCATGCACGGCCTCGGGCAGCGGATTGTCGTCGGCGCTGATCACCAGCAGTGCGCGGGGTGCCAGTTCTTCCACCAGGCTCACCAGGTCGTCGTGGATACGCGGGTCCATAAATTCCCTACGGCTTGTCTATGAATCGGTTGGCCTGCCGGTATACTTTCGGCAAACCACACTGTTGATCCCAGTATACATAGAGGGCCCGCCATGTCGTTCGACGTCAAGCTCAACGAGTTTTTGAGCAAACACCCCATGTCCGCCTCCCTGACCCCCAGCGAAGTCAACATCCTGCTGGAGTATCTGGAGGTGGTCAGTTTCAAGAGCAAACAGGTGATCGCGGAGATCGGCGAGGTGGGCGAGGCCCTGTATTTCGTGGTGGACGGCGAGGCAGCCCTGTACCACGACGATGCCGGCCGCGAGGTGGAGGTGGGGCGCATGAAGGAAGGCGAGCTCATGGGCGAGATGTCCTTCTTTGACCGGGTGCCCCGGGCGGTGCGCATGCGTGCCCTGAGGAACAACACCTCGGTGCTCAAGCTCACCCGCTCCATGTACGACCGCCTGCGGGTGGAGCGTCCCTACATCGCCGTGAACCTGCTGGAGTTCGCCATCATCAGCCTGGATCACCTGATTCGCCGGGTCAGCGAGGACGTGGCCACCTTTAATCGCTACTTCTACGCCCCGGGCAAGAAATAGCCTGGCGGTGCGCGAGCTGCTGCATATCCTCGAGTTGCTCATCCTGCCGCCGGCCAGCGGTTTGCTGCTGGTGCTGACGGGGTTTCTTTTGTGGCGCTGGCGTGCCGCCCGGCTGCTGATAGTGGCGGGTCTGGCCTGGCTCTATGTGGCGGCCACCCCCCTGTTCGCCGGCTGGCTGCTCAGTGGACTGGAATCGGGTTACGAGCTTGCCGGGCCTGTGCCCGAGTCGGCCGGTGCCATCGTGGTGCTGGCCGGTGGCCGTTATCTCTATGCCCCGGAATACGGGGGCGAGACGGTCAATGCCTATTCCCTGGAGCGTCTGCGTTACGGCGCCCGGGTGCATCGGCAGACCGGACTGCCCCTGCTGGTGAGTGGTGGCCGTGTACGTGGCGAGGAGCCCGCCAGCGAGGCGGATCTGCTGGCCGGGGTACTGGAGGATGAAATGGGCCTTGCGGTGCGCTGGCGGGAGACCGAAAGCCGCAATACCTGCGAGAACGCCGCCTACAGCGCACGCCTGCTCAAGGCCGATGGGATCGGCCACGCGTTGCTGGTCTCCCATGCCCTGCACATGCCCCGCGCCCTGTGGTGTTTTCAGGCTACGGATCTGGTGGTGACGCCCTATCCCACCCGTCGTATCAGCAGCGACTCCAATGCCTTTACCCTGACTGATTTCCTGCCCCAGCCCCGGGCCCTGTGGTACACGGGCCGGGCCCTGCATGAGTATCTGGGCCTGCTCTGGTACCGCGTCAGCGTCTGAGGGCCGGCCCCCGCCTGTCATATGCAAGCGCCGTCTGTACGCTCTGAGAAGCAGTTCCCAGCTTCAGACAATGCCCGTAGGCCAGGCCCCCTGGACAACTATACTGTGGGCGGGGGAAACACACGTTCATTCATCCCATCACCCGCAAGGGGACGGTCTTTCAGGGAGGGCCGCGCCCCACGGGCCTCTGGCAGGAGGTGGATTGCCATGAGAATGGAAGCAAGGAAATTCCGGGAACTGATTCGTCCGGCCGCAGGGGCGGGGCACTTCTATCCCGCCGAGCCGGGTCTGTTGCGCACCGTGGTGCAGCAGCTGCTGAACAGCGCCGAGGAGATCGGGGACCCAGGCCAGGGGGCTGCGGCGCCCAAGGCACTGATCGTGCCCCATGCCGCCTACGTCTACTCCGGCCCGGTGGCGGCCCGCGCCTACGCGGGTCTGCGCCCACAGGCCGGCAAGATCCGCCGCGTCGTGTTGCTCGGGCCCGCCCATCGGGTGGGCTTCTACGGCATGGCCGCCCCGGATGCCCAATTTTTCGAGACGCCCCTGGGCGCCATCCCTGTGGATCGGGAGGCCCTGGACCAGGCCTGTGCCCTGCCCATGATGTTTCGCTTCGACGCGGCCCATCAGCCAGAGCACTGCCTGGAGGTGCAACTGCCCTTCCTTCAGGAGGTGCTGGGTGAGGGGTTCTCCCTGGTGCCCGTGGTAGTGGGTGGCGGTAGCGCGGGGGATGTGGCCCGGGTGCTTGAGACGCTGTGGGGCGGTCCGGAGACCCTGGTGCTGGTGAGCTCCGATCTGAGCAATCACCTGGACTACGAGGCCGCCCGGCGCATGGATGAGCGGACTCGGCAAGCCATCGAATCCCTGGACGATGAGGCCATCGAGGCCGGCATGGCCTGCGGGCGGGTGCCGATTCAGGGTTTGCTGCGCCTGGCCCGGGCGCGGGGACTCAAGGCGCAATGCCTGGATCTGCGCTCATCGGGCGATACCGCCGGGCCCCGGGAGCGGGTGGTGGGTTACGGGGCCTTTGCCTTCAGCTGAAACCGGGCTTGCCTGAGGACCGCAGACCTCCCCTTCAGTCCCGCTGCTGTCCTGCAATACGCTGTTCCAGCCAAAGGGCGAGATCTTCGGCGGGAAGCGGGCGACTGATGAAAAACCCCTGGGCCGAGTCACAGCCCCGTTCCCGCAGGAAGCTGGCCTGTTCCCGGCGCTCCACACCTTCTGCCACCACCTCCAGACGCAGGGTTCGGCCCAGGGCCAGGATGGCCTCGGCGATGGCGGCGTCGTCGCTGTCATTGCCTATGCCGTCGACGAATTCCCGGTCGATCTTGAGCACATGGACCGGCAGGCGCTTGAGATAGGCCAGGGAGGAGTGACCGGTGCCGAAGTCGTCGATGGAGATGCGCACCCCCAGCCCTGACAATTGGGCCAGGGTGGCGACGGTTGGATCGATGTCGCCGATCAGCAGGCGCTCGGTGATTTCCAGTTCCAGCCGGGTGGCGGGCAGACCGGCCTGTTCCAGGGCGCGAGCGACCATGCCTGTCAGGTCCGGGTGGCGGAACTGACGGGGCGAGAGGTTGACGCTCAGGCGCATTGGCGGCAATCCCCGGGTTTCCCAGGCGCGCACATCCGCTATGGCCCGGTGCAGCACCCATTCTCCCAGGCGTTCGATCAGACCGGTGTCCTCGGCCACGGGGATGAATTCCGCTGGCGGGATCAGCCCGAGTTCCGGATGCCGCCAGCGCACCAGGGCCTCGACGCTGGTGACCTGACCTGACTGCAGGTTCAGCTGGGGCTGGTAGTGCACCTCCAGCTGATCCAGTTCCAGGGCCTGGTGCAGGCGGTTCTGCAACAGCAGGCGTTCCATTGCCCGGGCATTCATGTCCGGGGTGTAGAAGCGGTGACCGGCGCCGCCTTCGCCCTTGGCCAGGTACATGGCGCTGTCGGCATAGCGAACCAGGTTCTCCGCCTCGCAGTCATCGGTGGGGTAAAGGCTGATGCCGATGCTGACGTTGCAGAAATGTTCGTGCTCGCCGAGCCTGAAGGGATGCTCCATGGCCTGGATGATGCGTTCTGCCGTCAGGCTCGCCTGCTGGGCCTGCTCGAGGTTTTCCAGGATGAGCACGAATTCATCGCCACCAAAACGGGCCACGGTGTCGCCGTCGCGCACGCAGCCCAGCAGTCGCTCCGAGGTCTGGCGTAGCAGTTCATCGCCGGTCATGTGGCCCAGGCTGTCGTTGACCTGTTTGAAGCGGTCCATGTCCAGAAACAGCAGGGCAACCATGCGCTGACTGCGCTGGGCATTGGCCAGGGCATGTCCCAGGCGGTCTTCGAACAGGGTCCGGTTGGGCAGCCCGGTAACCGTATCGAAACTGGCAATCTGGCGCAGCTGGCGTTCATGTTCCCGGCGCTCGGTGATGTCCCGGGCCGTGCCGCGCATCAGCAGGGGCTCGCCGTGCTCGTCCCGGACCAGTTCGCCGTCTTCCTCCAGCACCCGTTCGCCGCCGTCCGGGCACAGGATCCGGTGGTCGATCCGGTAGGGCACGCCTTCTTCCAGGCAGCGCTTGATGGCGTATTCCAGTGCCTGGCGGTCCTCCGGGGGCACCATTGCCAGAAAGCCCGGGTAGTCGGGTGTCTGGATGCCCGGTTTCAGGCCCATCATCTCGAATATCTGGTCAGACCAGTACAGCCGTCCGCTGGCGATCTCCCATTCCCAGTGGCCGATCCGGGCGATGCGCTGGGCGTTGACCAGGCGACGTTCGCTCAGGCGCAGGGCCGTTTCCGCCCGGGTGCGCTCCTCCACCTCGCGACGCAGTTGGCGGACCAGGTCAGTGAGACTCTCGGTGCGTTGTGTCACCCGCTGTTCCAGGATCTGTTGCTGTTCAAGCAGGGCCTGTTCGGTGTCCTTGAGGGTGGTCACGTCCGCCAGCACGGCGATGCATTGGGATATCTCGCCGGCCTCGTTGATGATGGGCGAGAGGGTGATGTCGATCCAGATGCGCCGCCCATCCGGGCGCAGGCAGCACAGGGTGGTGCGCTGGGGGCCGCCCTCACTCATGGCCTGGATCATCTGCCGACAGGGCTGGGTGTCCCTGGTATCCCGGGACAGGATCATCAGGTCCTTGCCCAGCAGGTCCACGGGCTGGTAGCCGCTGATGTCCGCAAAGGCACGGTTCGCGTAGGTGATGCGTTCGCCGTCGGCGCCCAGGTCGGCAATGGCCACGCCATTGTGGGCGCTGTCCATGGCCCGCTGGAACAGGGCCAGGGTCTGCTGGAAGGCGTGGCGTTCGGTGATGTCCCGCACGATACCGGCGAACAGGTGCTGGCCGTCCGCGTGGACCTCGCTGACCGCCAGCTCCATGGGGAACTGGGTGCCGTCCTTGCGCTGTCCAAACACCTGGCGACCCTGGCCGATGATCCGGGCCTGGCCGGTTTCAAGGTAATTGCGCAGGTACTGGTCGTGGCATTCCTGCTCCGCCCTGGGCATGAGCGTGCTGACGTTCACGCCCAGCAGTTCCTGGCGTTGGTAGCCAAAGATGCGCATGGCCGCCGGATTCAGCTCCCGGATGATACCCAGGCGGTTGATGAGCACCACCCCGTCCACCATTTCCTCCAGCACGGCATGGAGCACGCCCTCGCCCAGGCTGGCGTAGCGGGATATGAGATCCAGAGGCTTGGATGAGTCGGTCACAGGTGCTGGGGCCAGGGTGGGTGTTATGTGATCTGTTTCACATTATCAGACATTTTTCCGGGGTGCGGGGTCCAGTCTGTCGGTGTAATGGCCCGTTTATTGACCTGGATCAGTATTTTCAGGGGGTTCGCCATTCAAGCACAAGACAATCTTGCTGTGTGGCCTGGGGTGTAGGGTGGCCCTTGTCCCGGGTCTGCTTGTCCGGTGCCGGGCCATGGTCTAACGTCGCCCCTGTGTGCCGCCTGCTTTCCTCCTGTCTGTGTGTCTGCCTGTTCTGGTCCGGGTCCGGGATCTTTGCGACGCCGGTCCAGGCGGCGGACGCGCTCAAGCTGGAGATCGGGACACTGGAGGGCGATGGCTGGGACCTGTCGGGCCTGCGTGTCCAGCTGGATCTTGGTGCCCCGGTGCCGGCCGTGGCGCTGCACATCGAGACCTTGCGGGTGGCCGGCCAGGCCCAGCTTGAGTCGCTGCGGCTCCAGTGCGCGGCCTTCCAACTGCGCGGGCTGGGCGGCACGTGTCCCCGGGCCCAGGTGGAGTTCATGCACCCGGTGCTGGGTGTTCAGCGCATCACCACCGCATTCACCTATCGCCATCCCGGTCGTCTGGAGCTGGACCTGCAGGACTGGCCTCTGGCCGGTGGCCAGGTTCAGGGTCAGCTGCGTCTGGACGGTGACCATTGGCAGGTGGATGCCAGGGCCCAGGGCCTGGACCTGCCGGCCCTGGCGGCCCTCTCCGGGATCATCGGCCAGCCCTGGCCGCTGCAGCCCGCAGCGGGCAATGCCCGGTTGGCCCTGAAGGCCCGGGGCCGGGGGGCTGCGCCGCAATCCCTGGAGCTGGAACTGGACGTGGCCGGGGTGGATTTTGCCAGCGAGGACGGTCTGCAGGCAGGGGAGGGGTTGGGTGCGGACCTGTCCCTGGCCCTGGTCCGGGAGGACGGGGGATATGGCATGAGCCTGGACGCCCGCTGGTCCGCGGGCGGGCTCTACCTGCATCCCGTCTTTGTGGAGGCGGAGCAGCCTGTGTCCATGGCGTTCCGCGGGCACTATCAAGCGGATGCCGACACACTCCTGGTACAGGCGCTGCGGCTGAGTCAGCCCCAAGTGTTTGATTTGTCCATGACGGGCCGGTGGAGCCCGGGCCAGGGTCTGCAGGGACTGGATGGCCTGGTGGATGTGCAGCAGTTGAGTCTGGATCCGGCCTATGGCATCTATGCCCAACCCTTCCTGCCGGGCACGGCCCTGGACGATATCGATGCCCAGGGTTCGCTGTCGGGCCGGGCACGCGTCGAGGCGGGTCTGCCCCGGCAGGTGGCCCTGCAGATGTTGGGTGTGGGGATCCAGGATCGGCGCGGACGTTTTGCCCTGCAGGGTGTTGATGGGGCCTTGCACTGGCAGGCGCAGGGAGAGGCGCCGTCCTCCCGGGTGTCTATCGGTGGCGGGCATGTCTACGGGATCGCCCTGGGTGCCGCGCGCATCCAGCCCCAGATCAGCCGGGACGGTTTCCGACTGCCGTCCCCGGTGCACCTGCCGGTGCTTGACGGTGCCCTGGAAATTCGCGGTCTGGAGGTGGCGGGCCTGGGCACAGGCGAGGCCCGCTGGGCCTTCGACGGCGGGCTTGCGCCCATCAGCATGGAACAGCTCACCGGCGCCCTGGGCTGGCCGCAACTCTCCGGGACCCTGGCGGGCATCATCCCCAACGTGCGCTATGAACAGGGCCTGCTCACCGTGGGTGGCCGACTGCTGGTGCGCGCCTTCGATGGCAACATCACCCTGGGTGATCTGCGTCTGCGGGATCCCCTGGGGGTGGCGCCGGAGCTCTCCGCCCAGATCCAGGTGCGGGGGCTGGACCTGGCGGAATTGACCCGCACCTTCGACGTGGGCCAGATCACCGGTCGCCTGGAGGGCGATGTGCGGGACCTGGTGCTGGTGCGCTGGTCACCGGTGCAGTTTGACGCCGAGTTCCGCACCCCGCCCGGGGACCGTTCCCCCCGGCGCATCAGCCAGCGGGCCGTGGACAACCTCACCCGGGTGGGTGGCGGCATGGGCGGCGTGCTCTCCGGGGGCTTCCTGCGTTTCTTTGAGGACTTCTCCTATCGCCAGTTGGGCCTCAGCTGCCGACTGGTGGGAGAAATCTGTTTCATGGACGGGGTCGCCCCCGCGGAGCAGGGCTATTACATCGTCCAGGGCTCCGGGCTGCCCCAGATCAACGTCATCGGATTTACCCGGGAGGTGGCCTGGCGGGATCTGGTGACCCGACTGGCCACGGTGGTGTTCGAAGGGGGAGGGGCGGTGGTTCGGTAAAGTGGCAAGTCTCAAGTGGCTAGTGGCAAGGAAAACCTGGGAATGGTGGTTTGACGGGTTGTGTGCGGGGGATAGACTGCGGCCACTTGCCACTTGCCACTTGCCACTTGCCACTTGCCACTTGCCACTTGCCACTTGCCACTGTCTTCATCTGCCGTTCAGACAGGCACGCGTACACTTGACTAGAATCAAGTAGTCTTGAGAGTTCACCCATCAGGAGCCTTACATGAAAACCTTGCGTATCGGTGTCTGGATGCTGGCCGCCATGGCGCTGTCCGCCTGTGTGACCGTGAACATTTATTTTCCGGCGGCCGCCGCCGAGGATGCCGCGCGGGTCATCGTACGGGATGTACTGGGTTCTCCCGAGGCTGCTCCCCCGACAACACCTGAACCCGGTGCCCGCAATCGCGGCGCCGTGATCCAGGTGGCAGGCGCCATTCTCAACCGCATGGTGCCCCAGGCCCAGGCCCAGCAGCCGAACATCGATATCCGCTCCCCGGCCATCGATGCCCTGCGCGCTTCCATGCGGGCCCGTACCAGCCAGCTGGCGCCCCACTACAGCAGCGGCGCTGTGGGTTTCGCCCGCGACGGCATGCTGGCCATCCGGGACCTCAATACCGTGCCCCTGCGTGACCGGGCCGCAGTGCAGCGCCTGGTGGCGGACGAGAACAACGACCGCACTGCCCTGTATCGGGAGATCGCCCGGGCCAACGGCCATCCCGAGTGGGAGGCCAACATCCGCGACACCTTCGCCCGGGTGTGGGTGCAGGAAGCCCCGGCCGGTTACTGGTACCAGGATGCCGGGGGCAACTGGCAGCAGAAGTAGGCCGTCATGACCGGTCCCGATGATTTACGGGACGGGCCGCCGGACCTGCCCCTGCAGCCGGCGGCCTTCGACGTCTGGGATCGCAAGTATCGTCTGCGGGATGCCACCGGCCGGCCCCTGGAGGACACACCGCAACAGACCCTGGCCCGGGTGGCCCGTGCCCTGGCCGACGTGGAAGCGACGCCGGCACAGCGGGAAGACTGGTACGCGCGTTTTCTCTGGGCCCTGAACCACGGGGCCCTGCCCGCCGGACGGATACTGGCCAACGCCGGTGCCCGGGATCACAAGCGCGGCACCTCCACCATCAACTGCACCGTCTCCGGCACCCTCCACGACACCCTGGACGATATCCTTGCCAAGCTGCGCGAGGCGGGGCTCACCCTGCAAAGCGGCGCGGGCATCGGTTACGAGTTCTCCACCCTGAGACCCAAGGGCGCCTGGGTGGCTGGTGCCGGGGCGCGCAGTTCCGGGCCCCTGTCCTTCATGGACGTCTACGACCAGATGTGCCGCACCATTGCCTCCGCCGGCGACCGGCGCGGCGCCCAGATGGCCACCTTCCACATCGGCCACCCGGACGTGCTGGAGTTCATCGAGGCCAAGCGCGAGCCGGGACGGCTGCGCCAGTTCAACCTCTCCCTGCTGGTGCCCGATGCCTTCATGGCCGCACTGGATGCGGGTGCCGACTGGCCCCTGGCCTTCCCGCTGACGCCCGCGGAACAGCTGCGCAGCGGCGCGGACATCCATGATTCCAGGCAGGTGGTCTGGCGTCCCTGGCCCGTGACCGAGGGCTACATCAGCGATGACGCCGGTCGCGTGGCCTGCCGGGTGCAGCAGTGGATCCCGGCCCGGGACCTCTGGGACCGGGTAATGCGCGCCACTTACGATCACGCCGAACCGGGGGTGATCTTCATCGACCGGGTGAACAGCGAAAACAACAACGGTTTCTGCGAATCCATCCGCGC
>SR_TP_S13solDRAFT_1000647_pt1 | contig 12989 bp, 11 predicted proteins | sample SodReaTP_S13sol_FD_11159 | JGI IMG/M metagenome (IMG submission 11159) | reverse complement strand
CTCGGAGCCGGAAAGCGCTTTCCGGCTCCGAGCCGTATTCTTTTGCGGGCGCGGCTGTGGCATAGTACGGTGGTTGTTAACAGGTGAGGTTGTATGTCGCACAACACCATTGAAGAAAATAAAAAGCGGTTGCCCTTAGATCACCTAGAGTCGGTTTGGCTGTTTGGTTATGGCTCGTTGATTTACAAGGCAGACTTTCCGTATTTACAGCGGCGACCAGCGCGGATTCGCGGTTGGCAGCGGCGCTTTTGGCAAGGGTCGCACGACCATCGGGGCACGCCGGAGAATCCCGGCAGAGTGGCGACGCTTATTGAAGCACCAGAGGAAAGTTGTGTGGGCATGGCCTATGAAGTGACACCGGATGTGTTTACCCACCTCGACCACCGCGAGAAAAACGGCTACTTACGTTTCTTCACTACCTTTGAATGGCTTGATCACCAAGAAGACCAGCCAGTTGAAGGCTTGGTCTACGTTGCTGGCCCAAACAACGAAGCGTTTCTCGGTGCCGCTAGCGAAATAGAAATTGCCAAGCACATTGCCCGCTCAGAAGGACCTAGCGGCCCAAACCCGGATTACTTACTCAACCTCGCGGAAGCGTTACGCGAGCTCAACGCTGAAGACCATCACGTATTCAGTATTGAGAGTGAACTGAAGAAAATTCTACAGCGGTAGGTCGGCTACCGGCATCGGCCGGCTGAAGTAAAAGCCTTGATAACGCTTACAGCCGCCGGCAGCCAAGCGCTCTTGTTGTTCTTTCGTTTCCACACCTTCGGCAACCACTTCCATGCCGAGGTCTTGGGCGATATGAATAATAGCCAGAACAATAGTCCAGTCGCGCTGATGTTCCACCATGCTCGCTCGGCGAATGAAAGCTTGGTCGATTTTAACTTCGTCAAACGGCAGCTGGGACAAATAAGACAGCGCTGAGTAGCCGGTGCCAAAGTCGTCCATGCTAAAACAAATTCCCTGCTCTTTGAGTCGGTGCATACTCGCCAGCACCATGTCCATGTCTTCAAGTACCAGACTCTCGGTCAGCTCGAGTTTAAGCAAGTGGGGCGGCACACCCGCATCACGGACTTCTTGCAGCACCAACTCAACAAAGTTCAGCTGATAAAACTGTTTCGCGCTGACGTTAACGCTCATGCTTAAATGACGCGTTGACGCTTGTTGTTGCCAACGCGCCAGCTGCTGGCAAGCTTCACGGAGCACTTGTGCACCAACCGGAACAATCAGACCGCTTTCTTCCGCCAGTGGAATAAAGTCGGCTGGTGACACCAATCCACGTATCGGATGTTGCCAACGTACCAACGCTTCGGCGCCAATAAACTGGCCATGCTCATTCGCTTGCAGCTGGTAATAGAGTATAAGTTGCTCGGTTCCGACCGCAGCGCGCAAGTCGTTTTCCAGCGAAAAACGAGCACTGATTTCTTTCTCAATACTCGGATGATAATAAGAGAAATTATCGCCACCCGCCGCCTTCACATTACCCGCCGCTAGGTCCGCCCGGCGCATTAATTCTTCCGCGCCAAGCCAGCTGTTATCGGTAATTACAATGCCAATACTGGCGGTACACTGATGTCGTAGACTTGGTAATTCAAAGGGTCGGCGAAGTGCCTCGAGGAGCGCCTGCGCCTTGTTCTCACATTCAACTCGCGCTTTCTCGACATTGGCAAACTCAGTGACAATCACAAACTCGTCTGCGGTCACGCGAGCTAAAAACGCTCGCTCGGACAACACGGACTGCATCCGTCGCGTCGCTTCCTGCAACACCGCGTCGCCTTGCTTTTGGCCATGCACGTCATTTACGCGTTTAAAGTTGTCGAGATTGACAATCAAAACCGCCACTGCCGCGCGGTGCTTCGCCAGTAACTCAACACGACTGGTCAATTCATCCAGTAAACTGCGTCGGTTCGGCAAGCCAGTTAAAGTATCGGAGTAGGCCAACTCTTTGATCGTTTGCTCAGTTTTTCGCTTGTCGGTGACATCGCTAATAAAGCCACTCCAGCTGACGCCACCGTCTGCTTCTTGCTGCGGAATCGAAGTTGCCGCGAGCCAGCGAGTTTTTTGAGCTGACACCTCAATTGGAAACTCATAGTTCCACGGGCTAAGTTGCTCTGCGCTGTCTTTTAAACTAGCGAAAATACGCTCACGCTCATGCAGTGGCACCTTACTCAAAACCGTCCGCGCGTCCTTAATTGCGTCTTTCACCGTCACCGCAAACAGATCTTGTACCGCATCACTTAAATATCGAAACGAGATAAAACCGGACTTGTCGCGGTGCAGCTGATAGACCATGCCAGGAATGCGGTCTGCCACTGACTGCAGCCGCTCAGTTAATTCACGAACGCGTTCGCCGCGGCTCAGCGCTTGCAAGGCCAAACGTTGTTGGCGATTCATTAACACCACTACGACCGCACTCAACACGACAATAAAAATCGCAACGGTGAGTGTACTCATAACAATTAGGTTGCTGTCGGCACCGCTCAATGGCACATCCACCCCATCAGCAACTGGCAAGAATACAGTCGCGTGCATCGCAGTGTAGTGCATGCTCGAAATGGCGATACCCATAATCACAGCACTGACGATAATCCGTGGGACGGACTTGACGATAAAAGGTCGCAACAGCTTACGTGCCGCTAAAGCAATCACCGCGAGCACCACTGCCACAACAATTGAAACAGCGAACATACCGGGTAAATAGAGCATATCGGCTTGAGTGCGAATCGCTGCCATGCCGGTATAATGCATCACGCCAATCCCCGCGCCCATCATGACGCCACCCAGCACAATCGCTCGCCAGCGGTCTTCGCCATGATGCAGCACCCAAAGCGTAATCCACGCAGCAAATATAGCCGGTATAACAGAAACCGCCGTAATTAACGGAGAATACAGCACTGGAATATCAATTTTAAAGCTGACCATACCGAGGAAATGCATCGCCCAAACACCAGCGCCCATGGCGACGGCACCATTCAAATGCCAAAGTGACCGACGCAGTGGCGTGGTGGCCCCTTGCATTAATTTTGTATGCAATAAACTGACGTACGCAGCGATAATCGCGATGGTGATCGACAGCAAGACGAGCGCTGGCAAATGCGATCCCGCATACGCCGAAGTCAAGTCGTGTCGCTCGGTAATAAATTGCAAAAATGGCAAAGAAAGGTCCTTTTTAAAAACGTGCGCTGCCGCTAAGGTTTGGATTAGTCTAGTTTTATAGAGAAAGATGAACTAAATCGATCACAATGCCGTTTTATTTTTTAAAGTTGTTCGATAACTGCACTATTTGCGGTGATCTATGCTACAAAAGCATACATTTCAACTAAACTACGTTATACCTACTAAGTTATAGACCGCAAGCACAGATTGCCGCCGCCCCATTGAGAGGGAAAAGTTCAACCATGGCCTTAAGTAGTGAGCACATATTAAAATTAATCGGCCAAAATGCAGGTGTCGACACCCTGCTTGCAGCGATTACTGAACGCGTTGCCCAACAAATTCCAGATGCGCTCATTTCCATTATGCTTTTCTCGAAAGAGCATCAGCAGATTAGCATGTACCGCTCCGAACAGTTTTCCGACAACTATGTGAATGCTTTACAAAATATCGCCATCGGCCCAAGCGTCGGTAGTTGCGGCACGGCGGCTTATCGGCGTGAGTTAGTGATTACCGAGGATATCTTTCAAGACCCGAACTGGGATGGCTATTATACGCTTGTTGCGAGCGAAAGGTTGGCGGCCTGCTGGTCAATGCCGGTGATTACCGCTCATGGCGAGCTTTACGGCACCTTTGCTACCTATTACCGCAAACCGCGTCGCCCGAGTGAAGATGAAATTGAAGTGATTGAGCGCGCCGCAGCGTTGGTCGCACTAGCATTGGCACATCGAGAGGAGCATTTAGCTCGGCTTGGCACTGACCAACGTTATTCGTCCTTATTTACCAACCACCCCGACGCCGTATTTGAGATGGATCTCGACGGCCGTCTAACCACCATTAATCCCGCCGGAGTAACCATTACCGGGTTTACCGCCGAACAAGTGGTCGGGCAACATTACAACGCTTTTGTCACCGAAGGTTTTCGTGAACTTGCTGACCATTCGTTTAACTTGACTAAAGACGGCAAACCTCAAACGTATGAGCTGTCGGTGTACAATGCTGATGGTAGTATTTATTGGCTAGAAATTACTAATTTACCCATTATCGTCAATGATGAGCTTGTTGGTGTATTTGGCATTGGCCGCAATATTACCGAAAAGCATTCGTTATTGGCGCAGCTTAACGTTTTACAGCGCGGTATCGAAGCCAGCCCCCATGGCATTGTCATGAGCGACGCGCGTGCCCGCGGTATGCCGATTGTCTACGCCAATCCCGCCTTTTTGCAGATAACCGGTTATCAAGCGGATGAAGTACTCGGAAAGAATTGTCGGTTTTTACAAGGTCCCGACACTGATCCAGAAACAATAGAGCTGATTCGCCAAGGCATTAAGCATCAACGCGAAGTAAACGTGACGATTCGCAATTATCGTAAAGACGGCAGTTGGTTCTGGAATCAGCTGATTGTTAGTCCGGTCTTTGATTCGCAAGGTTTATGCACCCATTACATCGGCATTCAACAAGACATTACCCGGCAACGTGAGCAAGAAGAGTTGTTGGCGGCGCAGCGCAGCCATGACATTCTGACCGGACTACTCAACCGTCAATCGTTTGAGTCACGCCTCGAACAAGAGCGGCGCCTGCAGCATGGCTGTGGTTACTTACCAACTGTCATGTATGTCGACCTCGACGATTTTAGCTCGTTTAATCAAAGTCTTGGCCATCAAATGGGTGACTTGCTGCTGATTGAAATATCCAATCGCTTAAAAACTTTGGCCTATGAACACGATGTTGTGGCGCGTGTGGCCGCCGATGAATTCGCACTATTTTTACCTGCCATTCGGACGAAAGAAGATGTCGTCGAATTTGCTGAGACCTTATTAAAAGTACTTGCGCAGCCTATCCAAATTAACGAACACAAGCTCCACGTGAGTGCCAGCATCGGTATTTGTGACTTAGGTACGAGCGAGCAACAAGGTTTTGATGCCCTGCAGAATGCAATTGCGGCAATGACTGAGGCAAAACGCCAAGGTCGTAATACTTGGCACTGGTTCCAAGAAGAGCACGACTCGCTCGGCAGTGAATATGCCAGCTTGCGCCGCGAAATTATGGAAGCGATTGAAGAAGACCAGTTCATTGTTCATTACCAACCTTTGTTAAGGGCGGAAGATAGTGCGGTCGTCGAAGTCGAGGCACTAGTGCGTTGGCAGCATCCGAATCGAGGGTTAGTTGCCCCAGGATTATTTATTCCATTGGCAGAAAAAACCGGACAAATTGTCACCATTGGTGGTTGGGTTTTACGCCGAGCGTGCGCCGATATCGCACGTTGGAACCAAGAACGGCAACAGCAATTGAAAGTGGCCGTGAACATTTCGCCGCTGCAGTTCCGTCGTATTGGCTTTCTCGACGAAGTAAAAGCAGCACTGTCCGTCAGTGGCTTAGCGCCAAGATTGCTGGAGCTCGAAGTCACTGAAAGTGTGTTGCTCTTGGGTGCAGACAAAACCATCGAGATCCTCAAAGAGCTGCGCAGACTTGGCGTGAGAGTCGCCATTGACGACTTTGGTACGGGCTATTCAAGCTTAAGTTATTTGCGCAGTTTACCGGTGGATAAAATCAAGCTCGACCGCAGCTTCATTCAGCATTTGCCTTCGAGTGCGGAAGACATCGCGATTGTGAAAGGCCTTATTAATATGGCGCACTTGCTGAATCTGAAGGTTGTTGCGGAGGGCGTAGAAACTGCAGAACAAGCTGAGTTTCTGCGTGAAAACGACTGCGACCTCTTGCAAGGGTTTTATTTCGCGCGGCCGGCGCCGTTGGATGAGTTTGTTCAAAGTTAGTCATTTTCATTTCCCCGCGTTGATACTGGATTAATGCTTTCGAAGCTTGCTATGCTGATGTTTCTGTGAACATTTTAAGGAGCGCGGTATGCACGAACTAAAGATTGGACGAGCGGTTTTCGGCGCACGTTGGCAGATGGTTCCACTTGCCAGCGCATTGGTTATCTGTGCATTTGCATTAAGTGGATGTTCGCCGGCCGGCGATTCGTCTTCGGTTGATCTGCCTGCTTCAGACCCTTCCTCTATAGACACTTCGTCAGCAAAGAATGCTGAGGCACCCGAGCAGGCATTGCGGACACTGTATGTAGCTGCTGAATACAATAACAGCGAGTTTCGCCTGCATTACCGTATTGCCATCGATGAGCCGAGTTGGTACCACCAATATTGGCTTTATCGTGATGGCGCATGGACACGTATGGGCTCCGGCGCTGCTGGTCCAGACGAGTATGGCTTGTACGAAGATCGCATTAGTATGATGCTTGACGACGGCTCCGTAGAAGGTTTTAACCGTTACGGCGGTTGGATGTTGGTGCATCCTGGCGTGCGCACGCTGGACTCAGCGGTTTCCGCCGAAGACGTTGCTGCGCACCCAATATTAGGCCAAGAAATGGGCCGCACCGATGTACGTAAATATATTCCTCAGTCGCGCACCGTTCGCCGCTATACCGAGCCGGCCCGCTGGGACGCTGTGCGTCCACTGGACGAAATTGCCGCCATGCAAGAGCGCGGCGAGTTTCTTGATTTGTGGCAATGGCGAGCGCACCGCTCACATCCTTTAGGCTACGCCGATAATGGTTATGTACTGCATTATCGCTTGAGTTCAGAAGGCCGCGGCATGTATACCGATAATGCAGCTGAAGCCGGAGGACCAGCTTATATGTTCGATGCGGCTGAGGTTGGATTTCAGTCATTGTCATGGGACAAGCTTGTTGCTCGTGAATACGGCCAAGACGATTTGTACTATTTGAGTGAAGAATTTGCCGTGCCGTTTGATGTTGAACACGAATGGCAAGACGGCGATGTCATTCCGTTTCGGTTGTTACGCGAACCTTCTGGGGCGCGTGGCGCGATTCGTTCTGCTGGCGGATATGCCGATGGCTCATGGCGAGTGACGCTGACGCGCAGCTTAGCCAGCCCAAATCCTTTAGATAGCAAAACGTTAGAGCCGGGCAATGTGTATAACGTCGCCTTTGCCGTGCACCAAGGCGGCGTAGGTGCGCGTCATCATGACGTCTCGCTACCGCATACTTTGGGCCTTGGCGCCGACGCTGACATCGTTGCTATGTATAGCGCCGAGCCATTAAATGACGACGAATTGGAATGGTTCCCGGTGCATCTGATTAACCCTGGCCAAGTTACCTGGGAATGGCTCGTTACCCGCCACCCCGGCGCCGGGCTAATTCAAGCCGACTTTGACATCACCGTGCGCGAACACCACGGCTACCTGCCGCTGTTCCAGCGCTACATCGAACGCCGTAAGCCCTAACGTACAGAATTGATAAAACTAGCAGAATCAGTGCGTTACACTTCCGGCTCGGAGCCCGAATCACTTACCATTCCGGCTCGGAGCCGAAACGCCAGCGGCAATCACGCACAACACCGGGAAGTTGCCGGAGAACAATAACTTACCATTCCGGCTCGGAGCCGGAATTCACTGCACAAGGAGCGCTGTATGGCATTTCGATTTCAACGACGGGTTCGGATTCTTCCGGGTGTTCGGCTCAATTTCGGCAAAACCGGCGTTAGTGTTTCCGCCGGAGTTCGCGGAGCCAGTGTCACCGCTGGACGACGCGGTATTTACGGCAATGTCGGTGCTCCCGGTACGGGAATGTCGTACCGCACACGGTTAGACAAAAGCAAAGCCCATCAGCGCCGCGCAAGCCATGCTCAGCATCAACAAAAAGCTCGCCTGCAAGGAGCGGGACACGTCCAGCTGACCTGTGACGAGCGCGGCAAGTTAAACATGCTCGAGCCCGATGGCTCGCCCGCCACCTCAGCGGTAGTCAAACATGTATGGGAAAACCACAGTGATCAGGTCCGCCAGTTTCTTGCCAAAGAAATGGAAAAGATCAATGATGACCAAGAGCTTTTAGTTAATATTCACCTTGATACACCCGATCATCAAACGTCGAGCCCCGAGCATGAGCGCACTCCCTATGTACATGAAGCGCCTCGCTACCCGCACTTACCAGACCTACCCAAGCAGCCGCAGGCCCGTGAAAAAAGCTGGTGGCACAAGCTTTTTCGTAAACTCGACGAGCGTCGCGTTGCAGCAAACCAAGCAGATGAAACTCGCTGGCAAGAAGAAACTAATCGAATCAAGTACGAGCGCCAGCAACTTGAGCAAGAACACGCGTCAGCATTAGCAGCATGGCAAATCGAAAAGACTAACCATGACCAAGAGCAGCAGAAGCTAGCGACAGAGTTCGCTCACCGCTTACAGCAAGACACTGATTTTATGTCAGATTTGCTTGAACAAGAGCTTGACCAGCTCGACTGGCCACGGGAAACTAACGTCGACTTTGAAATTGTCAGCGATACCCTCAAGCTCGACGTAGATTTACCAACCGCAGAAATATTTCCTAGCCGAGAGGCGTCGCTAAATCAGGCCGGGCGTCGCCTTCTGATCAAAGATAAAAGTGCCACGCAACAGCGCAAAGAGTATGCCCAATATGTCCACGGCGTAGTGTTCCGTGTTATCGGTGTCGCATTTGTCACCTTACCCGCCATCCAACACATCAAAGTAGGTGCTTACACACAAGGCGTAAACGATGCTACAGGTCATGACGCAGATCAGTACCTTCTCAGCGTCACAGTCACCCGCGAACAATGGCAAACACTCAACCTGAGCGAGCCTGAGCGCATCGACCCGGTGAGCGCATTAACGCTATTTAACCTGCGACGTAATATGACCAAAACCGGAATCTTCCGACCCATCGAAATGTAACCCTCGCAAAATCAATGCAATAGAGTTCCGGCTCCGAGCCGGAATGTAGAACTTGTTCTAGCTCAATGTTTTACCGAAATTCCCCTATAACGAATAGGGTAATTTGATCTACCGCAAAGTTACTCGTCGCCCAAGCACGATAATGACTCCAATTCCTAAACTGGAGATCCCCCTATGAAAACGAAGTTATCGATTGTCGCCCTTGCTCTGTCCTCATTTATCGCTGCGCCAGCGATGGCAGATTTCTCTATCAACGTCGGTGCTATTCACGTCAAACCTGACGAAAGCAGCACAAACCTCAACGTCATCGAAACGGTTGCCGGTTTACCGAGCAACTCAACCCGCGTTGCGGTTGGGAACGACACGCAAATCGGCCTGACTTTTGATTACCGCATTAATCAAAACTTCGGGTTACAGTTGATTGCCGCCACCCCATTTAGCCATGACTTAAAAGTCAAAGGCTCAGCGATTGACGGCCTCAACATCGGCAAAACCAAGCACTTACCGCCTACTTTAATGGCTCAGTACCATTTCACACAGCATCATACGTTCCAGCCGTTTGTCGGCGTTGGCGTCAACTACACCACCTTCTTCAGTGAAAAAGTACACCCAGAATTGGAAGGCGCACTAATCGCACTCGACGTCACCATCGCAGCTGACGACATCAGTTTAAGTCTGAGCGAATCTTGGGGCTTGGCACTACAAGCTGGCTTCAACTACCAGTTAACCGAGCGCATGGGCATTCACTTTATGGTCAGCAAAATGGCCATCGACACCACAGGTAAAGTCAAAGTGAACGGTACCACCGTGCAGAGCGTAAACGTCGACATCGATCCTGTTGTCGCGATGCTCGGATTTCGCTGGAAAATTTAACCAGTAAAATCAGCAAGATAGACTTCCGGCTCGGAGCCCGAATGGCGGTGATAGACTTCCGGCTCGGAGCCCGAATGGCGGTAAAAGCGAACTGAAACTAATGACTAACGACTTATAACGTCGCAAAAGGGGCCAACCGGCCCCTTTTCTTACTGATTACTCTCACGCGCCTGACTGAGTGACTTAATAAATTCATAATGTCGCATCTCCCCTAGTTGATCCTTCGTGGTTTCGGCGAACGTGTTAAATTGAGCATAAGCGTACTCCCGAAAATCAACTTCTTCCTCAACAGAGAGTCGCTCAACGACTTCGTAACCCCCGCGCATTTTCTGCATCAAATCTTCCAGTCGTCGACTATCGCGTTTAGCCACCGCCTCAGCATGATCCTTTTTTAGCTGCGATTGAAGGAACTCATCAAACCATTTTGGATCTTGCTCACGCTGAAGATACAGTTCAAGTACCACAGAATTATCCTGATTCCAACGACGCAACCAATGCCAATATCGAACATTCTCGCCACGCGCCAATTCCGCGAACACTGCTTTGCGTTCTGTTGAGAATTGTCGATCAAACGCTACCCTAACAAAATTAGAACGCTCATCGTTTAATCCATGCACGTGAACCAACTCTCCCTCGCCTAGTTCACTGATGGAAGATAGAAAAGTCGCTTCCTTGTCATCGACTTCACTATCTGCCGTGATCCCCTCAATCAATCGATAAAATGCTGCCTCTCCGACTCGACCCAATCGCTGCACTTCACGAATCGCAAAATAAGCGTCTCGATTCATATCTTTAATTTCAGCCACAACACTCGCTGCTAGCGGAGCCGAGCTAAAAGCCATGCACAATACACACAAACTGACGATGATTCGCAACATAATCTTGTTCCTCTAGATGACTACTATCAAATAGACCGAAATCCGTCATTCAGCAAGATTCAATCGGAATAGATTTTCAGACCCATGCAAAATCAATGAGATAGAGTTCCGGCTCGGAGCCCGAATGGCATTGCGGCTCCGAGCCGTAATGCCTGAGCTGAACTGTTCGGCGCAAAAAAGCGTATCCGTTGAACACACACTAAAACGGATGCAGCATGTTTAACTTATTTAAATCAAATCCAACTAAAAAACTCCGCAAGCAACTGGCAAAGTTGCAGGCAGAGGCAATGAACGCATCGCGCAATGGAAATATTCGTAAAAGCTCAGGAATTTCAGCCGAAGCCGATAAAATTTGGCAGGAAATTCAAAGGATTGAGGGTGAGGCGAAAAGCTAAACTCCGCTATATTTCTGCGCTTCACTATTCAGTTTCATAGCTGCTTTCGCTGCTTCATATAAAGCAACATTAACGACCGGTGTTCCCAGCTTTTCTAATTGGGTCATGACATTAGCAAGACGAAAGATCTGCGTATTTCCAACACTAGTTAAAGGATGAATATTCCATCCCTTAGTTTGCATGATTTTTAACACGCGCTGACGGCTGATCTGATAGCTAACCGCAATATCCGATGGGCTCACGTAATCAGGCTTTGCTTCTAGGAAACGGGCATCTGGCAATGCGCAGAGCACTTCGTGCTTAGCCTGTTCTAGCGCCATTAATGCCGACTCAGCCTGTCGAACATAATCAATTTGAACCTCGCCTTTTCGGCTGTGTCGCACTAGGGCATCATCACACCCGGCTTCGAATAATAAATCATCAATTGTATCGATATCTTTTTGACACGCTGAAATGTCAAAACGCAAACTGAATTCAAACATCGTCATCTCGGCCCTCCGTGAGAATACATTTTGCAACGGCTCTCTGAATACTACTCGCATGACTCAAGCCATTCCGAGGCGAACTCCACACTGAGATCATGCAAAATTCTCCACAACGACAGGAGATATTTACAGATCCGTTTGGGCAAAGTAATCGCCCCCAACAATGAGCGCTACGACCAGGAGATACCAGCTTCCATCCGCACCTTTCTGCAAACCTAACCGCAGCATCGACTTCCTTATTCGGATGCTTTTTACTGGCCATAAAAAGATAGTCCTTTATCTAGCTATTGTCAATTGACAACAATCTTAACTAGTCCAAAATTACATAAGAAAAATACAATCCTTTAGATCTACAAGCCAGCAACTCAACAGAAATTAAGCTTTTAACGTGTGTTTCGCGCGACTGGCCTTCTAATTGCTGCCACTCATACCAACCGCTACATGGCACCAAACAACGATGCTCCGCAAAAGCACGCTTAAAGGTCGGCTTTCTCGCCACCGCTTCTGCCTACGGACTGTAATTCACATCTACCTCCCCGATATGTTATAACATAACCATGATTTTTAAGTAGGCAAAGGTTTATGAGCAAAGAAAACAAGGAATTGATACGAATTTCAGGGCTGTTTAAATACATCGAAGAAATTCAAGGCGACCGGCCTTGGGGGGATCTTCTCGACGCTGGTACCGGCGTAAAGTCATTGCAATGGATCAGTACGCTTAAAACAGAGAGTTGGACAGCGATTACCGCCTCACAGTCCATGGCCAAATCTTCAGAAGAAAGCTACCCCGGCACGATGCGCGACGCAGATCGCCTCGTCGTCGGCAATTGGATCGACCCTGATTTACTCAAAGGCGAACAATTCGATACCGTATTAGTTGATTATCTAATTGGTGCAATTGAAGGGTTCGCCCCCTATTGGCAAGACCTCGTGTTCGAGCGCTTGCGCCCCCTCGTGAAAGGGCGCATGTACATCGTTGGACTTGAGCCGTATGTACCAATTGTTGAGAAAGACGAAGTCGGGCTATATGTGGGCGATGTTGGACGATTTCGGGATAGTTGCTTGCTAATGGCACGCGAACGACCGTATCGTGAGTTTCCCGTGGACTGGGTGATGCGTCACTTGCACCGCGCTGGGTTCCAAGTAGTCAACGGCAGACGATTCCCCATTCGTTTCGGAGAACGCTTTGTCCGCTCGCAAATGACAATGTGTAAACAGCGAATTTCCCGTTTCGAAGCTTGCGGCGTTGACCCAGCAGTCACTGCTTCCATGCTGAAACAAGTCGAGGCATTAACCGAACGTGGTCTTGCCCTTATCGCCAAACACAACGGCTTACCGACTGGATACGACTACGTCATCGCCGCTGAACCAGCAAAATAAACCGCCGGTATATATACAAGAGCTCTTTTAGATCAGTATGTTAGCTTTCTGGCTCGGAGCCGGAAAGCTAATCCTTCCGGCTCCGAGCCGTAATCAATCGA
>SR_TP_S13solDRAFT_1000646_pt1 | contig 12991 bp, 11 predicted proteins | sample SodReaTP_S13sol_FD_11159 | JGI IMG/M metagenome (IMG submission 11159) | reverse complement strand
GGCGGGGTGATCTCCTGGCCCGAGACCGTGCCCATGGCCATCGCCGCCACCATCGGCGGGATCACCGGCGCCTGGATCGGCCGCGCCATCCCGCCGGTGCTGCTGCGCAACGGCATCGTGGTGGTAGGAGCCATCACCACGGTGCTGTTCTTTCTGGATCTCTGACCGGTAAAGCTTGTCACCACGAAGCCCACGAAGGGCACGAAGAAACACCAAAAAACTGTTTTTCTCGCCAAGACGCAAAGAACGCCAAGAAGATCTTATTGATAGATCTTTTTTCCTTGGCGCCCTTTGCGTCTTTGCGAGAGAAAATTGGTTTTCTTCGTGCCCTTCGTGGGCTTCGTGGTGAATCAGTTTTGTTCGTAGTGAATCAGTTTTTGATCCCCAGGCCTTACCAGCCGATCGCCTGCGGCAGCCACAGGGTGATGGACGGGAACAGGATGATCAGGCCCAGGGCGACGATCTGGATGATCACGAAGGGAACGGCGCCCCTGTAGATGTGGGCCGTGGTGATGCCTTTTGGCGCGACCCCCTTCATGAAGATCAGCGACCAGCCGAAGGGGGGTGTGAGGAAGGAGGTCTGCAGGTTCATGGCGATGAGGATGGCGATCCACACCATGGAGAACTCCGGCACCCCGGCCAGGAAGGGCAGGAACAGGGGCACCACGATGAAGGTGATCTGGATCCACTCCAGGAAGAAGCCCAGCAGGAAGATCAGCAGCATCATGAACAGCAGGGTGCCCATGGGACCGCCAGGTACCCAGTCCACCATGGCCTCGATCAGGAACTCGCCGTCCAGGCCCCGGAAGGCCAGGGCGAACACCTGGGAGGCGATCAGGACGAAGAACACCATGGCGCTGATGCGCACCGATACCATCAGGGCCTCGATGAAGGTCTTGCGTTCCAGACGGCGCATCAGCGCAGCTACCACCACGGCGCCTACGGCACCCACGGCGGCCGCCTCGGTGGGGGCGGCGATGCCGCCGATGATGGAACCCAGTACCGCCAGCACCAGGGCCAGGGGCGGCAGCACCGAGGTGACCAGGTCCTTCATCAACTGGGTCTTGCTCACCTGGGCCCGTTCCGCGGCATCGATGGCAGGCACGTCGGCGGCGCTCCACCAGGCCAGGGCCAGCAGGTAGACCACGTACAGGCCGGCGAGCATCAGGCCGGGGATCAGGGCGGCGGCGAACAGGCTGCCCACGGACAGATTCATGGTATCCGCCAGTACCAGCAGCACCAGGCTGGGGGGGATGATCTGCCCCAGGGTTCCCGAGGCGCAGATGGTGCCGCAGGCCACCGACTTCTTGTAGCCGCGGCGCAGCAGGGTGGGCAGGGCCATGAGGGTGAGGGTGACGATGGCCGCGCCCACGATGCCCGTGGCCGCGCCCATGAGTACGCCCACCAGGATCACCGCCAGGGCCATGCCGCCGGGCAGACCGCCGGCGGCATGGCCGATCACGTCCAGCATGCGTTCCGCCACCCGGGTCTTGTCCAGCATCACGCCCATGAACACGAACAGGGGGATGGCCAGCAGGGTGTAGTTGGTGATGGTGCCGAAGATGCGCGAGGGCAGCAGCTCGAACAGCCAGCCGTCGAAACCGATGAAGCCGAACACGAAGCCTACCGCGGCGATGGCGAAGGCCACCGGCATGCCGGTGAGCACCAGCACGAAGAAGGCCACCACCATCATCAGGGCGATGTACTCAAGTGGCATGGCGCGTGTTCTCCTTGTTGCGGCGTGAGGGTCTGCGGTAGTGGAAGATCAGTTTCCGGCCGGCGCGCAGCGCCTGGCGCAGGGACTCTGCGGCGATCAGGACGAAGCCGATGATGATCATGAGCTTGGGCAGGAACAGCCAGGGCATGCCGCCGGCGTTGGGCGAGCCCTCGCCCCGGTTGTAGGAGACCATCATGAAGTCCCAGCCGTAGTAGGCCATCAGGCCGGCCACGGGCAGGGCCACGAAGATCATGGTGATGATGTCCAGCCAGAGTTTGCCGATGCGGCTGAATCGGTGGGAGAAAATGTCCACCCGCACGTGTTCGTCGTAGCGCATGGCGTAGGAGATGCCGGTCATGATCGACAGTGACAGCAGGTACCACTCCAGTTCCTGCAACCACACGGCGCCCATGCCGAGTAGATAGCGGGCCGCCATGTTGCCAAAAATGAGCAGGATCATCAGCGCCATGGAGATGCCGGAGATCCAGCCCGAGAAGCTGGTAATCCAGTTCAGGAGCCGTTCAAGGCCCAGTGATAGTCGTAACATGGAAATCCCCGACCGGGGCGGGGAAAACCCCGCCCCGGTTATCTAGGGTTACGGAAAGGAGATCAGCCCAGGATCTTGGCGCCCAGATCGCGGATCTGGGTCTGGAACATGGTCTCCGAGTTGGCCTGCCAGCGGTCGTGCTTGGCCTTGAACTTGAAGTAGCTCTCGTGGACCTTCTTCACCATCGGATCCCGGTTGGCCTGGGTGGTGAGGATGTCCTTGGTGGCCTCCAGCAGCGCGTTGATCACATCATTGGGGAGCGGACGGAAGTTTACGCCGTGGTTGTTGATCAGGTCGTCCAGGGCATCCGCGTTGCGGGCCTCCAGGGTGGTGTGGGAGGTGATGTTACAGGCGGCGGCGGCGTTGCGCATGATGGCCTGCAGGTCGGAAGGCAGGGAGTCCCATGCGGCCTGGTTGACCACCACCTCGGTGCTGGTGGCCGGCTCGTGCCAGCCGGAGGAGTAGTAGTTCTGGGCGGCGTTGTGCAGGCCCAGCTCGCGGTCGGAGTAGGGACCCACCCATTCCACGGCATCCAGGGCGCCGCGTTCCAGGGCGGCGAACAGCTCGCCGCCGGGCAGCAGGCGGGCATTGGCGCCGATGGCGTTGTAGATGTCGCCGGCCAGGCCGGGCATGCGGATGTTCAGGCCGTTGAAATCGCGCAGGCTCTCTACCGGACGGCGGAACCAGCCCACCGGCTGCACACCGGTACAGCCCACCACCAGGGGGACCAGGTTGAAGGGCTTGTACACTTCTTCATACAGCTGATAGCCGCCACCCTCGTTGAGCCACGCGTTGTGGCCTTGGAAGGTCATGCCGAAGGGCACGGTGGTGAAGTACTGGGCGGCGAAGGACTTGCCGGACCAGTAATAGGCGCAGCCGTGGTTGAGCTGCACCTGGCGGCCTGCGGAGGCGGCGTCGAAGCCCTCGAAGGCGGGCACCAGTTCACCGGCGGAGTAGACGCGGATGCGGATGCGGCCATTGGACATCTCCTCCACCCGCTTGGCGAAGTCGGTGGCGCTGCCGGGCCCGGCCTGGAAGAAGGGTAGACCGGCGGGCCAGGTGGTGGTCATGCGCCAGTTGAAGCGCTCCTGGGCCTTGACGATGGCGGGGGCACCAATGATGGCGGCACCGGCGGCCGCGGCGGTGCCTTTGAGAAAATCACGACGCTTGATGGACATGGATGAGAATCCTCCGAGTTAGATCATTTATTCTCAGTCCGCGGGTAGCGGGCCGGTTTTTTTCGACCCCGGAAGCAGTTCCGGGTTCATCGTCCGCCCCCCATGGGGTTACGGGACGTGAACATGTGAGTCTAGCAGGCCCCGCTGTGGAGCTGCCACAGGCTCCCCCGGCGGAAAACGCCGGGCTGTGGCACACTATCCACGACAGTGGGATTTGCACCCCAATGGTGCGTGCCCACGAAGTCATATCCCCTGACTGGAGCGCCCATGAATTACAGCGTCACGGATCTGATCGGCAACATCGGCGTGGCCATGATCGTGTTCGGGTACTACCGTCTGCAGATGGGCCGCTGGGGTTTTCATGACCTGATCTACCTGCTGTTCAACCTGATCGGTTCCATGCTTATCACGGTCTCCCTGGTGTTCGACTTCAATCTCTCCACCATGATCCTGCAGATCTTCTGGATCCTCATCAGCCTGGTCGGGCTGACTCACCTGTATCGCAAACGCACGGAGGCCGGTCCATGACCCTGGCTGATATTGAAATCCGCCTCAGGGCCCTGCTGGAATACCGCGATCTGCGCAGTCTGCCCCGCTGGAAGCGCCCCCTGATCGGTGCCCTGCGCATGGCCTGGGGGATCGGCCGGGAGGTTACGGAAGGACAGCTCACCCTCAGGGCCATGAGCCTGGTGTACACCAGCCTGTTGTCCATGGTGCCCTTGCTGGCCCTGTCCTTCTCGGTGCTCAAGGCCTTTGGCGCCCACAACCAGCTGGAGCCCCTGCTCTTGAGCATGCTGGACCCCCTGGGGCCCCAGGGGGTGGAGATCGCGGAGAATGTCATCGGCTTCGTGGACAACATGCGGGTGGGCGTGCTGGGCTTCATCGGCCTGATCTTTCTTATCTACACGGTCATCGCCCTGGTGCAGAAGATCGAGAGCGCCTTCAACTACACCTGGCGCATCAACGGCACCCGGGGTCTCGCCCAGCGTTTCAGCAATTACCTGAGTGTGATCCTGGTCGGCCCGGTGCTGGTGGTCTCGGCCTTAGGCATCACCGCCTCTGTCATGGCCACCTCGGTGATGCAGCAGGCCATGGAGGTGCAACTGCTGGGTGAGGCGGTGCAACTGGCCGGGCGCATGGTCCCCTACCTGCTGATCATGGGCGCCTTCATGTTCGTGTACATCTTCGTGCCCAACACCCGTGTGAAGCTCTTCCCTGCCCTGGTGGGGGCGGTTGTGGCGGGGGTGCTCTGGCAGAGCACCGGCTGGATCTTCGCCTCCATGGTGGCGGGTTCCACCCGCTATGCGGCCATCTATTCCAGTTTCGCCATCATGATCATGCTGCTCATCTGGATCTACCTGAGCTGGTTGATCCTGCTCATTGGCGCCAACGTGGCCTTCTTTGTGCAGTACCCGGAGTACATGCTGGTGCGTCGCGGCGAGGTGCGCCTGTCGAGCGCGCTCAAGGAGCGCCTGGCCCTGCGGATCATGAAACAGATCGGCACTCGGTTCCACGAGGGCCGCGGCCCCATGCCCCTGGATGACCTGGTCCATGAGCTGGATATGCCCGTGGAGGCCCTGACGCGGGTCATCGAGCCGCTGCAGCGGGCCGGGTTGCTGGTGTCGGCCGGCGAGAAAGCGGATTGCTACGCGCCCGGCCGGGATACCGGCCAGATCACCATCAAGGCCTGCCTGGATGCCGTTCGCGGCGCCGACAGCACGGTGCCGGGACCCTGTGATGAAGACCCCCTGGTGGATGAGCTCATGGAAGCGCTGGACCGGGCCCAGGGGGATCGGCTGGAGGGGGTGACGCTGTCGGCGCTGATTGATGGAGCGGAAGGCGGGAGGCGTGAGGCGTGAGGCGCTAGACGCCTATCTCCTATCCCCTCACCCATCACGATCCAAATTCAGGCGCTCCCGCACTTTCCCCACGATCTCCGCGCTCAGCTTGTGCACCAGGGGTCTGGCGGCCTTGGTCACTGCCTTTTCCACCAGCCGGTTCTTGAGGCTGTATTCCAGGCTCAGGGTCAGGCGGGTACCGCCTTCCACGGGGGTGAGCCGGTAGCTGCCGTGATTCTTCACGCCGGTGACCGAGCGCCAGGCGAGGCGCTCGTGGGGGGTGCATTCGGTGACCTCCACCTCAAAGCTCAGGGACATCCCCAACGCCCGCACCTGCCAGCGGTAGCGGTCCTCCCCCAGGGGGGTGACGGCCTCCACCGAGTCGCTGTACAGGGCGAAATCCTCCACCCGGCTGATCAGGGCAAACACCGCCTCCGGGGTGGCGTCGATCTGCACTTCATGTTCGATGACGGGCACGGTTTACCTCGTTCAGTGTCCCAGGTCCCGTCATCATCCGTGTTTCGGTCGGGGCTGTCAGTGTGGATTGGGCGTCGGCCGCACCCCTGTCTCCTCTGTCACACGATTGTCACATTCCATTCATAAACTTGACACCCGAGCTGCCCATACTGCGATCCGTCGATAAGTCCTGACGGACGGGAATCAGTCCAACGGCTCCCGACGACTACGCAAACCACCCAGTTGAGGGAAATGCTCATGAATCTCAAGAAAATCTTCACGGCCGGCATCGCCGCCACCATGCTGACCTCCGGTGCCGTGCTGGCCGAGGTGGATCCCAACCTGCCCAGCTACGAGCGTGTCTCCGGTGTCTCTGGCAACCTGACCTCCATCGGTTCTGACACCCTGAACAACCTGATGACCCTGTGGGCCGAGGAGTTCGCCAAGTTCTACCCGAACGTGGCCGTGCAGATCCAGGGCGCCGGCACCTCCACCGCCCCCCCGGCCCTGGTTGAGGGTACCTCCAACTTCGGTCCCATGAGCCGCCCCATGCGCGGTTCCGAGCAGCGTGCCTTCGAGGATCGCTACGGCTATCCCGCAACCGACGTGCCCGTGGCCGTGGACATGATCGCGGTGTACGTGAACAAGGACAACCCGATCGAAGGGCTGTCCCTGCCCCAGGTGGATGCCATCTTCTCCGCCACCCGTTCCTGCGGTTTCGGACAGGACATCACCAACTGGGGCCAGGTCGGCCTGAGCGGTGCCTGGGCCAATCGTGACATCACCATCTACGGGCGTAACGCGGTGTCCGGCACCTACGGCTACTTCAAGGAAAACGCTCTGTGCGGTGGCGATTTCCGCTCCACCGTGAACGAGCAGCCCGGTTCTTCCGCCGTGGTGCGTGGTGTGGAGCAGACCCTGAACGGCATCGGCTACTCCGGTATCGGTTACCGTACCTCCGGTGTGCGTGTGGTCCCCCTCTCCAAGGAGCATGGTGCACCTCACGCCGAGGCTAATGCCGAGAATGCTGCTACGGGTGAATACCCGCTGGCCCGGTTCCTGTATGTCTATGCCAACCGCAACCCCAACTCTGGCTGGAACCCTCTGGAGCGCGAGTTCTTCAAGATGGTGCTTTCCAAGGAAGGCCAGGAAGTGGTGCACCGTGACGGCTACGTGACGTTGCCCGCTGCTCTGACCGAGCGTTTCCGCAAGGAGAAGGGCCTGGATTGATCCGGTCCTGACGCTGAACGGGTGTCGCATTAAGCGGCACCCGTTCAGTTTTTTTTGAAGACCTGGTCATCGACAGGATGGCCAAGAATTTCGGGAATCACTGAACATGTCAGCGACCATGCAAGAGCAGACCCAGCCCAGCGGCTCCCTTTTGCCGAGTACCGAGCGCCGCGAGAAGCTGCGCAAGATTCGGGGTATTCGTGACGGTGTGTCTCGCTATGGTGTAGGTACTGCCGGTTTGGGCGTGATCTTCGCCCTGGCGTTGATCTTTGTTTATCTTTTCTACGAGGCCTTCCCGCTGCTCAAGCCTGTGAGCATGGACGTGGCCCATGAAATCTCTTTGCCCGCTGGAGAGGATCCCTCCCCCAGCGTGCATCTGACCCTGGACCGATTCGAGGAGATTGGTGGTCGCTTCTCCGCGGCCGGGGCCATTACCTTTTTTGCCTCCGACACAGGGCGCATCCTGTTCCGCGAACAGGTGGCCGTGCCGGAAGGCGAGTCGGTTTCCGCCTTTGGCCGTTCCGAAAGCCGCAAGAGCCTGTTCGTGTACGGGTTTACGGATGGTTCCGTGCTGCCTGTCAAGGTGGAATACGATCAGACCTATCCGGACGGTGTCCGGGTTGTGACGCCCAAGCTTGCGTTCCCGTTGGGGGATGATCCTATCCGGATAGGTGATGCGGTCGCGACGGATTACTCTGCGCTCACGCTGGTTGATGGTCGAGGTGGCTACGTGGTGGCCGGCGGTACGGCGGAAGGTCGCATCGCCATGGCGATGTTCAGTACCCGTGCCAATATGATGACTGGGGCTGTGCAGATCACCCGTCAGGATTACGCACTTCCCGCCATCGACCGCCCGGTGCGACAGCTCCTGGTCAACGAGTCCCTGCGCAACCTGTTCGCCATTGATGACCAGGGCACCCTGTACCACTTCGATATCGTCGATCGGAATAATCCCCGCATGGTGGAACGGGTGGTCCTGGTACCTGAGGGCGTGTCCGTCACTGCCGCAGAGTTCCTGGTGGGTTCCCGCTCCCTGATCGTGGGTGGCTCAGACGGCAGCGTGGCTCAATGGTTCCTGGTGCGGGACGACGAGACCAACGCGACAAACCTGACTCACATCCGCAGTTTCCGTTCCCATCCCGGCGCCATCACTTTCATCGAGCCGGAGTACACCCGCAAGGGCTTTCTGGTGGGTGATGAGACCGGCACTGTGGGTCTTCACTACGCCACGTCCAGCGTGACGCTGAAGATGATCCCGGTCTCGGAGAACCCCATCAATCGCATCGCCATCTCGCCCATCAACCGCATGGCGCTGGTCAAGAGTGAGGGCTCCGAGGTGCTGCGGGCGATCTCCATGGACAACCCCCATCCCCAGACCTCGGTCAGCGGGCTGTGGGGCAAGGTCTGGTACGAGGGCCGTACGGGGCCCGAGTACATCTGGCAGTCGTCCTCGGCCGATGATGCCTTCGAGGCCAAGTTCTCCCTGATACCGCTCACCGTGGGCACACTCAAGGCAGCGCTGTTTGCCATGCTGCTGGCCACGCCCCTGGCCATCATGGGTGCCATCTACACCGCCTATTTCATGGCCGGTTCCATGCGCCGAATCGTCAAGCCATCCATCGAGCTGATGGAGGCGCTGCCTACGGTGATCCTGGGCTTTCTGGCCGGCATCTGGCTGGCACCCTACATCGAAAACAACCTGCCCATTCTGTTCATGATGCTGGTGTTCATGCCCCTTGGCATGTTGGCCTTCGGCTACGGGTGGACACGTCTCCCGGGTCACATCCGCCACCGTATCGCGCCCGGCTGGGAGGCCGCCCTGCTGGTACCCGTGGTCATCTTCCTGGGCTGGGCCGCCATTACCCTGAGCCCCTGGGTCGAACTGGCCTTCTTCGGTGGCTCCATGCGCCAGTGGTTCACCGAGGTGGGCATCCCCTATGACCAGCGCAACGCACTGATTGTGGGTCTGGCCATGGGTTTTGCAGTGATCCCCACCATCTTCTCCATTGCTGAGGATGCGGTGTTCAACGTGCCCCGGCATCTGACCCAGGGCTCCCTGGCCCTGGGCGCCACCGCCTGGCAGACGGTGGTGGGCGTGGTGCTGCCCACCGCGAGCCCCGGCATCTTCTCTGCGGTGATGATCGGTTTCGGCCGTGCGGTAGGCGAGACCATGATCGTGCTCATGGCTTCGGGCAACAGCCCCATCGTGAACTTCAACCTGTTCGAAGGGATGCGAACCCTCGCGGCCAACGTGGCGGTGGAGTTGCCAGAGACGGCGGTGGGCTCCACACATTTCCGCGTCCTGTTCCTCTCCGCGCTGGTGCTGCTGATGTTCACCTTCGTGCTGAACACCCTGGCGGAAGTGGTCCGCCAGCGTCTGCGCAAGCGCTACGCATCCCTGTGATCCCGGACTCGAATCGAGGCTGATAGAACATGAAAGACTGGTGGAAAAGCGGCGCACCCTGGGTCTGGCTGAACGGCGGTGCCGTGAGTATCAGCATGATCATGGTGTTCGGTCTGCTGGCGTTGATCCTGGTGCGCGGATTCGGGCATTTCTGGCCGCACTCCGTTGTGGTGGCCGAGTATGACCTGCCGGGTGCAGATCGGGTTGAACTCATCGGCGAGTTGCGCAGATCCGAGACCCTGACCGGACAGGCCATGCGCGAGGCGGGTGCCCCAATCCCGGTAGATCAGCTGCTGGTGACCCGGCACCTGTTCAAGCAGGGCAACCGAGATGTGACCGGTCGCGACTTCACCTATTTTCTGGACGACTTTATCGGTGAATGGCGCTACCCGAAGGACATCACGGTGCTTGAGCGTCGTGAGTGGGGGGACTTTTATGGCTACCCGCTGCGTATTCTGGAGGGCAGTCAGACAGTAGCCGAAGGTGATGGGCTCTGGTCGGAGTTCCAATCCCGGATTGAACGCAGTAACCGCCTTTTTGATGAAATCCGGCAGATCGAGCGCCGTGACATCGGCAATATCAATTTCCGCATGGAACGGGTGCGTCTGGATCAGCGTCGGGCCGAATTGCGTGGCGCCATGACTCCGCAGGCAGAGCAGGAGTTCGTCGAGCGCCGTGCCGCGCTGGAGGTGGAATACCAGGTCTTGCAGGAACGGCTGGATCAGCTGATCGCCGAGGCCCGCCGGGATTCCGTCGTCATGCGCGCCGCCAACAACCAGGAAGTCAACATACGGCTGGACCGCATCATCAATGCCTGGCAGCCCAATAACATGTCCATTCCCTCGAAGGTGGGCTTCTACGCGGCATCGTTTTTCGACTTCATCTTCGGCTACCCGCGAGAGGCGAACACCGAGGGGGGCATCTTCCCCGCCATTTTCGGCACCGTGACCATGGTGCTGGTGATGTCCATCATCGTGACGCCCTTCGGCGTGCTGGCGGCGATCTATCTGCGAGAGTACGCCAAGCAGGGACCGTTGCTGCGCACCATCCGAATCTCCGTATACAACCTGGCCGGCGTGCCTTCCATTGTCTTCGGCGTCTTCGGCCTGGGCTTCTTTGTGTACGTGATGGGCGGGGGCATAGATCGAATGTTCTATCCCGAGGCCTTGCCTGCACCGACCTTCGGTACACCGGGTCTGTTCTGGGCATCCCTGACCCTTGCGCTGCTCACCCTGCCGGTGGTGATCGTCTCCACCGAGGAAGGCCTGGCGCGCATCCCTTCCACCATCCGCCAGGGTTCCCTGGCCCTGGGCGCCACCAAGGGCGAAACCCTATGGAAGGTGGTCGTGCCCCTGGCTACACCCGCCATGATGACCGGTCTGATCCTGGCCATCGCCCGGGCGGCGGGTGAGGTGGCGCCCCTGATGCTGGTGGGTGTGGTCAAGCTCGCACCCACCCTGCCCATTGATGGTAACTTCCCCTTCGTGCATCTGGAGCGCAAGATCATGCATCTTGGCTTTCATATCTACGACGTAGGTTTCCAGAGCCCGAACGCGGAGGCGGCCGAGCAGATCGTCTATGCCACCGCACTGATCCTGGTGCTGCTGATCGTGGTGCTCAACCTCTCGGCCATCACGATACGAAATCACTTACGTGAGAAGTATCGCAGCGCGTCCGATTGATCACGGCATGAGCAGAATACGGCATACGGCCCGCACGGCCCGAACACGAGACACTTGATATGGACGGAACAGACACCATGAGCCAGCAGAACACCATGACCCATGGCATGGGTAACAAGCTCTTTGAAGGTTCCAAGCGCCAGAAGCTGGACATTACCGACGAAGACATCTGCCTCAAGGTCAATGATCTCAAGCTCTACTACGGCAGTGATCAGGCCATCAAGGGTGTGAGCATGGACATCCCCCGCAACCGCGTGACCGCATTCATTGGTCCCAGCGGTTGCGGCAAGTCCACCCTGTTGCGCTGCTTCAACCGCATGAACGATCTGATCGACAGCTGTCGCATCGAGGGTCAGATCATGCTGGATGGAAAGGACGTCTACGAGCGCGGTGTGGACGTGGCGGAGCTGCGTCGCCGGGTGGGCATGGTGTTCCAGAAGCCCAACCCCTTCCCCAAGAGCATCTACGAAAACATCGCTTACGGTCTGCGTCTGCAGGGTGTGAAGGACCGCAAGGTGCTGGACGAGGTGGTCGAGCGCTCGCTGAAAAGTGCCGCCCTGTGGGATGAGGTCAAGGATCGTCTCAACGAGAATGCCTTTGGTCTGTCCGGTGGTCAGCAGCAGCGCCTGGTGATTGCCCGGGCCATCGCTATCGAACCCGATGTGTTGTTGCTGGATGAGCCCGCATCCGCCCTGGACCCCATTTCCACGGCCAAGATCGAGGAGCTGATCTACGAGCTCAAGGACAGCTACACCATCATTATCGTGACCCACAACATGCAGCAGGCAGCGCGCGTCTCCGACTACACCGCCTACATGTACCTGGGCGAGCTGGTGGAATTCGACGATACCCTGAGCATCTTCACTAACCCGAGCCAGAAGGCCACCGAAGATTACATCACTGGCCGGTACGGCTGATTGCCTCGACGTCGAGAGAACACACAACATTTGACGGGATTTACATGATTTACAGGATTAAATTCAAAGCGTTCAAAAAGGCCTTTTAGAATCATGTTAATCATGTAAATCCCGTCAGATGTTTTGCCTTTGCGTCTCAGCACCTCTGCAGCAGACCCAATGTCTTAATGATTTTACCCGGAGCAAAGTGTCATGGATAAATCCCGTCTTGGCGGTCATTACCTGGAGAAGTACGACGAAGAGCTGGAGGCGATCCGTAACCGGGTGCTGTCCATGGGCGGTCTGGTCGAGAACCAGATCAACGATGCCATCCGCGCCCTGGGCACTGGCGACGCCAAGCTTGCTGAAGAGGTCATGGCCAATGACATGAAGGTCAACGGTTTTGAGGTGGCCATCGACGAAAAATGCTCCCAGATCCTCGCTCGTCATCAACCCGCAGCCAGCGACCTGCGTTTCGTGATTGCGGTCATCAAGACCATCACCGATCTGGAGCGTATTGGCGATCAGGCCGAGCGTGTGGCGCGCATGGCCATTCACCTGGCAGAGAAGGATCGACCCAAGAACCAGTACGCCGACGTGGTCGCCCTGGGTGAGCGGGTGCTCAAAATGGTTCACGATGCCCTCGACGCCTTTGCCCGCATGGACGTAGAGGCCGCCGTGGCCGTGGCCCAAAGTGATGTGGCTGTAGACAATGATTACGAGGCCATCATGCGCCAGAGCATCACCTTCATGATGGAAGACCCTCGTACCATCAGCCGTGTGATGGACGTGATCTGGTCCATCCGCGCCCTGGAGCGTATGGGGGATCATGCCCGTAACATGTGCGAGTACGTGGTGTACCTGGTCAAGGGCAAGGATGTGCGCCATATCAGTCTTGAGCAGCTGGAAGAGGCGGCATTGGGGAAGAAGAAGGGTTGAGTTGGGGGGGGCTTTGTCTTTGAGCTTTGACTTCCAAAGTCAAAAGGCTTCCGATCCCCGTTGCACGGTGCTCGGGTTACTTTCTTTGCTTGTCCAAAGAAAGT
>SR_TP_S13solDRAFT_1000645_pt1 | contig 13000 bp, 7 predicted proteins | sample SodReaTP_S13sol_FD_11159 | JGI IMG/M metagenome (IMG submission 11159) | reverse complement strand
TGTCTGCCTGATCCTGATGTGCGCGGGCGCCACCAGGGGCCCGCGAAAATTTGGGTAGGACTGCCGGTGCCGGGGCTCGCCCCGGCCCGGTATCCGTCCAAGACCGCAGGTGCCGAGGGAGCAGGTGGCCCGAGGCTTAATCGCACTGTCAGCCTGCGCAGACGGTGTCACCCGATTCAGGACTTCCTGCTGAGGGGCGCCGTAAAGGTGATCGGACCGATTCCGGTCCGGTTGTATGACTCAGCGACGGTGGTGTGAAAACCCCGTCGTCAAACAGGAGGTAGGTATCGTGCCACTGAATCTCGAAGACAAGAAAGCAATTGTCTCCGAAGTGGCTGCGGTGGCTGCGAGTGCTCATTCCGCGGTGGCAGCAGAATACCGCGGTCTGACCGTCACAGAGATGACCGAGCTGCGTGCCAAGGCACGTCAGTCCAACGTCTATCTGCGGGTGGTCAAGAACTCTCTGGCCCGTCGCGCGGTTGAAGGTACCGATTTCGCCTGCATGCAGGAAGGCCTCGTGGGACCCCTGGTCCTGGCCTTCTCGCAGGATGATCCCGGTGCCGCCGCCCGTCTGGTCAAGGATTTCGCCAAGGAGCACAAAAAGCTCGAGGTCAAGCTGGTGTCCGTGGGTGGACAGCTGCTCGGCCCCGGTGAGCTTGAGCGGCTGGCCAGCATGCCCACCCGCGACCAGGCGATCAGCTTGCTGATGGCCGTGATGAAGGCGCCGCTCGACAAGTTCGCGCGCACCCTCAACGAGGTCCCGGGCAAGCTGGTTCGCACCGTCGCCGCCATTCGCGACCAGAAACAGGCTAGCGCCTGATCGCTACCGTAGTTTATTGAATCGGGTAACACCGTTTAGGAGAACATCATGGCTGTTTCGAAAGAAGACATTCTGGAAACCATTTCCAACATGACCGTGCTGGAGATCGTCGACCTGATCTCCGCCATGGAAGAGAAGTTCGGCGTGTCCGCCGCTGCTGCCGTCGCCGCTGCCCCCGTGGCCGCTGCCGGTGGTGAGGCCGCTGCCGAGGTCAAGGACGAGTTCGACGTGGTGATGACCAGCTTCGGCGCCAACAAGGTGGGCGTGATCAAGGTGATCCGCGCCATCACCGGTCTGGGTCTGAAGGAGGCCAAGGACATGGTCGAAGGTGCTCCCTCCACCGTGAAGGAAGGCGCCAACAAGGACGAAGCCGAGAAGATCAAGAAGGAGCTGGAGGAAGCCGGGGCCAGCGTCGAACTCAAGTAATAGATTGGTTAGTAATTGTTTCGCGACAGTTTCGCGTGACGTTTGGAGGCTGGCGGTGTCCACACCGCCGGCCTCTTCCTGCTTGCACCGGCGCTCGTTCCGACGAGTGGCTGGTCACCGGATTCTAGTGTGAGGAATCACAATGGCCTACAGCTACACCGAAAAGAAACGCATCCGCAAGGATTTCGGCAAACGCCCCCAGATCCTCGATGTCCCCTACCTGTTGACCACGCAGCTGGATTCATACCGCCAGTTTCTGCAGGCCGACCGCAGCGAGGATAATCGACAGGACGTGGGCCTGCACGCGGCGTTCAAGACGGTGTTCCCCATTGTGAGTTACTCGGGCACCGTTGAACTCGAATACGTGAGCTACCGCCTCGGCAAGCCGGTGTTCGACGTCAAGGAGTGCCAGCTGCGCGGCATGACCTATGCCGCTCCCCTGCGCGTGCTGCTGCGCCTGGTGATCTATGACAAGGACGCCCCTGCGGGCTCCCGCGTGGTCAAGGACATCAAGGAGCAGGAAGTCTACATGGGCGAACTGCCGCTCATGACCGAGAACGGCACCTTCGTGATCAACGGTACCGAGCGGGTGATCGTCTCCCAGCTGCACCGTTCGCCGGGCGTGTTCTTCGACCACGACAAGGGCAAGACACACAGCTCGGGCAAGCTGCTGTTCAATGCCCGCGTGATCCCCTACCGCGGTTCCTGGCTGGACTTCGAGTTCGATCCCAAGGACAGCGTGTTCGTGCGCATCGACCGCCGCCGCAAGCTGCCGGCCACGGTGCTGCTGCGCGCCCTGGGCATGGAGACCGAGGAGATCCTCGCCACCTTCTTCGAGACCAACACCGTCAGCATCACCAAGGACGGTTTCGACATGGAGCTGATCCCCGAGCGTCTGCGCGGTGAAGTGGCAGCCTTCGACTTCAAGGTGAAGAACAAGGTGCTGGTGGAAAGCGGGCGTCGCATCACCGCCCGTCACGTGCGCGAGCTGGAGGCCGCCGGGATCAAGTCCCTGGAAGTGCCCGCCGAGTACCTGGTGGGCAAGGTGCTGGCCCACGCGGTCATCGACGAGGACAGCGGCGAGCTGGTGGCCAACGCCAACGACGAGATCACCGATGAGCTGCTGAAGAAGCTGCGCGCCGCCGGCATCAAGTCGTTCAAGACCCTGTACACCAACGACCTGGACCACGGTCCGTATATCTCCACCACCCTGAACATCGACACCTGCCGCTCCCAGCTGGAGGCGCAGGTGGAGATCTACCGCATGATGCGTCCCGGCGAGCCCCCCACCAAGGAGGCCGCGGAGAACCTGTTCAACAACCTGTTCTTCACCGAGGAGCGCTACGACCTCTCCGCCGTGGGCCGCATGAAGTTCAACCGTCGCGTGGGCCGCGAGGAGATCACCGGTCCCGGCGTGCTGGACAAGGACGACATCCTGGCGGTGCTCAAGACCCTGATCGACATCCGCAACGGCAACGGCCAGGTGGATGACATCGACCACCTGGGCAACCGCCGCGTGCGTTCCGTGGGCGAGATGGCGGAGAACGTCTTCCGTGTCGGCCTGGTGCGCGTCGAGCGCGCCGTGAAGGAGCGCCTGAGCGTCGCCGAGAGCGAAGGCCTCATGCCCCAGGAACTGATCAACGCCAAGCCCGTGGCGGCGGCGGTGAAGGAGTTCTTCGGCTCCAGCCAGCTGTCCCAGTTCATGGACCAGAACAACCCGCTCTCCGAGGTGACCCACAAGCGCCGCATCTCGGCCCTGGGCCCCGGCGGCCTGACCCGCGAGCGTGCCGGCTTCGAGGTGCGCGACGTGCACCCGACCCATTACGGCCGCGTGTGCCCGATCGAGACCCCTGAAGGTCCGAACATCGGTCTGATCAACTCCCTCGCCGTGTATGCACGTACCAACGATTACGGTTTCCTGGAGACCCCCTACCGCAAGGTGGAAAACGGCAAGGTGACCAACGAGATCGTGTACCTGTCCGCCATCGAGGAAGGCCAGTACGTGATCGCCCAGGCCAACGCCAGTCTGGATGCCAAGGGCAACCTGGTGGACGAACTGGTGTCCTGCCGCCACGCCAATGAATTCACCATGTCCACCCCGGACAAGATCGAGTTCATGGACATCTCGCCCAAGCAGATCGTGTCCGTGGCCGCCGCGCTGATCCCGTTCCTGGAGCACGACGACGCCAACCGCGCGCTGATGGGCTCCAACATGCAGCGCCAGGCCGTGCCCTGCCTGCGTGCCGAGACCGCCGTGGTGGGGACCGGCATCGAGCGCACCGTGGCCATCGACTCCGGTTCCTCCATCGTCGCCCGCCGTGGCGGCGTGGTGGACTCCGTGGACGCCGCCCGCATCGTGGTGCGCGTCAATGACGATGAGACCGAGGCTGGCGAGCCGGGCGTGGACATCTACAACCTGACCAAGTACACCCGCTCCAACCAGAACACCTGCATCAACCAGCGTCCGCTGGTGAACGTGGGGGACGTGCTGGCCCGGGGCGACGTGCTGGCCGACGGTTCCTCCACGGATCTGGGCGAGCTGGCCCTGGGGCAGAACATGATGGTCGCCTTCATGCCCTGGAACGGCTACAACTTCGAGGACTCCATCCTCATCTCCGAACGCGTGGTGCAGGAGGATCGTTTCACCTCCATCCACATCGAGGAGCTGACCTGCGTGGCCCGCGACACCAAGCTCGGGCCGGAGGAGATCAGCGCGGACATCCCGAACGTGTCCGAGAGCCTGCTCTCCAAGCTGGATGAGTCCGGCATCGTGTACGTGGGCGCCGAGGTCAAGCCCAACGACATCCTGGTGGGCAAGGTCACGCCCAAGGGCGAGACCCAGCTGACCCCGGAAGAGAAGCTGCTGCGCGCCATCTTCGGTGAGAAGGCCTCCGACGTGAAGGACACCTCCCTGCGCGTGCCCTCCGGCATGGAAGGCACTGTGATCGACGTGCGCGTGTTCACCCGCGACGGCGTCGACAAGGACAAGCGTGCCCTGCAGATCGAGGAGGCGGCGCTGGCCGCCGTGCGCAAGGATCTCAAGGACCAGCTGCGCATCTACGAGGACGACATCTACGACCGCGTCGAGAAGCTGCTGGTGGGCAAGCTGGCCGCCGGTGGCCCCAACAAGCTCAAGGACGGCACCAAGGTCACCAAGACCTACCTTACCGAGGTGCCCCGCGAGAAGTGGTTCGAGGTGCGCATGCGCACCGAAGAGGTCAACGAGCAGCTGGAGAAGATGGCTGCATCCCTGAAGGAGCAGCACGAGGCCTTCGAGACCCGCTTCAAGGAGCAGAAGGAAAAGCTCACTCAGGGTGACGATCTCGCCCCCGGCGTGCTGAAGATGGTCAAGGTCTACCTGGCCGTGAAGCGCCGCATGCAGCCCGGCGACAAGATGGCCGGCCGCCACGGTAACAAGGGTGTGGTCTCCATGATCGTGCCCGTGGAAGACATGCCGTATCTGGAAGACGGCACCCCCGTGGACATCGTGCTCAACCCGCTCGGCGTGCCTTCCCGTATGAACGTGGGTCAGGTGCTCGAGACCCATCTGGGCTGGGCCGCCAAGGGTCTGGGCCAGAAGATCGGCCGCATGGTCGAGGCCAAGGCCAAGATCGACGAACTGCGCAAGTTCCTCGACAAGATCTACAACCACAGTGCCAAGAAGGTGGATCTGTCCGATTTCAGCGACGAGGAGATCCTCAAGCTGTGCGCCAACCTGAAGAAGGGCGTGCCCATGGCGACCCCGGTGTTCGACGGTGCCGAGGAAGAAGAGATCAAGGCCATGCTGAAGCTGGCCGATCTGCCCGAGAGCGGTCAGACCACCCTGTTCGACGGTCGTACCGGCGAGTCCTTCGACCGTCCCGTGACCGTGGGTTACATGCACATGCTCAAGCTCAACCACCTGGTGGATGACAAGATGCATGCCCGTTCCACCGGTCCGTACAGCCTGGTGACCCAGCAGCCGCTGGGTGGTAAGGCGCAGTTCGGTGGTCAGCGCTTCGGCGAGATGGAGGTCTGGGCGCTGGAGGCCTATGGCGCCGCCTACACCCTGCAGGAGATGCTCACGGTGAAGTCCGACGACGTTCAGGGCCGCAACAAGATGTACAAGAACATCGTCGACGGCGACCACCGGATGGAGGCGAACATTCCGGAGTCCTTCAACGTGCTGATGAAGGAAATCCGTTCGCTGGCCATCAACATCGAGCTGGAACAGGACTAACTGTAGATGCAGTACGCGGGCCGGCGATCCCGGCCCTGTTCCAATACCGTACCGCAGCTACCGAATTGAGGTGACACCATGAAAGACCTTCTCAATCTGTTGAAACAGCAGGGCCACGTGGAAGAGTTCGATGCCATCCGCATCGGCCTGTCCTCGCCCGAGCTGATCCGTTTCTGGTCCTTCGGTGAAGTGAAGAAGCCCGAAACCATCAACTACCGGACCTTCAAGCCGGAGCGTGATGGCCTGTTCTGTGCCAAGATCTTCGGACCCATCAAGGACTACGAGTGCCTGTGCGGCAAGTACAAGCGCCTCAAGCACCGCGGCGTCGTGTGCGAGAAGTGCGGCGTCGAGGTGACCCAGACCAAGGTGCGCCGCGAGCGCATGGGCCACATCGAGCTGGCCAGCCCCGTGGCCCACATCTGGTTCCTGAAGAGCCTGCCGTCCCGCATCGGCCTGCTCATGGACATGACCCTGCGCGACATCGAGCGCGTGCTGTACTTCGAGGCCTTCGTGGTCATCGACCCGGGTCTGACCACCCTGGAGCGTGGCCAGCTGCTCACCGACGAGCAGTATCTGGAGGCCATCGAGGAGCACGGTGACGAGTTCGACGCCCGCATGGGCGCCGAGGCGGTCTACGAGCTGCTCAAGTCCATCGACCTGCAGAGCGAGGCGGCCAAGCTGCGCGCCGAGGTCAACGAGACCAGTTCCGACACCAAGATCAAGCGCATCGCCAAGCGCCTGAAGCTGATCGAGTCCTTCCTGGATTCCGGCAACAAGCCCGAGTGGATGATCCTCAAGGTCCTGCCCGTGCTGCCCCCGGACCTGCGTCCGCTGGTGCCCCTGGACGGCGGCCGTTTCGCCACCTCGGACCTGAACGACCTGTACCGCAGGGTGATCAACCGCAACAACCGCCTCAAGCGCCTGCTGGAGCTCAACGCCCCGGACATCATCGTGCGCAACGAAAAGCGCATGCTGCAGGAGTCCGTGGACGCGCTGCTCGACAACGGCCGCCGCGGCCGTGCCATCACCGGCACCAACAAGCGCCCGCTGAAGTCCCTGGCCGACATGATCAAGGGCAAGCAGGGCCGTTTCCGCCAGAACCTGCTGGGCAAGCGCGTGGACTACTCCGGTCGTTCCGTGATCGTGGTGGGCCCGACCCTGCGCCTGCACCAGTGCGGTCTGCCCAAGAAGATGGCCCTGGAGCTGTTCAAGCCCTTCATCTTCGGCAAGCTGCATCGCCGTGGCCTGGCCACCACCATCAAGGCGGCCAAGAAGCTGGTGGAGCGCGAAGGGCCGGAGGTCTGGGACATCCTGGAAGAGGTGATCCGCGAGCATCCCGTGATGCTCAACCGTGCGCCCACCCTGCATCGCCTGGGTATCCAGGCCTTCGAGCCGGTGCTCATCGAGGGCAAGGCCATTCAGCTGCACCCGCTGGTGTGCGCCGCGTTCAACGCCGACTTCGACGGCGACCAGATGGCCGTGCACGTGCCCCTGTCCCTGGAGGCGCAGCTGGAAGCCCGCGCCCTGATGATGTCCACCAACAACATCCTGTCGCCGGCCCATGGTGATCCCATCATCGTGCCGTCCCAGGACATCGTGCTGGGCCTCTACTACATGTCCCGCGACCGGGTGAACGCCAGGGGCGAGGGCATGCTGTTCACCGACGTGGACGAGGTGCACCGCGCCTACGAGACCGGCCAGGCCGAGCTGCATGCCCGCGTCGAGGTGCGTATCCGCGAGGTGGTGCCCAATGACAAGGGCGAGCTCGAGGCGCGCTTCAACCGCGTCAAGACCACCGTGGGCCGCGCGCTGCTGTCGCGCATCCTGCCCGAGGGCCTGCCCTTCGAGCTGGTCAACCGCGATCTGAACAAGAAGGCCATCTCCGGGCTGATCAACGCCTGCTACCGCCGCGTGGGTCTGAAGGAGACGGTGATCTTCGCCGACCAGCTCATGTACACGGGCTTCAAGTACTCCACCCGTGCCGGCGTGTCCTTCGGCATCAACGACATGGTCATCCCCGACGAGAAGACCGGGATCCTGGCCCATGCCGAGTCCCAGGTGAAGGAGATCGAGGACCAGTACTCCTCCGGTCTGGTCACCAAGGGCGAGCGCTACAACAAGGTGGTGGACATCTGGTCGCACACCAACGATCAGGTGGCCAAGGCCATGATGGAGAAGCTCGGCAAGGAGGAGGTCACCGACGCCGAGGGCAAGACCGTCAAGCAGCCGTCCTTCAACTCCATCTTCATGATGGCCGACTCCGGTGCCCGAGGCTCCGCCGCCCAGATCCGCCAGCTGGCGGGCATGCGCGGCCTGATGGCCAAGCCGGACGGCTCCATCATCGAGACCCCCATCACGGCGAACTTCCGTGAGGGTCTGAACGTGTTGCAGTACTTCATCTCCACCCACGGCGCCCGTAAGGGTCTGGCGGATACCGCGCTCAAGACCGCCAACTCCGGTTACCTGACCCGCCGTCTGGTGGACGTGGCCCAGGACCTGGTGGTCACCGAGGTGGATTGCGGTACCGATCAGGGCATCGTCCTCAAGCCCATCATCGAGGGTGGCGACGTGGTCGAGCCCCTGCGCGAGCGGGTGCTGGGCCGTGTGCTGGCCCAGGACATCGAGATGGCCGACGGTTCCACCCTGCTGCCCGCCGGCACCCTGCTGGACGAGGACGCCGTGGACCTCATGGAGGCCTCCGGCGTGGACGAGGTGGTGGTGCGGTCCGCCATCTCCTGCCAGACCCGTCACGGCATTTGCGCCATGTGCTACGGCCGCGACCTGGCCCGTGGCCATCAGGTCAACGAGGGCGAGGCGGTGGGCGTCATTGCCGCCCAGTCCATCGGTGAGCCCGGCACCCAGCTGACCATGCGTACCTTCCACATCGGTGGTGCGGCCAGCCGTTCCGTGGCCATCAGCGCCATCTCCGTGAAGGCCAAGGGCACGATCCGTCTGCACAACATCAAGACGGTGACCAACAAGCAGGGCAACCTGGTGGCCGTGTCCCGTTCCGGTGAGCTGGGCGTGATCGACGAGCAGGGCCGCGAGCGCGAGCGTTACAAGGTGCCCTACGGCGCGGTGATCTCGGTCAACGAGGGCGATGCCGTCGAGGCCGGCCAGGAAGTAGCCACCTGGGATCCGCACACCCACCCGATCATCACCGAGGTGGCGGGCCGCATCCAGCTGCACGACTTCATCGAGGGTGTGACCGTCAACAAGCAGGTGGACGAGATCACCGGCCTGTCCTCCACCGTGGTCATGGATCCCAAGTCCCGCGGCTCCGCCGGCAAGGACCTGCGTCCCATGGTCAAGCTGCTGGACGAGAAGGGCAAGGACCTGATGCTGGCGGGTACCGAGATCCCGGCCCACTACGTGCTGCCCACCGGGGCGATCATGAGCCTCGAGGACGGCTCCACCGTGGCGGTGGGCGACGTGGTTGCCCGTATCCCCCAGGAGTCCTCCAAGACCCGCGACATCACGGGTGGTCTGCCCCGCGTGGCCGACCTGTTCGAGGCCCGCAAGCCCAAGGAGCCTGCGATCCTCGCGGAGCGCACCGGTACCGTCAGCTTCGGCAAGGACACCAAGGGCAAGCAGCGCCTGATCATCACCGACGAGAACGGTGACACCCACGAGGAGCTGATTCCGAAGTGGCGCCACGTGAACGTCTTCGAGGGCGAGCACGTGGAGCGGGGCGAAGTGATCGCCGATGGCGAACCGAACCCCCACGACATCCTGCGTCTGCTGGGCGTCACCGCCCTGGCCGAGTACATGGTCAAGGAGATCCAGGACGTCTACCGCCTGCAGGGTGTGAAGATCAACGACAAGCACATCGAGGTGATCGTGCGCCAGATGCTGCGCAAGGTGGAGATCACCGATGCCGGCGAGACCCGCTTCCTCACCGGGGAGCAGGTGGACCGTGCCCGGGTCCTGGAAGAGCACGAGCGCCTGGGTCCCGACAAGGAACGGGCCAAGTACGAGCGGGTGCTGCTGGGCATCACCAAGGCCTCCCTGGTGACCGAGTCGTTCATCTCGGCGGCCTCCTTCCAGGAGACCACCCGGGTGCTCACCGAGTCGGCCACCCGGGGCGCCCGTGACGACCTGCGGGGCCTGAAGGAGAACGTGATCGTGGGCCGGCTGATCCCGGCCGGTACCGGTCTGGCGTACCACAAGGACCGCCGCCGCAAGCGCCATGCCGGGGGCCTGTCCCTGATGGTGCCGGAGGCCCCGGAGGCAGTCGAGACCGATTCGGGTATGGAGACCCAGACCCCCGCGGAGTGATTCCCGGGGGTGGCGGGCCGTTCCCTGCTTGACAGGGGGCGGCCCTGTTCCCTAAACTTTCGCACCCTCGACAGACCGGTAATGGTTCGGTCTGTCGTTGTTTTTGGGTAGGAGAAAATCTTTCATGGCGACAATCAATCAGTTGGTGCGTAAACCGCGCAAGCGGAAAGTGGAAAAGAGCGCTGTGCCTGCGCTCCAGGCCTGTCCGCAGCGGCGGGGCGTGTGCACTCGCGTGTACACCACGACCCCGAAAAAGCCCAACTCGGCACTTCGTAAGGTGGCCCGTGTGCGCCTGACCAACGGCTACGAGGTCAGCAGCTACATCGGTGGTGAAGGCCACAACCTGCAGGAGCACTCGGTGGTGCTGATCCGCGGCGGTCGCGTGAAGGACCTTCCCGGTGTGCGTTACCACACGGTGCGCGGCAGCCTGGATACCCAGGGTGTGCAGAACCGCAAGCAGGCCCGCTCCAAGTACGGTGCCAAGCGCCCCAAGAAGGCCTAACGGCCCGATATTGAGTACATAGACCATGTCCAGAAGAAGCGAAGCCCCCAAGCGTCAGATCCTGCCCGATCCGAAGTACAAGAGTGATCTGCTCGCCAAGTTCATCAACACCGTCATGAAGGACGGCAAGAAGTCCGTGGCCGAACGGGTCCTGTACGGTGCCCTGACCCAGATCGAGGGCAAGAAGGGTGATGGCATCCAGGTGCTGGAGCAGGCCCTGGACAACGTGCGCCCCCGGGTGGAGGTGAAGTCCCGCCGCGTGGGTGGTGCCACCTACCAGGTGCCCGTGGAAGTGCGCCCGGTGCGCCAGAACGCCCTGGCCATGCGCTGGATCGTGGACGCCGCCCGCAAGCGCGGCGAGAAGTCCATGGCCCTGAAGCTGGCCGGTGAGCTGATGGACGCTGCCGACAGCAAGGGTTCTGCCGTGAAGAAGCGGGAAGACACCCATCGCATGGCGGAGGCCAACAAGGCCTTCTCCCATTACCGCTGGTAAGCGGTCCGCTTCAGACACAGAGTTACCGAGGAACTGCCCGTGGCACGCAAAACCCCCATCGAGCGTTATCGCAACATCGGCATCAGTGCGCACATTGATGCCGGCAAGACCACCACCACCGAGCGCGTCCTGTTCTACACCGGCGTGTCCCACAAGGTGGGCGAGGTGCACGAGGGCGCGGCCACCATGGACTGGATGGAGCAGGAGCAGGAGCGTGGTATCACCATCACCTCCGCGGCCACCACCTGCTTCTGGTCCGGCATGGACAAGCAGTTCCCGGAACACCGCATCAACATCATCGACACCCCCGGGCACGTGGACTTCACCATCGAGGTGGAGCGTTCCATGCGCGTGCTGGACGGTGCCTGCATGGTGTACTGCGCCGTGGGCGGCGTGCAGCCCCAGTCCGAGACCGTGTGGCGCCAGGCCACCAAGTACGGCGTGCCGCGTCTGGCCTTCGTCAACAAGATGGACCGCTCCGGCGCCAACTTCTTCAATGTTCACAAGCAGATGCGTGAGCGTCTGCACGCCAATCCCGTGCCCGTGCAGATCCCCATCGGCGCCGAGGACAACTTCAAGGGCGTCGTCGACCTGGTGAAGATGAAGGCCATCTACTGGAGCGAGGCCGACATGGGCGTGACCTTCGAGCTGGCCGACATCCCGGCCGAGCTCCAGGCTCTGGCCGAGGAGTGGCGCGAGAAGATGGTCGAGGCCGCCGCCGAGTCCAGCGAAGAGCTGATGAACAAGTACCTGGAAGAGGGTGAGCTCTCCGAGGCCGAGATCAAGCAGGGTCTGCGCCAGCGCACCATCGCCCTGGAGATCGTCCCCATGCTGTGCGGCACCGCCTTCAAGAACAAGGGTGTGCAGGCCATGCTGGACGCGGTGATCGACTACCTGCCGTCGCCCACCGAGGTGGCAGCCATCAAGGGTCTGGATGCCAACACCGAGCAGCCCATCGAGCGCAAGTCCAGCGACGACGAGCCCTTTGCGGCCCTGGCGTTCAAGATCGCCACCGACCCCTTCGTCGGCACACTGACCTTTGTGCGCGTCTATTCCGGCGTGCTGAACTCCGGCGACAGCGTGTACAACTCCCAGAGCACGAACAAGGAGCGCGTGGGTCGAATCCTGCAGATGCACGCCAACAACCGCGAAGAGATCAAGGAACTGCGTGCCGGCGACATCGGTGCCTGCGTGGGCCTGAAGGACGTCACCACCGGTACCACCCTGTCCTCCCTGGACAAGCCTGTGATCCTGGAGCGCATGGAGTTCCCGGATCCCGTGATCTCCGTTGCCGTGGAGCCCAAGACCAAGGGCGACCAGGAAAAGATGGGTCTGGCCCTGAACAAGCTGGCCCAGGAAGACCCCTCGTTCCGCGTCCACACCGACGAGGAGTCCGGCCAGACCATCATCTCCGGCATGGGCGAGCTGCACCTGGAGATCATCGTCGACCGCATGAAGCGCGAGTTCAAGGTCGAGGCCAACGTGGGCAAGCCCCAGGTGGCCTACCGCGAGACCATCCGCAAGACCATCGAACAGGAAGGCAAGTTCGTGCGTCAGTCCGGTGGTCGCGGTCAGTTCGGTCACGTCTGGATCCGCATCGAGCCCAAGGAAGCCGGTACCGGCTATGAGTTCGAGAACGCCGTCGTCGGCGGCGTGGTGCCCAAGGAGTACATCCCGGCCGTGGATAAGGGCATCCAGGAGCAGATGAAGAACGGCGTGCTGGCCGGTTTCCCGGTGGTGGACGTCAAGGTCACCCTGTATGACGGTTCCTACCACGACGTGGACTCCTCGGAAATGGCGTTCAAGATCGCCGGTTCTATGGCCTTCAAGGAAGGTGCCCTGAAGGCCGGCGCTGTGCTGCTCGAGCCCATCATGAAGGTGGAAGTGGAAACGCCCGAGGATTACATGGGTGACGTGATGGGCGACCTGAACCGTCGCCGTGGTCTGATCCAGGGCATGGATGACGCTCATGGCCTGAAGATCCTGCGCGCCGAGGTGCCGCTGTCCGAGATGTTCGGCTACTCCACCTCGCTGCGTTCCATGAGCCAGGGTCGTGCGACCTACTCCATGGAGTTCGCCAAGTATGCCGAGGCTCCGTCCACCGTGGTCGAAGCCGTCAAGAAGGCTTCCTGATTCAACAGATTGATTTAGAAGGGGTTACATCGTGTCCAAGGAAAAATTTGAGCGTAAGAAGCCGCATGTAAACGTGGGCACCATTGGTCACGTGGACCATGGCAAGACGACGCTGACGGCGGCGCTGAC
>SR_TP_S13solDRAFT_1000644_pt1 | contig 13003 bp, 16 predicted proteins | sample SodReaTP_S13sol_FD_11159 | JGI IMG/M metagenome (IMG submission 11159) | reverse complement strand
GAAGGGTCTGAGAACCCCAACACCCACAACGCCAAGCCACACGCGGGCGGTACCGAAAGGTACCGCCCGTTTTCATGCCGGCCCCTGCCCGGCTTACAATGGCCCCATGCATTCATCGCCCATGACCACGGTCACGGGCCCACACGGGGATCCCCATGGCTGATTCACTTCGCGACCAGCTGCTCAAGACCGGGCTGGTAGACGAGAAAAAACTGCGCCAGGCACGCCAGGGAAAGAAACCTGCGGGCAAGAAACCCAAGGCCGAGCGCCACCAAGCCGGCGGGCAGAACCCTGTCGCAGAGGCGGCACGCCGCGCCCAGGCCGAACGCTCCCGGGAACTCAACCGCAAGCAGCAGGAGGCGGCTGCGCGCAAGGCCCTGGAGGCGCAGCTGCGCCAGATCGTGGACACCCACAAGGAATCCCGGGACAAGGCCGATGTGGCCTATCACTTCCAGCAGGCAGGCAAGGTCCGGCGCATCCATGTCACCAGGGATCAGCAGGAACGCCTGAGCCGCGGTCAGCTGGGCATCGTGGTCCTGGCCGGCAACTATGAACTGCTGCCCCGGGCTGCCCTGGACAAGATCCGTGAGCGGGATCCCGGCTGCGAGGTCATCTGCAACGAGCCCGACGCACAGGCGACGAAGGCCCGTGAAGATGATCCCTATGCCGGCTACGAAGTCCCCGATGACCTGATGTGGTGAGCGAATTGGACCCCGGACAGGATGCCACCCTCGACGACAAGACCCTGGACAGTCGCGGTGAACGCCGACGCCATGCCCTGCGCCTGCTGGCCCTGGGCAGCCTGTCCGCGCTGATCCTCTGGCTCGTGCTCTGGCAGCCGGTGGCGGTGGCCGATGCCCTGGCCTGGGGTGAGAGCCTGGCCTCGCTTCCCCTTACAATCCCCCTGCTCATTCTCATCCAGGCCCTGCTGCTGGCCCTGGCCCTTCCCGGCACCCTGATCCTGTGGCTGGTGGCCCCTTTCTATTCACCCATCGTGGCTGCCGCCATCCTCACCGCCGGCAGCGCCCTGGGTGCACTGGGCGCCTATTACACCTCGCGCTGGCTGGGGCAGACCTGGCGCCCGGGGCCTACGGGGCAACGGGTGATCGGACTGCTCTCGCGCAAGGGTGATTTCTGGACCCAGCTGATCCTTCGGGTGTTGCCGGGCTTTCCCCACTCGGTGGTCAACTTCGGCGCCGGCACCCTGGGCCTGTCCCTGGGGCCGTTCCTGCTGGCCACCACCATCGGGCTGTCGGTGAAATGGCTGATCTACGCCTCGGCGGTCCACACCCTGATCCATGATGGCGACGAGGTGGGCGATTTTGATCCCCTCGCCCTGCTGCCCCTGCTCGCCCTGGCCCTGCTCTTGGCCGGCGGACGACTGGTGCGCTCGCGCCTGTCCTGAGAACGAAACGAGACCTGTATCACCGGGCTGTTGCCAGTGACGCACAGCATGTGCCGCCGTAATGAACAGGGGCCGCATTTGCGGCCCCTGTTCATTACATCCTGCGCCCGGTGTCTCAGGCCACATCGTGACTGCGCATACTGCCCGAGTACTGGGCCACCAGACCGGCCACGCTTGCCTCATCGAAGGGCCGCAGACCGCTGAGCACCAGGCTCTTGGTCCCGGTGCCCACCGACTCACCGCCGGCACGGATCTCAAAACCCAGACGCACATCCCCGCGCTTGCCGCGCACCTCCAGGATGGACTCGGTGAGTACCAGTTCCGACTCGCGCATATCCAGACGCTGAAGATCGAAGCCCATGCCCTCGTAGATCACCAGGGGGCGATCGGGGTTGATCATCACGCCGTGCTCACGCATCAGGGGCACCAGGACATTGGGGAAGGTCTGTCCGGAGAAGGCCACATAATTGCGCACGAAGGCCTCCGCCAGGGTCATGTCATGGACCGCCTCCCCGCTACGGTGCACCTTGAGATAGACCTTAGCGGCGGTATCGGTGATCTCGAAATCGGCGGCATCCGTGTCGGGGAACTGCAGCCCCAGGCCGGCGCCCACCATGCCCGTAAAACTGAAGCTCATGCGCGGACTCAGGCCATATCGGGCCAGCACCAGGGAGAACAGCAGGTCACCGGGTACCACGAAGCGTTTGGCACCCGGGTTGTGGATGGGATTGAAATCGCCGGCCACTTCCTTGGCGAAACGGCTGCCCTGATCGGCGCTGATGCGCACCAGACCCTCGGCACAGGCGTGATAGGAATCCAGAAACATGACGGCCCTTCATGACAGATTGGAATACGGCGACAGGCCCTGCGGGCCCGCCAAGCCGCGCATTCTATCGCTTTCGGGATGTCCGTGGTGAGTCCCTCGTCACCGGGTATGCCGCGTCCGTCCGGCTCAGGACCCCGACGCACTCAGGCTGAACAAGTGCCAGAGCATGTAACCACCGTAGACAGCCAGCAGCATGCCCGCCATCAGGGTGATGGGGCGCGGCCCCTTTTCCTCGGGGATCTCGATACCCTGCTGACGCAGGCGGCGATGCCACAGGAAACGCCGCAGGCGCCACCAGACGAACCAGATCAGTGCCAGGGCTGTAAGGAACTTGAGCATGCGGGATGGACCGTGCGCCCTTGGGCGCGGGATGAATTCGGGGCCCATAATAAGCTATCTGCCAAAGCACATCATGGGGGCCTGACGTGGAGGGCTTCAAGGTGGTCAACGATCACCATGGACACGGCGCCGGGGATGCCCTGGATGTGGTCCTGAACAGGCCGACAACGCCTGATCAAAGGCAAGCACAAGAGCAAGAGTCGGGTCTGGCTCTATAGCGAGCAATCACCCGACGGCCCGGCTACTGAAACCGACCACCCGTGATGCGTCCCGCCTCGTCCAACACGGCAAAGTAGCGGCTGTTGTTCATGCGAAACTCCCGGGTGGTGATATCCCCAGGCAGCACCAAGTGCACATCCGGGTAGGACTGGCGAAATCCCTGGGTCGTGGGCCGGGTGGCGATGAAGGCCTCGAAGGCGGGCATGTCGGTCACGAAACCGGCCCGCGGCTCGGGGGGCGCATTCCCATCATCCGGCGCCGTGGACAAGGCGCAACCGCCCATGAACACGAACAACACAAACGCGCCGAGCAATTTACTGAACATCATGGCCAATACCCCGCTCAATGGCCTGCATTTATCTTGATCGCAGGACCTGTGTGTCCAGACTGACACACTCAAGAATAACCAGGGATACCCTGAACACACCATGAACGACGCCATCTACCGACCCTGGCCCCTGCGCCACCCCCTGCTGGTGATCGTGCTGGCCCAGCTGTTCGGCACCTCGCTCTGGTTCAGCGTCAACGGCATCGCCCTGTCCCTGCAGCGGGAAACCGGGCTCAGCGAGCCGGGGCTGGGACTGCTGACCGTGGCCGTGCAGGCAGGCTTCATCACCGGCACCCTCCTGCTGGCAACCACCGGGCTGGCGGACCGCTATCGCGCCAGCCGGCTGTTCACCCTCGCCGCCATCGCCGGCGCGCTCATCAACGCCGCCTTCATCCTGGTGGCCCAGGAATTCCCCCTGGCCCTGACACTGCGCTTTCTCACCGGCCTGTGCCTGGCCGGCATCTACCCCCTGGGCATGAAACTGGTGGTCAGCTGGACACCCCGGCACGCCGGGCTGGCCCTGGGCTGGCTGGTGGGCATGCTCACCCTGGGCACCGCCCTGCCTCACCTGTTGCGGGGCGCCACCCTGGAGCTGTCCTGGCAATGGCCCCTGCTGTTGGCCAGCCTGCTGGCACTGCTGGCCGCCCTGATGGTGCATCTCCTGGGAGACGGCCCCCACCTGCCCGCCACCGCCCGGGGCGGTCGTCCGTGGTCTGGGCTTGCCGCCTTTCGCCGCCGCCCCTTTCGGGCCGCTGCCCTGGGCTATTACGGCCACTGCTGGGAGCTATACGCCTTCTGGACCCTGGCCCCCCTGCTGGTGCTGCGGGAGCTCGATCGTCTGCAGCTCCCTGCCCAGTGGATGCCCTGGCTGGCCTTCGCCGTGATCGGCATCGGCGCCATCGGCTGCATCCTGGGCGGGCGTCTGAGCCGCAACCTGGGCAGCCTGCGGGTGGCCCGGGGTGCCCTGGGTATCTCTGGTGGCCTGTGCCTGTTCTATCCCCTGCTGGGCGGGATCGCCCCGGCACTACTGCTGATCCTGCTGCTGATCTGGGGCCTGACGGTGATCGCCGACTCCCCCCAGTTCACCACCCTGGCATCCATGAGCGCACCGCGCGACCGCCTGGGTGCGGCCCTGGCCATGATGAATGCACTGGGCTTCGCCCTCACCCTGCCCTCCATTGCCCTGGTGATGCACCTGTGGTCCGGCTGGGACCTGGCGGTGTTGTGGTTGCTGCTGCCGGGCCCGGTGCTGGGCCTGTGGGCCTTGAGTCGGGCCCGGGAGGGGGATTATCGGGTGGGTGATGGCGCTCAGGGCTGAGCGCAAGCCCTTGATCTCCTGTTGCAGAAACGGCGGCCACAAAAAAGCCCGGCCAATGCAGATCGGCCGGGCTCCGGTACCGTAGCAAAATGATTCAGTCCTGGCGGGAGGTCACTTCCAGCAGGTGATAACCGAACTGGGTCTGCACCGGACCCTGCACCGTGTTTACCGGGGCGGAGAACACCACCGTGTCGAACTCCGGCACCATCTGTCCGCGACCGAAACTGCCCAGCTCACCACCCTGCTGACCGGACGGGCAGGAGGAATATTCCTTGGCCAGCGCGGCGAAATCCTCACCGGCCTCGATGCGGGCCTTCAGTTCATTGCAGAGTTCTTCAGAATCCACCAGCAGGTGTCGTGCGGATGCCATGGCCATGATTGCTGTCCTCGATTGGGAGAAATGTCGAAGTGGGATTATCCCGGACATGGCCCCCCGGGGAAACCCGCAGGACGGCGCGCTACTCCAGCGACCAGTCCTCGGTACCCGAGCCCAACTGGTCAGCGGCGGACTCGAACACCACGATCATGCGTGTATCACCTGTCTGAATCGTGTCGTTGTGCCTGAGGGGACGGGTCGCCGATCCCAGGGGCTTGTCGTTGACCAGCACGGGACTCTCGCCCTTGAGGACTTCCCGTAACAGCAGCACCGGTCCCTCGCGGATCAGGATGATGACCTCCCGGCCCGGCTCACCGACCGCCGTCACCGGCGCGATCAGATCCAGGTGACGCCCCTGATTGACGCCACTGAGGATGCGCAGACGCATGACCCGATCGTCGTTGCCGCCCTTGCGCGCCGTGCGCTCGGCACGCCATTTGCGGATCCGGCTGGTGGATCGTTCATCCACGGGGCCGGGCGGCATGCCGGGCCTGTCCAGGCGCAGGATCTGCGTGGGGGTCCGGCTCGCCACACTCCCGGCATCCCCGGCGACGTAACCCAGGCGGTAATTGCCGATACCGATGTTGTCACCGTCATTGAGTTGCACAGAACTGATGCGCGCCTCGTTGACGAAGGTGCCATTGGTGCTGTTGAGGTCCTCCAGCGTCGCCTGGCCACGGGAGAGGATGATGCGCGCGTGGCTTCCGCTGACCGTGGGGTCGCTCAGGACCACACCGCTGGTCGATTTGCGACCAATGGTGGTCTCACCAGGCTCCAGGTCAATCTCCCGAAGCAGGGTGTTGCGTAGATGCAGAAAGATCTTTCCCACGGTATTTCCCCGCAAAACCGGTTTCGTTGATTCCCTAGCATAATGCCGTGCGAGGATTGCGGGATAATCCCCGGCGCAATCTGGGTCACAGTCCCGGCATCTTCTGTCACGGGGTTCTAAGGATGACTCCAGATGATCAGTGCAGCACCGGCCATGACCAGCACACCGCCCAGGGCCGCGGCAGGGGTCACATGGACCTGTCGAAACAGCAGCCAGGTGAACAACACCACGAATACCGGATAGGTGATCTCGATCAGGCTGGCCAGGGTGGCGTTGCGACTGCCGATGGCCATGAAGAGCATCACCGTGGCCGACAGGCTGGTCAGGGACAGCAGCAGGATGCGCCCGCGATCCGGCCAGTCCATGGACGCCAGCACCAGCATGTCTCGCCACAGGGTCTCCCGGTAAAACAGCGCCACCACCAGCACCGGCAGAACCGTGAGCACCAGGACCGACACCAGGGACACGCGCCGGAGTGCATGCTCCAGCAGGGGGTAGTGGACACCCCACAACAGGGCGGCACCCAGTCCGGCCACGTACCAGGGCAATGGATTCATGGACTGCTCCTTGTGACGGGATGGACACAAGCAAGCGTATCGCGAAATGCCGGGGCCCGCAGGGGATCAGGTAGCGGCGGCGTCAAGCCACTCCAGCAGGTAGTACAGGTATTGGCCTTCCGATGACTTGGAAGGCCCAAGCACCAGGGCGGGGAACTGCCGGGCCTGCGGATCGGCCGCCGCGAGGGCGGCCTCGCGGGAATCCATCACCCGCACGCAGCCGGCAGGAAACCGCTTGCGGGCACGGGCCGGCATGTACACCACCGCATAGTGGGGCGTCGAGACACCGGTTTCAGGATCTGGTGGGACGAGTCCGTGCATGGCCTGAGCCTACGGCATCGGCACAGCTTCGTCATCTTTCATCGGCCATCGACAACAGGATTCTCTCGCCAAGACGCCAAGCACGCAAAGAACCGCATTCAAATTCTTTATCTTCGCGTCTTGGCGTCTTGGCGAGAGAACAGGCCTTTGACTTCAGCGCCCGCCCCGCACCAGTCGCGGCACCGGCACACGCCTGGCGGCGCCCATGGGGCGCCCTATCTTTTCACCACGAAGGGCACGAAGCACACGAAGGATTTTGACATGGCCACTTCGTGATCTTCGTGTGCTTCGTGGTTGGGCGTCTTGCTATCGGGATCATCGAACGCCGGCTCACTATCTCTCGCCAAGACGCAAAGCATACAAAGAAGATCTGATAGGGCGGGCCATGCCCGCCGTCGCGGCACCAGCACACGCCCGGCGGCGCCCATGGGGCGCCCTATCTTTTCACCACGAAGGACACGAAGCACGCGAAGGGTTTTTGACATGACCACTTCGTGATCTTCGTGTGCTTCGTGGTTGAGTGTCTTGGCGTCTTGGTGTCTTGGCGAGAGAACAGGCCTTTGACTTCAGCGCCCGCCTCGCACAAGTCGGACAGAGTGATCCCAATCAGGATCATGGCCGTCAGGCCACGACTTATCCATGCCCGACACCGGGTGATTGGTATTCAGGGCATGGCGACGTTTAGTGTGAGGACTACACTCTCAATGGCGTCTTAATGAATCATTCGGGACGCGTACACACGCACGCATCGAAACGCGCAAGCATGTTGACCAAGGAGGTTCACATGAACATCACCGCCGAAAAAGACTCCGTCACCCTGAGCATCGACGCGAAGACCGCCGACAAACTCCTGGACGAACTCAAGGCCCACACCGGCGACCTGGAAGCGACCAATGGCGCGCGGGCCCTGGCCTCCGTGCTGCAACAGGCGATCTACCAGATCAATGACGATTTCCGCCAGCCGCCCCATGCCTTCGACGAACAGGCGCCCAAGCAGCCTTCCATCGAGGAGTGAAGGCCCGTCCACCCCATCGAACCCTTCAGGAGCGACACCCATGAACCTGGAACGCGCAGACAAGAACGAGATCGTCATCCACATCCCCATGAAGGAGGCCAGCGACACCCTCAAGGCTCTGACGGACCTGCAGGAGGCCCTGGGCGAGCATTCCATGGCACTGGCCAAGGCCCTGGGCGATGCGGGCGTCAGCCTGCCCGAGGGAGAAGACCACCGGCGCTACGAATACATGACGCCCCCGGACATGAAGTAGCCCTCACACCAGCCGTCGCTGTCCCCGGTAGACCAGCTCGCGTCTGGGCCGGTCATCGGCAGCGTTATCCTCTGACCTCTTGTCCCCGTCATCCTCGGGGGCCAGGGGCACAGTCCGATCTTCCCGCACCCGTTGCCCACGATAGACCCGGGTGGGCCTGAAGCCCACCTGGCGCTCGTGCAGGGGCGGTGTGAATCCCGGCTTCAAACGCTGGCGCAAGTCGCTGACCAGCGCCTGCCCATTGGTCTCCTCCAGGGCGTTGCAGACTGCCTCGGCCATGGCATCCGCCTTGCGGTCCCGACAGTTTCGGGTCGCGTCCATCAGGCGCGCGAAATGGTCCTCGGCATCGATGTCCACCCGGACCTGGTGATCCGAGAGCAGCAGGCGGCGCAGCTGCACCGTGAGTCGCATGGCGTGGGCGGTAAGATTGAAATCGGTCATGGGCTCCATGGGTCCCTGCGCCGGTTCGGCAGTCCAGGGCCATGTAGCAAGAATCAATCCAGGCGAGGAAACGGCGCCCCGCATCGCCATGACGCATCCGACCTCCACCGTACGCACCACCGCAAGGCACTGCGCCCGGCTTCAGGGCATGGCGCGGTCGTGGCCGGTGAAATCCACCCGAGCCTCGGCATCCTCCCCAGACGCAGCGCCACGGGCGCCCGCCAGCAGGCGCGCCTGGTCCGCCCGCTGGCAGCGGGAAAAATCCGGGTCCATGAGTTCCAGGAAGGAACAGGCCTGGGGTGACAGGAACTTGCCCTTGCGCATCACCACCCCGTAGGTGCGCTTGGGGAAATAGTCGCCCAGGGAAATGGCCGCCAGCTTCTCCTCTCCGGTGAGACAGATGCTGGTGACGATGGACACGCCCATGCCCATGGCCACGAACTTCTTGATCACCTCCCAGCCACCTGCCTCCAGCACCACGTGGTAATCCAGTCCGTGCTGGTGGAACACCAGGTCGACGATGCGCCAGGTGGACAGGTGCCGGGGCGGCAGGATCAGACCGCAGGGGGCCACGTCCTCCAGGGTCACCTTCTTTTTCTTCGCCAGGGGGTGATCCGGGGCGGTGATGAGCATGGGCTCGAAGGTGAAGATGGGCTGATAGACCATGTCCTCGGGCACGTCGATCATGGAGCCCACGGCAAAATCCACCTCGCCGGCGCGCAGCATCTTCAGGCCATCGCGCCCGGTGACGTTGTGCATGTGCAGCTTCACCCCCGGGTAACGCTCGCTGTAGCGCTTCACGTAGTCCGGCAGCAGATACAGGATGGTGGACTCGCCAGCGGCCAGGTCCAGGGCGCCCTGGCCCGCCTCCCCCAATCGTGCCGCGAACACCTCGGGCAGATGGTCCATGCCCTCTACCAGGGGCAGGCCGGTCTCCAGCAGCACCTGCCCGGCCGCAGTCAGTTCAATCCGCGGGCCCCGGCGTTCGAACAGGAGCACGTTGAGGTCCTGTTCCAGCCCCTTGATGAGCAGGGAGACCGAGGGCTGGCTCACGCACAGCCTTTCGGCAGCCCGGGAGATGCTGCCGGTCTGGGCGGCGTGACAGAAGGCGCGCAACTGGCGCAGTCGGTTGGGTGTGGCGGCCTGGGGATGCTTGTTGGTCATATGCAATTTTAATAGTGAGTATTCACTTAATAAACTAGTCAAATAGTGGTGAGTTTTCTACCTTAGGGCTACAACAAGCACAGCGGCAGACCCCGGTCATGCCGTCAGGAGGAACCGCCCATGTCCGCAGCCACCCACCCCGCCGTGACCTTCACGGCCCCCACCGAGGGTTTCGAGGAGCTGCTCAGTCCCGCAGCCCTGAACTTCCTGGTCTCACTGCACGAGCGCTTCGCCCCCAGGGTGGACGAGATCCTGGCCGCCCGGCGTACCCGCCAGGCACGTTTCGATGCCGGCGAGTTGCCCGACTTCCCACCCGAGACCCGGCAGGTCCGCGAATCGGACTGGCAGGTCGCCCCTATTCCCCAGGACCTGCTGGACCGCCGTGTGGAAATCACCGGCCCCACGGACCGCAAGATGCTCATCAATGCGCTGAACAGCGGGGCGAAATGCTTCATGGCCTGCCTGGAGGATGCCCACTCCCCCACCTGGCGCAACGGCCTGGAGGGACAGATGAACCTGCGCGATGCGGTCAACCGGCGCATCGACTTCACCTCACCCCAGGGCAAAGACTACCGACTCGATGACCAGACCGCCGTGCTCATCGTGCGGCCCCGGGGCTGGCATCTGCCGGAGAAGCACATGCAGGTCCATGGCCGCGCCATCCCCGGCGCCCTGTTCGACTTCGGCCTGTATTTCTTCCACAACGCCCACACCCTGCTGGACCAGGGCAGCGGCCCCTACTTCTATCTGCCCAAGATGCAGGCCCACGCCGAGGCGCGGCTGTGGAACGACGTATTCGTGTTTGCCCAGCAGCAGCTGGCCGTGCCCCACGGCAGCATCAAGGCCACGGTGCTCATCGAGACCCTGCCGGCGGTCTTCGAACTCAACGAGATCCTGTGGGAACTCAAAGACCACATGGCCGGACTCAACTGCGGCCGCTGGGATTACATCTTCAGCTACATCAAGACCTTCAGGAATCACCCGGACCGCCTGCTGCCCGACCGCGCCGCGGTGGGCATGACCGTGCCCTTCATGCGCGCCTATTCCCAGCTGGTGATCAAGACCTGCCACCGGCGCGGCGCCTTCGCCATGGGTGGCATGGCAGCACAGATCCCGGTCAAGGGCGACCAGGCCGCCAACGAGGAGGCCTTCGCCAAGGTGCGCGCCGACAAGGAGCGGGAGGTGAAGGACGGGCATGACGGTACCTGGGTGGCCCACCCGGGCCTGGTACCGGTGGCCATGGAGGTGTTCAACCAGCACATGCCCCAGGCCAACCAGCTGGACCGCCAGCGCCCCGACGTGAATCCCGACCGGGATGAACTGATCGCCGTGCCCGAGGGCAGCATCACTGAGGCTGGGTTGCGCAACAACATCAACGTGGCCATCCAGTACATGGCTGCCTGGCTGGGCGGGCGTGGCGCCGTGCCCATTCACAACCTCATGGAGGATGCTGCCACGGCGGAGATCTCCCGCTGCCAGGTCTGGCAATGGATCAGACACCCCGGCGGTGTGCTGGACGACGGCCGGCGCATCACCCTGGCACTGGTTCAGTCCCTGCTGGCCGAGGAGATAGAGGTGATCCGCCAAGAGGTGGGCGCCGAGGCCTTCGCCTCAGGCCATTACAAGCTGGCCGCCAAGCTGTTCGACGACATCACCTGGGCCGATGAGCTGGTGGATTTTCTGACCTTGGTGGCGTACGAGTATCTCTAGTGAAGCGTGAGGAGACAGGGGGTAGGCGTGAACGGCGTGTCGGCTTTTCACGCGCCCCTCCTCATCCCAAGCGATCTGAACCGGATTAAGCAACACCCCACGTAGGAGGCCCGACCTCGGGCCGAATGGTTCTGCCCGTAGAAGCCCAATTCGGCCCGAGGTCGGGCCTCCTACGGGTTTTGATTCATCCTTTTGCCTTCATCCTTCACCCTTCGTCCGCAGGACGACCACTCCGTCCTCGTCCGCGAACACCCGCTCGCCCGGGCGGAAGGTGACTCCACCGAAACTCACCGGCACGTTCACCTCTCCTTCGCCGCGCTTCTCGCTCTTGCGGGGGTGAGTGCCCAGGGCCTTGAGGCCGATGGGCAGGGAGACGATCACCCCCACATCCCGCACGCAGCCGAACATGAGGACGCCGGCCCAGCCGTTGTTCAGGGCCATCTGCGCCAGCTGGTCTCCCAGCATGGCGCAGCGCAGGGAGCCGCCGGCGTCCACGACCAGTACCTTGCCCCGGCCATCGCCCTCCAGGGTCTTGCGCACCAGCACGTTGTCTTCGAAACAACGCACCGTGACGATCTGTCCCGAGAAGGCGGTGAGTCCGCCGTAATCACCAAAGGTGATCTCGCATACCTGGGCCGCTTCGCCGTGTGTGTCACACAGATCGGCGGTGGCGGTCATTCCCGAACCTGCTGGTTCCATGGGGGTAAGCCTCCTGGTGTCCTGAGTCAGAGATTAGTTGCATTTCAGAGCCCCGCACAAGACCCAAGGCAAGGCGCGGGCCGCAGGCAATGGCAAGCCCTTGGCAAGGCCCGCAACGCCGCATTGGGTCTTGTGCGGGGCTCCCTGCGGGCGGGCCTGTACAGGCCGCTGGAATGCAACGAATCTCTGACTCAGGACACTAGTGTGAATCGTCGAACTGGGCCTCCTCCGTGGAACCGGTCAACGCCGTGACCGAGGACAGCCCGCCCTGGATGGTGGTGGTGACGTCGTCGAAATAACCGGCGCCCACCTCCTGCTGATGGGAGACGAAGGTATAGCCCTTTTCGCGGGCGGCGAACTCCGGATCCTGCACCTTCTCCACATAATGACGCATGCCCTCGCCCCGGGCATAGTCGTGGGCCAGGTCGTACATGTTGAACCACATGCTGTGGATGCCGGCCAGGGTGATGAACTGATACTTGTAGCCGTATTCGGAGAGCTTGTCCTGGAAGCTGGCGATGGTCTTCATGTCCAGGTTCTTCTTCCAGTTGAAGGACGGCGAACAGTTGTAGGCCAGCAACTGGCCCGGATTTTTCTCACGTACCGCCTCGGCGAACTCCCGGGCGAAACCCAGGTCGGGCGTGCCGGTCTCGCACCACACCAGGTCGGCGTAGGGGGCATAGGCCACGCCCCGGCTGATGGCCTGCTCCAGGCCGTTTTTCACCTGGTAGAAGCCCTCGGCAGTGCGCTTACCGGTGATGAAGGGCTTGTCGTTCTCATCCACGTCCGAGGTGAGCAGATTGGCGGCCTCGGCATCGGTGCGCGCCAGGACCAGGGTAGGCACGCCCATCACGTCGGCGGCCAGGCGCGCCGCAATGAGTTTCTGCACCGCCTCCTGGGTGGGCACCAGTACCTTGCCCCCCATGTGACCGCATTTCTTCACCGCCGCCAGCTGGTCCTCGAAATGCACCCCGGCGGCACCGGCCGTGATCATGTTCTTCATCAGCTCGAAGGCATTGAGCACACCGCCAAAACCCGCCTCCGCATCCGCCACGATGGGCAGGAAGTAATCCACACCGCCCTCGTCCTCGGGAGAGATGCCGCGTCCCCACTGGATCTCGTCGGCGCGCTTGAAGCTGTTGTTGATGCGCCGCACCACCGTGGGCACGGAGTCATAGGCGTACAGGGACTGGTCCGGGTACA
>SR_TP_S13solDRAFT_1000643_pt1 | contig 13026 bp, 10 predicted proteins | sample SodReaTP_S13sol_FD_11159 | JGI IMG/M metagenome (IMG submission 11159) | reverse complement strand
ACCCCTCCGCACATAAGAGACGTCGCAAACGACGTCGTTATGCACGTGTCTTAGGCTATCAGACCGCCTCGCGGCAGGCGGTGACAACCGGTCGGTTACGGCTTGTGGCAGGAAGCGGAGTTTGCAAAGTCGAGTGTCAGGGTCGCAGTGTGCGACACACCCGGCCCAAACCGGCCATTACCGGGGGTCCGGGGTACTGCGATGTGGCCCGCCAAAGCAGACATTCGCCTCAATTGACCAATTTTTATGCTAGATGCGAACTTATATTAGGTGCAACGGAGAGAATATGATGGTCGAAGACGTCAGGAAGCTATTCGGACACGACAACACCAGATTTGCGAGGGACCCAGAGTTCGCTCCAGCCATCCGTTTTTCCTGGCTGTAGCCTTCCGAGCATCCGTGATAACCGAATGGTATCGGTTACTATACCCCCCATAGCGACAGAATGTTGACCAGCTGGAATATGCGTATTTACTAACGCTACTTTTCCTGGGACGAGTAGGACTTCGAGGTTCGCGGGAAAGTGTCCTTGAGGCAAAAGCAGACCGTTGTCGAAAACCTCCTTATGGCTTGTTCTATCAACGTTACCCGTGGAGCGAGGCATGATTAGAAATGATTTAGCATCTAGGCTACCCTTATTTCGAATGGCTTGCCGGATTTGGGTTAGAGCCTCGGCTACTTTCGTTGTCCGCCCCCAAGAAGATCCGCTTGGCCGTAGCCATATCACTCGGTCTAAATTTGGATCATCGTCATCTTCATCGTGTAAGGCTTTCAAAAGTTGATCCAAATTTCTTTTGAGGTAACTTGCGCCGAGAGTTGGTTTAAAATGTGAACCTAGTACTTCGGCGCGACCGAAAGCACTTGCCCATTCATCAGTGTCACTTGGTGAATCCACCAAAGAAGCCAGCCGACTGTCACCAGTCATACGCTCGAGTTCTACATTGGTTGAGGCCGCTTTGTCTGGTGGTGAAATTAGTTGCCATGCGTCATTTGCCGCCGACGTCAGCCTTTGGTAGGCAAGCCCTTGGTCTCCAAGCATCGGAAAAGTTGGCCGTACAATCATCTGATCCACGTCAAGGACGATGCCTGCCTTTAATACTTGATGCCCATAGTTGCTGCCTTCAACGCCAGAAATCGAGTAGAGATTCACCGAGTCTGGATCCGGCAAGCGCCGTATCAGAGTGACATAGTCTCTAAAATTTTCTTCGAAAGCCGTACGTGCAAATGCTTCCGGCATTTCTCTCGACGCGGGTAATTCTGCCAATTTTACAAGGAAATTGGTTGGTTTAAATCGTGACGGCGGCACCATATTTCGACTGATCAGATCAAACCAAACATCCCCAACCAAGGGGGCCACTTCGACGATCTGAGGGTTACCGTCCATTCCTGAACTCTTGAATAAGTCATGACCCGCCGCCGTCAGTAACACATCATCTCCATCAAACTCGACGAAGTTTCGACGACTGATATCTAGTAGCACAGTCTCCATTTCTTTCTGGGAAAATCCAAACCAAGCGCGCATTCGTGTTGTTGGCATTCGGTCAAGAATAGCAAGCAATCGTAAAACGAACTCATCAACGACGGGTAGTTGTCTATCTCGTGTAATCGTCGCCCGAACGGTAAAGCGGCGGCATGAGATTTGGAAATCTACCGCGTCGATCTCAACTTGGGGAGTTTCAAGCGTCATGAGCGAAGCTCCTCGGCGTCTAGTAGACTTCCTTCTGCTGTCTTCATGCCCATAACGGCCGCTAACACAGTACTCATTGGAGACCTGCACTTTGGGTTCGACCACATCGCTGAATTGCCTATTATGAAAAGGCGTTCTTTTGCACGAGATATCGCGACGTTGCAGCGGTTTGAGTGCCCCACGTGACCTGTGATGATTTCACTATTGGCTCGAACTAGACTGAGGATGACAATTGCATTCTCTTTCCCTTGATATGCATCAACTGTATCGATAGTTACCAGTTGCTTGAAGGTTTCGGAAAGTGGTTGTTGCGACCACTCTCTGAGAATGCGCCGCTTTTGTTCGCTATACATACAGATCACAGCAATCTGTGGTTCACCTGTCTTGGCAAGATCTTCGACCAGACTCTCTTCAGCTGCGAGACGATGAAGAAGCGAAATAATTGTCCGTATTTCCGCATCGTTCCAAATATCTCGACCGTCGTTTCGAGCCTTTTCGTTGGCGTGTCCCATCTTCTTAGTATCGAACCAAACCACTGGTGTGGAAAGGTCAGCAGGTAGATTTTGAAAAATAGGATCTGCCCTTCTGTCTGGTGATGGCTTCAGTTTAACACCATGTGGCTCATAAAAGATGTCGGAAACAAGGTCACTGATGGTGGGCGTCATTCGATACTGCTCATCCAACACCATTGCATTCCGTTGGCCATATGTTGAATCGAATGCTCGCTCGAAATCTGATCGAGCCAGTTCTTTGGCCTCTTCGCCAAACTCCTCAAGCAGACCTTTTTGTACTGGTCGTTCAATCATTGGTCGAAGTTGCCGTTGATCGCCTACCAATAGAACTCGTCTTCCAAGTTGTAGTGGAATGGCCAATTCACCACTGGTGCAACGAGCAGCTTCATCAACTATCACCCAATCAAACGTCGCCTGTTCAAGTCGGATCTGTGATTGCCCCAAGCCGACACATGTTCCGGCTACAACTTGACGAGTTTTGGCAAGAAACTCGTCAAAATTTCGATGCCCGGTTCCAAGAGTTTCTTGCCAGTCACCTGCTAGTCGCAAGAGTTGCCTAACTTTGGCAAGATCGTTGGGGCTAGATTTTGGATGTTTAGCGAGCACATTAAGATATGCGGCCTCAATGTTGCTTTCAGCATGCTCAAGCCCAACAGGAACCTCTGTGTCAAAGAACTCTTCGGCACCCCGTACAAATGCTTGTTCCAGTTTTCGCAATCGATTAACCGATCGCCGTTGGTCGCCTTTTTTGATGTGTCCCTCGGCAGCAAGCTGAACCAAAAGCATAGTCTGATGTAGACGCCCCAAAACTTGGTCTACCCTGACAATGTCGTGTACCAATGAACGGGAAATTCCAGCTGCTGCTGCGGCACTCGCAACTCGTGTCTTCAAACCATTTTCGAAACGGATTTTGTACCGCTCACGCAGAGCACGGGCTTGGTATGGGCGCACGCGTTCAGTAGCACCGCGGGATCCGACCCGCAGGATTTCGGCCTTACCGCCTAAAGCTTGATATGTTTCAAGCACTGATTGGAGAACATTGTTCACCGCTTCATGCGATTGGCTAGCGATTAGGACGCGTTGAGCGCCACCCTTTGTAAGGAGCCAATGAGTTAAGGAGGCAATGAAGCGGGTTTTACCAGAACCTGGCGGGCCCTGAAGAAGACCTATTGGCCCAACCGCTAAGAGAGCCTTAAACGAAGCATTCTGACCATTGTTCAGCCCATAAGCAGCTAAATCGTCATCCTCTATCTCCAGCCCAAATTGAACGTCCTCAGGATCGAACTTGGGTTCAAAGTAGTCAGCAAGCTCCGGTATGACGCTTTTCCCGCTAACAATTCTCTCAACAGCTCGTCGGCGTCGCTCTTTTGAGACCCGATCACGCTTGTCAATCAGGGAGATGAAGCTGCCCTCTGCCAATGAATTTCTCTGATCTCTAATAGTCAGCTGTTTTTCGTCACACTTGGGTACATCAAGAACACCAACTCGACGCCCCTGCATTCCGCCTTGTCGAACTTCAACGACATCGACATCATCAAATTCTAGGGGGCGCGACGTTTGATACTCATAGACTGCACTATTACCGTCATCTGCAAGTCGTCTGTCCAAACGCACCTGCAAAACCGTTTCTTCTTCAATTTCGGCTGCACGTATCCACATACGCTTAATATCAAACTCACTCTTGGTAGGAGCGTAAGCATCGGTGTCGTCGACGGTCTCCGGTTCTTCATCGAGCTCTCCGTCTTCCCATTCAGGCAGCTCAATTACTGATGTGGTTCGAGCTTGCACCTCAAATTGTACTATCCCGAGTAGATGGGAGGCAAAGTCGTCAACGCCTTGTATCTCTAGGCCGCGTTTGATCTCAACTTTAATTCCAAGCTGTTTTCCGCTTCCCAATTTGTTGAGTGGTGCATCCGTGAGCTCGACGTTTTCAAGTACGCCATTGACTAGAACGATAAGTAACCTCCGGTGCAATCCGTTGGCCCAGAGAACAACTTTGTTTCCTGGATTAAGATATGCTTCGACCCAAAGGCTTTCACCGCCATCAGACAAGACGGTTGGCTGAACACCTGGTAAGGTGAGGCAAAATGATGTGTTTGGCCGCTGGTTTGCCTCCTTCAGTGCATTTTGTATGGCGTCATGCATTGTCTCCAACGTCTCAATCGGACGCCGGTTTAATTCTGCAAGAGCCGCTTCGGTGAGCTGCGTAGCAGCCCGTGTTTCAAATTTCCCGGCGGTTTCCAGCACCATTTTGCATACAGCAAAGCGATCTACTTGCTGTTGAGTACAGCGCTCATGATCTTCCGGTACCCAACGAGGGCTAAATTTACGTCCAGCCCCAGCAACTGAAATATCCAAAAAATCGATTAGTGTTACTTCGCCAGTTTGGGCTACAATAACGTTTTCTGGATGCAAATCACCATGCGCAAAACCGTATTGATGCATACGATCAACTGCGTGAAGTAAGCTTAAGAGTGAAGCAAAAAGGTCAGTCTCGGAGTTCGATACGTGCTCGGCCAGCGTATTGCCATGCTCAAATCGCGTAACGACAAAAGGACCGACCTGAGAAAGCCCGCATGAAACAACCTTCGCAATTCCCAATAGGGATGTCTTGGCAAGTGTCGATGCCTGCTCCAACATGGATAGAAGGGTATGATCTCGCTCGGCATCGCCGCGCGTCAGCCCGTTCCATACCTTTACGACCACTCGTTCTCCATCTGACATCGCCTCGTAGCGTGATGAGCTCGATCCTTGAGAAACTTTACCCGTGGGAGGATATACCACATAAGGTATAGAGATCGTTTCAAATTCATCCAGCCGAGATTGGTCAATTGATGGGCCGGATGGGGATATGAGCTCGCCAAGGGCTTCGGCTAGCTCGATGGCATCACTATACCGTTCGCCGGGGCATGCGATTGCCTTGTCAGCAATGTCAATCCAACCATCAGGAAGTTCACTGGCTGCCTCCTCAAGTGCCCCAATTTCAGTCATGATTAACCCAATACTTCGGACATCACGTTCTTTGGCAGTTGGAACTAGCCCCCCCCAATTTGGTTCAATATCGGCATAAGTACCAAGAACTTCGAGATACTCTGCTACCGATTTATCGTCTGGTATTGTCGCAGAGTAGAAGCCGGTAAGCGACATATTGGTAGGGCTACCCATCCATATGGCATCGCCGCCGATATCACGATGCGCGACACCAAATCTGTGTAGCTCAGAAACCATCCTAGCAAGGGAATGGACTATATCGATACGTTGTTCATGCAAAACGTGGGCACCGTTGCGTGCCAGATAACGCCTTAAAGTAGTCCACCCTGAAGGAGTTGAAAGGACTTGGTGATGTTGAGTTAAGACCTCCTCTGCCGGCGGCCCTACGGGCTTCAACATCCCACTTTCAGCCATCCAGCTTGCATTCTCATCTAAGAACGCCAAAACTTTAAGCTCTCGGTCGGCAATGAGCCGTCTGCCGCCGGGTTCGTTTAGGCCCACAGGTAACTTGTCAAATCGCCACAACCGCAATAGCGCTTTCATGCGCTTTTCATGCTCAAGTTGTGCTCGATGTTCGCGCCAGATATCACTGCGGTGAACGAAAAAATCTAAGTCTGTGACGCCATACCCATCCCAAAGCATTTTGGACGCTTGAAAATATGAAGTGTTACCAAGAATCCTGTCAAAATCTTTAACCAACATATTTGGTTTCACAGTGGACATTTTGACTGGCCCTAAAAGCCGGTTACGCTCTTTCCTGTTGCCGAGGAGCATCGCTTCGTCCAAGGTCAATACGAACGGCTTTTCGTGTTCTGACAAAAGGTCCCTAGTAGAGCTTGCGGTCAGTACGACCCTAGAATCGACATAAGTTCGAAACTGTGAAATCTGCCCCCCAAGTAAGGATTTAATCTTCTTGGCTTTCTCGTTGCCCAGCACTACAGGCGAACGTTCTCTCTTTTTGACATGGACCCACATATCCCCGTTTTGCTTCAGAGGGCCGTTCCAGTCTTTGAGCTCGAGCAGAACAATCCGATCGTCCATGATCACCAGTAGGTCAATTTCGATTGGTGAACTATTTTTTGGGAATGCCGTTAAGGATGCGAAGACTAACCAATCGCTTGGGAATACACGCGCTAATGCTCCAACACCTTTTTTTTCCCTAGGGTGGATACCGGCGCTACTGAGGTAGCGAATTTGACAAACCATCTTTGATCCAATTTTTCCGAAGCAAGAACGCAAACGTTCTGATTAACCAACGCCTTCACCTCAGCTTAGCGTTGCGACTTCATAGAAGTCGACACAAAACAGTTCGCAAAATAGCAATACTTAGGAATAGTCAGTTTTTGAGAACTCTGGCTCGCCGAATGTCAGCTTTGCCTTGTTGACGCTTCGATCTCACATCTGCTGCGAACGGCAGCTTCCCGCCCTCCACGTCGATCACCCGACAAATGGTATTCATCCGGCGTGAGCCGTCTAGACTTTACGCTTTTCCTCTTGAGCCATGATGCGCTCAAAGACGTCTGGTTCACACTGTTCATAGCGCAAGAACTCTGCGATCCCGCCATCCCATGTCCGAATATCAGCGATGAGTTCCTGCAGGCATTCGATGCCGCGATCGGTGAACGCCTTTACGCCCTCTTCCGTTCCATTCTCGATCCAGATCATCTCGCCATCGTCAATATTGTCGTAATTCATGCTGATGACCTCGATGAGTTCAAGGTTTTCACCAATTTCCTTTGCAACCGCTTCAATGGTCTGAACTCGTGTGACACGACCCATCAGGGAACCTCTGATATTGCTGGTATTTTCCAATTCCACGGCAGCAATTCTGGCAGGCGTGACGCTGGCATATCGGAGATGCGGGCAATGACATCTGCAAGCCAGGCTTGCGGATCGATATCGTTCAATTTTGCCGAGCCGATTAAGGAATACATGAAGGCAGCGCGCTGACCGCCGCGCTCAGATCCAGCGAAGAGCCATGACTTTCTGCCTAATGCGACACCGCGCAGGGACCTTTCTGCGGCATTGTTTGTCAGGCAAACGTGGCCGTCCTCCAGGAAGAGCTTGAAGGCAGGCCAATGCCTTGGCGACAGCAAGTAATCGATCGCCTTTGCCACCTTCGCGTGTTTTGAGAGCAGCGCGCGTTCGCCCAGCAACCATCGCTCCAGATCTTCGACCAGTGGCGCTGACAGTTGTTGTCGGACCTCAAGACGTGCTTCGGGAGTATGGCCTTTAATCGTGCGCTCAATATCAAACAGCGCATCGATCCGCCGTACCGCTTCAAAGGCTATGGGCGAAATTTCCTTGGGTGACTTTCCCTTGCGGATATTGCTTTCAATATCGGCGAGTTCAAAGAATTTGCGCCGCGCGTGGCTCCAACATAACGCAGAGGTTACAGGCTCGGGCTGGCGTTTGGGGTCATAAAGCTGGTTATACCCGGCATAGGCGTCCGCCTGAAGAATGCCTTGCCATCCTGCCAGATGCGCCGTTGGATGTTCACCACTGCGATCCCGCGAGAAATAGAAGATCACTGCCGGTGGCGCATTGCCACTCCAGGGCCGATCATCGCGTACATATGTCCAGAGTCGTGCTGTTTTCGTGCCACCACGAGCCAGAAGCGGCACGGTCGTATCGTCTCCATGCAGCCGAAGGGCTGCACGCACATGTGCCTCTATCAATGCATGGAGGGGCTTGAGCAGTTCAGCGACAGCCCCCACTTGATCGGCCAGCGTTGACAGGCTCAGATCAACACCCTCGCGCGCATAGCGCTCGGACTGACGGTTCAGAGGCTGGTGCTGTCCGTATTTCTCATAGATGATCATCGCCAGCAGGCTGGGCCCTGCCCATCCACGCGGGATAGGGTGGAAGGGTGCCGGTGGCTGGCTGATTTTCTCGCAATTCCGGCAGGTGAATTTCTCACGTACTGTCTGGATCACCTTCCACTGGCGCGGCACAACTTCGAGTGTCTCGGTGATATCTTCGCCCATCTTCACGATGCGGTCCGAACCACAGCAGGTGCAGCGGTTTGGGGCATCGACCACCACGCGTTCGCGTGGCAGATGCTCCGGAAATGGTTTCTTCACGGGCTTACGCCGCTCGAAGGAGCTGACTTGCGTGGTCTTTCGAGCCTCCAACTCAGCACGTAATGCATCTTCCGCAGCTGAGGCTTCCAGCTCTTCCAGTTGCAGCTCCAACTGATCAATCAGTTTTGCGGTACGCTCTGCGCTGCGGCCATATTTGTCACGCTTGAGATGCGCGATCTCCAGCTTGAGCGCTGCGATCATGGCCTCGGATGCTGACACGATGGCGTTTGAGCGGGTCAGCTCAGCCTTCGTGGCGGCCAATTCAGCGCGCAGTTTTTCGAGTTCAGAGGCAGCATCAGACATGCCTGATCTATACAGAGCTTCTTTAAAAAAGCCTATATAAAACAGGGCTGAATGCCGATTTTATCCAATCTTTTTGGGCCTTTGAGTCCAGCGCGGGTTCCTCCAGTCGATGCCTTCCAGAAGATAGGCCATTTGCGCGGCAGATATCGCGACAGCCGTCCCTTCCTGGCTCACAGGCCAGATGAACTTCCCTGCCTCAAGCCGCTTCATATACAGAGACATACCGACGCCATCATGCCACAAAAGTTTCACGACATCGCCTTTACGGCCACGGAAGCAGAAAATTTCGCCGCTATGTGGGTCACGGCCAAGACCTTGCTGCACTGCCAACGCTAAGGTGTTATGCCCCGAGCGCATATCAGTAACGCCGCCGGCGATCCAAACCTTCGTACCTGCTGGAAATGCTATCATGACGGATCCAATACTTGCACAAGGCGCGCCAGCGCCGTCGGGTCGATTGAGGCGGCAACTGAAAGGCGCCGGCCATTTATCAGAGTGACCTCCACCCTGTCACCTGCACTCGCAATAGCCTCTGGTTCCGGCGTCGGAACCTCAGGCGACACGACTTTCACGGGCATGAACGTCATGGCGGCGTCTGAGAATCCGCCCATAAGGACACCGCTACGATACTGGCGGCGCCAGCGCACCAAAAGGGTACGGCCAATATCATGACGGCGGGCAGTCTCGGCCACACTACCGCGCGGGCCGAAACTTTCTTCTACAATGCGAACCTTCTCTGCATCCGTCCAGCGCCGACGGCGGCCGGTATCGGTGACAGAGAGGATCTCGATTTCGGGTCTGTATCTATGCTCGGGCATAGCGTCGGATTTAAACGCAAGACCTCACACCACAAAGACGGCCCTCGCCGGATGAATACGACAAATGCCGCGCCCTGCATGACCGTCCGCACTGAGGCTGGCTGCGGTAATACGCTACGCCGGAGCTGAATGGCCGCTTCGGGGAACACTGAGCGGCAGTTGAATTCTGGTTTTTCAATTCCGGAATACCCCCTACTCACCAGTCTGGCACGGTTTCCGGAATCTGACATCAGCCAGTATTCTCCGGAACTGATTGTCCGGAATATACTGCCTGATTATTGGCGTAAGAACACTTTGCGGAACCAAAGGAAGAAATCAGCAACAGATCGAACTGTTCATTCTATTTTGGAGAAACAATTCCGGAATGGCATTGCAGGTCGGATGCCAGCCGTTTTCAACGCTGCCAGTTACAAAGATGCCGGTTCCGGAACGGCCGACTGGTCGCGCTAGTTACGTTCCGGACTTAGTATCGCTTTGTGATGCCAAGGGTACGCCTTGCCCCGGTGCGTTGCGTTATTATTTTGAGTTCTGTTCGATCCAGGACTGCAATATCCTACGGATCATTTCCGGCCGCGTAGGGATATCGTTTTCTGACCGACGAAGTTCATCAAGCTGCGAGATCATCTCTCTTGGTAGCCGAAGTGTCAGTGCTTCCGTATCTTTTTTAGGGGGTGCCACAAGCATTCTCGCATTATAATGTTGACATCATAATGCTATGATACCATATTGATCGAGCGGGGGCAAGAGATCCTACCCTCTTGCCCCGCTCTAACCATGGCAATCATAGGAGCAATCACCATGGCTACTGCGTTGAATACCACCTTTTGCGAGGTGACTGGAACCCCTGTTTCTCGTGCTTTTTCCCGACTTCTGAACCGGCTTGCCGCACTTATCGATATTGAACACGATTTTCCGCGTGCGCATTCGCAGGCTGATCATGATCGGCACTGCAACGCAGTGGAGGCCGCGCATAGTGCTTTGATGGAGGCAGCGTCGGATGTTCTGTCCGAGGCTGTGGAACGCGATCTGGATGGGCCACTGCGGCGTCTGGCACTGATTGCAGAATTGCAGATGAGCATCGAATGCCCCCATGAACGGCAGCATCTGTTTGAAACAATCCAGAACAATCGAGATGTTTTCGATATCGGTGGTTGCAGTCGCGCGGCACAGGATGTCCGGCAATTGCAGACCGCGTTTTTCACGCTCTATGCGGCACTCGTGGAGGGTCCGGAATTTGCCCCGACCGGTGCAGAGCAGACAGAGCGCGACAGTTTCGTACCAGTTTTGGCCTGATCAGAATTTCCGAATGTCAGTTCCGGGGTACCTGCCCCGGCACCTCTCCTTTTCACATCTGGCAGCGCTCTCCGGAACCGTTTGTCCGGAATAATCAGCCTGCTGCCCGGCGTCGAAATACTTTTCGGAACCAAAAAGAACGATAAGCATCATATGGCGACTGCTTGTTTGTTCCGGAATAAGCATTCCGGAATGGAAATGCAGGGCGATCGCCAATCAAGTCGACGATGGCAGTTGCAAAGTTACCGGTTCTGGAATGGCTTACCCCCTCAGGTTCATCGCAAGTTTGCCAAGGAACGACAAACCGCCTTCAAGCTCGTTTCCGGACAGCCCTGTTACGCAACGCTGCTCAACGGCGAGGACGGCATCGCGTGCTTTCGGCAAGATATCACGAGAATGATCCGTAATTGTTACGACGACACCGCGTGCGTCATTCGGATCCGGAGATCTGACGATGAAGCCATCGCGTTCCGCTCTCTTTAAGGTTGAGGCCATAGTGGAGGTTTCGATGTCGAGCTTTCGAGCCAAACTTGAAGGATACTGGTAACCACTTCGTTCAATCAGGTCGATCATCATGAACTGTGCGAAACTCAGGCCGAAGGGGCGTAAAGCCTCCGTAAGGGCGCGGTTGACTAACCGCGCAACCGAATTCAACGGCTCGATCGCTCTTAGACCGGCTGTGTTCTCCGTCATGTAGGGGCCTTTAGTATCATGTAAGAATCCTCGATCAAAGCAAGGTTACCCAAGTTTTCACTAGACGTCTATATAACTTCAAGCCGCTTGTTTGAGACAACCGACAAGCCGTTGCAAGAGGCTTCGATACACTGCCGCAAGCAATTCTGCTTTAATTGGGAATGGAATGCTAGACGGCTAGCTTTCCTGTCTGAGATGGCAGTGTCCCTCCCTAACTGCTGATCAACACCTCATACGGCCGCGAGAATGCCTCTCAAGATGTCAATCACACCCTTTCTGAAGGGCCGAGCTCGTTTGGACGGGCAAAACAACCCGATAAGCATCGAAACAGTGAGGTTATACAAAATAATTCTCACAAATAGCTTGACGTATAGGTTTTAGATTATATATGAATGTAGCTAGCTATCAAGTAATTGGAATTCCGGGCTTCAGACTACTCCCGCGCCCCCGCAACACGACACATCGCTCAAATCATGAAGTGGACATCACAATGCTGCACACATCGCCATATTCCTTTTCCGCAAGTCCGGTCATGTCCCGCTTTCCGCGTTTTCTGTCTTCACTTTCGGCACTGCTGTCAGCGGAGCGTGATCTGGGCGGATATTGCGGGCAGGATCCTGCGGTGGATGCGTGGATCTGCGAGGCCGAGAGTGCGTTGCGGTATGTGTTGGACGAGATCGACGCGCTGGTTGAACTGCCGGTGCGTCATGAGGTTGATGCGCATCTGCTGCGCGTCGCAAAGCTGTTTCGGTTGATGCTGCAGTCTGATGATCCTGCGCAGGTGGCGTATTTGCGCAGGCTTGCGCGCGGGACAGGACGCTTTTTGCTGCCCTGGGGCAATCCGCTGCATTTTCGCGTGAACCAGATGATCCTGACAGCCCTCGATCAGTTCGAGACGCTTCTTGCGATTGATGATCGCACAGAGTGCGCGGACGATCTGTCTTGCCTTGCCGTGCAAGACGGACCTCACGCATTGTCCGCCTGAACCTCCTCCGAGTTTTGTTTCTCCTCGGGGCATGGGGTCTCCCATGCCCCGAGGGATGCCTTTGCACAATATTCAGGAGGATCTCATGCCGAATTCGTCAAACCGGCCGGATGTCCGGACGGCAGCCTTTGTTGTCATTCCGGACAAACCCGCGCCGCTTTATATCCCGCACCGGTCGCGCAATGTCGCACCTGATATGTGGTCCGACTATCCCTGCACCATTCCGGAGCACTGGCATGATCTGGCGCGCGGGAAGGGGTTTTGCATTGACCGCCGCGTGCGCGACCGCAATCACCTTGCGCTGGAATGCGTGACATGCGGGTCGCATACTGCGGTCAAGATTGCCGCGCTGCGCTCAAGCGCCGTGCGCTGCGGCGGATGTGCTGCGCGGCTGCGGGACACAAATGCGCGGGACGCGGATCTCGTGTTTCTGCGGCGCGATGTGGGGGATCATTCCTATGGGTTTTTTCGCGCATCCTGCGGACATGAAATTCGCCGACAATTTGGGCTGATCGAACGTGTCCGGGCCGGCGAAACCGGCATTCGCTGCAGCATTTGCCTTGTGGCGCGCGAGGAAGCCGAGGCGCGGGCGAATGGCTGGGAACGGCTTGGTGCGGACCCAATGGGCAACCCGAACTACCGCCTGTACCGGCACGCATGC
>SR_TP_S13solDRAFT_1000642_pt1 | contig 13037 bp, 10 predicted proteins | sample SodReaTP_S13sol_FD_11159 | JGI IMG/M metagenome (IMG submission 11159) | reverse complement strand
GTGCCGCTGGGCAATGGCGCGGGTGATTTCAACGGCTGGTTCTGCCCCTGCCACGGGTCGCATTATGACACCGCTGGCCGTATCCGCCGTGGTCCGGCACCGGAAAACCTGCATATTCCGCCAGCGTCTTTCGTTGACGACACGACAATCCAGCTCGGCTAAGGGAGGAAACACCTATGTCCGGTATCCCACACGATCATTACGAGCCGACGACGAACGCTGAAAAATGGGTTCATCGCAGGCTGCCTATCGTCGGTCTGATCTATGATACAATCATGATCCCGACGCCCAAAAACCTGAACTGGATGTGGATCTGGGGCATCGTGCTGATGTTCTGTCTGATCCTGCAAATCGTCACAGGCATCGTTCTGGTGATGCATTACACGCCGCATGCGGACATGGCCTTTGCCAGTGTCGAGCATATCATGCGCAACGTGAATGGCGGCTATATGCTGCGCTATCTGCACCAGAACGGCGCGATGCTGTTCTTTGCGGCCGTGTATATCCACATTTTCCGTGGCCTGTATTACGGCAGCTATAAATCCCCGCGTGAAATCACGTGGATTATCGGCATGTTGATCTACCTGCTGATGATGGCAACGGCGTTCATGGGCTATGTGCTGCCATGGGGCCAGATGTCGTTCTGGGGTGCAACCGTGATCACCGGCCTCTTCGGCGCGATTCCCGGCATTGGTGAAGCGCTGCAAACATGGCTGCTGGGCGGACCGGCAGTCGGCAATGCAACGCTGACGCGCTTCTTCTCGCTGCATTATCTGCTGCCCTTTGTTATTCTGGGGCTGTCGATCCTGCATATCTGGGCATTCCACACCACGGGCAACAACAACCCGACCGGTGTTGATGTGCGCCGGACCTCGAAGGAAGAAGCCGAAAAAGACACCCTGCCCTTCTGGCCTTATTTCGTAATCAAGGACCTGTTCGCGCTGGTGCTGATTCTGGCCGGTTTCTGGGCGCTTGTAGGGTTTATGCCCGGCTATCTTGGCCATGCAGACAACTACATCGAGGCGAACCCGCTGGTGACGCCGTCGCATATTGTGCCGGAATGGTATTTCCTGCCCTTCTACGCAATCCTGCGCGCCTTCACATCTGATGTCTGGGTCGTGATGGCTGCGAACTGGTTGTCCTTTGGCATCATCGATGCGTCCTTCTTCGGGGTTCTGGCAATGTTTGCCGCGATCTTCGTGATGGCGCTGGTGCCCTGGCTGGACACATCGTCGGTGCGTTCGGGCCGTTACCGCCCGATGTTCAAATGGTGGTTCTGGCTGCTGGTGGTCGATTTCTTTGTGCTGATGTGGGCAGGTGCCATGCCAGCAGAAGGGATCTATACCAACATCGCGCTGATCGGCACCGCCTATTGGTTCGCCTACTTCCTGGTCATCCTGCCCATTCTTGGCGTGATCGAGAAGCCCTTGCCGCAGCCCGAAACCATCGAAGCTGACTTCAAGGCCAGCCTGAAAAAGAAATCCGGCGGTTCCGGCCCCTCGCCCGAACAAATCCCGGCCGAGTGAGATCAGGAAACAGGAGAGATATGATGTTTAAGAAACTCGCTGCTTCCGCCCTCATGGCAGCTACTTTGGCAGCAACCCCGGCCTATGCGGCCGGGGGGCTGGGCGAGATTACGGATTACAGCTTTTCGTTTGAAGGGCCGTTTGGTGTCTATGACCGCAACCAGCTTCAACGCGGGCTTCAGGTCTATACCGAGGTATGCTCAAGCTGCCACGGTCTGGAATATGTTGCGTTCCGCACGCTAAGTGACCGCAACGGTCCTGAACTGCCCCCCGAACAAATGCGCGCCTATGCCGAGATGTTCGAGGTGTGGGATCCGGAACTGCGCGACTGGCGCACGGCTGGCGGTCCGGACCATTTCCCTGAATCGCAGTTCGAAGGCGCGCCCGACCTTAGCCTGATGGCCAAGGCGCGTATCGGCTTCGAGGGGCCATACGGTCTGGGTCTGAACCAGTTGTTCCGCGGCTTGGGCGGGGCGGAGTATATCGCGTCCTTCCTGACGGGCTATACCGGCGAAGAAGACTTTCAGGCAGGCGCGCTGTTCTACTATAACGCCGCGTATGATGGCTGGGTCTCCATGAGTCCCGTGTTGTTCGATGACATGATTGAATATGCAGACGGAACGCCCGCCACGGAAGAACAGATGGCGCAGGATGTCGCGGCATTCCTGATGTGGACCGCCGAACCGAAACTTGTCGAGCGCAAGCACGCCGGTTTCGTGGGGGTCATTTTCCTGTCGGTTCTGGCTGCGTTGCTGTATCTGACCAACAAGCAACTTTGGGCACCGATCAAGCGCGCCGCAAAGGAAGATTAAGGCAAGGCCATTCCTGTTAAAGATTGCAAAGCGCGCCGATACAGGCGCGCTTTTTCTTTTGCGCTTCCAAAATCACCGCGCGGCTTGTAGCCATAACGCAAGTTCACATGTGAAAGACCACCCCATGACCGACAATCTGCGCGGCGCTGTTCTGATGTCCCTTGCCATGGCAGGATTTGCGCTGGAGGACATGTTTATCAAACTGCTGGCCGACGCGCTGCCCGTTGGCCAGATACTTGTCCTGCTGGGGCTTGGGGGGGCGGTGGCTTTCGGCATAATTGCCCATCGCAAGGGGCAACAAGTGCTTTCGCCCGCGCTGCTGACACCTGCGCTGTTGCTGCGCAATGCGGCCGAACTGGTGGGCACTGTCGGTTTTGTTCTGTCCTTCGTGCTGGCCAGTCTGGCGACAGCCTCGGCCATCCTTCAGGCGGCCCCGCTATTTGTAACACTTGGCGCAGTGCTGTTTCTGGGCGAGAAAGTGGGCTGGCGACGCTGGACCGCCATTTCCGTAGGGTTTGCGGGTGTCATGCTGATTGTGCGCCCCGGCATGGCAGGGTTTGAACCTGCATCATTATTCGCGGTCATCGGCGTCATCGGACTGGCGGGGCGCGATCTGGCAACGCGGGTTATCCCGAGCGCAGTCTCCAGCTATCAGATTTCATCATGGGCGTTTGCCATGCTGGTACCCGCCGGAATATTCCTGATGCTTGCCATGGAACACGCCGTCATCATCCCCTCGCTGGCGCAAGCCCTGACACTGGCTGCGGCATTGGGGGTGGGCGTGCTGGCATATTATTCGCTTGTCGCAGCCATGCGCGTGGGTGAATTGTCTTTTGTCACACCGTTCCGTTACACGCGCATGCTGTTTGCATTGATTGTGGCCATTCTGGTCTTTGGCGAACGCCCGGACGGGCTTACATTGATCGGCGCTGCGGTGATCGTGGCGGCGGGTCTGTTCACCCTGTGGCGGGAAACGAAAGTGGCCTAGAACTTGTCATACTCTGCCGCTATACGGAACCAGAAGCGTTATTCAGCGAATAGGGGCAGAACATGAGCACGATTATCGACATCATTGGCCGCGAGATTTTGGACAGCCGGGGCAACCCCACGGTCGAGGTGGATGTGATCCTTGAAGATGGCACCATGGGCCGCGCGGCAGTGCCTTCGGGCGCGTCAACCGGTGCGCATGAAGCTGTGGAACGGCGCGACGGTGACAAATCGCGCTACATGGGCAAGGGCGTTCTGGACGCCGTGGCCGCCGTGAATGGCGAGTTGGCCGAGGCGCTGGTCGGTTTTGACGCGACCGAACAAGTGGCCATCGACGCCGCGATGCTGGAACTGGACGGCACCCCCAACAAGGCGCGTCTGGGCGCGAATGCCATTCTGGGCGTTTCGCTGGCTGTGGCCAAGGCGGCGGCTGACTATACCGGCCAGCCGCTGTTTCGCTATGTCGGCGGGACATCCGCGCGCACATTGCCCGTGCCCATGATGAATATCATCAACGGGGGCGAGCATGCGGACAACCCCATCGACATTCAGGAATTCATGATCATGCCCGTGTCTGCGACGAATATTCGCGACGCCGTGCGCATGGGGGCTGAAGTGTTCCACACCCTGAAAAAGGAACTGTCCGCCGCTGGCCTGTCCACCGGCATCGGGGATGAGGGCGGGTTTGCCCCGAACCTGTCATCCACCCGTGATGCGCTGGATTTCATCCTGAAATCCATTGAAAAAGCAGGCTACAAACCCGGCGAGGATATCTGCCTTGCGCTGGATTGCGCCGCGACCGAATATTTCAAGGATGGCAAATATGAAATGGTGGGCGAAGGTAGATCCCTGACGCCGGCTGAAAATGTCGACTATCTGGCAGCACTTGTCGCCGATTACCCCATCATCAGCATCGAAGACGGTTGCGCCGAGGATGACTGGGACGGGTGGAAACTGCTGACCGACAAGCTGGGCGACAAGGTGCAACTGGTGGGCGACGATCTGTTCGTGACCAACCCCACACGTCTGGCCGAAGGCATTGAAAAAGGCTGCGGAAATTCCCTGCTGGTCAAGGTCAACCAGATCGGCACCCTGACCGAAACACTGGCGGCCGTTGACATGGCACACCGCGCGCGCATGACATGCGTCATGTCGCACCGTTCGGGCGAAACCGAGGATGCCACCATTGCAGACTTGGCGGTTGCCACAAATTGCGGGCAAATCAAGACCGGATCGCTGGCACGGTCCGACCGGCTGGCGAAGTATAACCAGTTGATCCGGATCGAGGAAATGCTGGGCGAAACCGCCATCTATGCAGGCCGCAGCATTCTGCGCTGACCCGACAGGTCCCACAGGTCAGGCCCGCCATCTGCGCGGGCCTGACCTGATAGGGCATGTTACTCAAAAGTGGGAACCGGTTTGCGCTTCCAGAACACGCGAAATGAATAAGTTAGAGCATGTCTCGTGAATGCGAATGAACGTGACATACTCAAAAATGCCGCGCGGTTATCTGAATTAATGCAGGGCCAGTTAACCATATTTCAATGTTTTTCCTTTTTTAACAATAAATTAAGACCCTTGCTCTAGGATAGAAGTTCTGAAGTCTATTCGGGAATTTCATATCTGGAGTGTGTCATGCCAGTCCTTCCAATCATGCCCGCAAATGGTCCGATCGCGCCAGGGCACCGCGAACCTTTGGGCCAGTTGATGCAGCCGCACCCGTCGCGCGGTGTCGCGGCAACTGGAAAGAACATAACGGTTGCAGCCGTTCAGCAAGGCCAGGCGGCACTAAAAACCGACATGTCGGCGCAGCGGCCCGTTGTGAACGCACAGGATAAACGCCACCGCCTTGTCGGGCCGCCCCCATCATTCGAGGTGAACGTCATCCAGCACTTGCGCGAAAGTCTGGCCGACCCCCAACTACAAGAGGAGGGGGCGCATGACGACACAGGGCCAGGTGAACCCGTTGCAACGCAGGGCATACAGGACGCTTATGGTATTCTTTCAGCGCAAACGCCGCCCACCGGAAAAGATGCAGAAATACACATCGATATCAGCGTCTAGAGCATGTTGTTCAAAAGTGGGAACCGGTTTTGAACTTCGAAACCACGCGAAATCAATAAGTTAGAGCATGTCTCGTGAATGCGAATGAACGTGGCATACTCTTGAGTATCCGCCTTGATCACTCGGGATAGCCCAACACGTGGATGGGCATGAAAGCAATATCAGCAACAGCGAGTTGATTTTCCGAGTCGGACATGCACAAGACAAACAGTGAATACAATTCGGCGGTTCAGTAGAATAGATTGGTTCCGCATTCCGCGCCAAAGGGCAGGACACGCGCGCCATCACCCCGCGCGCTGCATCGCGCACGCCGCATGCATTTCATCATACGCCACAGATTATGCAGGTTCGCGCGAAGCCGAACAAACGCAATTCTGGGGATATCTATGATGCATATATATCTGCCAGTTCATTGCGGCCAAGCGCCCGAACACAGCTTTGCAACTTGCAAAGTTTTCCCGCTGAACGTAGTGTTATATGAACAAATCATCGCGGATTATCGTATGCTTTCATTCGGTTGCTTGGAACGCCCCTCCGGGCAATGGGTTGCCTCATGATGGCGTGTGCCGCATCCGCAGTAATTGATACATCTATTATTATCATTATTGCGATCTTTCTGGGCACATTGGTCATGACCTATCTGGTCGCCAAGCAATCGTATTTTTCCGGGCAAGAGTTTTGCATTTTTGCACATTTGGCAATGCTGGGTTGGCTGGCGTCGGCTATTCTGGAACTGTCCGCGACCACCAAGGACTGCAAGGTGATGTTTGCGCTTACGGCGTGGCCCTTTATTGCCGCGCTGCCGACTGCGTGGGCGTTTTTTCTGCACGCCTATGCATTCGGGCGTGACAAGAAACTGACAGGTTGGAACTGGGCTGCCTTGTTGGGCGGGCCTATGGCGATAACCCTTATGGCGTTCAGCAATCCATGGCATGGTCTGCTATACGGGCCACAGACGACCATGCTGGAGATTGATGGCCGTTTGTCAGTGCTGTATGAACATGGGCCGTTCTTTTTCCTTGCGGCAGGGTATCTGTATCTGTTTTTGGTTGCCGCAATCGGGGTTGGTGTCGCTGGGATGTGGTTTGCCAATCCCGCATATCGCGGCCACTTCGCTGTATTGATTGCGATAACCGCCTTTCCGATTGCCGGGAACCTTGCCTACGTCTTTGGCGGTGTCACGATCCTTGGGTTTGACCCTACACCGTTCATGTTTGCGCTGGTGCTGTTTCTGTTCACATGGATGATGACAATCACACGCCCTTTCGAGTTGTCGACAATCGGCAGGGACCTGTTGTTTTTCACAACCCGCGATCCCGCGATAATGATCGACACAAAAGGGCGCGTCATGACGACGAATACAGCCGCCCGTAGAATATTCGCGCAGGCCAACATCGCCTTGCGCGATGGCCACGCCCTGCCCGCGCAAACGCCTATTTCCCCTTTGCTGCGCAGCATTGTCGCAGACGGCCCCCCGCCACAGCCCACACGCCTTGCACTTCTGGGGCGCACCTATGCCGCACAAATGCTGGCCGTAAACCGCCCGCTGGCCCGACAGGCACCGCCCATGGGATGGCTGCTTTCACTGACGGATATCAGCGATGTCCTGACGTTGAAGGATGAATTGCGCAGTGAACGGGACTTTCTGGCGAGAGTGCTGGAAACCGACCTGTCGGGGATGCTGGCTTTCGGCCATGACGGGCGTATCGTATTCGCGAATGCCGAAGCGGAACGCCTGCTGGGTGTTGGTCCGGGGCAATGCATCAACCGGCGGTATGACGACGAACGCTGGGGAATACAGGCCCTTGATGGCAGCGACATACCCACCGATGACCTGCCAATCGCACAGATCTTGCGCATGAACACATCGTTACGGGACATGCGCCTGTCAATTCTCCGGCCCAACGGCGAAAGGCGCGCAATATCCCTGAACGCGACCCCCCTGCAGTTTCCCGGAAATGCGGCGCATGTCGTGTGTTCAATCGTGGATATCACGGACCAACTGGCCACTGAATCCGCATTGCGCGACGCGGTAACCCGTGCGCAGGCTGCGAATGCGGCAAAATCCGCCTTTCTGGCGAATATGAGCCATGAAATACGCACGCCCCTGACGGGTGTTCTTGGCATGGCGGATCTGCTTGCCGAAACCGACCTGACCCCAGGCCAGAAGCCGATGATCGACACTATTCGCCTGTCAGGTTGGAGTTTGTTGTCCCTTATCAATGATATACTTGATCTTGCGCGCGTTGAGGCAGGCAAGCTGACACTGGAACAGCACCCCTTTGCATTGAGCAGCTTAATGCAGCAACTGAACGCCCTGCATATCGCATCAGCCCGCGCGAAGGGCCTTGAATTCAGCGTATCATGTCAGGATGGCGATGGCCTGCCGCGCATGGGCGATATCACCCGCGTTATGCAAATCATGCAAAACCTGATCGGCAATGCAATTAAGTTCACAGAACGCGGCCGGATCAAGGTCCACGCCAATGCGACCGATCCGGAATTCGTGGAATTCACGGTAAGCGATACCGGCATAGGCATGACACCGGAACAATCCATCCGCGTGTTTCGAGAGTTTGAGCAAGCCGAATCCGGCACCTCGCGCCGGTTTGGGGGAACGGGACTTGGGCTTGCGATTGTCCAGCGGCTGGTGGACATGATGAACGGGACCATATCGGTAAAATCGGCCATAGATGAGGGCACGGAAATCACCTTCCGGCTGCACCTGCCTGTTTTCCGCGAAATCACTGCCCCGCCTGCGCACGCGGAGCCGCCAGATCAGGAAACGCAAAACACGCTCGCCCCCCTAACGGGGCGCAGGGTTCTTGTCGCCGATGATACCGCGACCAATCGGATGGTCATGCAGATCATGCTGCAACATCTGGGCATAGAGGCTTCATTCGCAGAAAACGGGCTACAAGCGTGCGAGATATGGCGCGTGCAAGAGTTTGACCTGATTATTCTGGATATTTCCATGCCCGTGATGGATGGCATGGATGCCCTAAGGACGATCCAACAAGAGGCCCGTGAAATGGGCCGCATGCCGCCGCGTGTTATCGCGGCAACCGCGAATGTTATGAAGGAACAAACCGATGCCTATCTTGCGGCCGGTTTCACCGAAGTGCTGGCCAAACCCATCAACAAACAAAAACTGGCCGGGGCGTTGCGCGCGGCACTCGGTTAAGACGGCGGCATGCCCGCCCCCTAGACCAGCCGCGACACATCAACCGCCGCGCGCACGAAATCGGCAAATAGCGGATGCGGATCAAACGGTTTTGATTTCAGTTCAGGGTGGAACTGGACACCGATAAACCAAGGGTGGCCTTCATGCTCGACGATTTCCGGCAGTTTTCCATCTGGTGACAGGCCGGAAAATGTCAGGCCGACATCTTCCAGCGCCGCGCGGAATTGCGTGTCCACCTCATAGCGGTGGCGGTGGCGTTCCTCGATGCGGGTTGCGCCATAGATGCGGGCCACGTTGGACCCTTCTTTCAGATGCGCGGTATAGGCCCCCAACCGCATGGTGCCGCCCTTGTCATCACCCAGCTTGCGTTCAACCTTGTGGTTGCCCTGCACCCATTCCTTCAGGTGATAGACGACAGGGGTAAACCGCTTCTTGCCAGCCTCGAAGTCGAATTCTTCGGACCCTGCATCTGGTATGCCTGCCAGATTGCGCGCGGCCTCGATACAGGCCATCTGCATACCCAGACAAATACCAAAATAGGGGATCTTCTTTTCGCGCGCATAGGTGGCGGCGCGAATCTTGCCTTCTGTGCCGCGTTCACCAAACCCGCCGGGCACCAGAATCGCATGGAAGCGTTCCAGCGCGGGGCCGGGGTCCTTGCTGTCAAACACCTCTGCGTCGATCCATTCGACCTGCACTTTCACGCGGTTGGCAATGCCACCGTGAATCAGCGCTTCCTTGATGGATTTATACGCATCTTCCAGCTGGACATATTTGCCGACAATGGCGATTCGCACATCGCCCTCGGGGTTTTGCAGACGGTCCAGAACATCTTCCCAGCGGTCCAGATTGGGGCGCGGCGCGGGCGTTATGCCAAAGGCATCCAGAACCGCCTGATCCAGCCCCGCCCGGTGATAGGCCAGCGGCGCCTCGTAGATCGATGACAGGTCATAGGCGGGAATCACGGATTCAGGCCGCACATTGCAAAATAGTGCAATCTTCTGACGCTCTTTTTCCGGAATAGGCTGTTCAGACCGGCACACCAGCACATCAGGCGCAATCCCGATGGATTGCAGTTCCTTGACCGAATGCTGCGTGGGTTTGGTTTTCAACTCGCCGCTGGCCGTCAGATAGGGCAACAAGGTCAGATGCATGAAAATGCACTGCCCGCGCGGGCGTTCATGGCTGAACTGGCGAATGGCCTCGAAAAAAGGCAGCCCCTCGATATCGCCTACAGTGCCGCCGATTTCGCACAGCATGAAATCAACCTCATCCTCGCCCACGGCAAGGAAGTCCTTAATCTCGTTCGTGACATGGGGAATAACCTGAATGGTTTTGCCCAGATAATCGCCGCGGCGTTCCTTTTCCAGCACATTGGAATAGATGCGCCCGGATGACACCGAATCAGTGCGGCGCGCAGCCACACCTGTGAAGCGTTCATAATGCCCAAGGTCCAGATCGGTTTCCGCACCGTCATCGGTCACAAACACCTCGCCATGTTCAAACGGCGACATGGTGCCGGGGTCGACGTTCAAATAGGGGTCCAGCTTGCGCAATCGCACGGTAAATCCCCGCGCTTGCAACAAGGCACCCAGCGCGGCGGATGCCAGACCTTTGCCAAGGCTGGAAACAACACCACCTGTTACGAAAATATAGCGTGCCATGGTCGAAACGACCCCCCGTGATCATGTATGTCGGTGGATGCGGGGCGCGTTCAAAAACCCCAGTATCACGGGGTTCAAGCAATAGCTCAAATTGCCCGCCACCACAAGCCAGCCGCTAGATAAGGGCACAGAAAAAATGTGCCCCGCAATAAATTGTGGTTTTTCGTCAGTCTGCGGCCGGTGGTGCCAGCGTATCATCTGCTGCGGGTGGCGGCAGCAAGCTGTCGGTCGCGGGCAGGGTTGGCGCACTGGAACTGGACGGCGTCGGAACACCCAAACGGTCCAGAACGGACACGCTTGCGGATTGTTGCGCCGCGATCACTGTCAGTGTCAGTGATGTTGCGATGAACGCGATTGCCAGACCCCATGTCAGTTTCGCCATTGCTGTCAGCGGCGGACGGCCGGCCTGCGGGCTGCCATCGCCACCACCAATTCCCAAACCGCCCCCTTCAGAGCGTTGCACCAGCACGACGCCGATCAGCGTCAGCGCCAGTAAAAGATGGACAATCAGCACGACATTTTGCATCAGGAACAACCCGCTTTTTCTGTTCCCGCCTACTTAGGCGCTTGGGGCATTGCCCGCAACCCCTGTTTCCCGCACGACATAGCGGGCGCGCATGTTATTTCGGGTTTTACAGCGCGCGGCGAAGCGCTATGACGGGCGGCGGTTTGCAAGTCAAAGGGGACCATTCATGGCCAATGTCGTGGTAGTCGGCGCCCAATGGGGTGACGAAGGTAAAGGCAAGATCGTCGACTGGCTGTCGGAACGTGCCGATGTGGTGGCGCGGTTTCAGGGCGGCCATAATGCCGGACACACACTGGTTGTTGATGGCAAGGTCTATAAATTGCATGCGCTGCCTTCTGGCGTCGTGCGCGGCGGGAAGCTGTCGGTCATTGGCAACGGCGTTGTTCTGGACCCCTGGCACCTGCTGCAAGAAATTGAGACGATCCGCGCCCAAGGCGTGGAGATCAGCCCCGACACGCTGATGATTGCCGAAAATACGCCGCTGATCCTGCCGTTCCATGGCGAATTGGACCGCGCACGCGAAACACAGAATGCCGTTGCCAAGATCGGCACAACCGGGCGCGGCATCGGCCCCTGCTATGAGGACAAGGTCGGGCGGCGTGCGATCCGCGTTGCGGATCTGGCAGATGACGCGACATTGCAGATGCGCGTAGACCGCGCACTTGTGCATCATAATGCGTTGCGGTCCGGTCTGGGGCTGGAACCGATTGACCGCGAAGCGCTTGTCGCACAGTTGCGCGAAATTGCGCCGCGCATTCTGGAATTCGCCGCCCCCGTCTGGAAAGTGCTGAATGACAAACGCAAGGCGGGAAAACGCATCCTGTTTGAAGGGGCGCAAGGCGCGTTGCTGGATGTCGATTTCGGCACCTATCCTTTTGTCACCTCGTCCAATGTCATCGCGGGACAGGCCGCAACCGGTGTCGGCGTTGGACCCGGCGCGATTGATTTTGTGCTGGGCATTGTAAAAGCCTATACCACCCGCGTGGGCGAAGGCCCCTTCCCCACCGAGTTGGAGGATGAGGACGGCCAGCGTCTGGGCGAGAGGGGGCGTGAATTCGGCACAACAACGGGCCGCAAACGCCGCTGTGGCTGGTTCGACGCCTGCCTGTTGCGCCAGACCTGCGCCACAAGTGGCGTCAACGGTATCGCGCTGACGAAACTGGATGTGCTGGACGGGTTCGAGGTGCTGAAAATCTGCGTTGGCTATGAACTCGATGGCAAGCGTCTGGATTACCTGCCCACTGCCGCCGAAGCACAGTCGCGTTGTGTGCCTGTCTATGAAGAAATGCCGGGTTGGAGTGAATCGACCGAAGGCGCGCGGCGTTGGGCGGACCTGCCTGCCAATGCAATCAAATACGTTCGTCGCGTAGAGGAGTTGATTGATTGCCCTGTCGCCCTACTTTCTACGTCACCGGAACGCGATGACACAATCCTAGTAACAGACCCGTTTGCAGACTGATGGCCTTATCCTGGAAAGCAAGACGACGTTGGGCGCTTTTTGCGCTGGTGGTGGCGCTGCCGCTTTATATTGTCGTGACGGTCAATGTGATCGAACTGTTCGACCGCCCGCCCTTCCTGCTTGAACTGGCGATATATGTTGCGCTGGGTATTGTCTGGGCATTTCCGCTGAAACGGATTTTCAAGGGGGTGGGTCAGGCCGATCCGGATGCGCCCAAAGAATAGCGCGAATGTCTGTTGGCCTTGGCGGTTGCACCACTTGGCCGCGCATGGGACGAACACCAAAGGCCCCGAATATCAATTCGGGGCCTTTGGCCTTTTGCGGGTTTAAAACTCAGCTTGTCGCGTATTTGCGGGCCGGTTCGTCATATTCGGAACTGGGCGACAAGCGGAACATACCGGTTTCCGCACGCTCCAACCGCTCTTCGCGCAGGATGGTTCCGAAACCGCGCAACATATCTTCGCGGGTGACGGTTTTGCCATCGTTATAGGCCAGAACATATTTGATAAGGTCTGTGCGCGTGAATTCTGCCTGTCCTTGTATATGCGTGATATAGGCTGCGGCGGCCTCGATCTGTTCATCCAGAAGCCATGCATCCACATCATCCGCAAATTTCTTGAATGTCGCGATTGTTTCGGGCGTTGCGGTTTTCAATGGGGCAGAGGGGGCCTGCGCATCCAATGACACACCGACACGCCGCGGGCGGACACGTTGCGCGGGCACTTCTGGGTCAACGCGCTGCTCGGAAACAAGCACCAACGGCGCACGTTGTGTTGTGCCACGCTCCGCGCGGCGGTTCCCGATCGCGGCAGGGC
>SR_TP_S13solDRAFT_1000641_pt1 | contig 13057 bp, 12 predicted proteins | sample SodReaTP_S13sol_FD_11159 | JGI IMG/M metagenome (IMG submission 11159) | reverse complement strand
CCCCAATACTGCCGCTGCCCGCCCCCAGTTCGGCCTGAATGCGCGTCAGCCACGGGCCGGGATCGGCGGGCTGGAAGGACACGCCGCCCTCGAACCCTGACAAGACCTGCTCGCGCATGGCTTGGGTTTCTTCGATGGGGGTGGCCTGACTGGACCAGAACAAGGTCTCGGCGATGGCATTTGTGGAAATTAAAGCGCTTGCAGTGGCAAGTAAGGTAAGTTTCAGTCTGGATTTCATGGTCTTTCCTCCCATTTTTTGGTCGTTGGTTGCGCGCTTAGGGCGCGGTGACGGGTGCAACCCCGTGTGTGCCCCGCAAGACAAGTTGCGGGCGCAGCAGGCGTTGCTGGTGCGGCGCCTTGGGCGCGTTGATCCGCAGCAGCAACATTTCGGCAAGTTGGGTGGCACTCTCGGCAATAGAGGCGTCGAATGTGGTCAGGCCCGGCGCGACATGTGCTGCGGCGGGAATATTGTCAAACCCGATGATCGACAGGTCGTCAGGCACGCTTAGGCCCTGCTTCTGGGCCTCGGCCATCAATTCCAGTGCCAACCCGTCGGCAATGGCCAGCACCGCAGTCGGACGGTCGGCCCCCGATAGAATGCCCGCAATGGCGCGCGCGCGTGTGTCCATGTCGTAGCGCGAACATGACACATGGCGCAATGTCAGCGCGGGATCGCCATTTGCGGCATAGGCTTTGCGCAAACCGGCTTCGCGCTTCTGGCGGAAGGTCAGCGGATCGTCGATGCTTAACAGCCCAAACCGGCGATGGCCTGCCTGATACAACAGATCAAACGCCTCCATGAAGGCGGTTTCGCCGTCGGTGTCCAGCCAGCTATAGCCCGTTTCATCCTGCGCCAACCGACCATGCGCCACGAAGGGCACACCATGATCTTGCAGCAGCGCGATCCGGCTGTCGGTGCATTCAATGCGGCTGACAACCATGCCATCCACGCGGCCGGATGTAATCAGGCTTTCCAGATGGCGCTGTTCGGACCCGTCACGCGGCACGGCAGACAGCAGCAATTCAACACCCTTTGCCCCAAACCCTTCGGTCAGGGCACTGACAAATTCACCAAGGAACGGATCGGCAAGGCCGCGCCCGCGCATGGGCAGCAGAAAGCCCGCAAACCCCGTGCGGCCGGATGCCAGCGCCTGCGCTGTGCGGTTGGGGACATAGCCCAGTTCCTGCGCGGCTTTCGCCACCCGCTCGCGCGTTTTCAGCGCGATCTGTTCATGCTGCGCCAAGGCGCGGGACACAGTCGCAGGCGACAGGCCCAGATGGCGCGCAAGATCTGACAATGTGCGGGTTTTGGTCACTGCCCCCTCCGTTAGGGGCTGTGTTAAAGCGCATTAAATTAAATTGCAAGCGCTTTAAATTTCGCTTGTGCAGCGCAAGCGGGGGTATTCAATCATTCCATTTCATCAAGCAGGGTGCGCCCGCGCGCATCCTCAACCTCGATCACCCACAGGTCAGGATCGAAACTGCGCTGGCGCGATACCGCGTCGTCAACATGGGTTTCCGGCCCCTCAACCAGCACCTGCCAGACACGCGCCCCGCTGCTAAGGTCAAACCCGCGCTGATAGGCGCGCGCAGTGCCGTCCATCAATGCCAGTTTTACCAGCACCGCGCCTGCGGTATCGTCCCCGCGCGCGATCACATAGGCGGGTATTCCGTCGATCTGAAGGCGGCGCAAATATGCAGACACCCAGATGCCGGATGCCAGCCGCGCAGTCATGTATTGCCGTCGCGGAAATCCAGCCCCATTTCGGAATAGCGCGCTGCTTCTTCCAGCCAGTTTTCGCGCACTTTGACTTGCAGGAACAAATGCACGGGGCGGCCCAGAAACTCTGTAATCTCGGCGCGGGCGGCTTGTGAAATGGATTTGATGGTCTCGCCCTTATTGCCCAGCACAATGCCCTTATGCCCGTCGCGGATGACATAGATGATCTGGTCAATGCGCACGGACCCGTCCTTGCGTTCCTGCCACATTTCCGTCTCGACCGTCAGTTGGTAGGGCAGTTCTTCATGCAGGCGCAGGGTCAGCTTCTCGCGCGTCATTTCGGCGGCGATCATGCGCAGCGGCAGGTCGGCAATCTGGTCTTCGGGGTAAAGCCACGGCCCTTCGGGCAGGGTTTGCGCCAGCCAGTGGCGCAGATCATCCACGCCATGCCCGCGTTCGGCAGATATCATGAAGGTTTCGACAAAGGGATAGGCCGCGTTCAGTTTTTCCGACAGCGCCAGCAGGGCTTCGGCCTTGACGCGGTCAATCTTGTTGATGGCAAGTGCGACGGTTTGCTTGGGTGAGATACGCTCTTTCAGCGCATCAAGAATGGCTTGTGTGCCATCGGTCACGCCGCGATGGGCCTCAATCAGCAGCACGACGATATCGGCATCGGCAGCCCCGCCCCATGCAGCGGCAACCATGGCGCGGTCCAGCCTGCGGCGCGGACGAAACAGGCCGGGCGTGTCCACGAACACCAGTTGCGCCGCCCCTTCCATGGCCACACCGCGAATGCGTGTGCGGGTGGTCTGCACCTTATGGGTCACAATGCTGACCTTCGCGCCCACCATGCGGTTGGTCAGGGTGGATTTGCCGGCATTGGGTTCACCGATCAGGGCAATGAACCCCGCACGCGTTGGTCCTGTGTGGGTCGGCGTGAAATCTGTTTCGGGGGTATCGGTCATGTCTGGCCCTCCAGCCGGTCAAGAAGCAATCGCGCGGCCTTTTGTTCTGCCTGCCGTTTGGAACCGGCGCTGGCCTGCGCTGCGGCCCCGTCTGACAACTGCACTTCGATGGTGAATACGGGCGCATGCGGCGGCCCGCTGCGGGCTTGTTCCACATAGGCAGGTGGGGTTTGCCCGCGTGCCTGCGCCCATTCCTGCAATGCGGTTTTCGGATCACGCGCATCATCCTTGACGTTTGCGATGCGTGCCCCCCAAAGCCGCAGGATCATATCGCGCGCGGCATCGAAACCGGCGTCACTATAGACAGCAGCGATCACGGCTTCCATGGCGTCGGCCAGCAGCGCATCCTTGCGCCGCCCGCCCGACAGCATTTCAGACCGCCCCAGTTTCAGCACATCGCCCAACGCCACATCACGCGCGATATCCGCGCAAGCTTCCTTGCGCACCAACGCGTTGAACCGTGGTGCAAGCTGGCCTTCGCTGGCCGCTTCATCCGCGCGCAGCAATGCCTCGGCCATCACCAGCCCCAGCACGCGGTCACCAAGGAATTCCAGCCGTTGGTTATCAGGCCGCGACGCGGAGGAGATGGACGGATGCGTCAAGGCGCGGCGCAACAGTTCAGGGTTAGAAAATTCATGCCCTATGCGGACAGAAAACGCCTGTAATTCCCGCGACAGCGTCACTGCAACCTCGCGAAGAAACGGTCACTGCGCCATGTCCACACGAAGAACAGCGAACGCCCTTCGGCGGAAAACACGACATGGCGCGCGCGTCCGATCAGGTGGTCAAACGGCACCATGCCAACACCGCCCACGCTGCGCGGCATGCGGCTGTCCAGCGAATTGTCGCGGTTGTCCCCCATAAAGAAGAAATGCCCTTCCGGCACCGTGAATACCGGCGTGTTGTCGGCCGCGCCCCCGTCGGTGATATTCAACACCGGATAGCTGACACCATTGGGCAGGGTTTCAATAGCGCGCGGTTTCAGGCATTGCCCCCCCTGCCCCACAGGCGCATTCGCACAGCGCGGGAACTGGCCTGCACCACCCTGACGCTCATAGGTTTCGGCGAAATCGCCATCAGGTTCCTGCGGCACCGCTTCGTCATTCAGATACAGAATGCCGTCGCGCATTTGCACGCGGTCGCCCGGCATGCCAATCAGTCGCTTGATATAGTCTGCACCCGTGCCGGGGTGGCGGAACACGACAATATCACCGCGTTCGGGATCATTTGCGAACAGACGGCCCGTAATAGGACAGGCCCCGAACGGGCAGGAATAGCGCGAATAGCCATAGGCCATTTTATTGACAAACAGGAAATCCCCGATCAGCAGCGTTTCCTTCATGGACCCCGACGGAATCCAGAAAGGCTGGAAAAACAATGTGCGAAACAGCCCCGCAATCACCAAGGCGTAGATGATTGTCTTGATGTTTTCCCAAAGGCCGTCTTTCTTGCCGTCACTTGCTGCCATGCGCCCAATCCGCTTGTTGTCATTCACCTGATATGTTGCAGGCTTCATGGGCGGGGGCGGGCATGAAGTCAAGCTGTTGGGCAAATGGCCCTACGCGAAAGTGACGCCAGTTTCGGGGTTTTCAACCGCCGGTATCGCGCGTATAACACCGTTATGTCACTGAACACGCATATCGCGGCTTTGCCGGACCTGCCCTTGCAAACGGGCCTGCTTCTTCTTAGGAGCCTCTGAGCGTGTCCTGAACGGGCGCGCCGCTCAGAGGTTGCAAGCGCCCGGAAAACACATCAGACAGAATATCTCTCCGGTTACAGGACATTGACAGATGACACAAACCGCCCCCAAACAGGACCATGTCCTGATTTTTGACACAACATTGCGCGATGGCGAACAATCCCCCGGCGCAACCATGAGCCATGCGGAAAAGCTGGAAATCGCCAGTCTTCTGGACGAAATGGGCGTCGATATCATTGAGGCAGGCTTTCCCATCGCATCTGAAGGGGATTTTCAGGCCGTCAGCGAAATCGCGAAGAATTCGCGCAATTCGGTCATCTGCGGCCTGTCGCGCGCCAATTTGAACGATATTGACCGCTGCTGGGAGGCCGTGAAACACGCAGCCCGCCCGCGCATTCACACCTTCATCGGCACCTCGCCGCTGCACCGTGACATCACCGCGCTGGATCAGGACGCGATGGTGGCCCGCATTCATGACACGGTCAGCCATGCGCGCAATCTGTGCGACGATGTGCAATGGTCTCCCATGGACGCCACCCGGACCGAGCATGACTATCTGTGCCGCGTGGTGGAAACCGCCATCAAGGCAGGGGCCACGACAATCAATATTCCCGATACTGTTGGCTACACCTATCCGCGCGAAAGTGCCGAGTTGATCGCCATGTTGCTGGAACGTGTGCCGGGCGCGGATGAGATTATCTTTGCCACCCATTGCCACAATGACCTTGGCATGGCGACCGCCAATTCGCTGGCCGCAGTGGAAGCGGGCGCGCGCCAGATTGAATGCACGATCAACGGTCTGGGCGAACGCGCAGGCAACACCGCGCTGGAAGAAGTGGTCATGGCGCTGCGCGTGCGCAATGACATTCTGCCCTATCGCACAGGAATTGACACCACCAAGATCATGGGCATTTCGCGCATGGTCGCGGCTGTGTCTGGCTTTCCCGTGCAGTTCAACAAGGCCGTGGTCGGCAAGAATGCCTTTGCGCATGAATCCGGCATCCATCAGGATGGCATGCTGAAGAATAAAGAAACATTCGAGATCATGCGCCCCGAAGATATCGGGCTGGCGGCCACCAATCTGGTGATGGGCAAGCATTCGGGACGCGCGGCACTGCGCGCGAAACTGTCTGAACTGGGCTATGAATTGGGCGACAACCAGTTGAAGGACGTGTTTGTGCGCTTCAAGGCGCTGGCCGACCGCAAGAAGGAAGTTTATGACGACGACCTGATCGCGCTGATGGCAGAAGCCAGCCTGAATGACGAAGACGCCTATCTTCAGGTGCGCAAACTGCGCGTGATCTGCGGCACCGAAGGCCCGCAAGAAGCGGAACTGACGCTGTCCATCGGCGGGGTGGAAAAATTCATCGACGCAACAGGCGACGGGCCGGTTGATGCTACTTTCAATGCCGTCAGAATGTTGTTCCCACATGAGGCGCGACTGGAACTGTATCAGGTGCATGCCGTCACCGAAGGCACCGACGCGCAGGCCACTGTCAGCGTCCGTCTGGCGATGGACGGGATCGTATTTTCCGGCCAGTCATCGGATACCGATACGGTGGTGGCGTCCGCGAAAGCCTATGTCAACGCGTTGAACCGTATGGTCCTGCACAGCCATCGCGGAAATCTGTCGGCCTTGATGAGCAGCGCCAGCTGATCGCGGCCCGCTAATCGGGGCGGAAACCGGGGCAAGACTGTGCCCCCATCCGCCCCGAAATCTCAGCTTTGTGCTGTGCCGGAAGCCAATTCCCGCTTATCTTGCAGCTTCCCCCCCTTTACCGCGCGCCCTGCCCCGCCCTATAAGGGCCATATACTGCGACTGACCCCAATATCTGGGGCCGATTCCATGCGAAGGACGGAAATACCCATATGCCCCTGTTTCCCAGCCTGTTTACGTCAGATATGGCCATCGATCTTGGAACAGCCAACACGTTGGTCTATGTCAAGGGGCGGGGTATCATCCTGAATGAACCATCCGTGGTGGCCTATCACACCAAGGACGGGCGCAAGGCGGTTCTGGCGGTCGGCGAGGATGCGAAACTGATGCTGGGCCGCACCCCCGGTTCCATCGAGGCTATCCGCCCGATGCGCGACGGCGTGATCGCGGATTTTGACGTTGCCGAAGAAATGATCAAGCATTTCATCCGCAAAGTCCACCGCAACACCATGTTTTCAAAACCGAAAGTCATTGTCTGCGTTCCATATGGTGCAACCCCTGTTGAAAAGCGCGCGATCCGTCAATCCGTGCTGTCTGCGGGTGCACGTCGCGCGGGGTTGATTTCCGAACCCATCGCAGCAGCCATCGGCGCGGGCATGCCCATCACCGACCCTACCGGCAGCATGGTTGTCGATATCGGGGGCGGCACAACAGAAGTCGCGGTCCTGTCGCTGGGCGATATCGTCTATGCACGGTCTGTGCGTGTGGGTGGCGACCGTATGGATGAAGCGATTGTCAGCTTCCTGCGCCGCAACCAGAACCTGTTGATCGGTGAAGCCACGGCCGAGAAAATCAAATGCACCATCGGCACGGCGCGCATGCCTGATGACGGGCGCGGCCAGTCGATGATGATCCGCGGGCGCGACCTGCTGAACGGCGTGCCCAAGGAAATCGAGATCACACAGGCGCAAGTCGCCGAGGCATTGTCGGAAACCGTCACCACCATCTGTGAAGCCGTGATGATCGCGCTGGAAACCACCCCGCCTGATCTGGCCGCCGATATCGTTGACCGTGGCGTGATCCTGACAGGCGGCGGCGCACTTCTTGGCGAATTGGATCTGGCATTGCGCGAACAGACCGGCCTGTCAATCTCGGTCGCGGACGAGGCGCTGAACTGTGTGGCCATCGGCACAGGCAAAGCGCTGGAATATGAGAAGCAACTGCGTCACGCCATCGATTACGAGAGCTGACGCCGCAACTGGCCGGGCTTGAATTTTGGCATCAGAACGTCAGACAGACCAAGATTACATCCGCCCTGTCAGGCGTATCCTGATCGGGGCCATGGTTCTGTTCCTGTTTCTGGTGTTCGTCGTCTGGCGCATTGACAGCCCTAGGGTGGAACAGATGCGCACGGACCTGATTGACCGGATCGTGCCGTCTTTTGACTGGGCGATGCGGCCGGTCACGCGGGTTGCGGGAATGCTGGAAAACCTGCAATCCTATGCGCGCATCGTTGAACAAAATCAGGAATTGCGCCGGGAATTGCAGCAAATGCGCGCATGGCGCGAAGCGGCCTTGCAACTGGAACAGCGCAATGCGCAGCTTCTGGACCTGAATCAGGTGCGCATTGATCCGCAACTGACGCATGTGACGGGTGTTGTCATGGCCGATGGCGGCTCGCCTTTCCGGCGCTCGGTGCTGTTGAATGTGGGCGCACGCGACGGGGTTCAGGATGGCTGGGCCGTTATGGATGGCCTTGGGCTAGCGGGGCGGATCGCGGGTGTCGGGCAACGCACGGCGCGGGTTGTGTTGCTGACGGATACGGCCAGTTCCGTGCCGGTGCTGATCCAGCCTTCGGGACAACGGGCCATGCTGTCGGGGGACAACACGGCCTTTCCGCTGCTGGAATTCATTGAAGCCCCGGATGAATTGCGTCCCGGTGACCGCGTGATCAGTTCCGATGACGGGGGGGTCTTTCCGGCCGGGCTGCTGGTGGGCGAGGTTGTCCAGGCCCGCGACCGGCGCCTGCGCGTGCGCCTTGCGGCCGATTACGGGCGTTTGGAATTTTTGCGGGTTATGCGGTCACGCCCTGTCGAAAGCATTATTGACACTGGCAGCCTGATCTTGCCGCCAGTTCCACCAGTTCCCGAAATGTCACAGGATGTGATGCTGCCGCAGGGGCCGAATATCGAAAGCCCGCCTGATGGCTGACCGCCGCCCGGCCCGAAAAACGCTTTATGTGGCCCTGTTTCTGGGGCTTGCGGCGCTTGCAACCTTTCTTCGGTTGCTGCCGATGCAGGATTACGGTGCGGTCGCGACCGATCCGGGGCTTACGCTGTTTGGCATCCCGCCCCGTGACTGGCCCGCCCCTGATTTTCTGCTATGCCTGACATTGGCTTGGCTTGTCCGGCGGCCCGACCTGCTGCCTGCGCCAGTGATTGCGGGGTATTTCCTGTTCGAAGACCTGCTTCTGTTGCGACCGCCGGGCCTGTGGGCCCTTGTTGTGTTGCTGGCGACAGAATTCCTGCGCACCCGCACGCCCTTGTTGCGCGGCTTCGGGTTCTGGCTGGAATATGCGATTGTTTTCTTGCTGATGCTGGCCATGTTTCTGGCAAATCGTGCCTTGCTCGCGATTGTGATGATGCCTCAAGCCCCGCTTGACTTGAGCTTTGTTCAGTTTCTGGGCACAGTTCTGGCGTATCCGCTGGTGGTTGCAGTCTCGCATTATGTGTTCAAACTGCGCAAACCGGCAACGGGCGAAGTAGATGTTCTGGGACAGAAATTGTGAAACGCACGGATCGTGACAAGGAATTGAGTCAGTCGACAATCACGCGCCGCGGGCTGGTCCTTGGCGGGGCGCAGCTGGCATTTTCCGGCGCATTGATATGGCGGTTGCGTGATATGCAACTGATGCAGTCCGAACAATACCATTTGCTGGCCGAAGAAAACCGCATCAATCTGCGCCTGCTGCCGCCGACGCGCGGGCTGATTTTTGACCGCAATGGCGTGTTGCTGGCGGGGAATGAACAGAATTACCGTGTGGTCATCAAGCGTGATGATGCAGGTGATATCGAACGGGTTCTGGACCGGCTGTCCCAACTCATTCCCTTGTCCGAGGATGATCTGGACCGCGCGCGCCGTGATTTGTTGCGCCACAGGCCCTTTGTGCCGGTCACAGTTGCCGAACGCCTGAGCTGGGAAGAGATCAGCCGCATTGCCGCCAATGCGCCGGCGCTTCCGGGGGTTACGCCTGAAATGGGCCTGTCACGCGCCTATCCGCTGCGCGAGGATATGGCCCATGTCGTGGGGTATGTCGGCCCGGTATCCGACCGCGACCTTGAAGCGCTAGAAGCCCCTGATCCGGTGCTGATGATCCCGCGGTTCCAGATCGGCAAAAGCGGTGTGGAACGCGCGATGGAGGACCGGCTGCGCGGCACCGCCGGTTCGCAGCGCGTGGAAGTGAATGCCGTTGGCCGTGTCATGCGCGAGTTGGACCGCGCCGAGGGCCAGCCGGGCGGCAATGTGCATATGACAATCGACGCGCAGCTTCAGAATTACGCCTTGCAGCGCATGCAGGGCCAAAGCGGCGCCGCTGTCGTCATGGATACCGAAACAGGCGATATTCTGGCCCTTGCATCAGCCCCCAGTTTTGACGGCAATCTGTTTGTGCGCGGCATTTCCACAACCGATTTCAACGGCCTTCTGAATGATGAATACCGACCGCTTCTGAACAAGACAGTGCAGGGCATGTATCCGCCCGGGTCCACCTTCAAGATGGTAACCGCCCTTGCCGCGCTNGACGCAGGCGAGACAGATGGCGAGGAACGCGTGTTCTGCCCCGGACATATGGATGTGTCGGGCAACCGGTTCCATTGCTGGCGGCGCGGCGGGCATGGGCGCGTGGGCCTTGTATCTGCGCTGTCGGAAAGCTGCGATGTGTATTTCTATGAAATGTCGCAACGCTGCGGCATTGACCGTATAAATGCCATGTCCGAACGGCTGGGCCTTGGCATACGCTATGATCTGCCGATCCCGTCAATGGCGGGGGGCCTGAACCCCACACGCGAATGGAAACGGCGCAACCGGAATGAAGAATGGCGCGTTGGCGATACGGTCAACGCCTCCATTGGTCAGGGGTTTGTGCTGTCCACGCCGTTGCAACTGGCCGTGATGACGGCGCGGCTGGCCACGAACAAGGCCATTCTGCCCCGCTTGTTGCGCGACCCGATGGAGCAGGCAGAACCACAGGCCGCATCCCTGGATCTGCGCCCCGAATGGTTGCGCATGATCCGCCGCGGGATGCATGACACAGTCAACCATGCGCGCGGCACGGCCTATTCATCGCGTGTGGTGGCGGATGGTCAGGAAATGGCGGGCAAGACCGGCACAAGTCAGGTTTTCTCCATCACCCGCGCGGAACGTGATGCAGGCATCCGGCAGCAAAGTGACCTGCCGTGGAACCGGCGTAACCATGCGCTGTTTGTCAACTATGCCCCCGTTGAGGCCCCGCGCATTGCGGTGGCCGTGGTTATTGAACATGGCGGCGGTGGCTCCTCTGCGGCGGCCCCCATCGGGCGCGACATTACGCTGGCAGCCCTGAATAACGGCATTCCGCCACTATCGGCCTATCCCGCGCCACAACGCAACCGTATCCGCGCCGAACAGATCGAACTGGAAGAACGCCTGCGCGACCCGCAGCTTTTGCGGATAAGCCGCGCATGAGTTACCTTGAATACAACACCAAGCGCATGCCATCGGGACTGGCAAAAGTGCTGTATGTGAACTGGCCGCTTGTCGTGCTGCTTGTGGCTGTGGCCTGCTACGGGTTTGTCATGCTGTATTCGGTGGCCGGTGGGGATGCGCGGCCATGGATGGACCCGCAAATGCGCCGCTTTGGGATCGGCCTTGTTGCGATGCTGGCTATTGGCTTTGTGCCGCTATGGTTCTGGCGTTCCATTGCGGGGGTTGCATATGCGGTGTCGATCCTGCTGCTGCTGGGGGTGGAGTTTTTTGGCACAATCGGCATGGGGGCAAAGCGCTGGCTGGTTATCGGGCCCTTGCGGTTGCAACCCTCGGAACTGGCCAAGATTACCACAATTCTGGCATTGGCCGCCTATTATGACTGGCTGAATATCAAGAAAACCTCGCATCCTGTCTGGGTTGTCTTAGGGATTTTGATTGCCGCTGTGCCCGCATTTCTGGTGCTGCGTCAACCTGATCTGGGCACAGCCTTGTTGCTGACTGTTGGCGGGGGTGTGGTGATCTTCGCGGCAGGGGTTCACTGGGCCTATTTTGCAGCATTGATTGGCAGCATGGCCGCAGGGGTCACTGCGGTCATGGCATCGCGCGGCACGGATTGGCAAGTTCTGAAGGATTACCAATACCGGCGGATCGACTCGTTTATGGACCCGGCGCTTGATCCGCTGGGCGCAGGCTATCACATCAACCAATCGATGATCGCGCTGGGGTCAGGCGGCTGGTCGGGACGCGGTTTCATGGAAGGGACGCAGGCGAGGCTGAACTTTCTGCCGGAAAAACACACGGATTTCATCTTCACCACGCTGGCGGAAGAATTCGGATTTGTGGGCGCGGCATCGCTTCTGGTGCTGTATCTTATGATCATCGGATTTTGCCTGCTGACGGCATTCCGCACCACAAGCCGCTTTGGCGCATTGCTGGTGATCGGCGTTGTGGGCACGTTCTTTTTGTACTTTGCCGTCAATATGGCAATGGTCATGGGGCTTGCGCCTGTGGTGGGCGTGCCCTTGCCGCTGGTGTCTTATGGCGGGTCTGCGATGATTGTATTGATGGTCGCGTTTGGTCTGGTTCAATCCGCACATATTCACAGGGCAAGGTTGCCATCATGACAGCGATAGTTTTGTTCGCCGCAGGCCAGCAGATGTATGAAACCTACCGCATACCCCTGATGCAGGCGCTGGACAATCTGGCGCTTGATGCGCGGCTTGTGACCGATGCCCCGCCAGAATGCGTGGATTACATCATCTATGCCCCCTCAAGTGATGTGCAGGACTTCACGCCTTATACGCGCTGCAAGGCCGTTCTGAACCTGTGGGCGGGTGTTGAGAAGATCGTGGGCAACCCCACACTGACCCAGCCGTTATGCCGTATGGTCGACCCGTCCCTGACGCAGGGCATGGTCGAGTATGTCTGCGGACATGTTCTGCGCTATCATCTGGGAATGGATGACCATATCCATGCCCGCCCCGGCGACTGGCACCCAGTCGAGCCGCCATTGGCGCAAGAACGCAAGGTGGCCATTCTGGGGCTGGGCGCTTTGGGGCAGGCTGTGGCGCAGGCGCTGTCAACCTTCGGGTTTGACTTGCACGGATGGGCGCGCAGTGCCAAATCGGTCCCCGGTGTGCGCTGCCATCACGGGCAGGACGGTCTGAAGGAGTGTCTGTCACACGCGCAGATTCTGGTCACCCTGCTGCCGCTGACCGCAGGCACAGAAAACCTGCTGGACGCGCGCGCATTGGCGCTGCTGCCCAAGGGTGCGGCGCTTGTCAATCCCGGCCGCGGGGGGCTGGTGGACGATGCGGCCCTGATTGCGGCATTGGACAGCGGGCAAGTCGGTCACGCGACACTGGATGTGTTTCGCACCGAACCCCTGCCGGCAGAGCACCCGTTCTGGACACATCCGCGCGTCACCGTCACCCCGCATATCGCCGCCACCACACGCGCGCGCACTGCATCGCATGTGATTGCACAAAACATTGCGCGGGGGGAGCAGGGATTGCCGTTTCTGCATCTGGTGGATCGCGGTCGCGGGTATTGATGGCTGCCACCCCTGTGGGCGGGTGCTGGACTGAAGCGGCCCTTCGCGCCGGGATAAAGCGAGCGCCAGCGGTGGGCCGGGGTCTGCCGATCCAACGGTGTAGGGGTGCGATTTATGCAGGCGGCATACTCCTGACTCTCAAGGCTTGAACCACCATCAGCGTAATCGGCAGGCCGCGGGACGGCCCACCGATGGCGCGGCGGCCTGCGGCCTTTGCTCC
>SR_TP_S13solDRAFT_1000640_pt1 | contig 13061 bp, 9 predicted proteins | sample SodReaTP_S13sol_FD_11159 | JGI IMG/M metagenome (IMG submission 11159) | reverse complement strand
GCAAGGCTCTTGTCCTTGGGGTTGAGGCGTCGATCGACGATGTTGACCATAGGGCCTTATCCCGCCTGTTTGACCCGCATGTACCATTCCACCAGACGCCGTACCTGGCGTTCCGTGTAGCCCCTGGACACCATGCGCTGCACGAAGTCGCTGTGCTTGCGCTCCATCTCGGAATCGGCCTTGGTGCCGAAGCTGATCACCGGCAGCAGGTCTTCCACCTGGCTGAACATGCGCTTNTCGATCACCTCGCGGATCTTCTCGTAGGAGGTCCAGGAGGGCATCTTGCCGCCCTGCCCCGCCTGGGCGCGCAGGGCGAACTTCACCACCTCGTTGCGGAAATCCTTGGGGTTGGCGATGCCGGCGGCCTTCTCGATCTTGGATAGCTCCTGGTTAAGGGACGGGCGGTCCAGCATCTGCCCGGTGTCCGGATCCTTGAAGTCGTGGTCCTCGATCCAGGCGTCGGCGTAGGCCACGTAGCGCTCGAACAGGTTCTGACCGAAGTCGTGGTAGGACTCCAGATACGCCTTCTGGATCTCGTTGCCGATGAAGTCCGCGTAGCGGGGTGCCAGATCCGCCTTGATGAATTCCAGGTAGCGCCGCTCGGTCTCCTCGGGGAACTGCTCCCGGCGGATGGACTGCTCCAGCATGTAGAGCAGGTGCACCGGGTCGGCGGCCACCTCCCGGGTGTCATAGTTGAAGGTCTCGGAAAGCACCTTAAAGGCGAAGCGGGTGGAGACCCCATTCATGCCCTCATCCACCCCTGCCATGTCCCGGTACTCCTGCATGGACTTGGCCTTGGGGTCGGTGTCCTTAAGGCTTTCGCCGTCGTAGACACGCATCTTGGAATACACGCTGGAGTTCTCGTGTTCCTTCAGGCGCGTGAGCACCGAGAACTTCGCCAGCAGGTCCAGGGTGGACGGGGCACAGGGGGCCTCGCTCAGTTCGCTGCTGCGGATCAGCTTGTCGTAGATGAGCTGCTCTTCGGTGGCGCGCAGGCAGTAGGGGACCTTGATCACCGAGATGCGGTCCAGGAAGGCCTCGTTGTTTTTGTTGTTGCGAAACGCCTGCCACTCGGATTCGTTGGAGTGAGCCATGATCACCCCCTGGAAGGGGATGGCGCCGATGTTTTCCGTGCCCACGTAATTGGCCTCCTGGGTGGCCGTGAGCAGCGGGTGCAGCATCTTGATGGGTGCCTTGAACATCTCAACGAATTCCAGCATCCCCTGGTTGGCGCGGTTGAGCCCGCCGGAGTAGCTGTAGGCATCGGTATCGTTCTGGCTGTAGAGCTCCAGCTTGCGGATATCCACCTTGCCCACCAGGGAGGAGATGTCCTGATTGTTCTCGTCGCCGGGCTCGGTCTTGGCGATGGCGATCTGGCGCAGCTTGGAGGGATACAGGCGCACCACGGAGAAGCGTGAGATGTCGCCGCTGAACTCGTCCAGGCGTTTCACCGCCCAGGGGGAGATGAGACCCGTGAGACGGCGCTTGGGAATCCCGAAGCGGGCCTCCAGTTCCGTGCCGTGGGTCTGGGGGTCGAACAGGCCCAGGGGGCTTTCAAACACCGGGGAGATCTCCTCGCCGGCCTTGAGCACATAGATGGGGTGTTTTTCCATCAAGGTCTTGAGCCGTTCGGCCAGGGATGACTTGCCGCCGCCCACCGGACCCAGCAGGTAAAGGATCTGCTTGCGCTCCTCCAGGCCCTGGGCGGCGTAACGGAAGAAGCCCACGATGCGCTCCACCGTTTCCTCCATGCCATAGAAATCTTCGAAGGCCGGGTAGATCTTGATAGTGCGATTCAGAAAGATGCGGCCCAGGCGCTCGTCCTTGGCGGTGTCCAGTACCCGGGGTTCGCCGATAGCGTCCACCAGGCGTTCGCCAGCTGTGGCGTAGAGCATGGGGTCGTCGGCGCAGGCCTCCAGATAGGCCGCCAGCGGCATCTCTGCCTCCTGGCGCTTCTGGAATTCGCGGGCGTACTGGGCAATCAGGGTGTCTGCGGAATCCATAACGTCGTGACCTCCTCGTCTGGATGCAGTGTGTGAGCGCAGCGCATGCGGGCTCGGGCGCGAAAGCGCCGGAACTGCTCGCGCAGATCCGGCGGCTGTCTGGTGAGTTGGACTCCGGTTGCGCGGATGCAGTTCCGGACAATCGCCAAATGAATCGGTGAAATGAATCCGGACAGTCCGACGCCGTGGGTCGGAGCGAGAAGGCCGGACTTTGACTGTGTGTTCACCGGGCCGCCTGGCTGCCTGTGCTTGCTTGCATGTGGTGGCGCATGCGCGCCATTACTTCAAGCTTAGTACAGGGCCGCAGGTGGGGAGGGTGACAGCGTACTCATCCGACGAACGTAGGGTGTAGACGAGGGAACGGCGGTCTTGAGGTGAGAAGGGGGAATTTGGAAGTAGGAATGGAAGTCGGAAGGGTGAATTGGGAGGTGGGGAACGGCGATAAAGGCAGGTTGTTGCGCATAAATCGATTCGATCAAGCGTGCTAACAACGCGCATTCGGGCCGAATGCCGAGGCGTAAGCTATTCGGCACGGGGTCGGGCCTCCTACGAAACCATTCCCACTTCCCAATTCTCACTTCGCCAAGGGTCTGAACTGCAAGGCGTGGAACATCTCCAGATAACGGCGCGTCTCGGCACGTTCCAGGTTGGTCACGTATTTCCAGAAACCGTAGATGCGTGACAAGGTCATCATGCGTTCCGCATACAGCCGCCAGGTGTAGTGTCGTTCCACGCGGCGTATCGCACCCTGGGAGATCCGCTGCCAGTGTTCGGGGGTGGCGTTGCAGCGTTCGAAGAACTCCAGCAGGGTCTGCGCGGCCTGCTCGCCGTGGTTGGGGTCGATGTGATAACCGCTGATGTCGTCCTCGATGATCTCCAGGGGGCCGCCGTAGCGGGTGGCGAAGGTGGGCAGACCGGAGGCCATGGCCTCGATGACCGTGAGCCCGAAGGCCTCGAACAGGGCCGGTTGCACAAAGACGCCGCGATGGTCGGCGATACAGCGATACAGTTCGCCGGAAAGCGTCTTGTCCAGCCGCACACCGAGCCAGCGCACGCAATCATCCAGGCCGTGGGTCTCGAACAGTTCGTGCATGCGTGCGATCTGCGCCTGTTCCTCCCGGTCATCGGATTGGCGGGCGTCCACGGCGCCGGCCACCACCACCAGGTTGGCCTTCTCGCGCAGCTGCGGGTTGTCCGCGTACCAGGACACCAGTCCGGTGATGTTCTTGATCCGGTCCAGGCGTGCCATGGTGAAGATCAGGGGCTTGTTGGGTTCGGCCAGCACGCCCCGGGCGTCTTCCCGGTGATCGCCGAACAGCAGGTCGTGTATCTCCTCGTGCAGGCCGGTGATGCGTCGGTCGGTATCGGTGTGGGGGAAGTAGACCCGTTCGTCAGCGCCCGGCGAGACGATGTTGAACTTGGGGTCGAAGACGTCGATGCCACGCACCACCCGGTAGAGGTCGGGCATGGAGAAGCTGGTGTAGCTCTCGTACTGGCCGATGTCCTCGTCGGTACCGGCGATCTCCTGGTAGGTGCTGGTGATGATGAAGTCCGCGGAGTTCATGGCGATCAGGTCGGCGGTGAACTGGGTGGCGAAATGGTACTGGGCGTCGTTGTCCTTCCAGTAGAGATCGGAAAACAGGTACTTGGTCTTCTCCAGGGCGTGGGCGATGTTGCACTGGGTGACGTGCATTCGCGCCGAGAGCAGGGAGGCCACCAGATTGCCGTCGGAGTAGTTGCCCACGATCAGGTCCGGGCGCCCGCCCAGGTCCGCCAGGATGCTGCGTTCCACCTCGTCGGCGAAGCGCTCGAGGTAGGGCCAGATCTCGAAGCGCGAGATCCACTGGGGCACCACCTCGCCGTCCTCACTGCGAAATGGCACCCGCAGGATGCGCGCGTTGGCGGTGCCGGAGATGGCCTCCTCGGGCTGGTCGCAGCTGGTGCCCCGGGCCTCCGGGATCAGGCGCGTCACCACCCGGATCCGGGGCTCGATGTCCAGGCCCTGCTCGGAGAGCCGGTCGCGCATCTCCTGCTCCAGGGCGCGCACCTGGTCCAGGATGTAGACCACCTGTCCGCCGGTGTCCGGCAGGCCCAGCACGCCGGCCTGACCGAAGAATCCGTGGGGGGAAAGGATCAACAGGCTGAAGATCATGGGAATGCGGGCCAGGAAGCGTTCCAGGCTCTCCGGGGAGGGCGCCTCCAGCAACTCCGACAGCAGGCGCAGGGTGTCCTGCACCCGGCCAGCGTCCCGCCCCCAGCCGGGTTCAAGGCCGAGATCCTGCATCTCGTGGGCGAAGTCCGCCCAGGGGGCGCTGCGGTCACGGCGGGTCAGGCGCTGCTCCGCGTCTCGGATGGCCACCCGCAGGGCGTCCACGTCGCCGATGCGATCGTTGATCATCAGGAGCCGTCCGTCGCAGCGGTGTTCGCGCAGGAAGCGAAACAGCTTGTCCAGACCGCCGTGGGCCCGGTCGAACATCTGGCTGGAGAGCTTGCGGTTGAGGAACTCCACGCCCCGACCGATGGAGCGGGTCTCGCGCAGACGCGGAAACTCCCGATTGAAGGGTTCGATGTCGAATTCCAGCGGGTGGCCATGGGGGGGCACGGGGCTGACCAGGCGCTCCTTGATGGACAGGAAGTCGCTGACACTCAGGTCTTCAATGCTCAGGTCGTCGGCGTGAATGCGCAGATACAACCAGCGGCCGATGCGCGGGCGCAGGGCCAGGCAGACCCAGGGTGCCGCCAGGACGGCCTCCTGGGCCTGTCCCACCAGCCGGGCCAGCGCGCTGTCGGCCAGCCCCGGCTCATCCCGTTCCTGGCACAGGGCATCGAAACCGTCCAGCAGGTCCGAGCGCAGCAGGAAGGGGCGGCCAAGCCCCAGATAGCGGCGCAGGAGTAGATAGGCGGCTTCTCGATGCTGTTCCAGGGTGTCCTGGGGGATACGGGTCATGGGGCCTCCGTGGGGGCTGATTCGGGTTCGGGCTGCGTTGTCTTGCCCGTGCGAGTAATGTTATTGTACAAAAATACTTGCTGCAAAAAGAAATCCCATGGCCACACCCTATTCCGAAATGAACCGGCGTCATGCCGGGCGAGACACCGACGCCGCTTCTGCACCCAGCGACGAGGCCATCCCAGCCGCGGGTCAGGCGGCGGGTGTGCAGTCGGTCATCCGCCAGTTGCGGGTGGTGTTTCGCGCTTTGCAGACCCATTCCCGCAGCATTGAGAAGGCCTGCGGTGTGAGCGCCGCCCAGCTGTGGGCCCTGTGGGAGCTGCATCGCAGCCCGGGTCTGAGTGTGGGGGACCTCTCCCAGCGCCTGCTGATTCACCCTTCCACCGCCTCCAATATGCTAGACAAGCTGGAGAAGAAGGCCATGGTGGAGCGCCGTCGCATGGGCGTGGATCAGCGGGTAGTGAGTCTGTATCTCACCAGCCGGGGCACGGAACTGCTGGAGGCCGCGCCGGCGCCGGCCCAGGGGGAGCTGAACCGCGCCCTGAAGGCCCTGCCCATGGCCCAGCTGGCCGCCCTGGAGACGGGGCTGGCTGCCTTGCTGGCCCTGATGGAGCAGCGCGATGACGGCGATGCATTGCGACCCATCGCAGACGAAGGTTAGGACCATGAAGGCATTGCTGAGCGTGACCCTGCTGTGTCTGGCCGTGGCCTGGCTGGCCCCGGCCCTGGCCGGTGAACAGCCCACCCTGTCGGCCTCCACCGAACGGGCCACCGGCGGCTACTACAGCCTGAGCTGGGATGGCGCCGGTGACGTGCGTTACGAACTTCAGGAGGCCCGGGAGCCGGGCTTCGACACCCCCCGGCCCATCTACGAGGGCCGCGATACCGCCTCGGTGATCAGCGGCAAGCCGGATGGGGATTACTTCTACCGGGTGCGCACCCTGAGCGAGGCGGGTCCCGGTCCCTGGAGCGAGCCTGCCCGGGTCAGCGTGGCACATCACAGCCTGGCCCGTGCGCTGCAATTCTTTTTTGTGGGTGCACTGGTGTTCGCCGTCCTGGTGACGGTCATTATCCGTGGCACCCGGGAGGATCGATCCGCGACATGAATGACATCCGAGTGAATTTCGAACGCCTGCGCGATGATGTGCAGACCCTAGCCCGCATCGGTCAGCGGGAGGATCAGGGTATCCACCGCATGGCCTTCAGTGACGGCGACCTGGAGGGCCGGCGCTGGTTCCGCTCGCGTATCGAGGAAGCGGGGCTGGACGTCCACGAGGATGGCGCGGCGAATCTGCACGCCCGCCTCGACTGGGATGGCAAACGCCCCAGCGTGATGATGGGTTCGCACCTGGATACGGTGCCCGGCGGCGGTCCCCTGGACGGTGCCCTGGGGGTGCTGGTGGGGCTCGAGGTCCTGCGCACCATCAAGGAGTCCGGATTAAAGCTCAAGCATCCCCTGGAGGCGGTGGACTTCACCGACGAGGAGGGTCGTTTCGGCGGGTTGTTCGGTTCCCAGGCCATCGCCGGGCAGCTGACGCCGGCGGTGATTCACAACGCCCGGGACCTGGATGGCGTGACCCTCACCGAGGCCATGGCCGCCTGGGGCATGGATGCCAATGCCGCCCTGTTCGCCCGGCGCGCACCGGATTCCATCCATGCCTACCTGGAGCTGCACATCGAGCAGGGCCCGGTGCTGGACCGCAACCAGGTGTCCATCGGCGTGGTGGATACCATCACCGGCCTGTTCAAGTGGGATGTGCGCCTCATGGGCCAGACCAACCATGCGGGCACCACCCCCATGGACATGCGCGTGGACAGCTTCCAGGGCCTGGTGGAGTTCGCCGGCGAGATCAACCGCATCCTGGAGGAGCACGGCAGTCCCCACAGCCGCGCCACCATCGGCCGTGTGGAACTCAAGCCCGGTGCCGCCAACACGGTGCCCGGCCAGACCAGTTTCTCCCTGGACGTGCGCGACACGGATGGAGAAACCCTCAAGAACCTGGCGGATGCCTTTCGCCGCACCCTCTCGGCCCTGGCGCGGCGCCGGGATCTGATGTTCGAGTTCGATGTGCTCTCGGAGATCTCGCCCACCCGCTGCGACCCGGGACTGGTGCAGTTGCTCACGGACACCGCCGAGCGCCTGGACCTGAAGCATCTGCGCATGCCCAGCGGCGCCGCCCATGACGCACAGATCATGGGCTCCATGACGCGCACCGGCATGATCTTCGTGCCCAGCCTGGAGGGCAAGAGCCATTCCGCCGCCGAGTGGACCGCCTGGGAACACATCGAACGGGGCGCGAATCTGGCACTGCACACGGTGATGCAACTGGCCGCCGAGGACACCGGCCTGGCCAACAGGGAAGGCAATAAAAAGAGGAAACAGGCATGAGCAACAAGCCGGACAACGTCACAGAGATTTCCAAGTTCGACAGTGTCGACCCGCTGCGGGATCAGTACCGCGAAACGCTGATCACCAACAACATCCTCAAGCGCGAGCTGGGGGCGCATCACGCAGCCCTGCTGTGCATCGATCTGCAGTACCTGGACGCCGCCCGGGGCTACGGCGTGTTCGCCGATTGCGAGCGTTCCGGTGTACCCATCGAGGCCCAGGAGTACTACTTCAATCGCCTGGAAAACATGGTGTTGCCCAACGTGCGGCGCCTGCAGGATGCCTTTCGGGCCGTGGGCCTGGAGGTCATCCATACCCGCATCCAGTCCCTCACCGCCGACGGCCGTGATCGTGGGGCAGGACACAAACGGCTGAATCTGCATGCCGCACCGGGTTCCAAGGAAGCGGAGTTCATCGAGATGGTTGCCCCCCAGGGGGACGAGATCATCATCAACAAGACGGCCAGCGGTGTGTTTACCGCCACCAACCTGGAATACGTGCTGCGCAACCTGGGAGTCACCTCACTGTTCGTGATGGGCGTATACAGCAACGAATGCGTCTCCACGGCCATCCGAGATGCCTGTGACCTGGGTTTCTACGTCACCCTGCTGGAGGACGGTTGCGCCACCGTGACCCCGGAGATGCAGCAGGCCACCATGACCACCATCAAGGACCGCTATGCGCGGACCATGACCACCGATGAAGCCCTGGCCGAGATAGCCAAGGTGGAGCAGGCCTCGTGACAGGGCTCGAGGAGGCGGTGCTGCCCTCGGGCATCGCATGGATCATCCTCGGCGCGTTCAGCGTGATCTGGGTCTTCCTGGGCTGGTACCTGGGTCGCAACACGCGCACCGTCGATGACTACATGCTCGCCGGACGCAACGTGGGCCTGGCCCTGGCCACGGCCACCGCCATGGCCACCTGGGTGACCACCAACACCACCATGGCCGCACCGCAGTTCGCGCTGCAGCTGGGCATCTGGGGCATGGTGGGGTATGCCCTTGGCTCCGTGGGCCTGATCCTGTTCGCGCCCCTGGCCGAACGCATCCGCAGGCTCATGCCCGGAGGCTTCACCAGCGGTGATTTCATCCGCCTGCGCTACGGCAATACCGCCTGGCGCGTGTTCCTGGTGATCTCGTTGGTCTACGGCCTGGGCTGGTTGATCAGCCTGGGCATGGCCGGTGGCGTGCTCATCGAGGCCCTGTCCGGGATCGATTACCGGGTGGGCATGAGTGTGATCCTGTTCATCTGCGTGGTGTACACCCTGCTGGGCGGTCTGCGCGCGGTGATCGGCACCGACTTTGTGCAGACCATCCTGATCCTCATCGGGGTGGTCTTCCTGGCCTGGCTGACCATCGGCAAGGTGGGTTTTTCGGACATCCATTTCACCGTCTCCGAGGAGCGCCCGGAATTGCTGAACCTGCTGTTCCCTGCTGCCATCATGTTCCTGTTCAACAACCTGCTGTTCGGCGTGGGGGAGATCTTCCATTCCAACGTGTGGTGGAGCCGCGCATTCGCCTTCGGCCAGGGGGTCGGCAAGCGCGCCTACCTGCTGGCGGGCCTGTTGTGGTTGCCCATCCCCATCGTGGCGGGCTTCGTGGCCCTCGCGACACCGGCACTGGGGCTCAACGTGCCGGGCGCCGACATGGTGGGTCCGCTGGTGGCCGCCGAGCTGCTGGGCCTGGCCGGTGCCATCGTGGTCTTCATCGTGGTGTTCTCTGCCCTGGCCTCCAGCCTGGACTCGGTGTTGGCCGCGACCGCAGACCTGGTGACCCGGGATATCTACAAGGGTCACCTGCGCAAGTGGGCCGAGGAACGTGAGGTCTACGTGGCGGCCAAGACCATCGTGGTGGTCCTGGGCGTGGTCACCTGGGCCGTGTGCATGTTGCGCCTGGGGACCCTGGGCGCCGTGCTGCAATTCCTGGGTGCCTTCGTGGCCAGCACCATCATGCCCATCGTGGCCGGCCTGTACTGGCGGCGCACGAACCCCTGGGGGGTGATCGCCGCCATGGTGCTGGGTACTAGCATCGGCCTGTACAGCTACTTCGCCATCGGCTTCTACGTGGCCGCCCTGGTGTCCGCCGCCATCTCCATGGCCCTGGTGCTGCTCACGACGTGGCTGTGGCCGAGGGATTTCCAGTGGGCCAGCCTGCGTGAAGAACCGCTGCGTGGCTGAACAACAGCTTGCCGTGGAGACGCGGAGGCACAGAGAAATGAAATGGACAGGATTAACAGGATAGTCAGGATTTACATGTAAAAGCATTAATCCTGAGAATCCATTTTCATCATGTTAATCCTGTCAATTGTTTTGACGTTTTGCCCTCCGCGCCTCGGCGTCTCTGCGGCGAGAAAGTACACAAAGGAGATGCATCCATGACCATATCCGTCAGTGCATTCACATTGCTGGTGAGCATGGCCACCGTGGTGACCACGGCAGCGCCGCTGCTGCTCATCGTTTTATTCATCCGTGACCTGAGGAGAGGCACGTTATGGTAGGACCCAACGACCCCCAGCTGGAACGCCCGCTGCAACCCAAGGACGGTACCGCCGGCATCGAGCGCCCACGCGCCCTGCTGGATAGTCTGCCCGAGGACGCCCGTCCCCTGATGGCGCTGTCCAGCAGGCATGTGGTGTCCTCGCGCCAGTTCGACCGGGACACCCTGCTGCAGATCTTTCGCCTGGCGGCCCAGTTCGAGAGCACGCCAGCGCTGTTGCATCCGCCGCTGGCTGGAAAGATTCTCATCAGCGCCTTCTACGAACCCAGCACCCGTACGCGCCTGTCATTCGAGAGCGCCTGGCATCGCCTGGGCGGCGACATCATGTCCATCACCGACGCTAAAAGCACCGGCATCGCCAAGGGCGAGTCCCTGGCGGACATCGCCGAGATGTTCAACAACTATGGTGATGTGATCGTGCTGCGCAACAATGAAGGCCCGGCCATCTACGAGATGCTGGACTCCCTGCGCATCCCCATCATCAACGCAGGTAATGGCATCGACGAACACCCCACCCAGGCCATGGCAGATGTCTACACCATCATGAAATGGCGCCCGGAGCTGGCCCGCACGGACCTGCCGGCGGAGCAGCGCATCCGTATCGGTATCATCGGTGTTCCCAGCCGCATGCGTACGGTGCGCAGCCTGTTGCTGACCCTGGGCTGTTTCGCCTCATCCATCGAGGAGGTGGTGATACTGAGTCGGGAATCCGATCTGTTCGATGAAGGCCAGGCCGAGGAGCTGGGCGAGGCCGGGCTGAAGGTGCGGGTGGCCACGGACCTGGACGGCGAGCTGCCGGACCTGGACGTGGTCTACATCAATGCCATCGCCTGGGTAGGGGACACCTTCGAGGCCATGGGCATGGACATGGGTCTCTCGGCCGCCTCGCCGCTCAAGAAGGGTGCCATCGTCCTTCATCCCCTGGCCCGTGGCGCCGAATTGTCCACGGACCTGGATAAGACCCCTCACAACTGGTACTTCGCCCAGGCCCGCGGCGCGGTGTTTATCCGCATGGCCCTGCTCACCTGCATGGTGCGCCGGATCAGCGAGGTGATGGACGTGCCGGACGTTGGGCGCGGCTGAAGCCATAAATCCTTCAACGCAAAGGCGCAGAGGCGCAAAGGACGCAAAGCTTTCTTGATTGAAATGCGGTCATGTAACAGACGGGTGTGCAACGTCATCAGACTTTAGAGCGCCAGGAAGTCACTCTGTTACGTGTCGTTCTGCGCCCTTTGCGTCTTCGCGCCTTTGCGTTGGATTCGAATTTAAGACTTACAAGCAGGAGAAAACACACATGTGTGGAATTGCAGGCGTGTTGAACGCCGATCCCAAGCAGGCCGTCGATCCCGATACCCTGGTGGCCATGGCGGCCATTCAGTATCACCGGGGTCCGGACGGCTTCGGCTACCGGGTCGAGAAGGATCGTGGCGTGGGTTTTTCCCATGCCCGCCTGACCATCATCGACCTGGACGAAAATCGCGGCCGTCAGCCCTTTGCCTCCGAGGACGGCAACCTGATGCTGGCGGTGAACGGCGAACTCTACGACTACAAGCGAATTCGCACCGAGCTCACATCCCGGGGCGCGAAGTTTCGCACCAAGAGCGACTCGGAGATGGTGCTGCATCTCTACGAGCGCTACGGCCTGGAAGAGACCCTTAAGCAGATGCGCGGCGAGTACGCTGTGGCCCTGTACGACCGGGCCAAGGATCGTCTCATGCTGATCCGGGATCGCTTCGGTGTGAAGCCGCTGTACTGGACCGAGGTGGACGGCAAGATCGTGTTCGGTTCCGAGATCAAGGTGCTGTTCTCCCACCCGGACGTTCCGCGCCGCTTCAACGCCAAGGGCCTGTATCACCAGCTCATGCAGACCGTGGTGCCGGGGACCACGGCGTTTGATGGCATCCACCAGGTCAAGCCCGGCCACGTGGTCACCTTCGAGCGCCGTCACGGCAAGTTCGAGATCCGCGATGAACGCTACTGGGACATGGACTTCCCGCTGCTCTCCGAGCGCGGCAAGCCCGAGGACGACGAGTTCTACATCGAGGGTGTGCGCCGCGAGCTGATGGAAGCCGTGCAGTTGCGCCTGGAGGCGGATGTGCCCGTGGCCTGTTATCTGTCCGGCGGTATCGACTCCTGCATCACCCTGGGTCTATCCGCCGCCAACCAGCAGTCACCGGTCAAGGCCTTTACCATCGGTTTTGACAACGCCGACTATGATGAGACCGCCATCGCCAAGGAGATGGCCGGCACCGTGGGCGCCGATCACGACATCATGACGCTCAATGCCAACCACCTGTACGACAACCTGGTGGAAACCCTGTGGCATGCCGAGCGCACCATCTACAACACCCTGGGTGTTGCCAAGATGCTCATGAGTCGTCACGTGAACAAGTCCGGCTACCGGGTGGTGGTCACCGGCGAGGGTTCCGACGAACTGTTCGGCGGCTACCCGGCATTCCGCCGCGACATGTTCCTGCACGGCCTGGATCACATGGACCCCGCCGAGCGGGCCAGCTGGGAACAGATGCTCTCGGAGAGCAACAAGCTGTTCTCCGGGGCCATGCTGGCGGAAACCGAGCTCAAGGATGCCGCCCTCGATGACCTGGTGGGCTTTACGCCTTCCTGCCTGCAGCCCTGGCTGGCCACCGCCGCCCACGTACCCGGCCTCATGTCCGATGCCATGCGCGAGCAGGTGAAAGACTACGAGCCCGGCCGCGCCATCGCCGAGGCCCTGGACGGTGACATGCTGGACGGCCGTCATCCCCTGGACAAGGCCCAGTACGTCTGGATCAAGACCATGCTGGAAGGCCAGATCCTCACCTGGGGCGGTGACCGGGTGGACATGGCCAACTCCATGGAGGCGCGCCCGCCGTTCCTGGATCATCACCTGGCCGAATTCGCCACGAAGATCCCGCCCAACATGCGCATCCGCGGCCGCACTGAGAAGTACGTGTTGCGCGAGTCCATGAAGGGCCTGCTGCCCAAGGTGCTCTACGAACGTGAGAAGTTCGCGTTCATGGCCCCGCCCGCCCACACGGACCCCAAGAAGTGGGCCGCCATGAAGGCCCTGGCCGACCAGTACCTTTCCGACGAGGCCATCGAGGCCGCCGGCCTGCTGGACCCGGTCGGTGTGAAGGCCCTGTTCGACCTGCACGAGGCCGAGGACACCACCACCTCCACCCAGGTGCAGCTGGACGCCGTGATCAACCACATGATCGGCGTGCAGG
>SR_TP_S13solDRAFT_1000639_pt1 | contig 13100 bp, 9 predicted proteins | sample SodReaTP_S13sol_FD_11159 | JGI IMG/M metagenome (IMG submission 11159) | reverse complement strand
TCGTCGCCTGCGAACAGGTACACCGGGGCGAGGCCCTGTTCCAGGTGACGGGCGAGTTGTTCAGGCTTCAGGCGCATGGGACTTGGGGAATGGACAGGATGAACAGGATTTTTTCATGATGAACAGGAAAAATTATGGAATCTGAACCGCGAATTACACATTCGCTTCGGATGCAGGCAGACCGTCTCACGGTTTTCAACTAGTCATGAGTCCTGTCAATCCTGAAAAATCCTGTTCATCCTGTCCATTTTGAAGAGTCAACGCGCCGACTGCAGCCGGAACATCACCAGCTGGGCCAGGTCCCGCTCCATGGCCTCGCGCAGCGCCTGCTCCTGCTCGCCCTGGCTGAGCACCAGCAGCGGGTCGTGCACGTATTCGCGGGTGATGTTGAGCGTCACCGGCTCCAGGGCCCATTCGCTGCCGCGGCCGCGCACCTCGTATTCCAGCACCATGTAGAGTTCGTATTCGCTCACCCGGGCATCGCCACCCACGGACAGCACGCGCCGACCGGTGGTGAGTCGCTGCACCCGGAATTCAGCGGTGGACGCCTCGCGGCTGTCCACCAGGGTCACGCCGCCGGCCCGCAGCAAGCCCGACAGTTCCCGGGCGAAACCGTGATGGGCATTGATCCCGGTGAGCCAGGTACGCTCCATCTGCGGCGGCAGGTCGGCCGCGCCGCGCAGTTGAAAGCCGCAGGAAGCAAGGAGCAGAGACAAGAGACAAGTGGCAAGAGACAAGTAAATGCGGGGCACCCTGTGCCCGCCGTTCAACTTGCCTCTTGTCTCTTGCATCTTGTTTCTCTCACTTCACAACTACATTCACCAACCGCCCCGGCACCACCACCATCTTCACCACCGTCTTGCCCTCGATGTGCCTTTGCACATTCTCGTCGGCCAGGGCGGCCTCCTCGATGGCGGCACGCGCGGCGGCGGCGGGCACCTGGATCTGGGCGCGCAGCTTGCCGTTGACCTGCACCACCAGTTCCACGGTGTCGCTTTCCAGGGCGGATTCGTCGACGACTGGCCAGGGCTGGTCCACGGCGGCGCCTTCGCGGCCCAGTTCGGACCACAGTGCATGGGCGATGTGGGGCACGATGGGCGAGAGCATCAGCACGGTGGTCTCCAGGGCCTCCTGCATCACCGCCCGGCCCTGCCCGCTTTTGTCCTCGAAGCGGCCCAGCTCGTTCATCAGCTCCATGCAGGCGGCGATGGCCGTGTTGAAGGTGGTGCGCCGGCCGATGTCGTCGCTCACCTTGGCCAGCGTCTGGTGCAGCTTGCGGCGCAGGGCCTGCTGATCGGCGTTGAGCGCGGCCTTGTCCAGGGCCGGCGCGGCGCCCCCCTGCACGTGGTCATGGACCTGCTTCCACAGGCGCTTGAGGAAGCGGTAGGCCCCCTCCACACCGGAGTCGGACCACTCCAGGGACAACTCCGGGGGCGCGGCGAACATCATGAACAGGCGCACGGTGTCGGCGCCGTAGCGCTCGATGAGCGCCTCCGGGTCCACGGTGTTGCCCTTGGACTTGGACATCTTGGCCCCGTCCTTGAGCACCATGCCCTGGGTGAGCAGGCGGGTGAAGGGCTCGTCGCCGTCCACCAGGCCCTCGTCGCGCATGAGCTTGTGGAAGAAGCGGGCGTAGAGCAGGTGCAGCACCGCGTGCTCGATGCCGCCGATGTACTGGTCCACCGGCAACCAGTGGCGGGCGCGCTCGTCCAGCATGGCGCCGTCGGCGTCCTTGCAGGTGTAGCGGGCGTAGTACCAGGAGGACTCGAAGAAGGTGTCGAAGGTGTCCGTCTCGCGCTCCGCCTTGCCGCCGCACTCCGGGCAAGTGGTATCAATGAACTCGGGCATCCTCTTGATGGGTGAACCCACGCCGTCGAAGGCCACGTCCTCGGGCAGCACCACGGGCAGCTGCTCCTCGGGCACCGGCACCGGACCGCAGTCTGGGCAGTTGATGATGGGGATCGGGCAGCCCCAGTAGCGCTGGCGGGAGACGCCCCAGTCGCGCAGGCGGTAGTTCACCCGGCGCCGACCCTTGTGCTGCTTCTCCAGGAAATCGGCGATGGCGTCGAAGGCCTGGGCGGAGCTGAGGCCGTTGAACTGGGCGGACTCAATCAGCACGCCCTTGTCGGTGAAGGCGGCCTGGTCCAGGTCCACGGCCACGCCCTCCTCCGCCGGGAGGATCACCTGGCGGACGGGCAGGCCGTACTGGCGGGCGAACTCCCAGTCCCGCTGATCGTGGGCGGGCACGGCCATGACCGCGCCGGTGCCGTATTCCATGAGCACGAAGTTGGCCACCCAGACGGGCACGGGCTCGCCGGTGACGGGATGCACGGCCTTCAGACCCGTGTCCATGCCCTTCTTCTCCAGGGTGGCCATGTCCGCCTCGGAGACCTTGGTGTGGCGGCATGCCTCGATGAAGGCGGCAAGTTTCCCATCGCCCTCGGCCGCCCTGGCGGCCAGCGGGTGTTCCGGGGCCACGCCCACGTAGCTCACGCCCATGAGCGTATCCGGGCGGGTGGTGTAGACGGTCAGCGGCGCCTCGCCGGGTACCTCGAATTCCAGTTCCACGCCCTCGGAGCGGCCGATCCAGTTGCGCTGCATGGTGCGCACCTGCTCCGGCCAGCCCTCCAGGCCGTCCAGGCCCTTGAGCAGTTCCTCGGCGTAATCGGTGATACGCAGGAACCACTGGGGGATCTCCCGGCGCTCCACCGGCGCGCCGGAGCGCCAGCCCTTGCCGTCGATCACCTGCTCGTTGGCCAGCACGGTCTGGTCCACCGGGTCCCAGTTCACCATGGCGGTCTTCTTGTAGGCCAGGCCCTTCTTCACCAGGCGGGTGAACAGCCACTGCTCCCAGCGGTAGTACTCGGGCCGGCAGGTGGCCAGCTCCCGGTCCCAGTCGTAGCCAAAACCCAGGCGCTGCAGCTGCCCGCGCATGTAGGCGATGTTCTCGTAGGTCCACTTGGCCGGCGGCACCAGGTGCTTGATGGCGGCGTTCTCCGCCGGCAGGCCGAAGGCGTCCCAGCCCATGGGCTGGAGCACGTTGCGCCCCTGCATCCGCTGATAGCGGGAGATCACGTCGCCGATGGTGTAGTTGCGCACGTGCCCCATGTGCAGCCGCCCCGAGGGGTACGGGAACATGGACAGGCAGTAGAAGGGCTCGCCGGGGGCGTCCTCCCGGGCGCGGAAGGTCTGGTGCTCGTCCCACCAGGTCTGGGCCTGGCGTTCAAGGGCGTCGGGTTCGTAGTGTTCTTGCATGGACCGTTCTTGTTCGGGGCAAAGGGGGTGGCTGGGGCAGGCATGAGGCCCTGCCCCGGGCAATAGGTCAGGATACCAGCCCGCAGAACACCCCCACAACCGCGCAGCCCCGCCACAAGGGGCTTTCCCACACGACATTTTGCCACCCTGGCCCGAAGCCCTGGCATGCATGAACTACACTCATGAACGGGACATCCCGACCAATCCGTTCTCCCAGGAGGTACCCATGCACCCCGACATGAACGAGATCCTCAACCCCAGCGCCGCCAGCCATGACCCTGCCTTCCGCCATGCCCCGTCCGGCTGGAGTCGGGACGAGGCCATCCGGGTCGCCCAGGCCGATGGTCTGAGACTCACCGACGATCACTGGGAAGTGGTGCGCGCCCTGCAGGAGTACTACGCCCGACACCCGGACAGCCGGGTCAACCTGCGCGAGCTGCACGATGCCCTGGACGAGAAGTTCCACCGCCAGGGCGGGCGCAAGTACCTGTTCGGCCTGCTGCCCGGCGGCCCCGTGGCCCAGGGCTGCCGCCTGGCCGGCCTGCAGCCACCCGCCGGTGCCGTGCAGTCGGGCTTCGGCAGCGTCGCCTGATCCGCCTGGCTCAGGACTCATGGCCCCCGCCCCGCGGGCGGGGGCGTGATCCTGTCCGCAAGGATTGATCCCTCTGCGGGTTTGCTTCATGCGGATCAGTGGCTACCATGGGTCCGATCATCAGGAAACCGGCCAGACACCTTGACGCCTGATACGCCCCACAACAGACCATCCACCCCCACCGACCCGGCCGTGGAGGTGCTGCACAAGCTGCGCGACGCCCGCGAACTGGAATCGGTCATCCACAACCTGCCGGGCTTTCTCTACGAACTGCGCCAGTCCCCCAACGGCAGCTTCAGATTCACCTACCTGAGCCGGCGGGTGGAGGAGATGTTCCACATCCGGGTGGAAGACGCCCTGGCCGACGCCAACGTGCTGCTGGGCATGATCCATGCCGACGACCTGCACGTCATCGAGGACAGCATCCGGCACGCCCATATCGACGGCACCTCCTGCACCGACATGCGCATGATCCGGCCCGATGGCCGGATGTTCTGGATCGAGGCCTATGACACCCTGCACTTCCCGCCCGAGGGCGGCGTCATCTGGACCGGCTATGCCCAGGACATCACCGAGCGCAAGCTGCTGGAACAGGACCTGCGCCTGAGCGAGGCCAAGTTCCGCACCCTGGTGGAGAACGCCAACGACATCATCTACACCCTCACACCCGAGGGTGAACTGAGCTACATCTCCCCCAACTGGCAGGACGTCCTGGGCTACGAGGTGGAGCCCTTCATCGGCCATTCCTACGAGCCGCTGATTCACCCCAACGACCTGGACAGGACCCGGGAGTTCATGCGCGCCGTGTTCACCACCGGGAAGAAGCAGAGCGGCGTGGAATACCGCATCCGGCACGCCGACGGCAGCTGGCGCTGGCACACCTCCAATGCCTCTCCCGTGCTGGATGAAGCCGGCCGCGTCAGCGCCTACCTGGGCATTGCCCGGGAGATCACCGAACGCAAGCAGCAGGAGGCGCAGATACACCATCTGGCCCACCACGACCTGCTCACCGGTCTGCCCAACCGCGCCATGTTCTTCGATCGGCTGGAAGCGGCCATCGACGAGGCCTCCGCCGAGTCCCGGAAACTGGCCCTGATGTTCGTGGATCTGGACCGGTTCAAGCCGGTCAATGACCGACACGGTCACGCCGTGGGGGATCAGTTGCTGCAGGCGGTGGCCGGGCGCATGCACACCATACTACGCGCCGGCGACCTGGTGGGGCGCATCGGCGGCGACGAGTTCATCGTGCTGCTGCATGACATCCGCACAGAAGACGACGCCCTGACCGCCGCGGAAAAACTGCGCTGCCACCTGGAGACTCCCTTCGACATCGAGGGCCGACGCCTGCAAATCTCCGCCAGCATCGGCATCGCCCTCTACCCCAGCCACGCCGACAACGCCCGCGAACTGGCCCGGCGCGCCGACGAGGCCATGTACCTGTCCAAGGCCGAAGGACGCAATCTGACGACGCTCTATTCACCCGGACGGGATTGAGCCCATGCCCCTCCCGCAAGCCTGGCCGATACATGGCCGGCGATTTCCCTGATAGACATTCAGGCTCTACCAAGGAAGCACGGACCTACCAGCCACCGGAGGGCGCCCAGATGTCCGCCTCGATGCCCGCATCGATGCGCGCCTGGATCGCCACCTGATCATGATGCTCGCGCAGTTTCTGGGCCACGTAGCTGCCAAGCGGCATCTCCCGAAGCTGTTCCGGGTAGCGCTCCGTCAACTCGAACCACGCGATGAGCCGCTGCTCCAGACGCGCCGGCCCCGGCTCACGCAGATAGGCCTTGAGCGCGAAATAAAAGCGCAGGGTGTTGCGCTCGATCATGCCGCGCATGCCGCTCACATGGACGGGCTGGCCCGCCTCGTCCAGCCCTTCCACCGTGAAGCCGATGCGGTCACGGCCACCCACCGAGAAGTACAGGGCAAGGGTCATGCGCCCCAGGGCGCCATAGCGCAATGCATAGCGCAACCGCAGGAGACTGCGCTCTGCATCCAGGCGCATCGCGGAAAGCTCCAGGGAGAGATCTCTCAGGCCATGGGGACCGCGCTCTGCCTGCAAGCGGACGAGAAACGTCTCCGTGTTTAAGTGCTGGGCCTCGAAGCGCATGCCCAGTCGTTCCACCACCTCCGGGTCCTGGTAACGCTTCCGCCCGATATGCAGTCGGATCTCCTGACCTGGATGGGCCTCCTTGCGCTCAAGCACACAGGCCTTGATGTTGAAGTGCAGAAAGAAGATTTCACACCAGGCCTCGGCACTGTCGAGCTGGCGGACAAGCGCCTCGAAGGGGGCGTCCAGGATGGCGTGGACCTCGCCATGGACAGCACCCCTCTCCTCCACCGAGACCAGGTGCACGGGCTCTCCATCGAGCGGGCTGGTGCGGATCGCCTCGAGAATGGCGGCCTGATCAGCGTACAGCCCGGCCAGGGCGTCCCGGCCGAGGCACAGCATCAGCACCAGGCACAGCAGGCACAGCCATCGCCCCGGCAGGCAGCCACTGATCGAGAACCCGCCGCAAGCACCGGGACCGTATACGCCACTAACCCGGAAGGCTCCCGATACCCCCGTACCCATCGCATTCCACCTCCTGCATGCTCACAGGATCACCCAATCGGACTGCCCCCATCACGACCCGGACACATCATCGCCCGATCGCACCACGCCTGTCTGCCCACGACCGATGTCCCGGAACACGGACCCAAGCACCCGGCCTGATCGTGGGCGCCTCGACCACCCGGCATCAATGACTGATGCAGCTCAATTTGCCGCGGGAATCCGATAGCCATCCACACCGGGACTTGGTAGCCTTCAAAAATAGATTCACCCGCGAGCGCCACCGCACGGAGGATTCCCATGAGCGAGCAAAAGCACGAAGAGAACGTCAAGGACCGCCTGGCCCACGCCTACGACCGCATGCTGGAGCGGGTGCGCCACAGCCTTGAGACTGCCGAACACAAGGTGGCGCCGACCCTGGAGCATGCCCTGGAGGCGGCCAGGGAGAAGGCGGTGGAACTGGGTGAGATCACCCGGGAGGAAGCGGAGAAGGTGGGCGACTACGTGCGCCGCGACCTGCACGACATGGCGGACTACCTCAACGAGGCGAGCGACGACTACCGCAAGTGGTTCCGCATGGATCTGCAGCTGATCGAGGCCAGGATCATGGACCTGCTCGGCTCCATCGCGGACCGCACCCGGGTGGAAATCGCCGAAATCGCCGCCCGCGCCACGGTGCGCGAACGCCACACCGGCGAGATCACCGGACCCGGCGTGCTCATGTGCACCGAATGCGGCGAGGAACTGCACTTCAAGAGCAGCGGCCACATCCCGCCCTGCCCCAAGTGCAAGTCCACCACCTTCCGGCGCACCCGCGGCGAAACATCGTAGGCGCGGCGACCCCGCCGCGAACCTCTCCGGGATAAGCCAAAAGTCCCTATCTCACGCAGAGGGCGCAGAGACGCGGAGATCGCAGAGGATTTTTGACATCAATTCTTTGCGCCCTCTGCGTCTTTGCGTCCTCTGCGTTAACTACCGATCACCGAGTTCCTTTTCCGCGCAGGCGATGCACATGCGGCATGAGCGGCCCGGTCACCGGCTCGATGCTCTGCCGCAGGGCGATACCGACGGAGTCCGACAAGCCGAAGATGGGGGCAATGAGCTGCTCGCCCACGCAGGCCAGGACCCGCAGGCTTTCAAGCAAGGGATGATCCTGTTCCGGCAGGGCGGACCTGAGCGCGGCCAGCTCGCCGCAAAGCCGCGCATCGGCCGGTCCACTGTCCGCTGCGGTGCAGACCGCCAGCAGGGATGCCATGTCCCGGTAGCGAGCCTCGGCGGGCTTGATGGGGGCGAAGTAGGCCTCGATGGCCTCGAACAGCTGGATCACCACACCCTGATCCGCACTGCGACCCAACACCCCTTCCACCGTCTCCAGCCAGGCCTGGCCCTGGGGACTCAACAGCCGCATAAGCAACCGGGCGTGGGCATTGCCGCCTTCGGCCAGGGCCGTAAGCAGCGGCTCCAGCTCGGCCAGGCGCGGATGGGGCGGCTGCTGCGAGGGCAGTGCATCGGGCAGGGTCTTCAGGAAACCCACCCGAAACGCGGGCTTGCGCTGGCCCCGGGACCAGAGGGAGGCCTGCACCTGCTCGCCCACCAGTCCGGGCTGCAGCACCAGGCGCACTGACTCCGCCACCTTCTGACTGTCCTCCTCGAAGGGCATGAACTCCACCAGGAACTCCGCCAGCACCCGGCCCATGTCGCTCGTCGCCACCTGTGCCCGGCGCAGCATGGCCCGCGCATGATCCGGGGACTGGTCCACCCACCAGGCGTGTCGGGCGATCTCCTCGGTGAGGCCTTCGGCATGCACCACCGCTGCCACCGCCTCAGGCTCGCCCAGGCGCAGCAGCTTGGTGAGGCTCTCGGTGCGGGCGTGGCCCGTGCGGGTCCAGCGGTGCATGAAGCGGGGATAGCCGTGGGGGGAACCCAGCACCTGGTTGGAGATCATCTCGCGCACCTGGCGCAGGTATTTCTCCTCCGGGCAGTTGGGATGCAGCTGCACCTTGGCCTCGCCCCGGGGCGTGAGCCCCACCACCAGCAGCTTGCCCTCGTCGATGCGCAGGGCCTGGAGCTCCTGCTTGAGGAGGACGTTTAAACGCAGGCTGTCTTCTGGGCTCAGGTTCATGGTTCAACCAGTGGTTGTAATGAAGTGGCAAGTCTCAAGTGGCAAGTGGCAAGTTAAACCACCCTCACCCCAGCCCTCTCCCTGAGGGAGAGGGAGCAAAACCAGACATAACACCCTGCCTTAAATCGTGGTGAGGTTTGATATGGGTGTCCCTTGCCACTAGCCACTTGAAACTAGCCACTCGCGTTCAGTTCAACTGAACGCGCTGCCCCCAGGGCACCGGCGTCTTGCCCTTGACCAGCCACACCACGGGATAGTGGGGCGGCAGCGGGGGGAAATCCCCCTGGGCGTCGGTGAAGTACACCAGCAGGTCCGGCTGGCGGTCGAGGCCCGCGATCCAGTCGAATACGGGCCGGAAGTCGGTGCCGCCGCCGCCCTGGAAGGACTCGGGCAGGCGCAGGGTCTCCCAGGGCTCGAACACCCAGGGGCCATCGGCATTCATCTGGTGATCACAGGCGTGCAGGGTGACCCGGGCGCGGATCTGGCCCTTGATGGCGTCCACCTCGGTGATGAAGTCGGTCATCTCCTTCGCAGACACGGAACCACTGGTGTCCAGCACCACCACCACGTCCAGGTTGTGGCTCCTGAGGTTCGGCAGGATGGCGGGCTCGCCGCGCCTGGACGAGGGACGGCTGTAGCTGTAGTCGTCCCGGGCCTGGGCGCTCATGTAGCGGGCCAGCAGCATGCGCCAGGGCAGCTGGGGTTGCAGCAGGTGATCCACCAGGCGCGCCATGTCGCCGCTGAGCTTGCCCGCCTGCATGGCCTGCTGGGCGGCGCCGGCCAGACGCTGGCGCCACTGCACCGCCAGTTCCTCCCGCTCCTGGTGGCCGAGCGGCGGGGGCGGCTGGTCACCGCCCTGGTGCTCGTCGGTCTCCCGTTCGGGACTCTCGGCTTCGTTCTGCCCCTCGCCGGGATCCTGCTGCGGGTTCTCGTCGCGGCGCTTGCCCATGTCCTCCCCGGACTCCGGCGGCGGCTGCTTGCCCTTGCCGCTGCGCTGCTCCTCGGGCTGGTCGTAGACGTGCTGGTCCAGGGTCGAGTCGTTCTCGTTGTCCTGGATGAAGGGGTAAATCTCCTCGGCGGACATGCCCTCGTAGCTGCGTTCATACAGCATGCCCGGAGGCGGCGTGAGGCCGTCGTTGATGAGGATGGGATTGATGGCGTAGTCGCAGGCGATGTCCCAGAGGTGCTTGACCCGGTGGCCGCGACGGGCGAAGTGCCCCAGTGCACAGTGCAGGGCCTCGTGGGCCAGCATGTACTGCACCTCGGCCAAGTTGAGCTTGTCGATGTACTCGGCGTTGTAATAGAGCTTGCGCGCGTCCGTGGCGGTGGTCCTGCACCAGTCTCCGGCGGGCTCAAGCGGCAGGCGCAGGACCAGGGCGCCGAGAAACGGCTTGTCCAGGATCAGGCGCGTGCGCGCCGCGCCCAGCTTGGTTTCGACGTCCGGCCGGCTCACGAGAAGGCTGGCCCGCATATCTCACCGGTCGGACTCCGGCGGGAACAGTCTGTCATGCTGAGATTGACGACCATTTCAACGTATTCCACATATGTATCGACCTGTTGTGCGCCAGCCGGTGTCCGACCGGTGAGATATGCGGGCTAGCTCTCGTAGAGCATCAGGTCCGCCACCTCGGTGGCCCAGCGGCCGAATTCCGGCACCGCGAACAGCGGCTCGCCCAGGGCCCGGTGCATGTCCATGATCATCATCACGCCCATCTCCCGCTGCGGGAACACGCCGGCGTAGTTGAGGATGTTGCCCCAGACCACCGGTGCCTCCTCCGCCTCCCGGGCACGGATGGCGCGCCCCACCAGGGCGGCGGCCACGGCGTACTGCAGGTCGATCTCCCGGGGCGCCGGCAGGCGCTCGCCGCCGATGATGGCGTCCAGATCCGGCAGATCCTCCAGGTGGGCGAGGAAGGCGGCCAGTTCGATGCCGGCGGCCTGGCCGACACAGGCCTGCAGCGCGCCGGAGAGCAGCTCCGGCTGGCCCTCGAACTTCTGCAGGGCCCGGTGGGCGAACTCCCAGGAACGGGGCGAGGGGAAGGCCACGGGGTTATGGGCCGGGTCGAAATCGAACAGCAGGTCCGGGCGGAAACGGATGAAGGCGATGATGCGATCGTCGATACCGGCACCGTAGGCCCAGGCGGCCCAGTCGTCCACGTTCAGGTCCACCTCGAAGTGGGAGAATCGGTTGGCGAGCGGCGCGGGCATGGTGTAGGTCACGCCCCGGTCGCCCTGGCGGTTGCCGGCGGCGAAGATCGCCCAGCCCTCGGGCACCTGGTAGTTGCCCAGGCGTCGGTCCAGGATCAGCTGGTAGGCGGCGGCCGAGACACTGGGCGGCGCCGAGGTGATCTCGTCCAGGAACAGGACGCCCTCGGGCCCGTGCCGCTCGGCATCAGGCAACATGGAGGGGATGGCCCACTCCACCCGGTCGCCGTGCTTGAAGGGGATGCCGCGCAGGTCCGAGGGCTCCATCTGGGACAGGCGGATGTCGATCAGCGGCACGCCGTGGCGGTTCGCCACCTCAGTGATCATCTGGGACTTGCCCACCCCCGGCGGGCCCCAGAGCATCACGGGGGTGTGATGCCCCGAACGGGTGCTCTGAAACTCCCGGTCCAGCACTTGCAGCAACAGCGCAGGTCGCATGGCGCTCCTCAGGCAAAAAACTTGATCAAACCGATGAGACTACCGGAGGAGCAGCGCCCGCCGCAAAACCACATGGGAGAGGGTCGCACTACCCATTCGGGATAGACGGGGTCCCTGCACCAGGGCCGCGCAGGGATGGGGCACTGCCGCCCGGTTTCGTGCACGGCGGTCCGGCAATGTGCCGTTCGTACCGGAAATCGCGCCGCTCATCCAGCCCGCATCTTGCTGTGGGTATTGGTGCGACACACAACCACAACAGGGATGCCCCATGCTCCAACTCCTACGCTCGTTGACCCTGCTTGGCGCCTTCAATCCCGACACCGCCGGCAGCGAAGCACCGCCCGCCGACCCGGTCCCCGTCGACAGCGCTTCGACCAGCGCCGAACCCCTGCCCGTGCCATCCGCCGTGCAACTCATGGCCCTGGCCCGACGCCTGCTGGAACACGCGGAGCAAGGCAGTGCCAGCCTGGCCCAGCGCATGGACGAGATGGACCAGCGCTCCAGCACGCTGAAGATCGCCCTGGATGCGGCGGAATCCCAGATGCAGCAAAGCCTGCGCTCGGCGGAGGCCCTGGAGGGCGAGATCGCCACCGGCGTGCGGGACACCCAGCGCCACATCGGTGAAGGCCTGGCCCGCATCGACGGGGAACTCACCCGCCGCCTGGCCGAAACCACGCAGATCGTCTCCCTCATCGAGGGCATCGCCAACGAGCTCAACCTGCTGGCCATCAACGCGGCCATCGAGGCCGCCCACGCGGAGCGCCACGGGGCCACCTTCGGCGTGGTGGCAGAGCGTATCCGGGAGCTGGCGGGATCGACCCGCAGCCATGCCCAACGCATCAAGGAACAGCTGGATTTCGGCGACCTGCACGAGGCCCTCGAACGCTTCCAGCAGGACACGGGAGACACCCTGGGCGCGCTGGCCGACAGCACCTCGGCATCCACCCGCCGGCAGCTGGGCAATTTCCAGCACATGCACGCGCACCTGGAATCGGTGCGGGACAACAACAAGGTGATCTTCGAGGTGCTGGGCCAGAGCCAGTCGGCGGTGGAGCGGGTCGCGGGCAAGACCCGCTGGAGCCGGTCGCTGCTCGCCGAGGGTACAACCGCGCTGGAACAGGGCGGCGAGCCGGCCCTCACCCGCCTGCTGCAGGACCGGGATCTGCTGCGCGCGCCGGACTTCGACCGCCTGGCCGAGATCCGCCGGCGCGGCGTGCTCCGGGTGGCCATCGAGCCGGACTTCAAGGGCCTGTCCTTCAGGCGCCGTCCCGGCGATCCCCTGCAGGGCCTGGATGCGGACTACGCCCGGGCCTTCGCCCGCTGGCTCGGCGTGGAGTGCCAGTTCCTGGAGTGCCCCTGGGACCAGTGCACCGAACTGCTGGCCGCTGGCCGTGCCCCGGGAGAACCGGAGGCGGATCTGGTGTGGAGTGCCCTGCCCCCCAATGCCAGCTACCGTGACGTGGCCTTCTCGGAATCCTATACCTACCTGCCCTATGCCCTGGCCCGGCGCAAGGGGGATACCCGCATCAGCGGCATCGCCGACCTGGAGGGACGGGTGCTGGGCTGCATCAACGACCCGGCCGCCTTCGACACCCTGGCGGGCGCGGGCCTGCGCTGGCCGGCCAACCAGGACCAGCCAGGAGGCCGGGTGCGTCTGGCCAACCTGGTGGCCTACTCCGACCAGGGGCGCATCCACGACTGCCTGGCGGATGGCCTGGTGGACGCCTTCGCGGTGGACCGGCCCATCTACTGGTGGGCCTGTTACGGCGAGGACAGCCCCTGGCGCGGACAGATCGAACTGCTCCCCGCCCCCATCAGCGCCTCGCCCTGGTACTACGCTGCTGGGGTGTCGGCAGAACCCTCCGGCTACCACCTGCTGGCGGCGCTGAACCGTTTCATCGGCGAGTTCCGGGGCAGCCCGGAACGCC
>SR_TP_S13solDRAFT_1000638_pt1 | contig 13104 bp, 11 predicted proteins | sample SodReaTP_S13sol_FD_11159 | JGI IMG/M metagenome (IMG submission 11159) | reverse complement strand
GGCAGGAGGCGCCGGGACGTGGCGGACAAGGGCGTGCTGTGACGCGGTCGGGCACGGGGCTCCCGTGCCCGACCGCCAGGCGTCAGCCCCGGGCCACGTAGCCGTAGCGCAGGTTGCTGCGCTCGGCGCCGTTGCGCTCGTAGTCCGCCTTGATAGCGGCCATGCGGTCGCCGGCGAAGGCACGGCGCGCCTGCTCGCTCAGGCCGTAGAGCCGGGCGTTGTTGCCACCGAAAATCGCGTTCTTCACCGCGCCGTCGGCGGCACCCAGTTCCGCGAAGCCATGGCGGCGGCGCATATCCTCGGGGATCTCCAGGCGGCGCAGGCCCTCGATCTGCCACTGGGGCGAGCCGGTCCAGATGGCGTCGGTGCCCCAGCATACGTGATCGGCGCCCAGGCCCCGGACCAGGATACCCATGATGGCGGCGCAGACCCGCGGCTGGGCCACCAGGGTGGTGGCGAACACCTGGCCGAGATCACCGTAGACATTGCTCACCCCGTACTTCTCGGGAATGTCCGCCAGGTCGCTGACCCAGTCGATGCGCCCGGTGGTCTCGAATTCCTGCAGGGCCACCGCCGGATCGCCGCCCACGTGGCGGTAGCCGGAGTGGTAGATGATGAAGTTCAGGTCCGGCCAGTCCTTGGCCGCCTGGGCCACGTCGCGCACGTCGGCGTAGTCGCGCAGATGCGGATAGCGCTCGTCCATGGAGGGGGGGAACAGCCCCTTGTGCACGCACACGTTCTTCACGCCGGCCTTGAGCATCTTCTCGTAACCCTTGTAGGCCACCTGCTCGTCGTCCATGCGCCAGGGATAGCGGCTGGTGGCCTTGTGGGTGTTGTCACCCACGGTGTAGCCCTTGACCGAATCGGGTTTGAGTTCCAGGGCAGCGTCCAGCTGTTCCAGCCAGCCGGGCTGCCCGGGGGTGAAGATGGCATGGGTGTAGAGGCGCTTGCTGCCGGCGTGGGCGTTGACCTTCTCCCGGGCCTCGGCCATCTGCTCGTTGGTGAGAAACCAGTCCTGGGCCTCGTCGGAGGGGGAGCTTGAGATCAGCGCGATCTTGGTGTCGCTGTCCAGGTAGATCTCCTTGAGATAGTTCTCGTACTTGAGATCCTCCAGGGTCTGTTCCCGCTCGCCCAGGGGCTTGTTCCAGCCGGCCCGGCCCACCGCCTCGCGCATGCGCACGAAGCGCTCCAGGCGCGTGTCATCGCGCAGGAAGTGGGTGTGCATGTCCATGATGAACTGGTCCCGGTAGGTGCCCGCGCGCTCGTTGGCCAGCTCCGGGGAGGCCGCCTCGGCGCGGCTGGCGCCGAACACCAGGCCGTAGACCTCGTTCATGGCCACGAAGGCCGCCGCCATGCCCGCGGCGGAGCGGAAGAACTGGCGCCGGTTCATGCCCTGGTGGCTGCCCAGCTCGTCCGCCATGGCCAGCAGGCGGGCCTCCACCTGCTTCTGGGGCCCGGTCTGGGGGGTGGGATAGAACTCGTCGCTGGAGACGATCTGGGTGGGGATGGGGGTCTCGTTGGGCAGCAGCTCGGAGGGCTGCAGTTCGGCGATCTCTTCGGGGCTCAGGAAACGGCTCATGGCGGGACTCCTTGGGGTTCGGCTTTCGCGGTTCCGGGAAGCATTCAGTCTCTATGCCGACCATGACCCGGGGCCGGGGTTCCCCCGGCGCTCAGAACCAGGTGCCGCCGATGCGCCAGCGCGGGCGCGGCAGATCCTGGCGCAGCAGCGCCGCCGGGTCGTAGGGCCCGGGCGAGAGGGGCGCCCGGTGCATGGTCTGCTCAAGCTGCATCAGTCGGGCAATGCGTTCCTCGGTGGACGGATGGGTGCGCAGCCAGGAGGGTTCCGGGATGCGCCAGCCGGGCATGAGCACCCGTTCGATCCAGCCCCCCTGGACCCGCTCCAGCCGCGCCAGGGCCAGGGCCAGCCCCTCCGGGTCGCCGGTCAGCCGCGCCGCGCCCAGGTCCGCCTGGTACTCCCGGCTGCGGGACAGGGCCAGCTGGAACAGGGCGCTCAGGGTGGGCGCGAAGATGAGCAGCGCGATGGCGAACCAGCTGATGGTCTGCTCCCCCAGGATCAGCAGGGGCAGGTTCACCAGCAGCAGAAACTGCCCCACCAGGGACAGCAGGCCGGTGAGCCGGCTGGCCAGGTCCGCGAAGGTCATGGTGCGCAGGTCGTTGTGGGCGATGTGGCTCACCTCGTGGGCCAGCACCGCCACCAGCCCGCGGGTATCCAGACCCCGGAGCAGGCCGTCGGAGACCGCCACCGCCGCCTCGCGCCGGTCGCCCACGGAGAAGGCATTCATCAACCGGCTGGGCACGTAGTAGAGGGCCGGGCTCCCGGGCAGCCCCGCCCGTTCCGAGAGCTCCTGCAGGATCTGCACCGGCACCCGGGCCGTGCGCGCATCCAGGCGCTGTGCCCGGTACAGGCGCATCACCAGGGCGGGCGACATGGCGGGGTTGAACAGATACAGCACCACCACCACGGCGATGGCCATCAGGGCGTAACCGGGTCCGCCGACGAGCCAGCCCACCGCGCCCAGCAGCACCATCAGGCCCAGCACCAGCAGGGCCGTCTGCAGGGCGTTGACCCAGCGATGGCGGGCAATACTCAGCGGGTCCATGGGGCGCCCGGTGCAAGGCTCACTTGAGGGCGTCGCGCACCCGCTCCAGTCGCGCCTTCACCTCGCCGGCCAGGTCGTGGATGCCCGGCTGCTGTACCAGGTCCAGCACCGCCTGGGGGTCCATGAAGGCGACGGTGATGGCGCCGTTCTCCTCCTCGCGCACCACCACGTTGCAGGGCAGCAGCAGGCCGATGTCCGGCTCGGCGGTGAGCGCCTTGTTGGCCAGCACCGGGTTGCAGGCGCCGAGGATTTTGTAGGGACGCTTGTCCAGGTCCAGCTTGGCCTTCATCACCGCCTTCACGTCGATCTCGGTGAGCACGCCGAAGCCTTCATCTTTAAGCGCGGCGGTCACCTGGGCCACCGCGTCATCGAAACCGCATGAAACCTGTTTGCTGAATCCGTACATGGAAATACCTCATTGCTTGCTGTAGGTTGAAGCACATGACGATGGACACCGCGAAGTGGTTCACCCAACCGCCCACGGGACTGACGCATCCAGAACTCGCAGCGTCACACGCCGGTGAAGAATCCCGACTATTCTAACCCTGTGAACACCGGCATCGCGTGAAAGGAATCCCGCGGATGCACGGGAAGACCCTCTCTCCACGCTCACACCCTCCACAACGTCCGGGGCCCTCGATTCCGTACCGAGGCCGCATCGGCGGACACGACCCGATTAGCCGAAATCATAATAGCCAGTGACTATAGAGACAATAAACATAATTCACTAAATTAATCGAGCATCTTGAACTAGAGTAGTCATCGAGCACTCGTACTACCTACACAGACATCAATCAGGAGGAACACATGTCCGCACAAAACATCCAATCCGCCGGCAAATGCCCGGTGATGCACGGCGCCAACACCGAGGTTGGCACGTCCAACATGGACTGGTGGCCCAAGGCCCTGAACCTGGACATCCTGCACCAGCACGACACCAAGACCAACCCGATGGACGAGGAGTTCTCCTACCGCGAGGCGGTCAAGACCCTGGACTTCGCCGCGGTCAAACGGGACGTGGAGGCGCTGATGACCGACAGCCAGGCCTGGTGGCCGGCTGACTGGGGCCACTACGGTGGTCTGATGATCCGCATGGCCTGGCACGCCGCCGGCTCCTACCGCGCGGCCGATGGCCGTGGCGGTGCCAACACCGGCAACCAGCGCTTCGCGCCCCTCAACTCCTGGCCCGACAACGCCAACCTGGACAAGGCCCGTCGCCTGCTGTGGCCGATCAAGAAGAAGTACGGCAACCGCCTCTCCTGGGCCGACCTGATCGTGCTCGCGGGCAACGTGGCCTATGAGTCCATGGGTCTCAAGACCTTCGGCTTCGGCTTCGGCCGTGAGGACATCTGGCATCCCGAGAAGGACACCTACTGGGGTGCCGAGAAGGAGTGGCTGGCGCCCAGCGACGAACGCTACGGCAGCGTCGACGACCCCTCGACCATGGAAAACCCCTTGGCCGCGGTGCAGATGGGGTTGATCTACGTGAACCCCGAAGGCGTCAACGGCAAGCCCGACCCGCTCAAGACCGCCGCCCAGGTGCGCGAGACCTTCGCCCGCATGGGCATGAACGACGAAGAGACCGTGGCCCTGACCGCGGGCGGTCACACCGTCGGCAAGACCCACGGTAACGGCCGCGCCGAGAACCTGGGCCCGAGCCCCGAGGGCGCGGACATCAGCGAGCAGGGGCTGGGCTGGATGAACCACAAGACCCGCGGCATCGGTCGCGACAGCGTGACCTCCGGCATCGAGGGCGCCTGGACGACCCATCCGACGAAGTGGGACAACGGCTACTTCGACATGCTGTTCGGCCATGAGTGGGAGCTGAAGAAATCCCCCGCCGGCGCCTGGCAGTGGGAACCCGTCGACATCCGCGAGGAAGACATGCCGGTGGATGTGGAAGATCCGTCGATCCGCTGCAAGCCGATCATGACCGATGCCGACATGGCCATGCGCGAGGATCCGATCTACCGCAAGATCTCCGAGCGCTTCCACAAGGACCCGGCCTTGTTGACGGAGACCTTCGCCCGCGCCTGGTTCAAGCTGATCCACCGCGACATGGGTCCCAAGGCCCGCTACATCGGCCCGGAGGTCCCCGCCGAAGACCTGATCTGGCAGGATCCGGTCCCGGCCGGCAAGACCGGCTATGACGTGGATGCGGTGAAGGCGAAGATCGCCGCCTCCGGTCTGTCGATCGCCGAGATGGTCGCCACCGCCTGGGACAGCGCCCGCACCTTCCGCCAGTCAGACTTCCGCGGCGGCGCCAACGGTGCACGCATCCGCCTCGCACCCCAGAAGGACTGGGAAGGTAACGAGCCCGCCCGCCTGCAGAAGGTGCTCGCGGTGCTGGAGCCCATCGCCGCGGACAGTGGTGCCAGCGTGGCCGACGTGATCGTGCTGGCCGGCAATGTAGGCATCGAGCAGGCCGCCAAGGCCGCGGGTGTCAACGTCACCGTGCCCTTCGCCCCGGGCCGTGGCGACGCGACCCAGGAGATGACCGACGCGGATGGCTTCGCGGTACTGGAACCCATCCACGACGGGTATCGCAACTGGGTGAAGAAGGACTACGTGGTGAGCGCCGAGGAACTGATGCTCGACCGCACCCAGCTCATGGGCCTGACGGCAGCCGAGATGACGGTCCTGGTGGGCGGCATGCGGGTCCTGGGCACCAACCACGGCGGCGCGAAGCACGGCGTGTTCACTGACAAGGTGGGCACCCTGAGCCAGGACTTCTTCGTCAACCTGACCGACATGAACAACGTCTGGAAACCGGCCGGCGCGCACTACGAGATCCGCGACCGCAAGACGGACGCGGTCAAGTGGACCGCCACCCGGGTCGACCTGGTGTTCGGCTCCAACTCGATCCTGCGCGCCTACGCCGAGGTCTACGCCCAGGACGACAACCAGGAGAAGTTCGTGCGCGACTTCGTCAACGCCTGGACCAAGGTGATGAACGCGGACCGCTTCGATCTGAAGTGATCGGCAGGTGAAGTGACCCGGTTGCCGCCAGGGAGGGTGGTGGTCCGGGAGATGTACAAAGGGAACGGTGGATGATCAGTCCACCGTTCCCTTTTCTTTTGTGTGGGTGGAACCCATTGTCAGGCGGGTCGGCATGAATCTCCCCGTTTAACTGCTCGACCCAGCATCCAGCAATCCGTAATGCATCGCCTCGTGATCGGGCATGATGCGCTGCTGCAGCACGCGCCACTGGCCGTCCGGTTCCTTGTCCAGCACCACCTCCAGACCACGACGTATGACGGTGCCGTCGTTGGCCTCCACCCGCTCCACGGTCTGGAACATGATTTGCCTGTCCGTGGCGGCCCTCATGCGCAGGCCCGTGTAGCTGACGTCCTTGAGCACGCCGTCCTTGAACTCATGCTCGCACTGGCGGAACCAGTCGTCGTAGCCGATGGCCTCGAAACCGGGGATGCCAAGCACCCGGACGCGCTTCGACACCAGGTCCATGTGGGCGGGATGGTCCAGGGCACGGGCGGTGCGCTCCACCGCGTCGATCCATTGGAGGGCGATTTCTCTGGCGTGGTTATCTTGGTTCATGGTTGCCTTGATCAGTGGAAATCATGCCGACCGACTCAACTTCCCGCACAGGTTGGGGAAGGGAATCGCTATCAGGCCATTTTCTGTAAATGATGAAAATCCTCGATGGATGCCAACTCATCAGCCTCGGCAACCTGAGCACGATAAAGATCCCACCGTACCTGGAGATTCAGCCAGAAATCCGGGGAAACCCCGAAAAACTTCGCCAGCCGGAGCGCAGTGCTGGGGGTAATACTTCGCTTCTGATTCACGAGTTCATTGACCCGCTGATACGGGACATGGATGGCGTCCGCCAGATCACGCTGGCTGATGTTCATAGGCACGAGGAACTCCTCCCGAAGCATTTCGCCGGGATGGGTAGGCGGTCTATGGGTTGGAATTCGCACCATGATGGGTAGCTCTAGTGATCATCGGTGACTTCGACTCTGGCAGGTCCATGTTGACCCCAGACAAAGCACAAAGCAGATTCTGTATTGCCCGCTGCATGGCGCAGCCTGAGGGTTTTTCAACAGCCTTCCAGCGGCGGCAGGTTGACATGGTTCGCCATCTAACGACGCCCTTTCCAGTAGCCTGGCTCTCGATGAAGATTCATCACCGCAAGGACGAGCAGTGCGTCCTGTTCCTCGGAGTACAGCACACCATAAGGGAATCTTCGAACCAAAACCCGCCGAATATCGCTATCCAGTACAGGCCATGCCTGTGGATGTGCCACAGCTCGTTGAATCGCGTAATAAACCTCAACTGAAAGATCGTATCCGAGACCAGGCTCTATATCCTCATAGTATGAAATGGCCTCTCGAAGTTCGTGCTCGGCTTCGGGATGAAAACGAAAGGTCATTACGATCGGTCGCCCCAGATCTTTGCGAACACATCTTCGCCTGGGACGGCTTCAACTGCGCCGAAGCGAACTTCCTGCAAACGCTTCCGCGCGATCGACGCCCACTTCTCATCCATCTTCGACTCAGGCGGATTAAGGCTACGCAGGAGCGAGTCAACCACGAGTACCCGATCCTCCACAGGAAGCGCCTCCGCCTCATCGATCAGGTCTTTTACCTTCATATAGCACCTCTCTTGATACGCTTTGGACAATCCTGGATGGGGGCGATCAGAAATTCCGAATATCCATAATTCTATGATCTTTCTTGGGAGACCGTTAATCCACTGGGGCCATCCATACAACCGGCAGGTGACGACAGAATCCATAGCGATTCAGTCACCTTGCGACCTTCGCGCATCCCTTCGCGCCCTTCGCGGTTCGCTTTTCCCCTATCCCCTCTCGCCTAACCCCTCACGCACCACCACCCTCACCCCTTCACAAACACCGCCATCGACTCCACATGGGCGGTATGGGGAAACATATCCATCACTCCCGCTGCCTCCAGGCGATAGCCCAGGCTGTGCACGAGGGTGTCTGCGTCCCGGGCCAGGGTGGCCGGGTTGCAGGAGACGTAGACGATGCGCGGCACGTTGAGACGTCCCAGGAGTTTCATCACGCCGGCGGCGCCGGCACGGGGCGGGTCCAGCAGGATGCGGTCGAAACCTGCCCGGGCCCAGGGGGCATCGATCACGTCACGGGCGGCCAGGTCGGCAGCGTGGAACTCGACGTTGCGGATACCGTTGTGTTCTGCGTTGTCCCGGGCGCGGGCGACCATGACGGCCTCCCCTTCCACGCCCACCACGTGGCCGGCGCGCCGGGCCAGGGGCAGGCTGAAGTTGCCCAGGCCGCAGAACAGATCCAGCACCCGGTGTTCCGGCCCCACCTCCAGCAGTTCGATGGCCCGGGGCACCATGGCGCGGTTGATGTCCCGGTTCACCTGCACAAAGTCCAGGGGGCCGAAGGGGATGCGCACGTCGAAATCCGGGTGGGCGTAGTACAGGGGCTCCGGCTGCTCCGGTGACAGGGGGTGGACCGTGTCCGGCCCCTTGGGCTGCAGCCAGACCTGCACGTCCTGGGCCGCGGCGAAGGTCTTGAGGCGCTCCATGTCGGCATCGCTCAGCGCATCGAGGTTGCGGAACACCAGGGCGGTGCGGTCCTCGTCGTCCACCGCCACCTCCACCTGGGGGATGCGGTCCCGGGCGTCCAGGGTGGAGAGGAAATCCCGCAGGATCATGATGCGCCTGCCCACGGAGGGGTGCAGCACCTCGCAGGCCTCCAGGGTCGCCAGGTAGTGGCTGTAGCGCTCCCGGAAACCCACCAGGGCGCCACCCTTCTTGGGCACGTATTTCACCCCCAGGCGCGCCTTGCGCCGGTAGCCCCAGGCGTGGGCCTGCAGGGGGTCCAGAATGTGCGCCGGGACCACCTTGCCCACGTGCTCAAGGACCTCCAGCACCGCCTGCTGCTTGGCATGGACCTGGGCGGCGTCGCTCATGTGCTGCAGGCTGCAGCCGCCGCACAGGCCGAAATGGGCGCAACGGGGTTCGACCCTGTCGGGGGAGGCCTCCAGCACCTGGTCCACCGTGGCCTCGTCGTAGCGCCGGTGCCGGGCCACCAGGCGGGCGCTGACCCGTTCCCCGGGCAGGGCGCCGTCCACGAACAGGGCCTTGCCCTCCACCCGGGCCACACCGCGGCCCTCGTGGGTGAGGGATTCGACCGTGACCTCCACCGGGGCCTGGGGCACCGGCGCGGAACGGGCCCTGCGGCCCATCAGGCGTTCTTCCCCGCCTGCCAGGCGTCCAGGAAGGCGCCCAGGTGCGCCTCGGGGGATTCCGCCAGCATGTGCCGCACCCGCTCCAGTTCCGCTTCCAGGGCCTGCTCCGTGAGCCGGCCGCGCATGCGCTCGAAGCGCAGGTAGACCAGGTAGGTGTTGAGCACGTCGGTCTCGCAGTAGTTGCGGATGCCGCGGATGTCGCCGGCCAGGTAAGCGTCCCAGACCTTGGCGCCGCTCATGCCCATCTTGCCTGGGAAGCCCAGCAGGCTGGCCACCTCGTCCAGGGGGGCGTTGGCCCGGGCCTGGAAGCCGGCCAGCACGTCCATCAGGTCCACGTGGCGCCAGTGGAAGCGGGACAGGTAGTTGTTGTAGCGAAACTCCCGGTCGTCGTCGCCCATCTCCCAGTAGCGGGCGGCGCTGATGCCGTGCAGCAGGGTGCGGTAGTGGATCACCGGCAGGTCGAAGCCGCCGCCGTTCCAGGTGACCAGTGTCGGGGTGTAGCGCTCCACGCCCTCGAAGAAGCGGGTCAGCAGCTCCTTTTCGCTGGCGTCCTCGTCGCCCAGGGACCAGACCGCCAGGCGGTCCCGGGTAGCCAGGACCACGGAGATGGCCACGATGCGGTGCAGGTGGTGGGCCAGGAACTCGCTGCCGGTCTTCTGCACCCGCAGCTGGGCCATGGCCTTGGCCGTGTCCTCGTCGGAGAGACCCTCGAAGCCGTGGATGCGCCGGGCGCCCTCCACGTCGGGGACGGTCTCGATGTCGAACACCATGATCGGGGTCATGCGGGGAATACTCCGGTGGAAATGTAGCGGTCGCCCCGGTCGCAGATGATGGACACGATNGTGGCGTTCTCCACCTGGGCGGACAGCCGCAGGGCGGCGGCCACGGCNCCCCCGGAGGAGACCCCGCAGAAGATGCCCTCCTCGGCGGCCAGGCGGCGCATGGTGTCCTCGGCCTCGGCCTGGGAGACCTCCAGGGTCTGGTCCACGCGGAAGTCCTCGAAGATGCTGGGCAGGTATTCCTTCGGCCAGCGGCGGATGCCCGGGATGCTGGAGCCCTCGGCGGGGGTCACGCCGACGATCTGTACCGCCGGGTTCTGCTCCTTGAGGTAGCGGGAGGTGCCCATGATGGTGCCGGTGGTGCCCATGGCGCTGACGAAATGGGTCACCTCACCGCCGGTATCCCGCCAGATCTCCGGGCCGGTGCCCTCGTAGTGGGCCAGGGGGTTGTCCGGGTTGGAGAACTGGTCCAGCACCCGGCCCCTGCCCTCGGCCTCCATCTGCTTGGCCAGGTCCCGGGCCCCCTCCATGCTCTGCTCCCGGGACACCAGGATGATCTCGGCGCCGAAGGCCTTCATGGAGGCCCGGCGTTCCGCGCTCATGTTTTCCGGCATAATGAGGACCATGCGGTAGCCCTTGATGGCCGCCGCCATGGCCAGGGCGATGCCGGTGTTGCCGCTGGTGGCCTCAATCAGGGTGTCCCCGGGGCGGATCTCGCCGCGCGCCTCCGCCTTGCGGATCATGTTGAGCGCAGGGCGGTCCTTCACTGAGCCGGCGGGGTTATTGCCTTCAAGCTTGGCCAGGATCGTATTGGTCGTCTGCCCCGGCAGACGCTGCAGGCGCACCAGGGGGGTGTTGCCGACGAAGGCTTCCAGGGTGGGATAGGACTTCATGTTCGCTCAGGGACCGTCAGGGACGAGAGCCGACATTATAAACACGACGCGCAGGGGGCGTCCCGGACCCATGAAACCCGCTAACCAGCTGACTCGCATACTCATATCGATACTGGGCGCAGCCCTGACATCCCTGCCCGTGGCCCAGGCCCAGCAGGACCCCTTGCCCACGGAACACGATTTCTTCATGGACCTGCCGGTGGTGCTGACCGCCACCCGCCTGCAGCAACCGGTGGCCGAGGCCCCCGCCGCCGTCACCGTCATCGACCGGGAACTGATCGAGGCCTCCGGCGCCCGGGAACTGGTGGACATCCTGCGCCTGGTGCCGGGCATGATCGTGGCCCGGCACAGCAACCACGAGCCCGTGGTGACCTACGGCGGACTCCCGGAGCGTCATGCAAGGCGCATGCAGGTCCTGGTGGACGGCCGTTCCGTGTACCAGCCCTTCGACGGCGGCGTGTTCTGGACCGACCTGGGACTGGCCATCGAGGACATCGAGCGCATCGAGGTGATCCGCGGTCCGAACTCCGCCGCCTATGGCCCGAACTCCTTCCTGGGCGTCATCAATATCATCACCCGCCACCCTGCCGAGGTCCGGGGCCACCATGTGACCAGCCGCCTCGGCACCAACGGCGTTCGCGACCTGGTGGCGCGGCAGAGTGGCGGCCGGGACAACCTCGACTACCGACTGACCCTGTCCACCCAGGAAGACAACGGATTCCCCGACACGAACAGCGATAAGCGCGCCCAGTTCGCCAACCTGCGCATGGATTACCGCATGACCCAGGAACACAGCCTGACCACCCAGGCAGGGTTCGGACAGTCACGCAAGGCGCGGGGCTTCATGGATAACCCTGTTGATCCCGAGCGTCGCTTCACGACTGACAGCGCGTTCGTCCAGATGCGACTGGACAGGGACACCGGGATCGGAGAAAGCTGGAGCCTGCAGTACTACTACCAGCAGTTCGCCACGGTCGACGAGTTCAATACCGGGGACTTTCTCTTCCAGGGAGTCATCCCGCTCGTCGACATGGCGCTGGACTTCAATCACCGGACGGATCGACACGACCTGGAGTTTGAACATCGCACGCTGCTCTCACCCGGGAGCCGCCTGATCTGGGGCACAGGGCTTCGCCACGACAAGGTCACCTCGTCCACCTATTTCAGCGAACGCAGCCCGGTCAGTGATGACATGCAACGGGTATTCGGGAATCTCGAATTCGACCTCAGCGCCATCACGACACTGAATCTGGGAGCCAGCTATGAACGCAGCCGCCTGTTCGGCGACCAGTTCTCGCCCCGGCTTGCGCTGAATGCACATCCAAACCCGACGCACAGTTTCCGCTTCATTGCCTCCAGGGCGACACGCACACCGTCACCCACGGAGGAACTGGCGCGTCAGATTTATTACCCAATGGACATCTTTGGAAACACCTACGAGGTCATCATTCTCGATGCCGACGGCGGCCTGAAGCCCGAACGACTGGAGTATTACGAAATAGGCCACCACTATTCACTCAACGGTAGTCGCGCGGCCATCGACACCAAGGTCTTCAGCAACAGGATCACGCGATTCATCGATGCCATCAACGCTTCACGCTCCTTTGCCGACAGGGGTGGCGTCGCCTACCAGGGCATCGAGATGCAGCTCGGGTACTGGCTCTCGGACCGAACCCGCCTGCACGGTGGCCTGACTTATCACTTCAACCGGGATGACATGAGCGAACAGGGCGACGGCCGTTACGGCGAAGCAGTCCCGCGTCGCATTCTCAACGCCGCCATCACCTCCCGGGTCACCGATCAGCTGCGCCTCTCGAGTACCTACTATCATTATTCCGAGGTGAACTGGATCGACGGCGCGCCTACGGATGCCTACGATGGCTTCCTGGATGTCTCCGCCGAGTGGACCCTGAATAGGCATGCACGTCTTGGTGTCACGGTACAGGACCTGCTGGCACGGGGCTATGACGGGAGAACACCGGCCAATGCCGATATCTACTAGGTCAACCGTCGAGAAACCCGAAGCTTCGCCAGCCTGTCATTCGACTTCTAGCCAGCAGGACATCGAACCACCCAAGGATGATGCGAACACCCATCGCCACATGGACATCACTCATCGCCGGCCTGATGCTACCGGCGCTGGTCCTGTTCATGCCGCTGTGCGGGTTCGCCTCCGAACCGCAACCGGCCCCGAAGCGCGTGCTGCTCCTGGCCAGCGACGACGGCACCCTGCATCAACGCGTGCTGCTGTCACTGGAACGGCAGATCGTAAACCTGCCTGTGTCACGATCCACGGCCGTGGCCAGCGCCGAATCCGCCATGGCGCAGATCAGCGGTTACGACTGCCAGGACTGCCTCATCGTCACCTCCGGCGTCAATGCCCTGCGCCTGGGACTTGAACACAGCCGCGAGGCGCACATCCTCGCCATCGCCATACCGGAAGAGAGCTTCCTGCAGCTCACCCGCCAGAGAACGGACAGGGTGAGGATATCGGCCATCTACATGGAGGTCTCGCTGCAACGCATGGCAGAGATCATCAGCCAGCGGCTGACCGGCATCGCGTCGGTGGGCATCGTCAGCGGTGATGGCCAGTACCTGGCCACCGAAA
>SR_TP_S13solDRAFT_1000637_pt1 | contig 13124 bp, 15 predicted proteins | sample SodReaTP_S13sol_FD_11159 | JGI IMG/M metagenome (IMG submission 11159) | reverse complement strand
GGCCGCGTGCCCGCCGGCTCCGTGGTGGTCTCCGGCAACCTGCCCTCCAAGGACGGCAAGTACAGCCTGTACTGCGCGGTGATCGTCAAGAAGGTGGACGAAAAGACCCGCTCCAAGGTCGGCATTAACGAACTGCTGCGGGATATTTAAATAAAGTCGATTAACCACGAAGCACACGAAGGGCACGAAGTTTTTTTGATCAAATTGCTTCGTGTCCTTCGTGTGCTTCGTGGTGAATAGGTTTTGAGACAGGTCTGATATGGTCATTCTGTATGGCATCAAGAACTGCGACACCGTAAAAAAAGCCCGCAAATGGCTGGACGAGCACGGCGTCGACTATCGCTTTCACGACTTTCGTGCCGACGGCCTGGAGGCGCAGAAAGTACACGCCTGGATCAAGACCGTGGGCTGGGAGACCCTGCTCAACCGCCGGGGCACCACCTGGCGCAAACTGCCGGAGGAGGTGCGAGAGGGCATCGACGAGCAACGCGCCGCCGCCCTGATGCTGGAGCAGCCCACCCTGATCAAGCGCCCGGTGGTGGAACACGGCAAGCAGGTGCTGGTGGGCTTCGACCCGGACGTCTATGCCAAACTCTGATTGACTTCGCCCCATAGACCATGAAAACCACGGACAGGATTTACATGATTAACAGGATTTTTGGTTCTTAAAACATGTCCATCATGTAAATCCTGTCAGATCCTTATTGTTCCTGATCCTCCTGTCCATTCATCTTCTTCCGACAACGCCACTGCTTCGAGAACCCGACCCCAATGTCCAACACCCTCGACCTCGCCCAGGAACTCATCCGTCGCCGCTCCGTGACCCCGGAGGATGCCGGCTGCCAGCAGCTCATCGCCGAGCGCCTGGCACCGCTGGGCTTTACTGCCCATCACCTGCGCTTCGATGACGTGGACAACCTGTGGCTGCGCCGGGGCAGCGAGGGCCCCGTGCTGGTCTTTGCCGGGCACACCGACGTGGTGCCCACCGGACCCCTGGAGAAATGGTCCTCGGACCCCTTCCAGCCGCAGATCCGACAGGGTCAGCTCTACGGACGAGGTGCGGCCGACATGAAGAGCTCCATCGCGGCGTTTGTCACCGCCTGCGAGAGCTTCCTCAAGGATCACCCGGATCACCATGGCTCCATTGCCCTGCTCATCACCTCCGATGAGGAAGGCCCCTCGGTGAACGGCACGGTGAAGGTCGTGGAGTGGCTGGAGGCGCGAAACGAAAAGATCACCTGGGCCCTGGTGGGCGAACCCTCCAGCACCGAGCGCCTGGGGGATGTGATCAAAAACGGCCGCCGGGGCTCCCTGTCCGGCATGCTGCGGGTGCGCGGCCAGCAGGGGCACGTGGCCTATCCCCATCTCGCCGACAACCCGGTGCACCGGGCCCTGCCGGCCCTGGCGGAACTGGCGGCCATCCAGTGGGACCAGGGCAACGATCACTTCCCACCCACCTCGTTTCAGATCTCCAACATCCACGTCGGCACCGGCGCCGAGAACGTCATCCCCGGCGAGCTGGAGGTGATGTTCAACCTGCGCTTCTCCACGGAACAGACCGACGCGGGCATCCGCGAGCGGGTCCATGGCGTGCTGGATGCCCACGGGCTGGACTATGAACTCAGCTGGCGGCTCTCCGGCCACCCCTTCCTCACCGCCAAGGGGGAACTGGTGGAGGCGGCCACGGCCGCCATCCGCGAGGTCACGGGCCATGACACGCAACTCTCCACCGCCGGCGGCACTTCCGACGGGCGCTTCATCGCCCCCACCGGCGCCCAGGTGGTGGAACTGGGTCCGCTCAACGCCAGCATTCACAAGATCGACGAGCATGTGCGCGTCGAGGATCTGGACGCCCTGTCCCGCATCTACGCCGGCATCCTGCGCCACCTGCTGACGGCCTGAGCGACCTGCCTGCGCACACCGACCGAGTCTGGCCCATAAGACTGTGGTACAACAGCTCCGCGTCACCCAACAATAACAAGCCCAAGGATCCCCACCATGAACCTGCAAATCAGTCTCGCCCCCCTGATCGCCCTGATCGCCGGCATCCTGATCCTGATCCGGCCCAAGCTGCTCAACTTCATCGTGGCCATCTACCTGATCGTCATTGGCATCATCGGCCTGTTCAACCTCAACGTCTAAGCCGGTCACCGGAGCCCATGGTCACCCCCGGCCTCGAGGACATCCGCGCCGCCGCCGGGCGCATCCGCCCCCATGCCCACCGCACACCGGTGATGCGCTGCGCCAGCCTGGATGCCTGGCTGGGGGCGAGCCTGTTCCTCAAGTGCGAACACCTGCAAAAGGCCGGTGCCTTCAAGTTCCGGGGCGCCTGCAATGCGGTGCTCTCCCTTTCCGAGGCACAAGCCGCCCGGGGCGTGGCCACCCACTCCTCCGGCAACCATGGCCAGGCCCTGGCCCTGGCGGCCCGCCTTAGGGGCATCCCCGCCCACGTGGTCATGCCCCACGACGTGCCCGAGGTGAAGAAGGCCGCGGTGGCCGCCTACGGGGCCGAGATCCGCTACTGCGAGCCGGGCACCCGCAACCGGGAACAGGCCCTGGAGGCCTGGGTGGCGCAGACCGGCGCCACGGTGATCCACCCCTACAACGACCCGCGCATCATCGCCGGCCAGGGCACCGCCGCCCTGGAACTGCTGGAGGAGATCCCGGACCTGGACGTGATCATGGCCCCCATCAGCGGAGGCGGGCTGCTGGGGGGCACCGCCCTGGCCGCTCATGGCCTGAAACCCGGCATTCGGGTCATCGGCGCCGAACCGGCCGGGGCCGATGACGCCATCCGTTCCCTGGCGGCCGGGCACATCATCCCCAGCGAACACCCCAACACCCTGGCCGACGGCCTGCGCGGCAGCCTGGGGGATCTCACCTTCCCCATCCTGCAGACGCACGTCGAGACCATCCTGCCTGCCAGCGAGGCCGGCATCCTGACGGCCATGCGCTTCGTCTGGGAACGCGCCAAACAGGTGGTGGAGCCTTCCGCCGCCGTCCCCCTGGCGGCCCTGCGCGAGCACGGCGAGGCCCTGCGCGGCCTGCGTATCGGCGTCATTCTCTCCGGTGGCAACGTGGATCTGGACGCCCTTCCCTGGATACCCCGGGATCCCGGATAACAGCCTGTTAAGGCCTCATTCAGGCAGTCCCGGATACCCTGACTCAGAACCCACGGGATTGATCCACGGGGAACGGACCTCGAAGCCCAGGGTCGGAACCCTTACAGGTACAGGATCCGTGGCAGGCACCTGTGCCGCCACGGTCCCGCCGTCCAGGAGGAGCCGATCATGAAGACACCCGCCAAGCCACTGGCCTTGCTGTTGCCAGGACTCCTGCTCGGCATGATGCTGGTCGGCCAGACGGCCCTTGCCCAGCAGGACGAGCGCTACAGCGAGGCCGAACTGGCCCAGATGCTCGCCCCCATCGCCCTCTACCCCGACGCCCTGCTCTCCCAGATCCTCATGGCCTCCACCTACCCGCTGGAAGTGGTGGAGGCTGCGCGCTGGTCCCGCCGCAATGCGCGGCTGGAAGGCAGCGATGCCGTGAACGCCGTGATGGACCAGGACTGGGACCCCAGCGTCAAATCCCTGGTGGCCTTCCCCCGAGTGCTGGCGCACATGAGCGAGGAGCTGTCCTGGACCCAGCGACTGGGTGACGCCTTCCTGCTCCAGGAGGAAGACGTGGCCGCCACGATCCAGGACCTGCGCCACCGAGCCCAGGATGCCGGCAACCTGGACGGTCAGGAACATATCCGTGTGGTGCGCGACCGGGAGGTCATCCTCATCGAACCGGCCAACCCCCGGGTGGTGTATGTCCCCTATTACCAACCCACCGTGGTCTACGGCGGCTGGTGGTGGCCCGGCTACGCCCCGGTCTACTGGGGCCCACCTTACGGTTCTTACGTGAGCTTCGGCATCACCTGGGTCAGCGGCGTGGCCGTCTCCCAGAGCTTTTTCTACAGCAGCTTCAACTGGCACCAGCGCCATGTGGTGATCCTGCACAGCTACGACCGCCACCGGCACCTGGGGCGTGGCTCGCCCGGCGTGCATCGCTGGCGCCATGACCCCTGGCACCGGCGGGGCATCGCCTATCGTCACCCGGTGGTCCACCAGCGCTACGTCACCGGGCGCCCCGCGCCCGACCGACGCTTCACCGCCTACGACAACACCGCCACCAGGGACGCTCAGCGCCGACCCGACTGGCAGGGTCGGCGCGACACCACGACCAGCCGGGACCATGCCGGTCCCGCACGCCTGGCCCCCCATGCTTCCACCCGCATGCAGGTCCGCCCCGAGACCGGGCGCCGCGCACCGGAACACCGCCAGGAACGCGCCCGCACGGACAGCCTGTACCGGACGCCGACTCTGGGCTCGGCACAGACCCCCAGCCAGGACACCTGGCGCCAGCAACGCCGCTCCGGCGGCGAGATCACCGGGCAGCGCCGCCATGAACAGCGCCTGCAGGACCGGACCCGCCAGGGCCAGGTCATCGACCCCCGTCGCAGCATCAACAGTCGGGACATCCCCTCCAGTCACAGCGACCGGGTCCGCGGCAATCAGGCCCAGGGCTGGCGTGAACAAGCACGGGAGTCCCAGCCATCCAGACGCGGCGCCACGGACCCGGGTCGCAGCCAGACACGCAGCACCCAGGGACGGGAACGGGACTGGCAGGGTGGCCGCCGGGACGGTAACCTGAACCGGCAACACGGTTCACAACCGGGCTTTGGCTCCCGGGGCGAGGGTCGCGGCGGCTTCTCCCGCTGACACGGCGGACCCGGACAACCGGTCCCGATCCCGCCCACCTGGAAGCGAAGCCCTGTCCAAATCCAGGAAATCGATCTGTGCTCCAACGCTTCATCCTGCCCCTCGTTCTGCTCCTCATCACCCTGCCCCAGTGCGTCCAGGCGGATTTCGCCCTGGACCTGGAAGACGGGGAACGCCTGGACGTGCGGGTCTGGGGCGAGGACAACCCCGGCCCCCTGATCGTCTGGCTGATCAATCAATATGGCGAGACCGAGGGGCCCCACAACCAGGCGGCCCGGCTGGCGGAGCGCGGTGCCACGGTGTGGCAGGTGGATCTGCTGGACTCCCTGCTGCTGCAACGAAGCAATGAGGTGATACGCGGCCTGAGCGGCGAACCGGTGGCTGCCCTGCTGGCAAAGGCCGTGGCCAGCGGCCGGGGGCCCATCGTGATCACCACCTGCGACCGCATGACCGTACCCCTGTTGCGGGGCCTGCGTGACTGGCAGAAACAGGCCGATGACATGAGCGACGTGGCCGGCGGCATCCTGTTTTTTCCCAACCTCTATCGGGGCACACCGGTGGCCGGCGAGGACCCGGAACTCCTGGGCATCGTCTCTGCCACCAACATGCCCCTGGTGATTCTGCAGCCGGAACTGGGCACCAATCGCCATCGTCTGGAAGACCTGCTCGAGACCTTCCATCAGGCCGGCAGCCCCGCCTATGGCTGGCTGGTAGAGAACGTGCGTGACTACTACCTGCTGCGTTCCGAGAGTCCCGAGGCGGTGGAACTGGAGTACCTGGGCGGCCCTCTGCCCCTGGAGGTCCGCCAGGCCATCCTGGACACCCCTTCACAATTGCTGCTGGCCACCCGGCTGCTGAACCGCACACCACGCCCGGACCGGGTGCTCCCCCTGGACGAGGAGGCCGAGACCTCCGCCCCCCTGCCCTTCGGCCTGGTGGAACGGCCCGCCTACAGCCCGCCTGACTACGAACTGCTGGACGCTCGCGGCACACGGCATCGCCTCGAAGAGAACCTGGGCCGGGTGACCCTGGTGAATTTCTGGGCCACCTGGTGTCCGCCCTGTGTCCATGAAATCCCTTCCATGAATCGGCTGGCGGCCGCCTACGACGAACAGGAGTTCGGCATCGTGTCCATCAACTTCAAGGAGGCCCCGGATCACATCCTGGCCTTCATGGACAAGGTGGACGTGGACTTCCCGGTGCTCATGGACGAAGACGGCGAGGTGGCCGGGCAGTGGCGGGTGTTCGCCTTCCCCAGTTCCTTCCTGCTGGACCGACGCGGACAGGTGCGCTACTCGGTGAACACCGCCATCGAATGGGACACCGACGAGGTACGGGATGTGATCGACCGGCTCAGGGTCGAATGAATCTCGCATGAGATGCGGATGCAAAAGCGGTCTCTCGCAGGGCACGCGAAGTTCGCAAAGGAAGTACAGCGAGATCTTAAACTTTGATGTTCTTGCTTGGCGACTTGGCGCACTTTGCGAGAATCAGACCGTTTTCTGATCCCACGAAGCACCTCGCATCGTGGCAAAGTCTGTTCAGTCGCGCCCAGGCAGATCTTGCGGATCCACAACCGCCTGCGGGCGTTTGCCGGCCGGCCAGCGGGGGCTGACCACGCCCAGGGACATGACGAACTTCAGGCCGTCTTCGACGCTCATGTCCAGTTCCACCACCTCGTCCCGGGGCACCAGGATGATGAAACCGGAGGTGGGATTGGGGGTGGTGGGCACAAACACGGTGATCACTTCCTTGCTGGTGCGCTCCTGCACCTCGCCCACCCCGACACCGGTCTGGAAGGCCAGGGTCCAGATACCCTTGCGGGGATACTCGATCATGAGCACCTTGCGAAAGGCATCACCACCGGCCCCCAGCAGGGTCTCCATCACCTGCTTGACCGCGGCATAGATGCTGCGCACTAGGGGGATGCGATTGAGGACCCCTTCCCACAGTTCCATCAGCTTGCGGCCCACCAGGTTGGCAGTAATCAGGCCCGTGAGCAGCAAGATGGCCGCCGCCAGTACCACCCCCAGACCCGGGATCGTGAAACCGAACAGGGCCTCCGGACGCCAGGCGGGGGGCAACAGCAACAGGCTGTTGTCCATCAGGTCCACCAGGAACTTCACCACGAAGAAGGTGATAACCAGCGGCACCCAGACCACCAGACCGGTGATCAGGTACTTGCGCAGGGTGCCAAAGCGGGGCCGATGGCCGGCGTCGCTCATCAGGAGGCCGCTGCGCCGGCCTTGGTGGACTTGCTCTCAGCGGCGGGCTTGGACTCGGGCTTGGCGGGCTTGGCTTCGCCGACTTCCTTGAGATTGCGCTTGCTGCCGCTCTTGAAGTCCGTCTCGTACCAGCCGCCGCCACCCAGGCGGAAGCCCGCTGCGGAGATGAGTTTGGTCAGGTCCGGCCTGCCGCATTCGGGACAATCTTTGAGGGGCTCATCACTGATCTTCTGGATGGCTTCGAGCCGATGGCCGCAGGCCTCGCACGCATATTCATAGATGGGCATTTTCAATCCCTCAGCAAATCAGTCAATATTAACACTCGATTATATGGGGGCGGTTCCGGGAAATTCCATACATACCGCTCCCAGTCAGGCCCACGCGCACCACCTCGGAGTCTTTCATGGCGGACAAGATCGTCATCATGCTGCTCAACCTCAACCCGGACGTGCCCGGCACCCTGGGCGCCCCCTTCTTCCAGGCCACCGTGGCCGCGGCCATGGACCTGGAGGTGGATATCTACTTTGCCGCCCGCACCACCCGCCTCCTGATCCAGGGGGTGGCCGAGGAGATCCACCCCGGCGAGGCCAGGGAGAAATCCGTGTACAGCTTCATGCAGGACGCCCACGAGGCGGGGGTGAAGTTCTACGCCTGCGCCGGTGCCATGGCGGAACATGACCTGACCCAGGAGAACGCCATCCCGGAACTGGACGGCATCCGCGGCGGTGGCGCCTTCGTGGGCGAGATCGTCGAGGACAACGTGGTTACGCTTACGTACTGAACGAGAGGGGTGAGGCGATAGGCGGGAGGGGTGAAAGACTCAACCCAAAGCCTGGATGTCTTGCCCTTCACGCCTCTCCCCTAACCCCTCACTCCTCTCCCCTTAAGCCATGAAATCCATCCTCATCACCGGCTGTTCCAGCGGCATCGGCCATTGCGTCGCCCGGGGTCTTAAAGACCGGGGCTACCGGGTGTTCGCCAGCGCGCGCAGGCCAGAGGATGTGGAACGCCTGGCCGGGGAGGGTTTCGAGGCCCTGCAGCTGGACCTGGACGATAGCGCCAGCATCGCCGCCGCCGTCGACGCCGTGCTGGAACGCACCGGCGGCCGGCTCTACGGCCTGTTCAACAACGGCGCCTATGGCCAGCCGGGGGCGGTGGAGGATTTGTCCAGGGAGGTATTGCGGGCACAGCTGGAGACCAACCTGCTGGGCTGGCTGGAGCTGACCAACCGGGTGCTGCCCGTGATGCGACAGGCGGGCGAGGGACGCATCATCCAGAACAGTTCCGTGCTGGGGCTGGTGGCCCTGCCCTTTCGGGGCGCCTACAACTGCTCGAAGTTTGCGCTGGAGGGGCTTACCGACACCCTGCGTCTTGAACTGAAGGGTTCCGGGGTGCATGTCAGCCTGGTGGAACCGGGCCCCATCGAGAGCCGCTTTCGGGCCAACGCACACGCAGCCTTTCTCAAGCATATCGACCGGGAACACAGCGTGTTCCGGGAACGCTACGCCGCCGCCGAGCGGCGCCTCACCAAGCAAGGCCCGGCCGCCCCCTTCACCCTGCCCCCGGAGGCGGTGCTGAAGAAGGTCATCCACGCCCTGGAAAATCCCCGCCCCCAGGCCCGCTACTACGTCACCTTCCCCACCTACCTGTTCGGCACCCTGCGCCGCCTGCTACCCGCCGCCTGGCTGGACCGGGTGCTGCTGGCGGTTTCGCGGCGGGAGAATCGGTAAGGAGTATTAAATCCAACGCAGAGACGCGAAGGCGCAAAGGACGCAAAGGTTTTTTTGATTCATTAACGGCCTTTTTGCGTCTTTGCGTCTTTGCGTTGATGCAGTTCACTCTGAATCGACAGGACGAGTTCTGCCACGCCCGACGCCGCTGCAGGCGAGAGACGGGTACCGTCGGCCAGGGATTCGGCCTCGATGCCATAGATGACCAGTTCCGGCGGCAGGGCATCCAGGGCTCGGGCCAGTTCAATGGCCTCGGCGAGGCCCAGGCCGTGGGAGGAATGGCGTGCGGGCCGCGGCAGGGGGGTCTCGGCGGTGAGGCGCAGGAGGCTGCCCGGGGCGGCGCCGGTCACCAGGGCGTCCACCAGGAACACCCGTTCATAACCTGACCAGCACTGCATCAGTTCCGCAGGTTCTCCGCCGCACTCGGCCACCTGGATACCCGGCGTACCCGCCAGCAGCCGGGCCACCGCCGGGCCCACCCCGTCATCACCTCGCCAGGGATTGCCCACGCCGATAACCAGGGCCTCGCTCATGCCCGTTCCACGGTCAGGTCCAGGAAATGGGTGGCGCAGGAGATGCAGGGATCGTAGTTGCGGATGACCTGTTCGCAACGGTGGCGCAGCTGGTCATCGGGCAGGTCCAGATTATCCTGCACGAAGCCGTGCAGGTCCGCCTCGATGCTGGGCTGGTTCACCGAGGTGGGCGCGACGATCTTGGCGTCCTGGATCATGCCCGCCTCGTCCAGGGTGTAGCGGTGATAGCAGATGCCCCGGGGCGCCTCGGTGGCGCCGTAGCCGGTGCCTGCCCGGGGCATCATCTCCACCGCTGGCCGCGCAGGAGCCTGATAGGCTTCCACCAGGCGCAGGGCCTCCTCGAAGGCGAAGGCGATCTCCACCATGCGCACCAGGATGCTCTTGAAGGGGTTGCGGCACACGGCCCCCAGTCCTGCCTTATCCGCCAGGGCGGCGGCGCGGGGCGTGAGCCGCTCCCGGTTCAGGGCGAAGCGGGCCATGGGACCCATGAACGCGGGACGCCCGGAGTCGCTCAGATGACTGTGCAGGGCGTTGGAGTGGATCACGTGGGTCTCGGTGAAGATGCGGTCGTAGTCCTCCACCGGGGCGTCGAGGCCGCTGCTGGAACCGATGCGCCCGTGCAGGATGGGGTACTCGTCCGGGTGCACCAGGGAGACGAACTCGTAGTCCATCTCGAAGTCGGGAAACTCCAGCCCCGCCAGGAATTCCAGGGCCTCGGCCGCGGCCTCAAGCCCCCAGGCCAGGTCCTCGCGCAGGGCCGCCACCTGTGCGGGCGTGGGCGCGCGGTAGAAGCCGCCCACCTTGAGATTTACCGGGTGCACCTCCCGCCCGCCCACCAGGCGCATCAGCGCGTTGCCGATCTGCTTGATGCGCAGGCCGTTGCGCACCAGCTCCGGGTAGTCCCGGGCCATGGTGATGCCGTCCGGGTAGCCGAGGAAATCCGGCAGGTGCAGCATGAACACGTGCAGGCCGTGGCTCTCGATCCACTCGCCGCAGTAGATCAGCCGACGCAGGTTCTCGAGCGCCGGGTCCAGGCTCACCCCGCAGACCTGCTCCAGGGCCTGGGAGGCGCCCATCTGGTAAGCCACCGGACAGATGCCGCAGATGCGCGCGGTGATATCCGGGACCTCGCGAAAGTCCCGGCCCACCAGGAAGCCCTCGAAGAAGCGCGGCGGCTCGTAGATCCTGAGCTTCACCTCCGCCACCCGCTCGCCCTCGGTGCGTACGTACAGGGCGCCCTCGCCCTCCACCCGGGCCAGGGCGTTGACCTCAATGGTCCGCGTCGTCATGGCGCAGGCTCTCCTCGCGGAAGGGATTGGCGTTGGCGTTGAAGGTGCGGTAGATGCGCAGCAACTGCCCCGGGTCCATGCCCAGCTGCGAGAGCTGCGCCGAGAGGGCCGGCGCGTTGGGGGTCTCCTTGGGACCGAAGCAGCCGTAGCAGCCGCGGTGGCAACCGGGACACAGGGCACCGCAGCCGGCCTGGGTCACCGGGCCCAGGCAGGGAGTGCCGTGGGCCACCATGACGCACACGTGTCCGGCCCGCTTGCATTCCTCGCATACGCTGGAGGCAGGGATCTGCGGGCGCCGGCCGTAGAGGAAGGCGTTGATCACCTCCAGCAGCTGGCCCTTGTCGATGGGACAGCCACGCAGCTCAAAATCCACCGGCACGTGGGCGGCGATGGGATCGGAGGTGGCCAGCGTCTGGATCCAGTCGGGGCGGGCGTAGACCAGGCGGGTGAAGGCCTGCACATCGGCGAAGTTGCGCAGGGCCTGGATGCCCCCGGAGGTGGCACAGGCGCCGATGGTGACCAGGTGCCTGGAGGCGCGGCGGATCTCGCGGATACGCTCGGCGTCCTCCGGGGTGGTCACGGAGCCCTCCACCAGGGACAGGTCCCAGGGACCTTCCACCCGGGCGCTGGTAGCCTCGGGAAAATGGGCGATCTGCACCACATCGGCCAGGGCCAGCAGTTCGTCTTCGCAGTCCAGCAGGGTGAGCTGGCAACCGTCGCAGGAGGCGAACTTCCAGACCGCGAGCGTGGGACGATGGGCGCTCATAGCTCGTTCACCCGGAAGGCCGGTTCCATGACCGGGTAGGGAAACACCGGGCCGTCCCGACACACGAAATGGGGGCCGATCTGGCAGTGGCCGCAGAAACCCAGGGCACAGCGCATGCTGCGCTCCATGGAGACAAAGGTGCGCTCCGGGGCCACGCCCCGGCGATGCAGGGACAGGGCTGAGAAGCGCATCATCACCTCCGGACCGCAGACCATGGCCAGGGCGTTACGGCCGTCGAAGCCGCCCCGATCGATGAGCTGGGTCACCACGCCCACATCCCCCTTCCAGTCGGCGGTGCCCCGGTCCACGGTGACCCGCACATCCAGGTCCTGCCGGGCCTGCCATTGGGCCAGCTCGTCGCGGAAGATCAGGTCCCGGGGCGAGCGGGCGCCATAGCAGATCAGCACCCGCCCGAAGGCCTCGCGCCGGGCCAGCACGGCGTGGATCACCGGGCGCAAAGGCGCCAGGCCGATGCCACCTGCAGCCAATACCAGGTCGCGCCCCTCGGCCGCCGCTACCGGCCAGGCGCTGCCGAAGGGGCCGCGCACCCCCACCACGTCGCCGGCGCGCAGCCCCTGCATGGTCCGGGTGACGCTGCCTACGGCGCGGATGGTGTGCACCAGGCTGCCGTCCCCGTCCATGGCGCTCACGGAGATGGCCACCTCGCCCACGCCGAACAGGTAGAGCATGTTGAACTGCCCCGGGCGGGCCATGGGTGCCTCGCCGGACTCGGGCCGCAGGCGCCAGGTGAACACCTCGCCGTCGGCCACCTCCCGGCGCACCTCCAGGATGCGCCAGGGCACCGGGGCCATGGGTTCAGGGACCGGCATCTCAGCCGCCAAGACCGACATCGCCGCCTCCGTAGATGTCCATGGCCTGCAGCCGCGCCGCCTGCAGTCGCTGCACGATCAGCGCCGCGAAGCGCTGGTAGAGGGCGTAGCCCAGCACCGGATCCTTATCCATGCAGGCGTGCAGGGCCAGGGCGTCGAAATGCACCGTGTGGGTCTCCTCCAGGGCGCGGGCGCTGTAATGCCAGCGGTAGGGTGGCATCAGCCAGGACCAGCCCAGCACCTCGCCCTGCCCCAGGGTCATGAAGATCTCGCTGCGGCGCCCGGGCAGCCGGCTCTCCAGGGCCACGCGCCCGGTGCGTACGAGATAAAAGGCCCTGGCCTCCTCGTGCTCCCGGAACAGGGTTTCGTCTGTCCGGAAGGTACGCAACGCGGCGTCGGCCGCCACAAGCCTGAGATGTTCCTCGCGCAGACCCTCGAAAAAGGCCTGGTCCCTGAGGATCGCCAGCAGCTCGTTCATGTCCCCTGCCCTCCCGCCTTGCCCTGGCCGGTGGCACGGATGGCGGCCACCTCCTCGGTGATGTCGATACCCACAGGGCACCAGGTGATGCAGCGCCCGCAGCCCACGCAGCCGGAACTGCCGAACTGATCGTGCCAGGTGGAGAGCTTGTGGGTGAGCCATTGGCGATAGCGGGCCGCCACGGTGCTGCGGTGGGGACCACCGATCATGTAGGAGTGTTCACCGTTGAAACAGGAATCCCAGAGCCGCACCCGCTCCGAGGTCTTGCCCTCCAGGTCCGGCAGCTCCTCCATCTGGGCACAAAAGCAGGTGGGGCAGACCAGGGTGCAGTTGGCGCAGGACAGGCAGCGCTCGGCGGTCTGTTCCCAGCGGGGATGTTCCAGGGCCTTGCCGAGCACCTCCCGGGCATCACCGGGCATGGTTCGTCCCATGCCCCTGGGCGCCTCGCGCCAGACCCGCTCGGCGGCCGTGCGCTCCGCCTCGCTGGCCTGCCGGTGATCGAGCCTC
>SR_TP_S13solDRAFT_1000636_pt1 | contig 13135 bp, 20 predicted proteins | sample SodReaTP_S13sol_FD_11159 | JGI IMG/M metagenome (IMG submission 11159) | reverse complement strand
GGGCGATCAGCGCCCGAGCAAGCGGATTCATCGATGCTGCTGCTGTGGATCGGCGGCCGCCCGACGGCCGGTCGTCGTCATTGCCCGTTCGCCAGGCTCAGCTGCCAGGACAGGCCGAAGCGATCCTGGCACCAGCCGAACAGCGGGCTGAAGCCGTAGTCGCCCAGCGGCATGGCGACTTCACCATCTTTCGACAGGGCATCGAACGCGCGCTCGAGCTCTTCGGCATCGTCGAACTCCACGAACAGCGACATCGCCGGCGTGAAGGTGAAATCGTGCATAGGCGGGCTGTTGAAGATGATCAGATCGTGACCCGCGAACGCCACGTTGACGGTGCGCACCTGTCCTTCCATGTCGCCTTCTTCATAGCGATCCTGTTGGCGCACTTCGAATTCGGGGAACACCGAGGCATAGAGTTCGATGGCCTCATCGGCCTGGCCCTGAAACATCACGTGCGTCTTGACCGATTTCGCCATGGTTGCTCCCGTAAAGCTCAACAAAATTAACAGTATCAGCGGAACAAGTCTTGTCATGACCCAACCTCCGTCTCCACTCTTGCACTCACCAGAAGCCATGTCCCGGGTCCGCGCGGCGAGGTAAGGCGGGTCGGGAATGCTCATGGCGCCGCGAGCCCTTCTGCCCGCGAGATCGAACCGCACCCATCATGCGCCAGCCCGGCGCCCGCGTGCAACTATGCCACCCGGGCCGGACAGGCCCGAATCAGTCCGATCGCTCACCGCGACGATGGCGGTGATGTTCCCCTGCCCGTCGCCGCGATGGCCGGCTCGAGCTCACCGACGGCCACCGAGCTCCATTCGCCGTTCTGCCTCGCCAGTTCCGGCGACATGCGGCTGTCAGAAGCTTCGACCTCGGCCAGGACGTGCAGCTCATCGAACCGCCACGCTGCCCGCACCCGCGGCCGCAGCCAGCTCGGTCAGGCAACGCTGCTCGACGCCGGACAGGCCCCCTTCGTTGCATTCCATGGCGCGAATGACCAGTTCCGGACGCTTCCTGAGCAGGCCGATCGCACCCAGCTCGCGCAGTCCGCGCTCGAGGCATTCCACGGCGGGCTCGAATTCACCGACCAGCAGCCGACTGGAGGAATACGGCGAACGCGGTTCGACACGAGCGAGTCCCGAGGGCGCAATCAGTTCCATGTGATCGCGATAGACCCGCACTTCGATCGTCAAATTCAAGCTCCCTCGGAACACGGAATCACGCTTTTGCCCTCAGCGAACTCGCAGCCGGCCGCCAGACGGGGTCAGCATTCTCGTCCGGGCCAAGGATAGCGATTTGCAGGCCTCGTTCCAAGCAGGCGGTCAGGCCAGTGCGGCGATCTGCGCGAGCAGGCGTTCGTTGAGCGCGGCCCGGCTCGGATCCGGGTCGGATATCGAGGCTGTGCGATCGAGCTCGGCAATGTAGTGGTCAGGCAGGCCGTGATAGCGAGCCCCGGCCAGCACCAGCGCCTTGTACCAGTGATAGGGGTGCAGGGATGGCTCTACATGAGAGCGCTGGGCCAGGTAGACGAACGGCGCGATGGCCCTGCCTTGATGCCGGATCGGCAAGACGGTCTCCGCATAGCCCGACCCGAGACCCTCCGCGGCATCCAGACCGGGCTTGTCCCCGGCCGCGATCTCGTAGAGCGCCCCATAGGCGGTATCCGAAGGGTCGGATGCCACCAGATCGCACTTGGCCGACCCGTCGACATCGCTTCTCTTGTGAAAACGGACGGCCCGACGGGGCAGCGGCACGACCCCGACCAGCCGCGCGGAGGGCACCCGGGCACGCAGGCGAAGCGGGTGGAGGTTGGAGCCGTAGGCGAGGTAAAACAGATTGGTCATACGAACACGTGCCAGAACGGGGTGGAAATCCCGGTGGGGTCATCTGTCGCGGCCAGCAATGCTCGTCACCCGTAGCGAAGCGCCGCTTGCGGGCCACAATCGCACGTAGGCAACCGCCACGGCAAACTGCAGGGTATCGGGCCGCACCGCCACTCTTTAAGCGGAGCAAGTGCTCTGTTCTGACTGCACGCGATTTTCAGGCGACATTGCGCACTTCACGTCCACTGGCCTCGACCCGTTCAGTCCGGGGTTGCTGATTTCAAGTTCAGGCACCAGAAAAGCCGACGGAACCGAACAATTGAAGATTCCTGCTTTTCGTGCTGTTTCATTCACAGAAGACTCACGCAGAATCCCGGAAATTACGTCTCCCCACACGGTAGAGCGTTTTTGAGATGAAAACCATTACAGTTTCGTTGCTGGCGGTACTGCTGCAGGGTGTCGTCTGCCAAGCGGCACTGGCACAGGAGGAAGAGGAAGCCCTGGTGCCCTTGCCCTCGATCGACGACTTCACCAGGGGTGAGGATGGCTGGGCCTTCGGGCTGGGCCTGGGTGTCGAGTATGAATCGGCTTACGAAGGGTCGGATGAATTCGGTTTCGAAGCCCAGCCCGCCGGTGCGGTCCAATGGCGTAGAGGCGATGACATCTTCTACTTCGCCGGCGAGGCGCTGGGCTGGCGTGGTATTCGTGCGGACAGGTGGCTGTTCGACGCTGCCATTGCCTTCGATGAGGGCCGTGAGGAAAACGACTCCGACGACGGTCGCCTGGATGGGCTCGGCGATACGGATGAGGGCATCGAAGTGGTGCTGCAGGCACGCCGTGCCTTCAGTGCCGATTGGCGCTACTGGCTGGATGGTCGGGTGATCACCGGCGAGAACGGCAACCTCGGTATTTTCGGGGTGGGCCGCCGCTTCGGCGAGCGCAGGGACGGTAGCGGTTCCGAGATCGGCATCGTTGCGGTCATTCACGACAGCGAACGCGCCAATCGGGATTTCGGCATCAACGCATTGCAGTCCGCTGCATCGGGGCTGAACGAGACCGATCTGAGCGGTGGATTCCGATCGGTCGGGGCCAATTACAGTTATCGCAACTGGATCAACGAGAACTGGCAGATTTTCGGCGAGGCGCTGTATGAGCGTTACGTCAGCGAAGTCGCGGACAGCCCGATCACACGCAACAACTACGAAGCCGAAGTCGGCATCGGCTTCATCTACGTATTCTAGAAGACCCCTGAGCAACTCTGCGCGGAGCGCGGGAAGGCCCGAAATGGAGCGGTCGTGCGTGCCTCGCGCAAAGACCCGTCGCGCCCGCGCAGAGTTGTTCAGAAGTTCCCTGGTGTAGCCCCCAGACCACTGCACCAACCATGCCGGTTACGTCCAGCCGGCACCAACGACCGGTCCACAGCGGATGCCGAAACGCGCCGCGACCGTGTCCAGCGAGCGCCTGTGGTGTTCCCGGTCTCGCCTGTGTGTGCGCATGAAGGCGACCGATGCCAGCAAGCGCCGCGGCAGCGGGAACCAGCGGTCGAAGTGAAGCCCGTTCCGGGAAACGATCTCCATGAACTGCCGTGCCGGCAGCGCCTCCGCGATCAGGCTGAGGTTATGCACCTGAAGCGGCACGAACGAAGCGGCCATCACGTTCTGGGGGGCCTTGCGGCGGCAGTCCTCGAAATCCATCGCATACAGGGGCACTTGAGTCAGCTTGCCGAGAAACATCAGGTGGGTAAGGAAGTATGCGGCGGCGCCGGCCAAGGGAAAGGGAATCGGCATGGAGCGGTTCTGAATCGACAGGACCTTCCCGCTGACGGACGAGTACGGCTCGTATGGATGCCTGCCGCGAATCAGGGATCCGGTGCAATTGACGACCCAGCTGCCTGACTGGAACGGCATGGTGCCTTGGGACCGAAGCAAGAGCTCGGGACCACCATGACTTTCGACAACGTCATCGAGATAGTCCATGACGATTTCGTTGAGCCCCGCGCCAATGGTTTCACTCTCGGACTGCGACAGGATGGCCCCGAGGAAATTTCCGGTCTCTGGCGTCAGCGAGATACCGTAGTTGTCGCGGAACCAACCCAGCACCTCGGCCTCGTTGGTGCCGTCGAAGCGGCGGGCCATCTCCCCGAAGATCAAGTTCGCGGGCGCGCCCGCGAGCCACCTGCGTGCCCCGGTCGGAAACAAGCGATCCCGATTCATGAACAGCGTACCGGAACCGGCAATCAGGTTGACCTCCCGGCCGGGCTGCTCGGTAATCAGCGCGTGGGCCGTGTCCATGCCGGTCTTCCCGCCGCCGACGATCCACACCGGGGCATCGCTGGCCCGCAATTGCGGCCCCCGCGTGTCGAGAAAATCCGGCGAAACAGAGCGCGCGCAGGCGCTCGATAGCTCGAGTGGCGCATTCGTTTCGACCGCCTGCCCGAAGGCCTTGATCAGCCGGTCTGCTTCGAATTCCGTCACCCCATGCTCGGCAGAACTACAGGTGATTCGCACCGTCGCACCAACTTCCTCGGCGCCCACGAAATCGTAGCCAAACAACTCGGTGACCCGGACCAGGCGTTTGATCACCTCCAGGCAGTGACGCAGGTGTGCAAGGACCTCATTCCTGCTTGCCAGGTACTCCCGTTTCCTGTCGAGGAGGGTCCACTCGATGTTGCCAGCCGTGAAGAACGAATACGGCTGATGAAGGCGGACGTAATCGTAGGTGTCGGCCCACATGCCGCCCGCGCGGACACGGCGGTCAACCAGGACCACGCGCTGGTTGCGGGAGAGATACTGACTGGCGACAAACAGCGCGTTCAGCCCAGAGATTCCCGCTCCCACGATGCAAGCAGCGTATCTTTCGGTCAATGCGTCCTCATTGGTGCTGTTCAGGTCGTTCACCCGCCCAACGCCTGAGCGGAGAAGTTCTTTGCAGAGTGGGCGAAGCCTGCGTTGCAAGAGTCAGGCTCCAACGATTCGCCCTGCCACAGCCGCTACTCGGCAACTGAGCGCTCATTGTGTGCTCTGACGATGTTCGCTGTGTGCTCGAGCAAGTCCGGACCGCCCGGTAGACCGTGCCCGGGAATGACGATTCCTGCGTCCGGGTAGCGTTCCTGAATCCGCTCCACCGAGTCAGGCCATGCATCCAGGTCGGCATCGGCCACGTTTCCCGCAGACGTGCGTGACAACTCATGAATGGCACAACCGCCGTACAATACGTTCGCAGACGGGACGTATGCAACCAGATTGTCAAGCGAGTGCGCGGCACCGGGATAGAACAGCTCTACCGGGCCAAAGCGCACCCAATCCCCGCTCGATGAGAGCCCCTCCAGGGAGTGCGCGGGAACCTCGTTTCCCTCTGCCTCGGCCAGTCGGCGTGTCGACGGCGATGCGTACGTTGCCACCCCGGCTGCGCGAAGGACATCGACACCGCCGACGCGGTCGTCATGAAAATGCGTGGACACGGCGCGCGTTACGGGAAGCCCAATGTGCTTGTCGATCTCCGCCAGAAGTGCCGCTGTATTCTTCGCGCCCCACGCAGTGTCGATCAAGAGCAGCTCGTTACCATCCCGGACAATGAAGCCATTGGACGGAAAGACGGCGCCATCGAACGACTGCGTTGCGATATGCGACCAGACACCATCGGCAATCCGGTGAAGCCGGACCTCTCCGGCCGCAATTTCGTCGGCTGTTGGATAGTCACCACTCGGCTGCGCGGAAGGTGCTGGCGGACCAGCGACGGCCATGAAAGAGGCAGTCGCGCAAATCAATAAGCTGCTAATGGATTTCAACATCTGGAGATTCCTGGCGTTCGCGTACTCGTGTCGTGTCCTGTTCAGTCATCGGCCCGGCTTCCGGTGGGTCGATCGGATGCCGTCGGTGATCGGCATTGCCACCTGGCCAGGGCCGCACACCATCCAGGGCCATTGGATAGGCCAGCGCCAGCCGGCAGGCTCGGCTTAAACGCCAGGTCAGGTGCCTGCGCGAAGCAGCGCAATGCCACCCACCAGAAGAAGCACCAGCCACGATAAATGGCGGCCGCGAGTGATGACAAGGGGTAGCAGCCCTGCGACAACGAACGAACAGCCGATGACCGTAAGGGCGCCTCGCTCGGTCAGGTTGCCGGAGCCAGCCAGCCACAGCAGGGCAGCCATCCCCCACCACGCAATCGTGGTGATGTGCCATGCAAAGCGCAGCGTGCGCGTGGTGAATTCGGTGCCACCGAATAGCCTGGGAAGGTCGCGGCGGCGAAAGAGGCGAATCAGGATGAAGTGCTCGCCAAGCAAGGAGTGGGCAAGTCCCAGCAGGAAAGTCAGGACCGCCGCAACGTGCAGGCTGTTCATGCAAGCCTAGAACCAGCTTCAGCGCTGCCGCGCAGCGGCTTCCGATGAGACGCGACGCTGGATATCTCGCCTGTTCGTGTTCTCAATTGCATTGTCCTCGCATTCTGCATGGATTACGGCGACCCTGAAACTGCGACCACGATTCCGGACGCGAAAGGAGCCCCGCTTGCAAGCTGGCAATCCAGGCAGTGGCAGTCCAGCATCGCAATTCGCTGTTCCTTGCACCTGTAGCGGACGGCACAGCATGCACAGCCGCCAACGATCTGTACCGTCATGTGTGGAATTCCACTGTGGTGCCTGACTCTTGGATCAATTGGCGCCGCCACGCAGTGCAAGCGGCCAAGGCGCCAGTGGCACGGCGGCAGCTACCAACTCCGCCACGTTGACCGTCCGGGGGTTCCGATCTGGAAAGCCTCATTCCAACAGCTGGCGTTTGGGTGAACGGTGCCGCCACAAGCCCCGCCGCTTTGCCGCCAAGGAACTTGTCCGTGTCCGGTTGAATCCTTGTGTTATGCGCGTGTACCATATTTCGGTACTTTTTGGTACCGGGTAGGTTTAGTATGGCAAGGAACACTAGCATTACATTAGGCGGACACTTTGACGAGTTCATTTCCCAACAGCTGGCGGAAGGCCGCTACGGCTCGGCGAGCGAGGTAGTACGAGCAGCCCTGCGGCTGCTTGAGGAGCGGGAAGAAAAGGTTCGAGCCTTGCGGCAGGCGCTTCGGGAAGGCGAGGAAAGCGGATTCGACAGCTACTCGCTGGAATCTGTGATCTCCGAACTGGACGAAAGCGCTAGTGGCTAAAGGCCGATTCCGGGTCTCCCGAGCCGCTCGACAGGATTTGTTCCAAATTGGTCGGTTCACTGAACGCAGATGGGGGAAGGCAAAGCGAAACCATTACCTTGGGCAGCTTGATGAAGCCTTTGCGCTTATTAGTGAAAATGACTCGATCGGTAACATCTGCGATGAGATTTCTCCAGGTTACCGCAAGTTTCCCGAAGGCTCCCGCGTAATCTACTACCGAGTCACTGACATGGTGGAAATCATTCGGATCCTTCATGAGCGTATGGATCCAGATTCACATCTGCCGTAGCGTGTAACGTCTGAGCTAAGCGGCGCGGCGTTAGCCGCGTCCGGTGGAGGCCCGAAGGGCCGGAGCGTACTTGAGCGACTTGTTAGTCAAGTGCCTGAGGCAACTCGCCGTCAATATCTTATTCAGAAACAAATGAGACCTCGAGAAGCTCCCACTCGACAGGAGACACTAGCTCAAAGTTGCACTGTTGCCATATTATTTCCGGATCGATTCCCTCTGTCGCCTCGCGAACCCGACCCATTTGAGCCAACTGGTCACCAATTGTTTCGCCTTCTTCTGTCCTCAGAATTTGGGAATCGACTCCATTCAGCGCGATGACTACCGGTTTCCAGGTATTTTGGAAGGCAGCCATCAGTGGATGATTATTCGGCACGATTCGCTCTGCTTCGGAAGCGTTAACAGAAGCCAGGGCCGTGTAGGCATGGTATACAGTATCGATGAACTCCGAACCAAGCCGATTGCTTGTTGCGTAGCGGCATGCTGTGGATTTTGCCGGAGTAAGGTAGGTTCCGCCATGTCTAAAGTTGAAACCACCATTGGTGATTCCCTCTTCCAGCATTGGAGTGACAATAAATGAGTGGTGTTGCCACCAATCCGTGGGGTTACTGGCATCACTTAACTTGCAGGCTAATTCTGACAGAACCCCCTTGTCGAAAAGACTTGAGTCACGATAGCCGCCGAGCCCATGTTCTTGGATCTTGCCCAGAAAGAAGTCGGAAGTACCATGATATAGAGGAATCTCCATTTTTCCCATGGCATTAATCATGATTTTGCCTTGCCTAACGTCTAAGCTAAGCGGCGCGGCGTTAGCCGCGTCCGGCGGAGCGCGAAGCGCGGAGCGAGCTTGAGCGACTTGTTAGCGATTACTGGCTTCTCGATCGGCGGCGGCTTTCTGAAGTTCCTCGCGGTTGTTCCGGACCATCTCCCATAGCTCAGTGAGTCCGGATCTAACCTCCTCATGCTCGGCTGAATACTCGCTTTTCGGAGTGAAGTCATTCGGCGTGTTGGCATCCCAGTTGAGGACCCGCTCTATCACTCTCTCCCACTCATCAGGGTGCGCCCCGAGATACTCGTTTATTTCCTGGCCGAGGACGGAGTTTAGTGATGCGAATAACGCAGGATCTCTATCAGGTGGGAGGCCTGGACGCGCCATAAGGTGAACTCTATAACGGAGCTGGCCGGCATAGAACCAAAATGCAGCCTCATTCATATCCCCGGCCTCAAGCAGGCGTCCTGCGTGATGGTACATCTGGACCGGATGAGCCCGCGCTGCCTGTTCTGGTGAGAAATCTGGATTTGGCTCAAGGGAAGGTGTTGGGCTAGAAGCACAGCCAGCAAAAGCCGCAACGAGCGCGAAAATGGAGAGGATTCGAATCATGAGTTTCCTTTAGCTAACGCCGAGCTGAGCGGCGGGTTTGGAGCGGAGCGGAAAGCCCGTCCGGCGTAGGCCCGACCAGGGCCGGAGCGAACTCGAGCGATTTGTTATGCATAAAACATTCCCTTACTGACTGTCGCAGCGAAGCACATTCTGAACAATGAAATCATCCACCCTTTCTAAAGCAATAATTGCCTCTCTGACTGTACCAGCGTAACTGAAAGAAATCGCCGAGCGAGTACCGACAAGCTCTTCCGGAGTCCACATGCAATATGGGTTCTCCAGATTATCTGGCAGGCTACATGACCTGGTTTCCACTGAGTATCTAATATGGGATATCTGCAAGCCCCTTATATTGTCAGCGTCACCGGATAGGTGGTCAGGGACCTCGATATTGATCCCATAGTACATAGTACTGAACCACTCACGCATCATTGAGATGTCTCTCACATGAGACTCCCTGACGGAAAACCCATCTTCTGCTCCCTGCCATTTGACCAGCATGCATCCATTTTCTGACTGGATAGGTGAATAGGTGACACACCCATTCACGCCCATCGCAACAAACCCAAGTAGCAGAACTCTATAAGCGCCGGACATATGATTCATTTTTCTGCATAACGTCTGAGCTAAGCGGCGCGGCTTTAGCCGCGTCCGGTGGAGGCCCGAAGGGCCGGAACATACTTGAGCGACTTGTTATGTGTCTAGCAGCCAGAGAGCTGCCCCGATCAAAATAACAACGGCTAGGGTAGCCCGAATGAACCTCTTGGAAGCTACCGCAGAGGCGTTAGCCTCCGGAGTGCCATCTACGACCCAGCCAGTGAAGCTGCCAAGAAACCGCTGAAGTACGGGGTGCATGAACAAAACGACCAGCAAACCAGCGCCCGCCGCTGGCAGCCAGCCATAAAACCGAAGTAACCCAAAAACCGCGAGTCCTAGGGCGACCGCGAGAAGGTGCACAATCCCTTCTCCGATTCCTGGTAGGCGCACATCCCGCCCGCTCTCCTCAGATACAGGTTTACCCAGTATAAAAAAGCGGGCTTTCCTGACGTTGTCAGATGGCAACCTTGTCCTGCTATTCATGACACATAACGTCTGAGCTAAGCGGCGCGGCTTTAGCCGCGTCCGGTGGAGCGCGTAGCGCGGAACGAACTTGAGCGATTTGTTATAAATCTAGTCATCAGCTCCACCGCAAATACCTTCGGAGCCACCGCTAAGATCGGAAGCATCGGACTGGCGGGGCCTTGCGTCATCGTATCCAATTTGGTCCCCACTCGGTTTTCGCGAGCCGGCCAGATTGAGGAGGACCCAACGGCCTGGGGCGCGTGTCGTCCATTTTGGGAGCAGCTCTGGGGAATGCTCGCTCATCATATTCAGAATAAATAAGGGGCCGCCAAAGAGAAGAAGCCAGGAAATGAGTAGTTTCGCCGCGCGTTGAAACGTGCGGAGGCTCTTGTCGCGCAATACAGCGGTTGATGCAGCGAACGCCATAAGGACGTGCGCCGCTGAGAGCGAGAACAAAATCACGTATAAAGAGGCGTTCACGATTTATAACGTCTGAGCTAAGCGGCGCGGCTTTAGCCGCGTCCGGTGGAGGCCCGTAGCGCCGGAACGTACTTGAGCGACTTGTTATGCGATTTGCTGTAGGGAGTTGGCAAGATCACGACCAGCAGTCGGTGGCGGGAGGGGCTTCCCCTCCTTGTGGTAGAGATCGATGATTTCGTCGACGATCTGACAGAGTTGGTCGAAGACCTCTTTCTCGTCGTCGCCATGGCAGCCGCCATAGACGAGGCCGGGGGCACTACCCACAAAACACTGGTCTTCCTCCGACCACTCTACAATCTTGGCGTAGAGGGCACTTTCCTTCATTTCTTCGCCTCCTGGACGGCCTTTTCTACCGCCCGTATCTGATATTTCTTAGCGTCGTCTCCGAGTTTGCCGGAAATCGTCACAGGTTTCGACACATTCGGGTGGACGAAATTCCGGTGGCTGCCCTTTCCTCCCCGGTTCCGAAAGCCCGCCTTCTCGAGATTCTTCACCAGTTCGCGTAGTTTGGGCGGCACTAGCGGCTCCTAACTTAGATGTCCCGTATCGCATAACGTTTGAGCTAAGCGGCGCGGCTTTGCCGCGTCCGGTGGAGGCCGAAGGCCGGAACGAACTTGAGCGATTTGTTATGAATCCTCAGCTGGATCAAAGCCATACTCCTCTGCAATTTCCAGCGGAACAAAGCCGCCCCGAATGTCGATCACGTAGAACTCTTCGCCATCACGCCTTAGGGCGAGCACCCAAAACGTAGACCCGACTCCCTGAAAAGGCCTTGAGCAACTAGAGATTAGTCGATTTATGACTGTTACATAGGCAAGGTTCGGTCCTTTTACCGTGCTCTCAACGCTAAATGTCGCAACCTGCTGATTCGATCCATCACTAGAGAGGTCCTCTAGCTTTCCAAAAAAGACTATATCTGCCTTCTCTATAAACCCTTCAGGAGCAAAAGCAATCTGGACAGCTGGGTCTACTGGACAGGCGTTAGCAATTCCTGCATAGACAGCAAAAAAGAGCAAGGCATGGATTGCTTTCATTGATTCATAACGTCTGAGCTAAGCGGCGCGGCGCTAGCCGCGTCCGGTGGAGGCCCGAAGGGCCGGAACGTACTTGAGCGATTTGTTAGGCATTACCCGCGTTTGCTATTGGCAGCCGCTATAGGCAGTTGAGTACGGCATATCAAAGCATGTGAGGAATCTTTCAACGATATGAAGATTCGGCGGCCAAGAGACGTCCACCTCATTACCATGACGATCTACAGGACGAAATTCCTCGGGCTTTTCAAGAGCTGCAAGGGCATCTCTACTTTGCAATAGCGCGTTCCTATCCTTTTTCAAAAACGCGATGGTAGCGTCAACGTAGTAATTCCACCCAAACTTATCTTTCTCTGGATCTTTTCGGGAGTTCTGAAAAAGGGCGGTCGCACGCTCAGTTTGGCCCACTCGAGCGCGCAATTGGCCCTCATGAAAGTTCAGCGTAGTCCTATGACCTTCTGTTCGATCTCGATACTCTTGGATTAGGTCAGCGGCCGCGAGAGTGCAGTTCGGCATCGCGGCAACCCGCCTCCACCCTCCTTCGAGGTCCTGATCGAATTCGGAAAATGTCAGTGAGAGCAGCCGTTCCCGATCTTGCACGCAATCGGCTAAACCAAACTTTGACACGCTAAGGAAAAGAAGTAGAAGAACAATCTTCAACCTAAATCTCATGTTGCTGATGCCTAACGTCTGAGCTAAGCGGCGCAGCTTTAGCTGCGTCCGGTGGAGGCCCGTAGGGCCGGAACGTACTTGAGCGGCTTGTTATGACTTAGTCCCGCTAGGACAAAGCAACTTCACGACCCTTTTTGGTTAGACCCCAGTTTACCCCACGCCCCGTTCCAACCCTAAGCGCTAGGCCGACCTTCTCCAACCATTGTAGCTGTCTCTGGACAGTTTGCCTGGATAGGCCTGATTCCTTGCAAATTCCCGCGATAGAACGCCAAGTGTAGCGGGAGCTATTCAACGCGTTGACTATCTGCCGGGCCGCGGGATCCAAACCGTAGCCTTCTACTGATATCCCGCTGGGTTCACCGTCCTGCTCAGGTTCGGACTCGGCTGCCACCATCGCTTCGATTTGGTCCTTCATTTCCGCTTCGAAGCCTCCGCCTTTGAACCTTTTGAGTTTATCAATATGGATAAAGGCTAAAGCCAGCGAACAAGCAAGGACACTGACGCCGGCTTCGGCAACTTTCCCAAATATGCCGAAGCCGATGGGAGAGCCCACTAGGGCAACAAAGACTGCTAGCGTTCCAAGCTGCTTCAAAGAGAATTCAGAGGACGTCATAACGTTTAGCTAAGCGGCGCGCCTTAGCGCGTCCGGTGGAGGCCCGACAGGGCCGGAACGTACTTGAGCGACTTGTTAGCGTTCCCCTTTCGATCGCAGGATTGCGAAAATCTGGCTCCATTGGTCCTTTGAAAAGGAATAGTAATCAATTTCCATCCGCTTTCCGTCCTTCGCTTTCAGGGATACAGCCTTAAATGGATGGGGACTAACCGTGTAGTTGCTAAAGCTTTCCCAGGGGATTGACTCTACTTTGCAAAAGCGATTCACGTGAATGCCGCCCTCATCCAGCATTATCCTGAGAGAGGGCAGCTCGCTTTTCCCAGTATTAAACAGCATAAGCCAGAGCGCAATCAGGATGGCTGCGGATGGAGCGCAAATGAGCCACATCAGTATGATGATTCGAGCCTGCTCGTACTCTCGCAGGAAAAGCGCTCCCGCGGAGAGTCCGACTATAGATGCGGCGGCTAGGCCACTGTATCTATAGAGTCGACTAACAAAGTCGTGTAGTCGGCTTTGATGAAACTCAACAACTTCAGGCATATTGGAGAGCTAACGTCTGAGCTAAGCGGCGCGGCTTTAGCCGCGTCCGGTGGAGGCCCGAAGGGCCGTAACGTACTTGAGCGATTTGTTAGGCATAAGCCCGATAAA
>SR_TP_S13solDRAFT_1000635_pt1 | contig 13170 bp, 9 predicted proteins | sample SodReaTP_S13sol_FD_11159 | JGI IMG/M metagenome (IMG submission 11159) | reverse complement strand
CCCGCCGGCAGGCCCTCGGCCGCGGCGGTGGCCGCCCAGAGGCTGTCGGCCAGGGCGGCCCCCGCCGACTCGGGCAGTTCCTGCGGCCCCGCGGTCATGCGGCTCCGGTAGATCAGCGTCGCCAGGCTTCCCAGCGAGGCCACGCCCAGGGCCACGCCGAGTTCCTGCACCGCCTCCGAGGTCGCGGAAGCCGAGCCGGCCTGCGACGGCGGTGCCGCGCCGACCACCAGGTCGGTGCCCAGGGCGGCGATCACCCCCAGCCCGAGATAGACCAGCGCGAAGCCGGTCACGGCGACCGCCGTTCCCGAAGGCGGCGCGCCGAGGCCCGCGAGCAGCAGATAGCCGACGACCGAGAGCGCCAGGCCCGCGGCGACGACGAAGCCGGGCCGGAACCGCCGCGCCGCCAGCGGGGCCGCGATACCGGCAGCGACCATCGCCAGCGCCGGCGGGCCCATCCAGAGGCCCGCCGTCAGCGGCGTGAAGCCGGCCACGAGCTGCAGGTACTGCGTGACCAGCAGCATGGCGCCGGACACGCCCATCAGCCCGACCAGCAGAATGATCAGCGCCGCCGCGAAGCCACGGTTCGCGAAGAGGCGCATGTCCAGCAGCGGCGCCTCGAGACGGCGCTGGCGGCGGACGAAGGCGGCCGCGAAGGCGGCGCCGACCGCCGATGCCAGGACCGCCTCGACGCCCAGCCCGCTCTTGGCCAGTTCCTTCATGCCGTAGACCAGCGGCAGCACGGCGGCCAGCGACAGCAGCACGCTGGACAGGTCGAGCGGCCCGCTGCGCGGCGCGCGATACTCCGGCAGCAGCAGCGGCGCCAGCGCCAGCAGCAGGGCGACCATCGGCACCGCGACCAGGAAGGCCGCACCCCACCAGAAGCGGTCGAGCAGCACGCCGCCGACGACGGGCCCGGCGGCCATGCCGAGCGCGAACATCGTCGCCCAGAGACCGATCGCCAGCGCCCGCTGGCGCGCAAGCGTGAAGAGGTTGGTGATCAGCGCCAGGGTCGAGGGCATCAGGGTCGCACCCGCCACGCCCAGCGCCGCCCGCGCGACGATCAGCATCTCGGCGCTGGTGGAGAAGGCGGCCAGCAGCGAGGCCGCGCCGAAGGCGGCGGCGCCGATCATCAGCAGGCGCCGCCGGCCGATCCGGTCGCCGAGGCCGCCCATGGTGACGAGAAAGCCGGCGATCATGAAGCCGTAGATGTCCATGATCCACAGGGCCTGGGTGCTCGTCGGCTGCAGATCGGCCGCCAGTGCCGGCAGGGCCAGGTAGAGCAGCGTCACGTCCAGCCCCAGCAGCACGGTCGGCAAGGCCAGAACGGCGAGGCCCGCCCATTGCCGGGCACCGGCGCCGCTGGCGGCGGAACGGTCGGAAAGCGCGTCGTCGCAGATATCGGTCATGCCGTCTCCCCTTGCTGGAGGCGGCATTTACGAAGGCGATAGATGATATTACAATTTAGCAGTTTATCCTATTATCAGGAGCAAGCGCTTGCCTGCACGAAGGCTCGAACGCACGCGGGGCGAGCTGTCCCGCTTCCTGAAGCACCACCGGAGCAAGCTGAATCCCTCGGACGTCGGCCTGCCCCTCAACGGCCGCCGGCGGACGCCGGGTCTCCGGCGCGAGGAGGTGGCCGCGCTCGCCGGTGTCGGACTCACCTGGTACACTTGGCTCGAGCAGGGCCGGGACATCGGCGTCTCGGAATCCTTCCTCCTGAGCCTGTCGCGGGCGCTGCGGCTCGACGATGCGGAATGCTGCCACCTCTTCCTCCTGGCGCAACAGCGGCCGCCGCCGCCGGAGGCCCACGAGTCGGTCGGCGTCCCGCCGTTGATCCAGCGGCTGATGGACGACCTGACAGAGCGGCCGGCCTATCTGCTCAATCTGCGCTGGGACACGGTCGCCTGGAACGCCGCCGCCGACCGGCTCTTCGGCTTCGCACGGCGGCCGGGGCCGGAGCGCAACCTGCTGCGCCTGGTCTTCACCGACCCCGACCTGCGCCGCCGCCTGCCCGCCTGGGAAGAGGAAGCCGCCCGGCTGCTGACGCAATTTCGCTGCGACCAGGCGATCGCCCCGGAGAGCCCCGCCCTGCTGACCCAGGTGGAGGCGCTGAAGAGCCTGTCACCCGCCTTCCGGCGCTGGTGGGACCGGCCGCCGGCCGGCGAGCGCTACGCCCACGGCATCGGCGCGATCCGCGACGAGCCCCACGGCCTGCGCCGCTTCCGCCACGAGCGCCTGATCGTCGACGAGTACCGGCACCTCTGGATGGTGGTCTACTTCACGGAGGCGGAGGCCGCCGGCTAGGGCGTGAGCGCGGCGCGCAGCTTGTCGACCAGCGGGCGGAGGTGCCCGAGATGCTCCTGGTCGGCCAGGATCTGGAGCAGCAGCCGGCGACGGAGTTCCTCGATCTCGCTGTTCGCCGCGACTCCGCTGGCCTTCAGCAGCAGTTCGACAAGCCGTTCGGCGCCGTCGAGGCGTCCCCACAGCAGGTCGTGCTCCCGCGCCTCGCGGTCCAGGAAGCCGGCGAAGGCGCCGATCGGCGCGCTCGCCAGCGAGGGCCGGCCGCCTTCCAGCGCGGCAAAGAGCTTGCCGTCGTCCGGCGAAATCCGCATCACGCGGACCTCCAACGGGTCCTCGATCCCGGCCGCATCCATCAGGGGGAAGAGCATCACGTCGAGGAAGGGGAAGGCGACGAAGGCCTCGACGAGCCGGCCTTGCTCCTCTCCCTCCAGGTCCCCGATCGCCTCGATCACCGCCTCGTTCAAACCCTCGCCGATCGCCGTCATGCGCTCCGCGAGCAGGGCCTCCACGCGTGCCAGCGCTTCCCCATGGCGCCCGATCGCCGTTTCGGGGTCGAAGCCGAGTTCGACGATCTCGCGCTCGATCCCGGCCGCGTCCAGGCCGGTCCCGGCGGTCACGGCCTCCAGGGTCGCCCGCGTCTCCCCCAATGCCGCGCGCATCCGGTGGACGGCGTCGGCCAGGGCCGTCTTGAAGGCGTCGAGCCGCTGTCGCCGGCCTGCATCCTCTCCGTAGAGGCTGTTCGCCTCCCTCACCAGATAACGGAGACGGCGCAGACGAAACCCGAGGTCGAAGGCGGAGAGCAGTTCCCTCTGCCGCGCCGACACGTGAAAGTGCGCGGCCTCACCGCCCGCCTGCTGCTCGAAGCGAGGCGCATCGAGAGGGCTGGGTCCGTCCCCTTCGCGCCCGTCTTCCGGCTCGAGCGGCCTGTCGAACCAAACCCGCAGCAGCTGCCGCACGAAGTAGCCCTGCCGCGAGGCATAGGGAAAGCGATAGGCACGGCAGAGCTGCTCGGCCAGATCGGCCACCGCCCGGTGCATCTTCAGCGCCACGTAACCGCCGTAGCCGCTGAAAGGCTCGGCTGCGGCATAGCGGTTCACGGCCCGCTGCCAGTCTGCGAGACGCGCCGGCTGGGGTGGCCAGGTCAGCGGTGGCCCGGAGACCCCACCCGCCTCTCCGGCCTTCCTCGCCGCCTCCCGAGCAGCCTCCTCGCCGGCGCTTCGGATGCACTCGATCCAGGCGGCCTTCTCGTTGCGCCCGTAGAGTCGGCGCAGATCCTCGACGATCGGCTCGTGGCGGAACAGCTTGTAGAGACCGGCCGGCAGGCCGCGCAGGTCCGGCTCCTGCTCCGGCGGCAGTTCGTCGTCGGCCTGGGGGTCCGGTTCGACATAGACCACACAGCGAAAGACCTCGCGGTCCGCGGGCTTCCGTTCGATCGCCGTGGCCACATGGGAGAAGGGCTTGTTGTCGAGGACCCCACCGTCGACCATGCGCGCCAGCCCGCAGGGAAAGCCGAAGAGTTCGTGCTCGCGCAAACTGCCGGCCGCGAACTCCGCTTCCGTCGGCAGGGGATAGCCGACCCGCCTCGCCGCGAAACCACGGGCGGTCGCGGCATAGCTCAGCGGCGCGAAGGCACCCGGGAAACCGGCGGTGGCACGGGTGGCGAAGGTCAGGGCGAAGTCGTCGAGAGCCCGGGCCTCGTGCGGTTGGACCTGGAAGTGCGAGAGGTGGGCATGGGCGCGCTCGTAGAGCGGTTCGCCATGGAATTCGCGCGAGACCGGCAGGTGGCGCGGCCAACCGTGCAGGTCGGTGGCCGTCAGGAACAGATCGAAGCTGTTGTTGTCCGGGAGGAGGGAAACGTGCCGCGTTGCCCCCATCTCTCCGAGCGTTCCCGCGATCATGCCGCAGAAGTAGTCGCCGCTGAGCGGAGTCCGCCCCTTCGCCTTTCCGGAGACATGACTGTAGGCCTGGTCCCGCACCCAGGACCAGGACAGGCCGCCGACGCTCTCGACCGTCCGCTTGATGTCCCGGACCCGGCCGAAGGCCCGTGCCAGGAAGAATCCTACAGACCACTTCCAAGGTGCCCGCGCCGGCGGATCGTCCTTGAGCTTGGCGATGTCGGCGTCTTCGATCCAGACGCGGTTGAGGACCTGGGCGTCGGCGCCCTCGACGATGGCCTTGGCCAGAACCGTGCCGTTGACGCCGCCGGCCGAGGTGCCGGCGATGGTGTCGACCACCACGCGCAGATCCCGTCCGCCCGGCTGCGCCGCCAGGGCGTCGAGCAGCGCCACGTAGCGCTGGACGCAGGGGTCGTCCGCGGGCTCGTCGGGCTTGTCGACCCGAGCGCGCGACGCCCGGAGCAGGTACCAGAGCTCGGTGGCCACGCCATTCATGTAGACGGCGAGCGAGACGCCGCCGTACAAGACCACGCCGAGGCGCAACTCCTTCTGACTCTTCTTCTCCGGCATGGCCCCCTCCCCGCCTCGTTCCGGCGATCCCGCCTTGGTTGCAGCCTAGCAGGAACCGCCTCCCTCGGTCGATTCTTATGGTTAATTCCACCTCGCAGCCTCGCCCCTTTCTCGCCACGGACCCGACGCAAGCTCCGCCCATGCTGGAAGACATCGACCTCTCCGCCCTGGTGGCCGGTGAGCGGAGCGCCTGGGACGGCTTCGCGCGGGCGGCTGCGCCGGTGGTGCTGGCCGCGGCGCGCGGCCCGCTTTCGCGCGCCGGCCGCAACGACGAGGCCGAGGACGTGGCGCAGCAGGTCTTCGAGCGCCTCTGCCGCGACGGCTTCCGCCTGCTGAAGACCTACGACCCCGGCCGGGCGCGGCTCTCGACCTGGCTGACGGTGGTCGCCAACTCCGCCGCCCTGGATCACCTGCGGCGCCTGCGCCGCGTCCCGGAGCCGCGCGAGACCCTGCCGGAAGACGCCGGGCTGGCGACGCCGCCGCCGGCCGATCCCCTGCCGATCCCGCGCAACCTGCTGACTCCGCGCCAGGCTGCTATCATGGCCCTGCTCTACGAGCGGGAGATGGAGCCGAGCGGCATCGCCGCGCTGCTGGGCATCACGGAGCAGACGGTGCGCTCGGCGCACCACAAGGCGCTGACCCGCCTGCGCGGCTATTTCGCCGAGGAGTTCCCCGAACTGGGGGATGCCGCGGCGCGACGGCGCGTATCACTGGTCAGTGACGAGGAGTGAGACGAGCATGACCAGTCCCGAGCGCCCCACGACGAGCGGCGACGGCTCGGCCGCCTGGCTGGCGGTCGCGGCGGCGCTGCGCGAGACGCCGGCCCCGCCGGAGCCCGAGGTCAACCTGCTGGCGGCCTGGCTGGAAGGACGGCTGGACGAGGCCGAGGCCGCGCCGGTCGAGACCTGGATCGCCCGCGAGCCGGCGGTCGCGGCCGAGCGGCTCGCGCTTCTGCGCGAAGCCCTCGCCGCGGAATCCCTCACTTCGGAATCCCCTGCCGTGCCGCAGCGCCTGCTGCTGCGGCTGCGCGCCCTGGGTCCGCGGCAGCGGCCCTCGGCGCGGCCGGCGCCGCTGCATCGGCTGCTGCCGCAGGCGGCGGGCATGGCGGCGGCGATGCTGCTGGCGGTCTTCGGCGCCTACGGCGGCTACGAGATGGGCCTGCGCGGCGCGCTGGCCGCCGAGCGGGCGGAGATGCTGATCGCCGAGACCGCGCTGGCCGACCTGGCCATCCCCGCCGACGACTTCCTCCTCGACTGAACCCGACACGAGCGAAAGGCCCCGCCGGCCATGATGCGCAAGCTCCCCTGGATCCTCCTGGCCATCTCCCTGCTGGCCAACGCGGGCTTCCTCTATGGCGCCCTGCAGGCGCAGCAGGCCGCCGATCGCCTCGCCCAGGCGCCGGAGGCGCGCGAGGAGGCCGTGGCGGAGCGGCTGGGCCTGAGCGAGGCGCAGCAGGCCGAGCTGGAGGCACTGCGCCAGCGCCTGCGCGAACGCCTGGAGGCCGATCGCGCCGGCGGCGCGCGCGAGGCCGAGCACGAGCGCCTGATGGCCGAACTCGCCCGGCCCGACTACGACCGCGCCGCGGTCGAAGCGCTGCTGCTGGAGCGCAACGCCGAGCGGGCGGCCGCCTGGGCCGACATGAGCGCCGAGGTCCACGCCTTCCTGCAGCGGCTCGACCCGCCGCAGCGCGAGACCTTCCTGGCCCTGGCGGGCGAGGACCGCGGCTTCCTGCGCCGCCTGATGTTCCCCCACTGGGGCAGCCGCGGCGGCTGAGAGTCGCGGTCCGACCGGCCTCTCCCGTGATTGACCTTCCCCCTGCCCGCGCCTAACGTCCGCGCTCCCTTTCCAGAACCCCCGATGCGGAGCGCGGGTCCATGACGAGCGAGAGAGAGCTGGCGGCAGGAGCCAGGGCCTGGCCCTTCGAGGAGGCACGCAAGCTGCTGGACCGGCTCGACGGCAAGCCGCCGGAGAAGGGCTACGTCCTGTTCGAGACCGGCTACGGCCCCTCCGGCCTGCCGCACATCGGCACCTTCGGCGAGGTGGTGCGCACCACCATGGTGCGGCGCGCCTTCGAGCTTCTGTCCGACGTGCCGACGCGCCTCTTCTGCTTCTCCGACGACATGGACGGCCTGCGCAAGGTGCCCGACAACGTGCCGAACCAGGAGCTGCTGCGGCAGCACCTGGGCGAGCCGCTCACGCGCATCCCCGACCCCTTCGGCGAGTACGAGTCCTTCGGCCACCACAACAACGCCCGCCTGCGCGGCTTCCTCGATTCCTTCGGCTTCGAGTACGAGTTCCAGTCGTCGACCGACTGGTACCACTCGGGCCGTTTCGACGAGGCGCTGCTCGGCGTGCTGCGCCGCTACGACGCCATCATGGAGGTGATGCTGCCCAGCCTGCGCGAGGAGCGGCAGCAGAGCTACAGCCCCTTCCTGCCGATCTCGCCCAAGACCGGCCGCGTGCTGCAGGTGCCGATCCTGGCGCACGACGCCGAGGCCGGCACGATCGTCTTCGACGACGAGGACGGCACCCGCACCGAGCTGCCGGTAACCGGCGGCCGCTGCAAGCTGCAGTGGAAGCCCGACTGGGGCATGCGCTGGGCGGCACTGGGCGTCGACTACGAGATGAGCGGCAAGGACCTGATCCCCTCGGTGCAACTCGCCTCGAAGATCTGCCGTATCCTCGGCGCGCGGCCGCCGGAGGGCTTCAACTACGAGCTCTTCCTGGACGAGAAGGGGCAGAAGATCTCCAAGTCCAAGGGCAACGGCCTCTCGGTCGAGGAGTGGCTGGCCTACGCGCCGCCGGAGAGCCTCTCGCTCTTCATGTACCAGAAGCCGCGCACGGCCAAGCGGCTCTACTTCGACGTCATCCCGCGCGCGGTCGACGACTACCTGACCTACCTGGAGAAGTTCCCGGGCGAAGAGCCGGCGCAGCAACTGGAGAACCCGGCCTGGCACATCCACGAGGGCAGGCCGCCGGCCGAGGTGCCGCCGCTGACCTTCTCCTTGCTGCTGAACCTCGTGGGCACGGTCAACGCCGACGAGCCTGGCGTGGTCTGGGGCTACATCAGCCGCTACGCACCGGGCGCCAGCGCCGAGAGCGAGCCGCTGCTGGACCGCCTGGTCGGCTACGCCATCGCCTACTACCGCGACTTCGTGAAGCCGGCCAAGCGCTACCGCGGCGCCGGCGAGACCGAGCGCGCGGCGCTGCAGGACCTGCTGGCGGCGCTGCAGGCGCTGCCCGACGACGCCGATGCCGAGACCATCCAGAACGAGGTCTACGAGGTCGGCAAGCGCCACCCCTTCCCCGGCCTGCGCGACTGGTTCAAGGCCTGCTACGAGATCCTGCTGGGCCAGGAGCAGGGCCCGCGCCTGGGCTCCTTCTTCGCCCTCTACGGCCTGGACAACGCCCGCGCCCTGATCGCCCGCGCGCTCGCCGGCGAGGACCTGGCGGCGGAGTAGGGACGGCCGGAAGCGCCGCCGCTCCTACAGCCCCCGCGCCCGCCGCAGCGCGGCGCGGTCGGCCTCGAAGTCGGCGAAGCGCGCCTCGAGCCGCCACTGCAGCCGCGCCTTGGGGTTGGCCTCGAGGAAGGCGGCGCAGGCCGCGTCCGGCGCCGCGCGGCCGAGCGGCACGGAAGCGCAGGCCTCGACCGGCGCGAAGGCGACGGGATCGGCCCAGAGGCTCTCGCCCTCGACGAAGGCGTGAATCAGGGCGTTGCGCGAGAGCGCGACCAGATCCGCATAGCTCAGGTCGTAGGTCTCGACGGCGCGGCGGTACTCGTGGGTCAGGTCGCCACGGCTGAGGCCCTCGTCGTCGGTGGAAAGGGTCAGCGGCACGCCGTAGGCGCGGTAGGTCTCGAAGGGGTGCTCGGCGCCCTCCACCTCCAGGATCTGGGCGTTGCTGGTGAGATTGATCTCCACCGCGATGCGGTCCCGCGCCATCTGCATCAGCAGCCGCTCGGCGTCGCGCTCGTGGGCGATCGAAACGCCGTGACCGATGCGCGTGGCGCCGGCCAGCTCGATCGCCTGGCGGATGTGGCTGCGCAGGTGGCGCGGATGCACCAGCCCCAGCTTCAACTCGCCGGCGTGCAGCGCCACCGGCGCCTGGCCGCGGCGCGCCGCCAGCTGGCCGAGCTGGCGCATCTGCGTCTCGTAGGTGGTCAGCGTGACGTGGTCGTCCTCCGGCGCGACCAGGTTCAGCCCCACCACCCGCGGGTCCGCCTCGATCAGCAGATGGGCCAGCAGGGACTGGGCATAGACCTGTTCCGGCGGGAAGGTCCGGATCACCTGTGCCAGGTAGCGGACCTCGACATCACAGACGGGGTCCAGCGAGCCCGGGCAATCGAAGCGTTCGGCCAGCCGAGCCTCCATGCGGTCGAGGCGGGCCGAGCCGCGCGGCACCAGTTCCTCGATGCCGGCGGCCAGCAGGGCCTCGTAGAGGGCGTCGAAGTCGCCGCGCGGCCCGACCTCTCGGGCCAGCGCCCGGGCCGAGCCCATCTCCGGGGAGAGCATCAGCTCCAGGTAGCCGATCTCCTGCTCGGCCGCGTGCCAGACCGCCTCGGCCAGCATGTCGCCGTCGCGGCCCGCGGCGCCGAAACGGAAGAAGCTGCGGAAGAACTGCTCGTGACCCGAGGCGGCGGAGTGGCCCGGCACGAAGTTGCGCATCGACCAGGCGTCGATCACCGCATCGCGCGAGATCCTTCCCTCGGACAGGGCCGCCGCCAGGCTCGGCCGCCCGGCGCGCGCGTCGCAGGGCGGGCTGACGGCCGAGAGGCTCTCCAGCTCGAAGCAGACGCCGTCGGCCACGCCCCAGTCGATGAAGTCCTCGGCATAGATCGCGCCGGAGAGATGGTTGTGCAGGTCGCCGCCCTTGGGAAAGGCCTGCAGGAACATGCGCAGCTCCACCGGCGAACCCTTGACCCGCTCGAACTCCGCCGCGGCGGCGGAGCCCGTCGCCGATCCGCCCACCGCCGACCCGGCGGAGGAGCCCGGCCCGGCCGCACAGCCGGCCAGCACCCCCAGCCCCGCGGCCAGCAGCGCCGCTCCCAGCACCTGTCGCATAGTCCTCCCCCTCTGCGCTCCGCCGCCCAGTCTCGCGCTGGCCAGTCTCGCGCCGCCACAGCAGCCGTGCAAGCCTCGCCCAAGCGACCCGCTCACCTACCGCGATTGGCCGGACTCATTGGCGATGCTTCGGCCGAGGCCGAAGCGAAAGCGCCCGGCATCGGCTAGTCTCCTCTGCGGAGGTGACGCGCATGAACAGGAACCGGATGGCCGAGATCGGGGCGCTGCTGGGCGAGCCGGCGCGCGCGGCGATGCTGGACGTGCTGATGGACGGCCGGGCGCTCACGGCCGGTGAACTGGCCGCCGCGGCGGGCATCATGCCGCAGACCGCCAGCGGGCACCTCGCCCGCCTGACGACCGCCGGGCTCCTGGCGGTCGAGCGGCAGGGCCGGCACCGCTACCATCGCCTCGCCGGGGCCGAGGTGGCGCAGCTGCTGGAAGGCCTGATGGAACTGGCCGCCGCCGGCGAGCCGGCGCGCCGGCCGGCGCCGCGGGTCGGCCCGCGCGACGCGGCGCTGCGGGCGGCCCGGACCTGCTACGACCATGTCGCCGGCCGCCTCGGCGTCGCCATCGCCGACGGCCTGATAGCCCGGGGCGCGGTCGAGCTGGACGACGGGGTCGGGCGCGTCACCGAGCAGGGTATCGCCCTGCTGCACGGTCACGGCATCGACCCCGGTGCCGGCGACGGCCGCAGCGCGCGGCCGCTCTGCCGCCCCTGCCTGGACTGGAGCGAGCGCCGTCCCCACCTGGCCGGCCGCCTGGGCGCCGCGATCTGCCGCCACGGCCTGGAGCAGGACTGGCTCCGCCGCCTGCCCGGGACCCGCGCCCTGCAGGTCACGCCGAAGGGCCGGGCAGCGCTCAGGGCGGTCTTCGGGGTGGAGGAGTTGGCCTGAATTTCACGGCATCCCGAGATTGGAGGCGAGCGCCTCTCACGGAGGCGCCGCGAACAAATCAGACACCCTCACCCCGACCCTCTCCCTCTGGGCTACCGCATTCACACATCTTCGGAGCCGCGCTCTTGCTGCCGAAGGCAGCCTTGTTCCTTCGTCCGTGACCCTGGCAGCGTCGGCAGTCTTCAACACGGAGGACGCGGAGGAGTCGCGGAGGACACGGAGCGGCCTGCGCGCAGCGATCGGCCGGAGCCTCGGATCCCGGGCTGTGCGGCTGGCTCTTCTCCCTCCGCGTCCTCCGCGACTCCTCCGTGCCCTCCGTGTTGAAGAATCGGGAGCCGGCAGCTCGCCGCACCGCCTCCAGTAGGTGTGAATCCGATAGCCCAGAGGGAGAGGGAGAAACATGCCCCTCTCCCCTTGGGAGAGGGGTTGGGGTGAGGGTGTCTGGTTCGGTTTCTCTGTCCGCCGCGCGACGCCGCTCAACTCCGGATAGCCGGCGGGGCGAGGGTCCGGGAAACTCCGCCGTCGCAACGGTCCTCGAAGGCTCTCCGCATGCAGCAACGGCCCGCGATGGGCGCCGTAGAATGGGCGCTGCTGCTCGTTCTCTCCCTCCTCTGGGGCGGCTCCTTCTTCTTCTCCAAGGTCGCGCTGGCCGAGCTGCCGCCCCTCTTGGTGGTGCTGGGGCGGGTCGGCCTCGCGGCGGCGGCGCTCGGGCTCTACCTGCGCGCCCGCCGGCAGGCGATTCCGCGCGCCTGGCCGGTCTGGGCCGCCTTCTTCGGCATGGGGCTGCTCAACAACCTGATCCCCTTCAGCCTGATCTTCTGGGCCCAGACGACGATCGCGAGCGGCCTGGCCTCCATCCTCAACGCTACCACGCCGGTCTTCGCGATCCTGGTCGCCCATGCGCTGACCACGGACGAGAAGCTGACGCCGGCCAAGCTCGCGGGCGTCGCGCTCGGGCTGGCCGGCGTCGTGGTCCTGATCGGCGTCGATGCCCTGTCGGGCTTCGACCGCGCGCTCGCGGCCATGCTCGCCTGCCTGGGCGCGGCGCTGTCCTATGGTTTCGCCACGGTCTTCGGCCGTCGCTTCAAGCGCATGGAGATCGCGCCCCCGGTGGTGGCCTTCGGCCAGGTCGCGGCGACCACGCTGCTGATGCTCCCCCTCGCCGTCCTGTTCGAGGCGCCCTGGCGACTGCCCCTGCCGGGTCCCGCGACCTGGGGCGCCCTGATCGGCCTCGCCCTGCTCTCGACGGCGCTCGCCTATGTGCTCTACTTCCGGATCCTGTCGACGGCCGGCGCCACCAACCTCTCGCTGGTGACGCTGCTCATCCCGGTGAGTGCGATCCTGCTCGGCAGCCTCTTCCTCGGCGAACGCCTCGCCACAAACCACTTCACCGGCATGGCGCTGATCGCGGGCGGGCTGGTCGCCATCGACGGCCGCTGGCGGTCGCTCCTGCGAGGCCGGCCTCGAGCCGGTGCGCCGCTCAGGCCGGAGCGGGCGCCGCCGCCCTGCCCGGCCGCCGGTTCGACAGCGCCAGCAGGCGATAGGCCGCCGGCGTGAAGAGGAAGGCGATGACCGTGGCCAGCGCCAGGCCGCCGGCGACGGTCTGGGCGAAGGGCGGCCAGAAGGCGCCGGGGGCCAGCATCAGCGGCACGAAGCCGCCGACGGTGGTGATGGTGGTCGACCAGACGTGACGCGCCACCGGCCCGCCGACCACGGCGGCGATCGCCGCCGGCTCGCCGCGGCGGGCGGCCGGATCGGCATCGAGCGCGCTGACGATGATGATGCTGGCGTTGATCGCCACGCCCACCAGGCCCATGACGCCGACGATGATGACGAAGCCGAAGGGAAAGCCGGTCAGCTTCAGCGCCAGCAGGCCGAGGCCCAGCGCCTGCAGCCCGGCCAGGAAGACGATCGCGGTGCGGCGGAAGGAATTGAAGGTCAGCGCCACGGTGGTGACCATCAGCACCACCAGCATGGCCACCGAGGCGAGCAGCTTGCCCACCGCCTCGCCGCGCTGCTCCGCCTCGCCGCCGATCTCCAGGCGGTAGCCGGGCGGCAGGGCGAAGCCCGTCTCCGCGAGCGCCGCCTCGATCCGCGCCAGCGCCGCGGAGGGCAGCGCAGCGGCCTCCAGGTAACCGCGGACGATCTGCAGGCGGCCGCCGTCGCGCCGCTCGATGCCGCTCCAGGCCGGCTCCAGCCGGGTTTCGGCCACGGCCCCCAGGGGCAGGCCGGCGCCGCCGCCTCCCGCAAGCGCCCCCGGCACCGCCAGCGGCAGGCCGGCGAGGCGCTGCGGATCGCTGCGCCAGGCCTCCGGATAGCGCAGCACCACCGGCAGGCGCTGCGTCTCCTCCAGCAGGAAGCCGCCGGCGCGGCCGGCCAGGGCGGCGTCGAGCTGCCCCGCCACGGCGGAGAGGTCGAGCCCGGCCAGGCGGGCCTGCTGCTCGTCCACCG
>SR_TP_S13solDRAFT_1000634_pt1 | contig 13178 bp, 9 predicted proteins | sample SodReaTP_S13sol_FD_11159 | JGI IMG/M metagenome (IMG submission 11159) | reverse complement strand
CGCGACGGCCGAGGCCAGCGCGCGCAGCCAGCGCTGCCAGTCGCCGACCGGCAGGTGGGTGAACAGCGACAGCACGAAGACCAGCTCGTAGCGGTCGGGAAACTCGAGTGATTCGGGCTCGAAACTCGACTCGAATGTGGCCACGCCGAACTGCTCGCGGGCGAAGTCGATCGAGCCCGGCAGGACATCGGCGCAGGTCAGCCGCCCCGGAATCAGCGGCGCGAGGTGACGCGTGAAACGACCGAAACCCGAGGCAAACTCGAGCATGCTCTCGATCTTGAGCAGCGGACGGCCGAGGCGCTCGAGCAGCACCATCAGCTCGCTGAGCGTACGCCAGCCGTCGGCCAGGTAGTCGCGCACCGGGTTGCGGCTTTGGCCGTCGCGCACGAAGAAGCGAAAGATGTCGTCGTCGGGATGGATGGTGCAGTTGATGCGCATCCAGTGGCTGAAGCGGCGCGGATGGCCCAGGCGTTCGAGTGCGTTGTGCGCTTCCAGGCAGCCCGGGTCGCGATCCAGGGCCTCGGCGAAAAGATCACCGGCCGTTCGCAAGCCGTTCGCCTCGGCAGTACGGGCTTTCACCAGCAAGGCTTCGGTGGAATCAGGTTCAATCATGATCTTCGATTCACGGGCACAGGGTCCGCCCGACTGCAGCGGCGCGTAATGGTAGCATTCCGCGTCATCCAGACGCGCTGCCGACATCGCCACGCCCATGCCCCAAGCCATCTCATCCGATCTGTTCGAGGCCGCCCGGCGGGCGCAGCGCGATGAATGCCTGGCCGAGGTCCTGGCCGCGCACTGCCCGGACCTGGAGGCCAGTACGCTCGACACGGTGATCCACCCCGACTGCCAGATGCTGGCCCACTCCCTCCGCGCCCACGGTGACGCCAATCTGGCGGTCAGCCAGTACTTCGCCGTGGCGCTGCAGCAGTACCATGTCGTGCGGCAGCTCATCGAGCGGCTGTTCGACCGGCCCGGGGAGATCGATTTTCTCGACTTTGCCTGCGGCTACGGTCGGCTGCTTCGCTTCCTGGTCCACATGCTCCCGGGCGGGCGAATCCATGCCGCCGAAATCCAGGCCGACGCCGTCGACTGGGTCCATCGGCGCTATGGCGTCAACGCGCTGCGCTCCACTGCCGCGCCGGAGGAATTCGATCCGGGACGGCGCTTCGACATGGTCTGGGCCGCCTCGCTGTTTTCTCACCTGCCCGACGGCCTGTTCGGCCGCTGGCTGGAGCAACTCGGAAACACCCTCGACCGATACGGCGTGCTCTGCTTCAGCGTGCACGACCAGGCCATCCTGCCGCCAGAGATGGCGATGCCCGACAGTGGCATGCACTATATCGCCGGCAGCGAGAACACCGACCTCGACCCGGCGATCTACGGCACGACCTTCGTCACGCAGGAATACGTGCAGCGCAGTATCCGTGAACACTTCGGCCAGGCGGTGTCCCTGCACCGCCTGCCCCGGCTCCTGGCGCACGAGCAGGACGTCTATGTGCTGGCTCGGCCCGAGCGCGACCTCTCCGCGCTGGACGGCTTCCGCCGGGGCACGCGGGGCTGGCTCGATGTCCTTCGCGTCGACTCGGCGGCGGACCGGATCGAACTCGCTGGCTGGGCCGGCTCGCTCGACCCGGTCAGGTTCGACCACGTGGAGATTCGGCTGGGTGATCGAACGATCCGGCAGCCTGCGGGCGAACCCCGCCCCCGGGTCGCCGAAGTGCTGGGCCATGCTCACCTGTCCGAAAGCGGCTTCTCCTGCACACTCGATCTGCCGGACTCGCCTGCGCCCTGCCTGTCGTTGAGCGCCGTGGCCGAAGACGGGGAGCGCGCACTGATCTACTGTGGGCGGATTCGCCGCGAATGACCTTCGACTCGCTGACCTTCGCGCTGTTCATCGTGGCGCTGTGGGGCATCGTTGCCCTCAGCCGCGGCTGGCGCCTGCGCAAGACCGAACTGCTGATCGCAAGCTACCTGTTCTATGCAGCCTGGAACCCGGTCTTCATCTGGCTGCTGGTCGTTTCGACGGTGGTCGACTGGCACGCGGCCAGACGCCTCCATGCCTGCCATGGGGCAGGACAAAGAAAGGCCTGGCTGCTGCTGTCGGTGGCTGTCAACCTGGGGCTGCTGAGCTGGTTCAAGTACGCCGATTTCTTCATCGCCAACTACAACGGAATCACTGGCTGGCTGGGCCTGGCCAACTTCCAGGCACCGCTGATCGACGTGGTGCTGCCGATCGGCATTTCCTTCTACACCTTTCAGACGCTCTCCTACACTTTCGACGTGTATCGGCGGCGCATCGACCCGGGCCGGGACTTCCTCGACTACGCGCTCTACGTCAGCTTCTTCCCCCAGCTGGTCGCCGGCCCCATCGTGCGCTACGAGCAGTTCGCCGGCCAGCTCCAGCAAGCGCGCGTGATGACCGCCGCCAATGTCGAGACCGGCACCGCGCTGATGGTCGCCGGGCTGTTCCTCAAGACCGTGCTGGCCGACAGCCTGTTCGCCCCGGTGGTCGACTCGGGCTTTGCCGCGGCAGCGAGCATCGGCACGCTCGCTGCCTGGTCGGGCATCCTGTCGTTCAGCGGCCAGATCTACTGCGACTTCGCGGGCTATTCGCTGTGCGCCATCGGCGCGGCGCGCGTGTTCGGCTTCGTGCTGCCCAGGAACTTCCATGCACCCTACGCCGCCGTGGGCTTTTCCGATTTCTGGCGACGCTGGCATATCACCCTGTCGACCTGGATTCGCGACTATCTCTACATCACGCTCGGCGGCAACCGGCACGGCCGCTCGCGCACGCTCGGCAACCTGGTCGTCGCCATGGGGCTGGGCGGGCTGTGGCATGGTGCCGCCTGGACCTTCGTGCTGTGGGGCCTGGCCCACGGACTGTGGCTGGTCCTCGAGCACGGTCTCCGGCCGCTGGCCCGACGCGCGACCTGGCTGGGCAGCCGGATGATGCAGCCGGTCTGGATGGCGGTCACGTTCGTCACCGTCACCCTGACCTGGGTGCTCTTCCGGGCCGAGGATCTCCCCCAGGCCGGGTCCTACTACCGGGCGCTGCTGACCGCCTCCGGGTCAACCATGGGCACCCCCGCCTGGCTGGCCCTGGCGGCCATGGCAGCGCTGCTGGCCTGGCACGTCGCCATTCGGAGCGTCGAGATCGAGGCGGTCTACGCCCGTTGGAGATGGCCGCTGCGCGCGATTTTCGTTGCGCTGCTGCTGGCCGCCGTCTTGCTCAGTCCGGGCGAAAACCGGGCTTTCATCTACTTCCAGTTCTGACATGAGCAACCGCAGCCGCGCCATCGCCGTGATCATCGTCGCCCTGCTGTTCGCCGCCGGGGCGGTCGCCGCCTGGGAGTCCTTCTGGCGCGAGCGCGGCTACTCACCGATACTCTACGACGACCGCGACCTGTGGGCCGAGCATCGCCTGCGGGCCGGGACCGTCGACCAGCAGAAAAACTTCACCGTCGTCGGCGCCTCGCGCATCCAGCTGGCCTTTTCGACGCTCGCCTTCGAAGCCGCCGTGCCCGGATGGCAGGCCATCTCGCTGGCCATCAACGGTCACTATCCGGTCGCCGTGCTCGAAGACCTGGCCGCCGACAAGGGCTTCTCGGGCGTGTTGCTGGTGGCCGTCGATGCGCGTGGCCTGGCCCACTGGTACCACGACATGAGCACACCCTGGGTGCGTCACTATCGCCGCGATTTCGGTCCGCAGCGCCGTCTCGAACGGCGTCTGCTCAGCGCACTGCAGCAACGACTGGTCGTCGTCGGCAGCGACTTCAACCTGGTGCGCCGGATCGAGGGCTGGATCGAGGGCCATCCGCCACCGCAGCACTACACCCGGCTGCAGCCCGACCGCACCATTGCGGCCGACTACCGGCGCGCCGACGTGCCCGGGCTGCGCCAGCACTTCACCGACGCCCTGGCGGCCGACTACCTGAAACATCCACCGCCTTCTCCCGAGCGCTGGCGTGCCGACCTCGAGGGCATCGCCGCCGCGGTCTCGACCATTCGCCAGCGCGGCGGCCAGGTGGTCTTTCTGCGCATGCCCACGGCCGATTCACATTGGGAACTCGATCAGCGAAACTACCCGCGCGAACTCTACTGGGACCAACTCGAGGAAGCGACCGGTGCGCTCACCCTGCACTTCGCCGACTACCCGGAACTGGCTGGACTGGAACTGCCCGATACCTCGCACATCGACGGGCGCGACCGCGCGCGGTTCACGCGTTCGCTGGTCGAAATCCTGGTGGAAGCCGGCATGATTGCTGACCCGGCAAGCCGATGAATCGCATTCAGCCTTTGTTCTCGAACGCCTCGATCGCCTTCGTGATCTCCGTGCGCGCCTCGTCGGCACCATGCCAGCCCAGCACTTCCACCCACTTGCCCACTTCCAGATCCTTGTAGTGGCTGAAGAAGTGCCGGATATTGCGCCGGCTGAAGGTCGCCAGGTCATCAATGGACTGGATGTCCTGGTGCAGCGGCGAGACCGCCTCGATGGGCAGGGCGGCGATCTTCACATCGCGCCCGGCCTCGTCCGACATCTCGAGGTAGCCGATCGGGCGGCAGCGGATGATCGAACCGGGCTGCAATGGCACGCGGATCAGCACCATCACATCGAGCGGGTCTCCGTCCTCGGCCAGGGTGTTGGGCACGAAGCCGTAGTTGCAGGGGTAGCGCATGGCCGTGGCCAGCAGGCGGTTGACGTGGATGCTGCCGGTGGCCTTGTCGACTTCGTACTTGACCGGCGGGCCGTCGAGCGGGATCTCTATGATGGTGTTGAAGTCGTCGGGCGGATTGACGCCCGGCGGGATGTCATTGACGTTCATCTGGCGGCTCTGGAATGGGTGGGAAATCCGCTAGCGGCGGCGACGGCGGCGGCGCACCATCGATGGGCGCATGCGCGCGTTACCGTCCGCATCGGAGGCCGCTGCCGCCGGAGCCTTGTTCGCCACATCCGGGGACTCCTCCGCCGTTGCGGTAGGCACCGGCTCCCCGGCGGGCGGTTCCGTGGCGTCCAGGGCGGGCTCCTGCACGAACTCCCGCTCCGGTTCCTGCTCGGGTTCGGGTTCGGGTTCGGGCGCGGGTTCGGAACCGCGCGGTGCAGGCGCCTTCGGATCGGGTGCCAGACGCGCTTCGGATTCGGGCAGCGGGTCGAGCGGCTCATCGACGGTCACCTGCGCTGCCGGCATTTCTGCCTCGGGTTCCACCGGAGTCCTCAGCAGCGAGCGGCCGTCCACCTCGACGTCGACCACCCCTTCGACGCCGCGAATGCGCGACAGCTCTTCCATCACCCGGCTCGGATCGCCAAATTCGGACTCGCTTTCGGCCGCCAGCCTCAGTTCGTGGCCCTGGCCGACCGCCTCGAAACGGTGCGTGTTGAACCGCAGGCCGGCGCGGCTCAGGGTCGAGACCGCGGCAGCGAGAATGCCCGACTTGCGGGCCAGCGACAGCTTGATGACGACATCAGCCATGTCGGTTCTACCCCTCTGTTTCTATCCTGGCTGGTAGTTCATGCATCCGCCCATCTGGCGACAGGGCCGAAGCGACGGGTCGGCTTCCAACCGCAAAGTATAGCAAGGATTGCGGTTTTTCCTTACAATTACCCGGTTTTGCGAGCACGGACCATGTGATCGGGTCCGCCCGCTCGTGCATTTTCCGCAAAAACCTGCCTGACTTTCGGGAGCAAAAATGAACCAGTTGATGATCCCCCCGGTGCTCGGGGTCGTGGGCCTGATCGTGGCCTTCATCATCTTCCGCATCGTGATGAGTTATCCGGTGATGGAAGGCAAGCCCGGTCACATCGCCAAACTGATCCAGCAGGGGGCCATGGCCTTCATGCGGCGCGAGCTGGTGCTGATCGCGCTGTCGGTGGCCGTGATCTTCATCGCGCTGGCGGTGTCCGACCTCGGCATCCAGACCGCGATTTCCTTCCTGGTCGGCGCCGTCTGCTCGGCCCTGGCCGGCTTCATGGGCATGTTCGCGGCCACCCGCGCCAATGTGCGCACGACATCGGCCGCGCATGAATACGGCGCGTCCAAGGCGCTGACCGTTGCCTTCTTCGGCGGCTCGGTCATGGGCCTGGTGCTGGCCTCGCTGGGCCTGCTTGGCCTGGGCTCCCTCTACCTGCTGTTCGGCACCGATCCGGAAACGGCCCATCGCATCCACGGATTCGGCATGGGTGCCGGCATCGTCGCCCTGTTCTACCGTGTCGGCGGCGGCATCTTCACCAAGGCGGCCGACGTCGGTGCCGACCTGGTCGGCAAGGTCGAGGCGGGCATTCCCGAGGACGACCCGCGCAACCCGGGCGTGATCGCCGACAATGTCGGTGACAACGTCGGCGACGTGGCCGGAATGGGCTCGGACATCTTCGAATCCTACTGCGGTGCGATGATCGCCACCGTCGCCCTGGCCACCGTCATGGTGCAGCAGACGACCGGCAGCTTCGTCGAAGGCCTGGGCGAGGGCTCGGCCATCATGAGCCTGCCGCTGCTGCTGTCGTCGCTCGGTCTGGTCTGCTCGATCATTGCCATCGGCATCGTCCGCGCGGCCTCCGGCAAGAGCCCGGAAGTGGCGCTTCGCTTCGGCACGATTTCGGCGGCGCTCGGCTTCGTGCTGCTGTCCTGGTTCCTGATCGGGTACCTGGGTGTCGACTCGGGGGTCTGGTTTGCAGTGCTGGTCGGCGCCGTCGGCGGTGTGATCATCGGTCTGTCGACCGAGTACTACACCGCCGGCAAGCCGGTACGCGACATCGCCAAGTCCGGCGAGACGGGTCCGGCAACGGTCATCATCTCGGGCCTGTCGATCGGCATGCAGTCGGTCGCCATTCCGCTGCTGACCATCTGCGCCATGATCTACGTCGCCAACGCCAATGCCGATCTGTACGGTGTGGGCATCGCCGCGGTATCGATGCTCGCCACCGTCGGCATGACCATGGCCATCGACGCCTACGGCCCGGTCGCCGACAACGCCGGCGGCATCGCCGAGATGGCCGGCCTCGGCGAAGAGACGCGCAAGATCACCGACTCGCTCGACGAGCTGGGCAACACCACGGCCGCGATCGGCAAGGGCTTTGCCATCGGTGCGGCGGCGCTGGCCGCGCTGACCATCATTTCGGCCTACATCGCCGAGGTCAGTCACCGCATTCCCGGCTTCACCCTCGAGATCTCGGATCCCGAAGTGCTGATCGGCATGTTCCTCGGCGGCATCTTCCCGTTCCTGGTCGCCTCGATCACCATGACCGCGGTCGGCAACGCCGCCTTCGAGATGATCCAGGAGATCCGTCGCCAGTTCCGCGAGATTCCCGGCCTGCTCGAAGGCAAGGCCGAGCCGGATGCCGCGCGCTGCGTCGATATCGCCACCACCTCGGCGATCAAGCGCATGCTGCTGCCGGCCTCGCTGGCGGTACTCGGCCCGGTCGTGGTCGGATTCAGCATGGGCGCCGAGGCACTCGGCGGCATGCTCGGCGGCGCCCTGCTCGGCTGCGTCCTGCTGGCCCTGACCATGGCCAACGCCGGCGGTGCCTGGGACAATGCCAAGAAGTATGTCGAGAAGGGCAACTTCGGCGGCAAGGGTTCGGAGTCGCACAAGGCCAACGTGGTCGGCGACACCGTGGGTGACCCGCTCAAGGACACCTCGGGTCCGTCGATGAACATCCTGATCAACGTCATGGCCATTGTCAGTCTGGTGATCGCACCGCTGCTGACGCACTGATCCGGCGTTTCAGGCTCGTTCGAAAAAAGCGCGGCCACCGGCCGCGCTTTTTTCGTTGTCAGGACGCCCCGACCCAGTCCGGCAGTCGGTGCCAGACCTCCTGCAACTCGCGCATACGCTGCCGGAAGTCCGGACACAACGCTTCCACGCGCTGCCAGAAGCGCCTCGAGTGGTTGGGGTGCTCGAGATGAACGAGCTCGTGGATCAGGACATAGTCGCAGGCCCCGGGCGAGCAGAACAGCAGCCTGGCATTGAGCGACAGGTTGCCGTTCGACGAACAGCTGCCCCAGCGCGAGCGCTGGTTGCGGAAACTCAGGCGGCCCGGGCGCATTCCCTGCAGCGCAGCCAGTGCCTCCACCCGCGGGGCAAGCCGGGTGCGGGCGCGCTGCTTCAGCCAGGCCTGCAAACGCCTGGCCACGAACTCGTCGGCTTCGTCGGCCGGAACCCGAACCATCGGCACCGACGCATCGTGCCGACCCGCACCCGAAGCCCGAGAATCACCGTAGACGACCTGCCAGTGCTCACCGATCGCCGGCAGCTCGATCCGCAGCGGCCGGGGCCCGAAAAGGGCCGGATCACGGCCCGAACGCCGGTGTGCCAGGTGCCGCCGCCGGCCTTCGATCCAGTCCTCCTGCGCCCTGACGAACCGATCGATGTCGACGCGCCCAACCCCTTTCGGCGCCGTCACCACCAGCGCCCCGTCGCGCTCGACCCGAAGTCGCAGGCGTCGCGCACGGGGGTGGACGCACAGGCGATAGTGCAGCGCTGTCGGGTCGGCCGGCATGCTCTCGATTATAGGCAATGCAGCGCTGCCGGGACGCCCGATCGAAAGCGGCCCCGGAGAGTCCCCGGGGCCGCTGGCGGTTTCAACAACTCGCCGGGGTTGCAACCACCCCGGTCAATCGTGCTCCAGAAATTCTCTAATGCATTGCTTGTAGGCGTCATTCGCGTCGTCCAGGGCCATCAGGGCACTGCTGCAGCTTGCGCTGGACCCGTTTGCGCACGCCGACTGCACCAGATCCACTGCCGCCTGCAAGGCCGCTGCTTCCGAATTACAGCTCCCAGCGAGAACACCTACCTCACCCGCCCCGGGGCCGCCTGCACTCAGCCAGTACGTGCCCGACAGCAAGGGATTCGCCTTCGGTTCGGTGCCGTAAGACATGGCAGCCTCGGCATGGAACTGCTGGCCGTCTGAATAGTGAATCGTCAGCTCACCCGTGGCCAGATCACGCACCAGCAGGGCGTTGTCGGAAACGCCGTAAAGCCTGCCATCGTCGATGAACGCCCGGCTTTCGAAACCGCTTGCCGAGACGACTGGCGCCAACAGCATCATGCCGACCAACAACAAGCCCGATATCAGATCACTTCGTTTCATGTACAACTCCTTCAGGTGAAAGTTTCTTCAAGGAAAAAGCAAAGTGAAGTGCCGCCCCCGCCCGGATGAGAATGCCGTGATCCTGTCCGCCTGCCAACACCCTGCATCGCCAATGTAAAAAAAAACTGGTTTCGTCAAACTGTGACCCTTTGACGCCTCCACGGTTCTGCGCCATTGCAGTGCAACGGCAGGTCGACAGTGGGCACAGGCCCGGCCCGGAACCTTGCGGAGGTCACTGACAGGGGACCCGGGCAGGAGTGCTTGGAGTGCCTGTCGAACGACAAGCGCACAAGTGCGCCTGAACCGGAGTTTGACCGGGGCATGATCCCCGTCGGCGGATCGCCCTTGCGATACCATGAGCGATCATGGCTGCCGACGGCTCGCAAGCACCCGGCATACTGTTGTCGAATTGCAGGCACCCATCGAGATCACCAGCCCTTCCGGCTTTGCCAACCGAACAGAGAACATGATCAGTCTTACCGGCATCACCCTGCGTCACGGCCCCGAGCCCCTGCTTGAAAACGCCTCGGCCACGATCTATCCCGGTCACAAGGTCGGGCTGGTCGGGGCCAACGGCAGTGGCAAGTCGAGCCTGTTCAGCCTGTTGCTCGGGCAGATGAGCGTCGATCAGGGCGAGGCCTCGCTGCCGGGCGACTGGACGATCGGGTACATGGCGCAGGAGATCGGCGATCTCGACCGTCCCGCCATCGACTACGTCATCGACGGCGACCGCCGCCTGCGCGATGCCGAAGCGAAGCTCGCCCAGGCCGAAGCTGTCGGCGATGGCCATGCCATGGCTGAGGCGCATGCGCGGCTCGACGATGCCGGCAGCTACACGGCCCGGGCACGCGCCGGTGCACTGCTCAGCGGCCTGGGTTTTGCCGCCGCTTCGCACGAGCAGCCGGTGGGCAGCTTTTCCGGCGGCTGGCGCATCCGCCTGAGCCTGGCGCGCGCCCTGATGACGCCATCGGATCTGCTGCTGCTCGACGAGCCCACCAATCACCTCGACATGGAAACCGTGGTCTGGCTCGAAGGCTGGCTCAGGCGCTTCGAGGGCACACTGGTGGTGATCTCGCACGACCGCGACTTTCTCGACAACGTGGTCGACGAGATCATCCACATCGAGAATCGCCAGCTCAACGTCTACCGGGGCGCCTACAGCGACTTCGAGCGTCAGCGCGCCGAGCGTCTGGCCCAGCAGCAGGCAACATTCGAGAAGCAGCAGCGCCAGATTGCCCACATGCAGCAGTTCGTCGACCGCTTTCGCGCCAAGGCGACCAAGGCCCGACAGGCCCAGGCGCGGCTCAAGGCAATCGAGCGCATGGAACAGGTCGCGCCGGCACATGCCGATTCACCCTTCGACTTCGTCTTTCCCGAGCCGCCGCGCGCGTCCAATCCGCTCGTCCACCTGGAAGGCGTTCGTCTCGGCTACGGCAAGACCGTCATCCTCGACGGCATTTCGGCCAGCCTGGCACCGGGCGACCGCATCGGCCTGCTCGGTCTCAACGGCGCCGGCAAGTCCACTTTCGTGCGCGCACTGGCCGGCCAGCTCGAGCCGATGGACGGTACGCTCACCCGCACCCGCAAGCTGCAGATCGGCTACTTCGCCCAGCACCAGCTCGAGCAGCTCGACGCCAGGGCCAGCCCGGTCACGCACCTTCAGCGCATTGCGCCGGATGCACGGGAACAGGAACTGCGCGATTTTCTTGGCGGGTTCGACTTTCGCGGCGACATGGCGACCGGCCCGGTCGGGCCGTTTTCCGGCGGCGAGAAGGCCAGGCTGGTGCTCGCCCTGCTGGTCTGGCGCGCGCCCAACCTGCTGCTGCTCGACGAACCGACCAACCACCTCGACCTGGACATGCGTCACGCCCTGACCGTCGCGCTGCAAGGCTTCGAGGGCGCCGTGGTCACCGTCTCGCACGACCGCCACCTGCTGCGCAACACCGTCGACGACTTCTGGCTGGTTGCCGACGGGAGCGTCGGGCCGTTCAAGGGCGACCTCGACGACTACCGACGCTGGCTGCAGGACCGCGGAGTGGGCCGCCAGGCAAGCGGTGACACCCCGGCGACGGCCAGTTCGAACTCGGCCGGCGCACGCAAGGCAAAGCGTCGCGACCAGGCCGCCTGGCGGGCGCGAATCAAGCCGCTCCAGAACCGGGTCGACAAGCTCGACCGGCAACTGCAGCAGGCATCGGCCTCGCTGGCGGAAGCGCAAGCGGCGCTGACCGAGCCTTCGCTCTATGGCGACGGACAGGACGAGCGCCTGCGGCAACTGCTCGATCGACAGGCCACGCTGCGGCAGCGGCTCGAGCAGCTGGAAAACGAATGGCTGGAGGCCGCCGAAGCCCTCCAGCAAACGCAGTCGGCCATGGAAGCCTCCTGACGTCTCTCGCGCCCGAGGTCGGTCAGGCCAGCGCCGCAGAATTTGATATTCGTCAAGAAATGGAATAGATTCTGCCAAAGACCACAAAGAGGGAGGTCTCCATGAACACGTTCCTGCACCGGGCAGCCCTGCTGCTTGCGACCGTGCTGATTCTCGTTTCCACTTCCGCGCTCGCCCAGAAGGACCAGACAGGCACCGTCTTCGGCGTCAGTCCGGCCGGGGTCATCTCCGACGGCGGCGTGAGCCTGGAGTTTCTGGGCATTTCCGACGGGCTTGCCGCCCGCGCCAGCTTCGATGTCAACGGCACTACCAATTCCTGGCAGTACTGGTTCTATTACCGCCTGTCCGGCGACACCCAGGAAAACTCCCTGCCACCCCCCGACAGCGAGGCCTACGCCGGTGATACGGCAACCCTGGGCTGGACCGACCTGAACGGCAGCGGTGTCGACGCGACGCTGGTACTGGTGATCGAGGAAACGGCCGGCGGCGGCACGGCGGCGCTGCTGACCGCCGATCTCAGCTTCGAGAATACCGGCGCATCCAACGACACGATCAATATCTTCTGGTACGTCGACTACGACATCTCCGGCAGCTTCGGCGACGATTCGGCCACCCTCGTGGCCGCCCCGGACTGGATTCGTGTGACCGATGGAACCACCACCGACGAGGCGGACATGCGCGCCGGCGGCGCCGATGCCTTTCAGGTGGCAACCTACTCCGACGTGCGTGCCATCCTGGATGATGCCGCCATCGACGACCTGGACGACTCCGGGCTGCCGTTCGGCCCGAGCGATTTCACCGGCGCCATGCAGTGGGCCGATCTCGACCTGTTTGCCGGCGGCACGACGACCGTGCAGGGCATCCTGGCCTACAACCAGGCCTCGCCCGAGCCGGCCGATCCGATCATCACCGGCGGTCCGCCCGAGATCACCAGCGTCAGCCCGGACACCGGGCCGGCCTCCGGCGGCACTGCCGTGACCATTTCCGGCAGTGGTTTCGAGGCCGGTGCCACGGTCACCTTCGACGGCAATCCGGCCGCCAACATCAACGTGGTCGATGCCAACACGATCACCTGCGAGACACCCCCGGGGACAGCGGGTGCGGTCGATGTGACGGTCGAGAATCCGGACACCCAGTCCGACACCCTGGCCGGCGGCTTCACCTACATCGCCGGGCCCGCGATCAGCGATGTCACGCCCGACAGCGGCTCCGAGTCGGGCGGAACCGCGGTCACGATTTCCGGTGACGACTTCCAGGCCGGTGCTTCGGTGACCTTCGGCGGCAACGCCTGCGCCAACATCAACGTGGTCGATGCCAACACCATCACCTGCGACACCCCGCCGGGCGCACCCGGCAGTGTCGACGTGACGGTCGAGAACCCGGATGCCCAGTCCGACACCCTGGCCGACGGCTTCACCTACCTGGCCGACCCCGACCCGGCGCCGAGCATCGCCAGCGTCACGCCCGATACCGGCTCGGAATCCGGTGGCACCGCGATCACCATTTCCGGCAGCGATTTCCAGGCCGGCGCCACGGTCACGGTTGGCGGCGCGGCCTGCGCCAACATCAACGTGGTCGATGCCAACACCATCACCTGCGACACGCCGCCGGGCGCTCCCGGCAGTGTCGACGTGACGGTCGAGAACCCGGATGCCCAGTCCGACACCCTGGCCGACGGCTTCACCTACCTGGCCGACCCCGACCCGGCGCCGA
>SR_TP_S13solDRAFT_1000633_pt1 | contig 13203 bp, 8 predicted proteins | sample SodReaTP_S13sol_FD_11159 | JGI IMG/M metagenome (IMG submission 11159) | reverse complement strand
GTGGGCGGCCACTCCGGGCCGCCCGCCTGCTCATTCCTCGGAATCGTCCGTCGTCTCGGTCTCGACCGGCACGGTTTCCCCGGCTTCTTCGTCGACATCCGAGGCACGCAGCAATGCACCCAGTTCGGCCTCGGAATCGCGCAGCACGTCGCTGTCATCGCGCAGACCGGCATGCGTGATTCGTCCGGTGCCGGCGGGAATCAGGCGGCCGACAATGACGTTTTCCTTCAGCCCGCGCAGGTGATCGATGGTGCCACGGACGGCGGCATCGGTCAGAACCCGCGTGGTTTCCTGGAAGGAAGCGGCCGAGATGAACGATTCGGTCGCCAGCGAGGCCTTGGTGATGCCCAACAGCACGCGCTGGAAACCCGCCGGTCGCAGTTTGTCCTTCTCCAGCTTGCGATTCTCTTCGATGACATGAATGGCATCAAGCTGTTCGCCCTGCAGGTACTTGCTGTCACCGGATTCGAGGATCTCGACCTTGCGCAGCATCTGACGGATGATCGTCTCGATGTGCTTGTCGTTGATCTTGACACCCTGAAGGCGGTAGACGTCCTGGATTTCCTGCACCAGGTAATCGGCAAGCCGTTCGGTACCCAGCAGGCGCAGGATGTCGTGCGGATCGAGCTCACCGTCAACCACGGTCTCACCCTTCTGCACATGTTCGCCCTCGAACACCTGGATCTGACGCCACTTCGGAATCAGGGTCTCATGCGTATCGCCGTTTTCATCGGTGATGACCAGGCGCTGCTTGCCCTTGGTTTCCTTGCCGTAGCTGATCGTACCGGATGCCTCGGCCAGGATGGCCGCTTCCTTGGGACGGCGCGCCTCGAACAGGTCGGCCACACGTGGCAGACCCCCGGTGATGTCGCGGGTCTTGGACGATTCCTGCGGGATTCGCGCAAGAATGTCACCGACCTGGACATCCTGGCCGTCGCGGCAGTTGATTACCGCACCGGCCGGCAGGAAGTTCTGGGCCGGCTGGCTGGTACCCGGAATGTTCAGCGCCTTGCCCTTGGCATCGACCAGGCGAATGGTCGGACGAAGGTCCTTACCCTCGCTGCCGCGCTTTTTCGGGTCGATCACGACCATGCTGGTCAGGCCGGTGATGTCATCGACCTGCTCGGAGACGGTCACGCCCTCGATGAAATCCTGGAACGCGGTCTTGCCGGCCAGCTCGGCCACGACCGGATGGGTATGCGGATCCCAGTTGGCTACCACCTGGCCGGCTTCGACCGAATCGCCCTCGCGAATGCTCAGCATTGCGCCGTAAGGGATCTTGTAGCGCTCGCGTTCACGGCCATGTTTGTCGATCAGCGAAAGCTCGCCGGACCGCGATACCGCAACCAGCTTGCCTTCGGTGTTTTCAACCGATTTGAGGTTGTAGACGCGAACCGTGCCGGCGGATTTGATCTCGATACTGTCGATGGCCACCGCCCGCGACGCGGCACCCCCGATATGGAAGGTACGCATGGTCAACTGGGTGCCCGGCTCACCAATCGACTGGGCGGCGATGACACCGACCGCTTCGCCGAGATTGACTTCCGAGCCACGCGCAAGATCGCGCCCGTAACAGGTCGCACAGATGCCGTAGCGGGTCTCGCAGGTAATCGGCGAGCGCACCAGGACACGGTCAATGGCATGCTCTTCCAGTGTCGCGACCCATTTCTCGTCGAGCAGCGTGCCGCGTTCGCACAGCACCTGGTCGCTGTCGACCGGGTAGACATCCTCGGCCAGCACACGGCCCAGGATTCGCTCGCCCAGCGGCTCGACCACGTCACCGCCCTCGACGATGGGCATCATCTCCAGACCATTTTCGGTACCGCAATCATCCTCGATCACGACCAGATCCTGGGCCACATCGACCAGGCGACGGGTCAGGTAACCCGAATTGGCCGTTTTCAGTGCGGTATCGGCCAGGCCCTTGCGCGCCCCGTGGGTGGAGATGAAGTACTGCAATACGTTCAGGCCCTCACGGAAGTTCGCGGTAATCGGTGTCTCGATGATCGAGCCGTCCGGCTTGGCCATCAGTCCACGCATGCCGGCCAGCTGGCGGATCTGCGCTGCGGAACCTCGCGCGCCGGAATCGGCCATGATGTAGATCGAATTCATCGAGTCCTGCTCGACTTCGTTGCCATCGGCATCGATTCGCTTTTCCTTGCCGATGCGGTTCATCATCGCCCGGGCCACGGCCTCGTTGCAGCGCGACCAGATATCGACCACCTTGTTGTAGCGCTCGCCGGCGGTGACGACCCCGGAGGAATACTGGTCCTGAATGTCGACCACTTCCTGCTCGGCCTTTTCCAGGATGGCCTTCTTCTCCGGCGGAATCAGCAGGTCGTCCAGGCAGATGGACACCCCGGCCCGGGTCGAATAGGCAAACCCGGTGTACATCAACTGGTCGGCAAACACCACCGTGTGCTTGAGGCCCAGTTCACGATAGCATTCGTCGATCAGCTTCGAGATCTGCTTCTTCTTCAATGCTTCGTTGAACAGCGAAAACGGCATGCCCTTGGGCGCGATATCGAACAGCAGCGCGCGACCGATTGTCGAATCGTAGCGCACGCTGTGCGGCTGCAACTTGCCGTCCTCATCGCGACGGTATTCGGTGACCCGAACATTGATGGAAGCCTGAAGGTCGACCTGCTTGTTCATGTAGGCGCGCTGGACTTCGGCGATGCTGCCGAAGAACATGCCTTCGCCCCTGGCCCCGGCCAACTCGCGGGTCATGTAATAAATACCCAGCACCACGTCCTGGGTGGGCACGATGATCGGCTCGCCATTGGCCGGCGACAGAATGTTGTTGGTCGACATCATCAGCGCGCGCGCTTCGAGCTGGGCCTCCAGGCTCAGCGGCACGTGCACGGCCATCTGGTCGCCGTCAAAGTCGGCATTGAACGCGGTACAGACCAGCGGGTGGAGCTGGATCGCCTTGCCTTCGATCAGAACCGGCTCGAACGCCTGGATGCCGAGACGGTGCAGGGTCGGCGCACGGTTGAGCAGCACCGGATGCTCGCGGATGACTTCCTCCAGGATATCCCAGACTTCGGCATCTTCCTTCTCGACCAGCTTCTTGGCGGCCTTGATGGTGGTGGCCATGCCGCGCCGCTGCAGCTTGGAGAAGATGAACGGCTTGAACAGCTCCAGCGCCATCTTCTTCGGCAGACCGCATTCGTGCAGTTTCAGCGTCGGCCCGACCACGATGACCGAGCGGCCCGAGTAGTCGACGCGCTTGCCCAGCAGGTTCTGACGGAAGCGGCCCTGCTTGCCCTTGATCATGTCGGCCAGCGACTTCAAAGGTCTCTTGTTGGTGCCGGTGATGGCGCGGCCACGGCGGCCGTTGTCAAGCAGTGCGTCAACCGCCTCCTGCAGCATGCGCTTTTCATTGCGCACGATGATGTCCGGTGCCGACAGCTCCAGCAGGCGGCGCAGACGATTGTTGCGATTGATCACGCGACGATACAGATCATTCAGATCGGAGGTCGCAAAACGACCGCCGTCGAGCGGCACCAGCGGACGCAGGTCCGGCGGCAACACCGGCAGCACGGTCAGGATCATGTACTCGGGACGGTTGCCTGATTCAAGAAACGCTTCGACCAGCTTGATGCGCTTGGTCAGCCGCTTGATCTTGGTTTCCGAATTGGTGGTATGAATTTCTTCACGCAGTTTCGTCAACTCGGACGCCAGCTCAACGTTCTTGAGCAGGTCGTAGACGGCCTCGGCCCCCATCTTGGCGTCAAACTCGTCGCCATAGGTTTCCATTGCCTCCAGGTACTGCTCATCGGTCAGCAACTGGCCGCGCTCCAGCGGCGTCATGCCCGGATCCAGCACCAGGTAGGACTCGAAATACAGGATGCGCTCGATATCCCGAAGCGTCATGTCCAGCATCAGTCCGATCCGGCTCGGCAGCGACTTCAGGAACCAGATGTGTGCCACCGGGCTGGCCAGGTCGATGTGACCCATGCGCTCGCGCCGCACCTTGGTCAGGGTGACTTCGGTACCGCATTTTTCGCACTTGACGCCCCGGTGCTTCATGCGCTTGTACTTGCCGCACAGGCACTCATAGTCCTTGACCGGACCGAAGATCGCGGCACAGAACAGCCCTTCACGCTCAGGCTTGAAGGTCCGGTAATTGATCGTTTCGGGCTTGCGTACCTCACCAAACGACCAGGAGCGGATCATCGTCGGCTGCGCCAGCCCGATCCGGATGGCATTGAAATCGGTAATCTGGTTCTGACGCTTGTAGAAATTCAGCAAATCGCGCACTTTAGAGATCCTCCTCCTGAATGATCAGGAATTTTCAAGGTCGATGTTGATGCCCAGCGAGCGGATTTCCTTCACCAGCACATTGAAGGATTCCGGCATTCCGGCCACCATTCGGTGGTTGCCATCAACAATCGACTTGTACATCTGGTTCCGACCCTGAACGTCGTCGGACTTGACGGTCAGCATTTCCTGCAGCGTGTAGGCGGCGCCGTAGGCTTCCAGAGCCCAGACTTCCATCTCACCGAAGCGCTGACCACCGAACTGAGCCTTGCCGCCCAGCGGCTGCTGGGTGACCAGGCTGTACGGCCCGGTCGAGCGTGCATGCATCTTGTCGTCGACCAGATGGTTGAGTTTCAGCATGTACATGTAGCCAACCGTGACCGGACGATCAAATGCATCGCCGGTGCGGCCGTCGTACAGCGTCATCTGCCCGGATTCAGGCAAATCGGCCATCCTGAGCAGCTTCTTGATGTCGTCTTCGCTGGCGCCATCGAACACCGGCGTGGCCATGGGCACGCCGCCGCTCAGGTTGCCGGCAAGTTCAAGCACCTCGCCATCGCTGAATTCCTTCAGATCGACACGGCCGGGCTGATCGGAGTTGTAGATCTCTTCCAGGAACTTGCGCAGCTTCGCCGGCTTTTCCTGCTGCTCGAGCATCGCCTCGATCTTGCTGCCCAGACCGCGAGCGGCCAGTCCCAGGTGGGTTTCCAGCACCTGCCCGATGTTCATGCGTGACGGCACGCCCAGCGGATTGAGCACGATATCGACCGGCTGGCCGTTCTCGTCGAAAGGCATGTCCTCGACCGGAACGATGGTCGAGATGACGCCCTTGTTGCCATGCCGGCCGGCCATCTTGTCACCGGGCTGCATGCGACGCTTGACGGCCAGGTAGACCTTGACCATCTTGAGCACACCCGGAGCGAGATCATCACCGCGGGTGATCTTGAGCTTCTTTTCCTCGAACTTCTCGTCGGCCAGCTTGCGCTGCTTCTCGATCTGGCGCTGTGCCCGCTCAAGCAGATCCTGTGCTTCATCATTGCGCATGCGAAGCTTGAACCACTCGTCACGCTTGAGGCCGGCCAGGTAGTCGCCAGTGAGCTTTGCGCCCTTCTTCAGTCCACCCGGACCCTTGTCCGCGACCTTGCCGGTCAGTATGGATTCGAGGCGGTTGAAGATCGCATCCTCCATGATGCGCAACTGGTCATCGAGGTCCTTGCGCACATGGCGGACCTGGTCCTTCTCGATGGCAATCGCACGCGCATCCTTGTCCACGCCCTCGCGGGTGAACACCTGCACGTCGATCACCGTGCCGTCCATGCCGCTGGGCACGCGCAAGGAAGTGTCCTTGACGTCGGACGCCTTCTCACCGAAGATCGCACGCAGCAGCTTTTCTTCCGGCGTCAGCTGGCTTTCACCCTTGGGCGTGACCTTGCCGACCAGGATATCGCCGGCACGCACCTCGGCACCGACGTAGACAATGCCGGCCTCGTCGAGCTTGGCCAGCGTCGACTCGCCGACGTTGGGGATATCACCGCTGATCTCTTCCGAACCAAGCTTGGTATCGCGCGCGACACAGGTCATCTCCTCGATGTGAATCGAAGTGAAGCGGTCTTCCTGCACCACCCGCTCGGAGATCAGAATGGAATCCTCGAAGTTGTAGCCGTTCCATGGCATGAATGCCACACGCATGTTCTGGCCCAGCGCAAGCTCGCCCAGATCGGTGGACGGACCATCGGCCAGGACGTCCCTGGTTCTGACCACGTCACCGACCTTGACCAGCGGACGCTGGTTCATGCAGGTGTTCTGATTCGAGCGCTGGTACTTGGTCAGATTGTAGATGTCCACACCCGGATCATCTTCACCAACCTCGTCCTCGTTGACCCGGACCACGATCCGGCCGGCGTCGACCTGGTCAACCACGCCGCCACGCAGCGCCACGGTGGTCACACCGGAGTCGGTCGCCACCAGGCGCTCCAGACCGGTACCGACCAGCGGCTTGTCGACCCGAAGCGTCGGCACGGCCTGACGCTGCATGTTCGAGCCCATCAATGCGCGGTTGGCGTCGTCGTGTTCCAGGAACGGCACCATGGCCGCGGCCACCGAGACGATCTGACGCGGAGAAACATCGATCAGATCGATCTCGTCAGCCTTCTTCAGCGTGAACTCGCCCTGGTAACGGCACGGCACCAGCTCGGCGGTGAGCTTGCGGTTCTTGTCCAGATCGGCATTGGCCTGGGCAATGACGTAGTCGCCTTCCTCGATCGCCGAGAGATACACCACGTCGTCGGTGACCTTGCTGTTGGCGACCTTGCAGTAAGCCGTTTCCAGGAAACCGTAGTTGTTGGTGCGGGCGTATACCGCAAGCGAATTGATCAGGCCGATATTGGGACCTTCCGGCGTCTCGATCGGACACAGGCGGCCGTAGTGAGTCGGATGCACGTCGCGCACTTCGAAGCCGGCACGCTCGCGTGTCAGTCCGCCCGGGCCCAGCGCCGAAACCCGGCGCTTGTGGGTGACTTCCGAAAGCGGGTTGTTCTGGTCCATGAACTGCGAAAGCTGCGAGGAGCCGAAGAACTCCTTGATCGCCGCGGCCACCGGCTTGGCATTGATCAGGTCCTGCGGCCCCAGGCCTTCGCTTTCAGCCATGGAAAGCCGTTCGCGCACCGCGCGTTCAACCCGCACCAGACCGATCCGGAACTGGTTTTCGGCCATTTCACCGACCGAGCGCACGCGCCGGTTGCCGAGATGGTCGATGTCGTCTACCGTACCGTTGCCATTGCGGATATCGATCAGCACCTTGAGCGCTGCCACGATGTCATCGCGATCCAGCGTGCCCGAACCTTCCAGCTCCTCGCGCCTGACCCGGCGATTGAACTTCATCCGGCCGACCGCGGAAAGGTCATAGCGATCTTCGGTGAAGAACAGGTTCTTGAACAGGTTCTGGGCCGCGTCCTTGGTCGGCGGCTCCCCCGGGCGCATCATCTTGTAGATTTCCCACAGCGCTTCCAGCTCGCTGGAAGTCGGGTCGATGCGCAAGGTATTGGAGATATACGGGCCCTGGTCAAGATCGTTGACATACAGGATGTCAAAGCTCTTGACCTTGTTTTCGCGCAGTGTTTCCAGCACCTCGGCCGTGATTTCATCATTGCACGCGGCCAGCAGCTCGCCACTGTCGGTGTCGACGATGTTGTGCGCCAGGATGCGGCCGATCAGGTAATCGTCGGAAACATCCAGCGTCTTGACGCCGGCTTCCTCCATCTGCTTGACATGGCGCGCCGTGATCCGGCGATCCTTGCCGACAATGATGTTTCCGTTCTTGTCGGCAATATCGAGAAGTGCGGTCTCACCACGCAGGCGCGCCGGCACGAGATCCAGCCTCGCATCGCTCTTGCGCAGGGTTACCCTGGATTTCTCGAAGAACGTATCGAGGATTTCCTCGTCTTCCATGCCGAGTGCACGCAGCAGGATGGTGACCGGCAGCTTGCGGCGGCGATCGATACGCGTGAAAACGCTGTCCTTTGGATCGAATTCAAAGTCCAGCCAGCTTCCGCGATAGGGAATCACGCGGGCCTTGTAGAGCAACTTGCCGGAAGAATGCGTCTTGCCGCGGTCATGGTCGAAGAATACGCCGGGTGAACGGTGCATCTGGTTGACGATGACCCGCTCGGTACCATTGATGATGAAGGTTCCGGTATCGGTCATCAACGGCAGGTCGCCCATGTAGACGTCCTGTTCCTTGACTTCCTTGACCTTCTTGTTCTTGCCCGAATCCTTGTCGAAGATGACCAGACGAACGGTCACGCGCAACGGTGCGGCGTAAGTCATGCCGCGCAGCTTGCATTCGACGACGTCGAACTCCGGCTTGCCCAGAACATAACTGACATATTCAAGCTGGGCGTTCCCGGAATAGCTTGCAATCGGGAAAACCGAGGACAGGGCACCGTGCAGCCCCTTGAGTTCCAGATCGGCCTGTGCCGTACCATCCTGCAGGAACTCACGATAGGAATCGACCTGGGTCGAAAGCAGGAACGGTGCATCAATGACCTGCTGATGCTTGCCGAAATCCTTGCGGATTCGCTTCTTTTCGGTAAACGAATAACTCATCAACTTCTCACCCGCGCGCTGGTGCAAATGATCCGGGACTTTGCTACGATCAGTCTTGATGCGATACCCGGAAAGCTTCGCATCGACCGCTTGTCACGAAAACGGGAACGGGCCGGGTGCCTTTCGGCACCCAGCCCACGCCACGTCTCGTTACAACAGCGAGGTAATTACTTGACCTCGACTGTTGCGCCAGCTTCTTCCAGCTGCTTCTTGATATCTTCGGCTTCGTCCTTGTTGACGCCTTCCTTGACCGCCGAGGGAGCACCCTCGACCAGGTCCTTGGCTTCCTTCAGGCCCAGTCCGGTGATACCGCGGATCGTCTTGATCACGTTCACCTTCTTTTCGCCGAAGCTTGCCAGGATGACGTCGAACTCGGTCTGTTCCTCTGCCGCGGCGGCGTCGCCACCGGCAGCCGGACCGGCTGCAACAGCGGCCACCGGAGCGGCGGCGGATACACCAAACTTCTCTTCCATTGCCTCGATCAGGTCAACAACCTCGACAACGGTCATGTTGGAAATGGTTTCCAGAATGTCTTCTTTTGAAACGGCCATCTTTGCTACTCCACTAAGTTTTGATCAATCAATATCGTTTGGCAGACGCATCCGGTTGCAGAGGCTTTGCTGACGCTTTCGTAAATCGTGAATCGTAAATTGAGGTGGCCGAAGCCGGTTTTCCCATTTACCATTTACCATTTACCATTTACCATTTACGATTTACCATTTACGAAAGGCTCGCCAGGGCACGGAAATCATGCCTGGCAACCCGGCCATTCAAAACCACCATCAGCCGGATCAGCATCAAGCTGCCTGCTTGCTGTCGCGTACCGCAGCAATCGTTCGAACCAGCTTGGTATGCGGCTCGGCAAGGGTACGCACGAATTTCTCGATTGGCGCCTTCATCACGCCCATCAGCATGGCAATTGCCTGGTCACGGGTCGGCATGCTTGCCAGACGCTCAAGTTCCGAGGCCTGGTAAAGCTTTGCACCCATGGCAATCAGCCGCACGACGAGTTTGTCCTCGTCCTTGGAAAAGCCCTTGATCAGCCGTGCTGCCGCACCCGGATCTTCAACCGAGAAGGCAAACAGCAGCGGACCGGTCAATTCTCCGGCCATGCATTCGAATTCGGTACCCTCGACGGCACGCTTGACCAGCGTGTTCTTGGCTACCTTGAGAAAGACACCTTCCTTGCGTGCGCGTGCACGAAGGTCGGTCATCTTCTCGACGGTAATGCCGCGATATTCGGCAGCAACGGCGGAATGAGCAGTGTTGGCCACTTCGGCCACTTCCGCCACTACCGCCTTCTTTTGCTCAAGTGTGAGCGCCATTAGCTACCTCCATCAAGTCGGTCGACCAACAAGACAGCGACAAAGCGACTGTCTCATCGGCCTTCCTGCCACACCGGGTCAAGCTGCAACCCGGCACCTCTGTCAGGTGGCCGTTTCCCCGGAATCCGGGTAATCGGGCGACACCATCTGCGCAGGCGGGGTTTCACCCATTACCCGAACGGCGTCAACCGATCGGACCTGCGGTCTTGGACGGGCGCGGAACGAAATCAATCCGCGGAACGCCCGCTCAATGCCGGAAAAAACCCGGCAATTTTCTGATCGCGACCGTTACAGCTCCAGCGACGCCGTATCCAGCGTCAGGCCGGGGCCCATGGTGGTCGAGACTGCAATCTTTTTCAGGTACTGGCCCTTGGCCGCGGCCGGCTTGGCCTTGACCAGTTCCACGACCAGCGCCTTCAGATTTCCTTTCAGCGCATCGACATCAAAATCAACCTTGCCGATGGTCGAGTGCACGATTCCGGCCTTGTCGGCCCGGAACTGCACCTGGCCGGCCTTGGCGTTCTTCACAGCCTGCTCGACATCGGTAGTAACCGTGCCGACCTTGGGGTTGGGCATCAGGCCACGGGGACCGAGCACCTGGCCAAGCCGGCCGACCACACGCATGGCATCAGGAGTCGCGATGCACACATCGAAATCAATCGTGCCGCCCTTGATGCTGTCGGCCAGATCTTCAAAGCCGACCAGGTCGGCGCCGGCGGCCTTGGCCTTCTCGGCATTCTCGCCCTGGGCGAACACCGCCACGCGCACGCTCTTTCCGGTGCCATGCGGCAGCACGGTGGAGCCGCGCACCACCTGGTCGGATTTGCGCGCATCGATACCCAGCCGGACGGCGACATCGACGCTTTCACTGAACTTGACCTTGCTCAGTTCCTTGAGCAGGGCCAGCGCCTCATCGACCGGATACTGGCGGGTGCGATCAATGGATTCGCGAATCGCCTTGATTCTTTTCGTTGCAGCTGCCATCACTCCACCCCCTCTACGTTCAGGCCCATGCTGCGGGCGCTGCCGGCAATCGTGCGAACCGCCGCGTCCATGTCGGCGGCAGTCAGATCCGGTTCCTTGGTCTTCGCGATTTCCTCAAGCTGTGCCCGGGTCACGGTGCCGACTTTTTTCGTGTTCGGCTCGCCGGAACCTTTCTGGATCTTTGCCGCCTTGCGCAGCAGCACTGCCGCGGGCGGGGTCTTGGTGATGAATGTGAAACTGCGGTCGGAATAAACCGTGATCACCACCGGCGTCGGCAGGCCCGGCTCGATGCTCTGGGTGTGCGCATTGAACGCCTTGCAGAATTCCATGATGTTGACACCATGCTGTCCCAGCGCCGGACCTACCGGCGGGCTGGGGTTGGCCTGCCCGGCCGGAACCTGCAGCTTGATGTAGGCATTGATTTTCTTCGCCATCTGTTCTCGATCTCCTTCGGGTTCTGGCGCCGATCGACATGCGATTCGGCTCCCCGTCGTTTCACCAAATCCGGCCGCTTCGGCCGGCATTCCTGTAGCAGCGGCTTTCAGCTGCGAATATCGTTTGTTACAGCGTCGCGGCTGAAAGCCGCACCTGCAACGTTACAGTTTTTCCACCTGCTGAAAATCCAGCTCCACGGGGGTCGAGCGGCCAAAAATCGATACCGCCACGCGCAACCGGCTCTTCTCGTAATTGATTTCCTCGACCGTGCCGTTGAAGTCGTTGAACGGGCCTTCGGTCACCCGCACAACCTCGCCGGGCTCGAACAACACCTTCGGCCGCGGCTTGTCGACACCTTCGGCCACGCGATTGAGGATCATGTCGGCCTCGCGCTGGCTGATCGCGGCTGGCTTGTCCTGCTTGCCGCCGATGAAGCCCATGACCTTGGGCACATCCTTGACCAGATGCCAGGTGTCCTCGTTCATCTCCATTTCGACCAGCACGTAGCCGGGAAAGAACTTGCGCTCGCTTCTGCGCTTGACGCCCTTTTTCATTTCCACGACTTCTTCGGTCGGCACCAGCACCTCGCCGAACATGTCCTGCATGCCGGAGCGCTCGATGCGATCCTTCAACGATCGCTGCACCTGCTTCTCGAAGCCCGAGTAGGCATGAACCACGTACCAGCGCTTGGCCATCAGGCGCCTCCGCCCAGGCCGATCAGCCAACGCACACCGCCGCCGAACAGGAAGTCCATGATCGCGAGAATGATCGCGACGATGATTGTGATGACCAGTACGATCAACGTGGTCTGAAACGTCTCCTGCCGGCTGGGCCAGACCACCTTGCGACGCTCGACATCGGTTTCACGCACATAGCCAAGGTACTCACGCCCCTTGACCGTACGTGCAGCGACCACGAATGCAACGCCGACGGCGACCAGCAGCCCGACGACACGCAACAGCAGCATGACCTGGCCCTCGAACAGGACAAAGCCATAGATACCCGCACCGAAAATCAGCGCGGCAATGATCCAGAGCACGATGTCGCCGGATGCGTTCTTTTCTGCTGCCATTTGGGTGTTCGCTTTTCCTGTTGGCAGGCGAGGAGGGACTCGAACCCCCAACCTGCGGTTTTGGAGACCGCTGCTCTGCCAGTTGAGCTACTCGCCTATTCAAATTTCAGGATTCAGGATTCAGGATTCAGGATTTAGCAAAACCTGGCCGGAGCCGATTTTGCCTTTCGCTATCTCCTGAATCCTGCATCCTATATCCTGTCTTTACTCGTGAATCTTCGCCACCACGCCGGCACCAACCGTGCGGCCGCCTTCGCGGATTGCGAATCTCAGGCCGTCTTCCATCGCGATCGGCGCGATCAGCTCGACCTGGATCTTCACGTTATCGCCCGGCATGACCATTTCCACGCCCTCGGGCAGTTCCACCGAGCCGGTCACGTCCGTGGTCCGGAAGTAGAACTGCGGGCGGTAGCCCTTGAAGAACGGCGTGTGACGACCGCCTTCTTCCTTGGAAAGCACGTACACCTCGGCTTCAAACTTGGTGTGCGGCGTGATCGTGCCCGGCTTGGCCAGCACCTGGCCACGCTCGACCTCGTCACGCTTGGTGCCTCTGAGCAGCACCCCGACGTTGTCGCCCGCCTCGCCCTGATCGAGCAGCTTGCGGAACATCTCCACACCGGTGCAGATCGTCTTGGTCGTGTCGTGAATGCCGACAATCTCGATTTCGTCGCCGACCTTGACGATGCCGCGCTCGATTCGCCCGGTCACCACCGTGCCGCGGCCGGAAATCGAGAATACGTCCTCGATCGGCATCAGGAACGGCTTGTCGGTCTCGCGCTGAGGCTCCGGAATGTATTCGTCCAGCGCCTCGACCAGCTTGATGATCGACGGCACGCCGATTTCCGAATCGTCGCCTTCCAGCGCCTTGAGCGCCGAGCCGGTGATGATCGGGGTATCGTCGCCCGGAAAGTCATAGTCGCTCAGAAGCTCGCGAACTTCCATCTCGACCAGTTCCAGCAGCTCTTCGTCGTCGACCATGTCGGCCTTGTTCAGGTACACCAGAATCTGCGGCACCCC
>SR_TP_S13solDRAFT_1000632_pt1 | contig 13207 bp, 13 predicted proteins | sample SodReaTP_S13sol_FD_11159 | JGI IMG/M metagenome (IMG submission 11159) | reverse complement strand
CAGCCTCGCTACCTCTCGCCCCCGCCTCTCGGAAGGTCGCGTGCAGCGCGACGAGAACGGCTACCGGGTCATGGACACCGAATGGCACCGCATCACCTGCTTCAATGGCCTCGGCAAGACGGTCGCGGAGCACTGCGAAAAGGGCATGAAGGTTCTCGTCCACGGCCGCATCCACTACACGAAATGGACCGACGCCGCCGGCAATGACCGCTACGGCTGCGAGATCATCGCCGAGAAGGTCGATTTCCTCAGCCGCCCGAAATCGGTCGAGAGTGAAAACCCCGAGCTGGTCGACAAAGACGACGAGATCCCGTTCTGAGGAACGGGGCCTCCCCCTCGGGCCCGGCGGGGAAACCCGCCGGGTTCAAACCGTGCGACGACAAGCCGGGCAGCACGGGACCTTCGTAGTTTGACAAGCTTTGCCAATCTGTGCCATCGTTCTGACAAAGGAGATCGCGACCATGGCCACGATGAACGTCTCTTTGCCGGACCCGATGAAAGCCTGGGTCGAGGCCCAGACCCAGGACGGGCGCTACAGCAACGCCAGTGACTATGTACGCGACCTGATCCGACGCGATCAGGACCGCCAGCAGGCTGTTGCCGAGTTGCAGCAACTTGTCGATGAGGGCATTGCAAGCGGCCCGGCCGGACGCCTGGATGTAGAGGCATTCCTTGCCCGCAAGCGGGAACAGAATGCCAGAACCGAGGGTCGTTGATTACCGCCTGTCACCAGCGGCGCTGACTAATCTGGGACTATACCTCGCACGCAGAGAGTTATTGGTAGTCTCATTCCTTGTAGGAGATGACTCCAATGAAACTTAGCGCATTTGGCCGGACGAACCGTAATTTTGGGAGTGGGCCTTGGCGCGCTTTGGCGGATATGATCGAAGTTGATCTGCCTGTATTTGGCGATGCGATCCAGCAGGTTTGGATAACCATCTATTGCAATGGGGACGCGCCCGCGCCCAGCGAATTAGCTTGGCTTATCGACGCGATTCCGAAACATCTGCAGGGCTCAAATAAATTTCCTCCACTGTACCTGGAACCTAAAACGACGTTTTTTCGGAAACGCAAGGAACTGAAGATTCAGTTTCCCTCGACCCGTTTCACCCCTTCCGAAGGCGCAGAGCTAGGGGTCGATAACTTGACCCGTGATCACCTGCACGAAGCGAAGCTGGATCTGCGCGATGCGTTGCATTGGGGGCTGACAAAGTCCGTGAAGAAATCTGACGCATTCGACCCTGTCGCGTTCCTGAGATGGTTTGACGCTTGGCCCGGACTTGAACTGAATTTGCATCGACCGGTTGCCGATCTGGTCAGAGAGGCATGGAGCGAAAAAACACGCAGGCAGGAGGCGGCCGATCCCTGGTCCACGCTAGATGTCAGTTGGGACAGGATGCACCCGGATGCCCGAAAAATCCTTGATCGACTTGAAGACTGGTCGCAAATCGATGATCTGTCGCCACATGGCAATGATACTGGCGCAGATATATGGGCGCAATGGTCGCAATATGGCCGCATGACGCCTACAGGGGTTGCACGAAGCATGGGGTGGGATGCAACTAGTCCGGCGATGCGTGAAACAATGGCTCGGGATTGGCTTGAGATTCACCTCGCTCTTGCCTTCGGACACTTAAAGCGAAAAGGAAGTTGTCCGCACGGAATAGCGATCGCTACCATTGAGTTGCTAGAGGAAGAGCGAGCGGATGCTTCCTTCATCTCGCCGGAAAGGCTACGAGATTGGCACAGTCGGATAGAGCGCTATAAATCCATCCTAGCGGTATTTATTCATCGAAAGCCCTGATCCACAAGGGTTATTTCCTGTGCAAACTTTGGGTCCAGGGTGACAAGCGGTTAGTTCTGATTCGTGGCTTGGTCCTGCACCATGGGCCTTCACTCACATCTGCGTTTGAGAGTCAGAGAAGGGCTGGTTGCTTTCGCGACAGGTTGAGGGCTGGGAGAGTGGCTCCCGGCGCCTGTCACGGAGGAATACCGATGGGTGTTGTGGAAGTTCTGGATCCGGTCGCGCCGACGCGGGCAGGTGGCTGGAAAGTGGATGTCAGCCGGGGTGAGCGGAACGGGCGGGTGTCGTCCGAATGGTTCAACCGGCCGGATGATGAGCGGTATCTGTCGCTCGACGATCTCTGGGCCAATGTGAAGGGCCGGTCCGAGCGCAGCCGCAGCCGGGTGGTGCAGACGGCAGATATCCGGGTCGAGGCCGCGCGCGACAATCCCGAGCGGTTGCATCTGATGCTGCCGAAAGCGCAGGAGCCTGTCGCGCCCACGCATTGGGCGTTCGGCCAGCTGGCCAGCATCGTCGGCGCCCCGGCGTCATATCTGCGGCAACTGCCCGCACCGCTGGCGGGGATCAACCTGCAATACGGATTGGCCAACCACCGCGCCGAGCAGGTGAAGACCTTCGAGACCGAAGACGGCCGCACCGAACTGCGCGCGGTGACCGGCCCCGACTATGGCCGCATCCACGACTTCGAGCTGGTCGAGGCGGTGCAGCGCATCGCGGGCAATGGCACCGGCGACACGCGCTGGAAGGTGCCGGGGGTGCTCGACTGGTCGACCGGGGTCTATAACCCCGATGTCGAGATCAGCCGCGACACGACCACGCTCTATGCCTCGGACCGTGACGTCTTCCTGTTCCTGGTCGATGATCGCAACCCGATCGAGGCGGGCAAGCTGCCCGATGGCTCCCCTGATCTCTACTTCCGGGGCTTTTACTGCTGGAACTCCGAGGTGGGCGCGAAAACTCTCGGCATGGCGAGCTTCTACCTTCGTGCCGTGTGCCAGAACCGCAACCTGTGGGGCGTCGAGGATTTTCAGGAAATCCGGATCCGGCATTCGAAATACGCCGCATCGCGTTTCGCACATGAGGCCGCCCCGGCGCTGACGCGGTTCGCGAATTCTTCCCCACAGGGGTTTGTGAACGGCATCAAGGCCGCACGGCAGCAGATCGTGGCGCGCAGCGACGAGGACCGTGCGGATTTCCTGCGCAAGCGGGGCTTCTCGAAGGCCGAATCCGGCAAGATCATCGAGAAAGTGCTGATGGAAGAGGGCCGCCCGCCGGAAAGCATCTTTGACTTCGTGCAGGGCATCACGCGGCTCGCGCGCGACAAGACCCAGCAGGATGCGCGCCTCGACATGGAAGGGCGTGCCAAGAAGCTGCTCGACCGGGTCGGTTAACGCGATCCTTTTGGACGTGGCCGCCCAAGCCAACGGGCGGCCACGTCCGTTTCACGTTCTGCATGGCTATTCACATCAACGCCGCCGCTCCCTTTCGAGGAAGAGGGCGGCGGTTTGGTCTTTGACGGTTTGAAGCGGGGAGAGTGGCTTTCCGCGCCGTCGGAGATATGCGCCATGTTCGACTTTCCCTTGCCGTTTCACCCGACCATCCGGCCAAGCGGCCCCACGCCACACTGGCCGAGTGGCAGCGCTGATCCCAACCGCCCTTTCGCCCTGACAGTCTCAAACACCTTGCCCGCTGCGCAGATGTCGGGCCGGGCCGCGCCCATGCTCCTTGCCCGTTTCGCGACGCTGGCCGAGGCCATGCAGGGCGCGATCGATCATGCCGAGGGCATGGCCCCCGATGCAGCCCCGCAGATGATTGCCATTCTGGACCGCGACGCGCGCTTGGTGCTCGCGGGTGCGGCCAGCGAGAGCGCAATGGCCTGGTGCCATCCGGTGACCAGCGCCGCCGAGGCGCGGGGCGTGGTGCATGAGGCAAGCCAGCTGCGCGCACAGGCGGGCCGTGCCGCTGATTGGCGCGAGCCTGATCTGGCGGAACGCCTGCGCCAGCGTGCCGATCTTCTGGATGCGCGTCTCGTCGATCCGCTCTGGCGCGGATTTGCTACCCGCGCGCTGCAACTGGCCGCGTGAGGCCCGAAGAGACAGAGGCGGGCAGGGCAGAGATGCGCCTTGCGGGGGAAGAGGAAAGATCGCCCCGCGACGCGAAAGTCCCCCGCCTGTTTCAAGGAGAGATCGATGCGCCAGAATACCCCGACATTACCCGCCCCGCTGCCCCCGGCCCGCACGGATTTTAACGGGCTGCAGGCCCGGCATGCCGAGGCTGAAGCTTGCCGCGCCGCGCTGATGGCCGCCAATATGACCCAGCTTTATGATCATCTGACCCGTGCTGGCATCACCCATGTCATGGTCAGCTTTCGCTGTGATCAGGACATCTGCCGGATCACCGGCCTCACCGCCTGGGCCGATGATGTGAAACGCCTCTGTCCCGATGTGGAAATCCCGTATGTTGCGCTGGACCAGCCCGCACCTACGCCCCGCAAACTGGCGTTCAGGCACGCGATTACGCGCATCGCCTGCGATGTGCTGCAGGATTTGCGCGCGGCATCCGGCACGACCCGCGCTGCAGATGGCAGCTTTTGCTTCGACGCCGCCGCGCGCGCGAACCTGCTTGAGTATAATCCGTGCGGTGCCGTGTCCCCCTCCGGCCCGCCGCAAGCTTGCCCCGCTATCTATGCGCAGAGGCCATGGTGATGGACCCGTTCTATGCACGCCTCGGGGTAAGCCCTCAGGACAGGCCCTGCACTGTGTTGCGCGCCGCGATCCGGGCGCTGCATCCCAGCTTGCGGCGCATGCGCGGGCTGCGCGTCGCGCGCCAGCGGTTTTACCGCGCCATGCTGGCCAGCCATGCGCGCCTGCAGACAAAGGCTAACCCAATGGGCGCGGACTGACGCTGCTGCCCCTGACCATCCCAACTCATCATACCCCACGCCCGGCCATTGGTCGGGCCTTTTCTTATGGAGACCCCAATGGCGGATTATTTCACCCGTTTCTCGTGCCTGCTGGACGTTGGCACGCCCCAGAATGCCGCGCGCGCCTATGAGGCGTTTTTGGCTCTGCGCAATGACGCCTATGCCGAGGCAGAAACCCTGTGTTGCGGTTTTGACCTGACGATCGAGAGCGATCCTTCTGGATCACAACTCTGGATCCGCAGCGAGGATCATGGCGACCTCGAAGCGGTCATCCGCTTCGTGCTGCGCCTTGCCGAAGACCTCGATCTCACCGGCTTGTGGGGATTCCAATACGCGCTGACCTGTTCCCGCTTGCGCATCGACGCCTTCGGCGGCGGCGCGCATGTCATCGACCTTGGCGCGCGCAAATTGATTGGTGCCACCAGCACGCAAGACTGGCTGGCGACGGCACTGGACAGGGAGGACCCCCATGCCTGAAGTCATCTGCACCACCGTCTACCAGTTCCCCGAACTCTCGGATGCGGCCAAGGACAAGGCGCGCAGCTGGTATCGCGAATTGGGCCCCCATGATGATTGGTGGGACGCGGTCTATGAGGATTTTGAGCAGGTCTGCGAGATCCTCGGCATTCGCCTGAAGACCACACCGGTGCGCCTGATGGGCGGCGGCACACGCCAAAAGCCCTGCATCTGGTTTTCAGGGTTCTGGAGCCAGGGGGATGGGGCCTGTCTGGAAGGGTTTTACAGCCACGCCAAGGGTGCGACCGCGCGCATTCGCGCCTATGCGCCCCAGGACGCCACCTTGCACAGTATCGCCGACCGGCTGCAGGCCATCCAGCGGCGGAACTTCTACCAGCTCGCCGCCGAGATCAGCCATCGCGGCCGCTATTACCACGAATACAGCATGTCCGTGGACGTCACCCGCGACAGCCCGACCTGGCAGCCGCCGACCGAGGATGCCGAGGAAACCGTGGTTGAGGCGATCCGCGATTTGGTCCGTTGGCTTTACCGTCAGCTTCAGTCTGAGTACGGCCATCTCACCTCGGACGAGGCAATCGAGGAAGGGATCATCGTGAACGAATATACCTTCACGGAAACCGGGCGGCGGTTCGGGTGAGCGGGTGAGATGGCGCTACTTGCGTTGCACATCGAGGCCGCTTATATATCTTACCTGATCGGGGAAAGATTATGCCAGCAGAACTGACCATCAACGAAGCGGCCCATCTTGCGGGCGTGTCGACCAAGCTCATCGAGAAGTCGGTGGAATCCGGCATCTTGCGCCCGGACAAGGTGACCGATGGTCTGACGCATCGGTTGACACGGCGTCTGCCTCTGGCCGCGGTTCCGTATCTCTCGGCAATCAACGATGAATGGTTGCGCGATCTTCCTGTCGCGCGAAAGCGGCGTATCTGGACCATCGTCAGCCGAAGCCGTCTCGAGGCAGAAGCAAAGCTTTGCGAAGTGCGGCTCAACGATACCATAACGCTGGATCTTGAGGGCCTAGCAGGCGCGCGTACCCGGATGGCCTATGCATATCGGGTTGCCCGCGATGCTCACCTCGTTGCGGATGAGGCGATCCTGGGTGGAACACCTGTCATTCGCGGCACGCGACTGACAGTCTATGCGGTCCTTGGCCGCCTGGAAGGTGGCGACACAATCGCCGATCTTGTCGAGGACTACCCCGACATTCCCCCTGCGGCGTTTCACGCGGCTGAGACCTATGCTCGAACCCACCCGCTGCGGGGACGGCCTTCGGGGCGTCCGTGGCGCGCTCAAGCTGCTGTCAGGCATTGACGGGTGAAGTTCTTCATCGATGAATGCCTGTCCCCGCAGGTCGCTCTGCGGCTCAATGAGACAGGCCATCATCTCGCCGTGCATCCTCGTGATGTGGGACGGCGGGGCGATCCGGACCATGTCGTGTTGCGAAACGCCATTGCCGAAGACCGGATCATCGTCACCGAGAATGCGCGGGACTTCCGGGGTTTGGTCGGGCGAGAAGACTTGCATCCGGGCCTTGTCATCCTGCCCTGTGTGTCGCGAGATCAGTGCCTGCACCTATTGCAGACAGCGATTGCATTTCTGGAAGCTGAGGCCCTGCGCGTGAATGAGGCAGCGGCGGATCACATGGTCAATCGGGTGATCGAGGTGGATATCGCGGGGCAGTGCCGTATCTATCGACTTCCCGACATCGACTGATCTGGCTTGCCGCCTGATCCACCCTCACCTGTTCCCGTCGATCCATTTCGACATCAGCCCCTTGTCGCGGAAACATTCGTCCGGCACGGCGCGGCGTTTGATGCGGGCGAGGCGTTCGGCGAAGGCGACCTGTTTGGACGAGGGCAGACTGTCGAGCGCTGTGGCGGGGGCCATTCTGGCTTGCGCGTCGATCCAGGCACTAAGTGCGCGGCGATCCTGCTGCACGTCCCTAGGCAAAAGCGTCTGGTTGCGCAGGGCGAGCGCACGCGCATAGGCGATCTGCTTGGGCGTTGCGGGCAGGGCGAATGTGGTCTCTTCCATCGGGGCGGTCTCCCTTGCTGGCGTGTTTTCCAACATAGAACATAACGCGAACAAATGCAAGCCGCCTGCCGCAATGACAGGGGTTTTGAGAGCTTGAGGAGGGATGGGGAAGATCAGGTTTGAGCCTGCCTGAGAGAGGGGGCCTGGACCTGATCCTGTCCCTTATTCCGGAGTTTTCCCATGACGCATCTTTCCCCTGTCACGCCTGCGCAGATGCCGGCTTTACCGATCCATGCGGTTGCCCCCGCCGCGGCACACGACACGCCCACCCCCGACACGGCGCTCACGATCCTCGCAGTGGCTGAGGCGCTGCAGCCCGATCTGGCGCAGGGCTTCCAGATCGACGCGCTGCGCCTGCGCGTTGAGATGGAGCGCGCCTTTGGTGGTTCTGACGCGACCGGCGCCTGGAACTGGAAGCTGGCCTATGAGGCGGGCGAGGTGGCGCTGATCCTGTTCCTGCGGAAATTCGGCCGCGCGCTTCTGGCCCGGGCGGGTTCACCCGCAGCACTCCTGCCCATCCTCGCCAAGGTGGCTGGCCTCTTGCCCACGCATACCCGCCGCTCGGAGGAGATGGAGCGCTTCCAGCAGTTCAGTACACCGCTGCCGATGGGACTGGCGGCGCTGGCTGCCGCGCAGATCACGCCCCAAGATCTCGTGCTGGAGCCCTCGGCCGGAACAGGCCTTCTGGCTATCCTCGCCGAGATCGCGGGCGGCAGTCTCGCGCTCAACGAGCTGGCCGACACCCGTGCCGATCTTCTGCGTCGCCTGTTTCCGGGCCGTCCCGTGACGGCCTTCGACGCCGCACAAATCGACGATCATCTGGACGCGAGGCTGCGCCCGAGCGTCATCCTGATGAACCCGCCCTTCTCGGCGGTGGCCAATGTCGATACCCGCAGCACCGAGGCGACAGCCCGGCATTTGCGCTCGGCCCTTGCGCGCCTGGCCCCCGGTGGGAGGCTCGTCGCCATCACGGGGGCGGGCTTCGCGCCCGATGCGCCCGCCTGGGCGGAAACCTTCACCCGCCTGACCGAGACCGCGCATCTGGTTTTCACCGGCGCGGTGGCGGGTGCGGCCTTCGCCAAGCACGGCACCAGCTTCGAGACCCGCCTCTCGGTCTTCGAAAAATGCCGGGGCGGTGAGCCGGGCGGCATCACCGCCGAACTGACGCGCCCGATATCGACTGATGTCGCCAGTTTGCTCTCGCAGATTTCAGCCGGTGTCCCCCCACGCCTCACGCTGGATCCGGACATAGCGGTTGCAATTCGCCCCACTTCCCCCTTCCCGGGAAACCCTGCCCGCGCCACGCGCACTACCCTCAGCACATCGCGCGCGACCCCTGCGGCCCAGCCCCACCAGTCCAGTGCACAAATCGAGGCCGCAGACCTCGCCTATGCGCTGCGCGATGCAACTGAGGACGAAGACACCGCGCGCCTGTCGGATGCCATTTACGAAACCTTCCGCCTGCAGGCCATCGACATCCCCGGCGCGGAACCGCACCCGACCAAGCTCGTGCAATCGGCGGCGATGGCGTCCGTTGCGCCTCCCAAACCCAGCTACCGCCCGAAACTGCCCGCCGCCGTGTTGCACGATGGCCTGCTGTCCGACGCCCAACTCGAGACCGTGATCTACGCGGGCGAAGCGCATTCGGCGTATCTCGCCGGATCATGGTGCGTCGATGAAACCGGCGACATGGTCTCGGCTGCGCCCGATGATGCCGCTGACGCCATCCGCTTCCGTCGTGGCTTCTTCCTGGGCGATGGCACTGGCGCGGGCAAGGGCCGCCAGTCGGCCGGGATCGTGCTCGACAACTGGGCGCAGGGTCGCCGCAAAGCGCTCTGGATCTCCAAAAGCGACAAGCTGCTGGAGGATGCGCAGCGCGACTGGTCGGCCCTTGGCCAGGAACGCTTGCTGGTCACGCCCCTGTCGCGCTTTGCCCAAGGCAAAGACATCCCGCTCGCCGAAGGCATCCTGTTCACCACCTATGCCACACTGCGCTCCGAGGAGCGGGGCGCAAAAAAGTCCCGCGTCGACCAGATCGTCGACTGGCTTGGGGCGGATTTCGACGGGGTGATTCTGTTTGACGAAAGCCACGCCATGGCCAACGCAGCCGGATCGAAGGGCGAGCGCGGTGACACCGAGGCATCGCAGCAGGGCAGGGCGGGCCTGCGTCTGCAGCACAAACTGCCCAATGCCCGTGTGGTCTATGTCTCGGCCACGGGCGCGACTTCGGTCCACAACCTCGCCTATGCGCAGCGGCTCGGGCTCTGGGGCGGCGAAGACTTTCCTTTCGCCACCCGCGCCGAGTTTGTTGAGGCCATTGAGGCCGGTGGCGTTGCCGCAATGGAAGTCCTCGCCCGTGACTTGCGCTCCCTTGGCCTCTACACCGCCCGGTCGCTTTCCTATGACGGCGTCGAATACGAGATGCTGGTTCATGCGCTCAGTCCCGAGCAGCGCGGCATCTACGATGCCTATGCCGGGGCCTTTGCCATCATCCACAACAACCTGGCCGCTGCGATGGAGGCGGCGAACATTACGGGCGAATCCGGCGGCACGCTGAACCGCCAGGCCAAATCCGCTGCGCGCTCGGCGTTTGAATCCGCCAAGCAGCGCTTCTTCGGCCATCTGCTCACCTCGATGAAAACCCCCACCCTGATTTCCAGCATTGAAGCCGATCTGGCAGCAGGCCATGCGGCGGTCATTCAGATCGTCTCGACCGGCGAGGCGCTGATGGAGCGGCGCCTGTCAGACATCCCCACGGATGAATGGAACGATGTCCGCGTTGACATCACGCCGAGGGAGAGCTGCCTGGACTACCTCGCCCATTCTTTCCCGGTGCAGCTTTATGAGCCCTTCACCGACAGCGAGGGCAACCTGTCTTCGCGGCCTGTCATGCGCGATGGCCAGCCAGTGGAATGTCGCGAGGCCGCGCGCCGCCGCGATGCGCTGATCGAGCATCTGGCAAGCCTTCCGCCCGTGCCCGGCGCGCTGGATCAGATCGTCCAGCGTTTCGGCACCGATCTCGTGGCAGAAGTGACAGGCCGCTCGCGCCGCATCGTGCGGAAAGGCGAGGGTCCTGCCGCGCGTCTTGTCGTGGAAAGCCGGGCAGGATCGGCCAACCTCGAGGAAACCGCGGCCTTCATGGATGATCAGAAGCGCATCCTGATCTTCTCGGATGCCGGCGGCACGGGGCGCAGCTACCATGCCGATCTTGGGGCCAAGAACCAGCGCCTGCGGGTCCATTACCTGCTGGAGCCCGGCTGGAAGGCGGACGCGGCCATTCAGGGCTTGGGCCGCACCAACCGCACCAATCAGGCACAGCCACCGCTGTTCCGCCCCGTCGCGACCGACGTGAAGGCCGAAAAGCGTTTTCTCTCCACCATCGCGCGTCGCCTCGACACGCTTGGCGCGATCACGCGGGGTCAGCGGCAGACCGGCGGGCAGGGGCTGTTCCGGCCCGAGGACAACCTCGAGAGCCCTTACGCGCGCGACGCGCTCCGCCAGCTTTACCGCAAACTGCATCGCGGCGATGTGGCGGGCTGCTCGCTGGAAGCGTTCGAGGATGCAACCGGCCTCAGCCTGACCGATGACAACGGTCTGAAGGACAATCTGCCCCCCATCACCACCTTTCTCAATCGCCTGCTGGCGCTGACGATTGATATGCAGGGCGTGCTGTTTGCGGCGTTCGAGGACTTGCTCGAAGCGCGCATCGAGGGTGCCATTGCCGCCGGGGTCTATGACCTTGGTCTCGAGACACTGCGTGCAGAGAGCTTCCGCGTCACGGATGCGCGCGTCATCTACACCCATCCGGGTTCTGGCGCCGAAACCCAGCTTCTCACCATCGCGCAAAAGCAGCGCAATGCGCCGACTTCCCTCGCGGATGCGCTTGACTGGCTCGATGACCCCAAAGCGCGGCTTCTGGTCAACAGCCGTTCAAACAGGGCTGCGGTGCAGGTGCCCGCGACCAGCCTGATGCTGGACGATGGCACGATCGAGCCGCGCCTGCGACTGGTCCGTCCCACCGAGGCCAGCACGGTCCCGGCCAAGATCATGGAGGACACCCACTGGCTCGAGGCCGACCGTGCGGCATTCACCGCCGCCTGGACCGCAGAACTGGCCGAGGTGCCGGAGTTCTCGGAGACCACGCTGCATATCGTGGCAGGCCTCTTGCTCCCGATCTGGAAGCAGCTCCCCCAGGATGAGACCCGCGTCTACCGGCTGCAGACCGATGACGGCCAGCGCATCATTGGCCGCCGTGTCTCACCCGCCTGGGTCGCGACGACGTTGGCGGAGGACGCACCAAAACTGACAGCGGCACAGGTCCATGCCCTTGTTCTGGAGGGCAAGACGGTGGTGCGGCTGGCCGAGGGGATGGAGTTGCACCGCTCGCGCGTCATGGGGGTGAACCGGATCGAGCTGTCGGGTTTCACGGAAGCGGCCAAGGACCGGCTGAAGGCAGATGGCTTCTTCTCGGAGATCATCGCCTGGAAGCTGCGGCTCTTCTGCCCGACGGATCCACGCGGGATTGCGGTGCTGGAGCAGTTGCTTGCGCGCCTGCCCGTCGCTGGCCTACATGCACGCAATGGTTGAAAGTGATGCGGTCCATGTCGGTTGAAACAGAAGATCTTCTGCGCGAACTTGCGCAAAACGCGGAAAGCGTGTGTCGTCATTACCTTCCCGCCGGACGGCGGGAAGGGTCTTACTGGATGGTGGGCGATCTGCAGAACAACCCGGGCCGGTCGCTTTTTGTGCGGCTGACCGGGCCAAGCTCGGGGCCGGGCGCGCGCGGAAAATGGAGTGATTCAGCCACCTCGCAATATGGAGATCTGCTGGACATCATCCGTGCACGCACGGGGATCACGCGGTTTCCCGACCTTCTGGACGAGGCCCGCGCGCATCTTGGCCGCCCGCAGCCGGTCCTCCCAGATGTGCCAGCACCAAGGAAACCTAAACCCCCCGGTGGCACAGCAGCAGCGGCGCGCCTGTTCGCGGCCGCAAAGCCGGTCGCCGGCACGCTGGCCGGCACCTATCTCCGCGCCCGGGGCCTCACCCAAGGGGGCAAGATGAGTGCCCTTCGCTTCCACCCCAAGTGCTGGCATCGCGATGAGGGTGAGAGCAAGCCTGTCCCCAGACCGGCGCTGATCGCCGCGGTCACCGATGGGGCAGGGGTCTTGCAGGGTGTGCATCGCACCTGGCTGGCGCCCGACGGACAGGGAAAGGCGGCGGTCAAGACGCAGCGGCGTGCCATGGGTCACCTTCTGGGCAATGCCGTCAGGCTGACCCCGCAGCAAAACATCCTCGTGGTCGGCGAAGGCATCGAGACTATGCTGTCCTTGTCCGAGGCGGTCCCCGGCCTTCCTGTCTGGGCGGCACTCTCATCGGGTCACCTCGGGGCCGTCCTGCTGCCGGAGGGTTTGCAGCGCCTCTATATCGCCATCGACTGCGATCCGGCCGGGCAACGCGCGGCAGAGCGGTTGAGCGCCAGAGCAACCGAGGTCGGGATTACCGTCCGGGTGCTGGAACCACGGCTCGGGGATTTCAACGATGATCTGCAGGCCTATGGCGTCGCAGGGCTGCGCCCGCATCTGGCAGGACAGTTCGGGCTTGAGGATAGGCAGCGCCTGTTCGGCTGAGCAGCGTCGCGCAAAGGGCGGTCTGGGATGGCGGGGCAGGGGTCCGCATTCCTGTCGCGGTTCTGGACCGTCGCCTTACCTCTTCCCGGGTGAATCTCATCCCCCCGACACCCGAGCGGCCTTCTCAGAGATGGGCGTGCTGCCGTCAAAGGGTCCGCCCCCTCAAGGGCGGCAGTCAGGCTATTTCCGCCGCGGGATAAATCCCGCTTTGCATCGCGAAACAAATAGCCCGCCTGCCGCCCTCCTCCACTGCGTTTCGGCCCCCGACAGAGGGGGNGAAGGTGCGTCCGCCATGACGGCTCAGAGCTGCCCATGAAGGCCGCGCGGGGTGTCGCG
>SR_TP_S13solDRAFT_1000631_pt1 | contig 13210 bp, 8 predicted proteins | sample SodReaTP_S13sol_FD_11159 | JGI IMG/M metagenome (IMG submission 11159) | reverse complement strand
ACCGATCGGCCGACCGCGCGTGCTGGTGTCTCCCGCCTGCTGCGATCCGGGCGCTTTCGAGCCGGTGCCCGGCGGCGGGTGGATGACGCGAACGGGGATCGACAACTGGGTGTTGCAGGGCTTCGAAGGCCTGCCCGGCAAGTTCTACATGCAGATCGAGTCGCAGGTCGGCGACGAGCGGGGGGCGGGCACCTACGCCCTGCGGACTCCGGTCCATCGTTTCGACGGCCCGCCGCCTCCGGTCATTGCAGCCGATCTGTCCGCCAAACTGGTTGCCAGCCAGGATCCGGTCGAGCCCGGCGATGTCTTCGAAATCTTCGTGCAGGCAGGCAATTCCGGACCCGAGACGGCGACGAAACCTTCGGTCACCATCGAGCTGCCGGCCGGTTACAGCCTGATCGATTTCGACGATTCCGATCAGGGCGTCTTCCTGCCGGGCGACATGCTGTGGAAGCTCGATGACCTGTCCGGTGGCGGAGCCGGTTCGGATGCCACGCTCATCCTGCAGGTTGAGGTGATGCCGGAAGGCCCGTACCGCGTCCAGGCCGAGATCGGCGCCGCCGAGTTCGACCCCGACTACAACAACAATCAGGCCGAACTCAATCCCGACGTGCTGCGCAGTCAATCCGATCTGAAGCTGGTGCATGACGTCCTGCCGGGTGCCGCCCTGCCGGGGGATCCGGTCGAATTCGTGGTCACGCTCGGCAACCTGGGGCCGGACCCGGCCAGTGGTGTCGAAGTGCAACACCTGCTGCCGACTGGCTACAGCTACCAGGGGCACAGTCTCGATGTCGGCAGCTTCGACTGGGTCGCAGGCCGATGGCAGGTCGGAACTCTGCTGCCGGGTGGAGACGCGATGTTGAAGATTCAGGCCCTGGTCAATGCCGACGGTGGCTACCTGAGCTCGGCATCGGCGGACAGCTATTCGAGCGATCCGGTCGCTGAAAACAATCTGGACTTTGCCGAGGTCGATCCGTTCACTGACCTGGCGGTCGAGATCGAGGCCGATACCGAATGGGCCGGCATGGACGAACAGGTAGTCCTCACCGTGCGCGTCGAGAACAACGGCCCGCGCGAGGCCGACGGGGCGACGGTGCAGCTCCAGCCGCTGGCCGGCGGTCTGATGACGGTGTCGTACAGCGCTTCGGCAGGAAGCTATGATCCGGCTTCCGCCGTCTGGAGCCTGGGCAGCCTGAGCGATGATGAGTCGGCCGAGCTGGTAATCGAAGGGCAGGTGGTCTGGCAGCAGGATACCGAAATAGGTGCCACAGTAAGCAGCGACACCTTTGACCTGGATACCGGCAATGACAGCGCCAGCGTGCTCGTGCGCTACCAGTATCCCGGCCCGGCGGGCGAGATTTCCCCGGCCTCGATCGACTTTGGCCAGGTGGTGGTCGGGGAGTCCAGCGATCCGGTGGTGATCACGGTGACCAGCATTGGCGACGAGCCCTTGCAGATGATCTCGACGTCGCTGTGGAGCCCGGATGAAGATCACCTGCACTTCGAGTTCGACGGTAGCGGCTGTACTTCTTCCGCACCGCCATTGGCGGCCGGCATGGGCTGCACGGCTGCATTGCGCTTTGTGCCCAAGGCGGAGGGCGTGTGGACCGAAGCGGAGGTCCGGATCAGTTCCAATGATCCTGATTCGCCCCTTGTCATCCCGATCAGTGGCACCGGCGTGTCGGACAGCGTCGAGGATGCGATCTTCTCCGACCGCTTTCAGGGGTTCCAGTGACATGAAGCGATGGATGGATCGAGTACAGAAAGAGCGCCCGGCCGACCTGGCCGGGCAGAGGCTCATCGCGGCCAGCTATTTTCAGGGGCTCGGCAGCGCGGTCGGGCAGCTCAGCTTCGGCCTGGTGCACGCGGTGGGCCAGCGCTCCTCGCTCCTCAGCGAGGCCCAGGCCATGCAGCGCGCGGCATCCGCGCGCAGCGAGGTGATTCGCCGCGAGCGCGAGGGCTACCATCGGCCCGACGGGTCGATCGCCGCCCGGATTCCCGACAGCAAGGGTGTGCTGGCAGTCACCAATCGTCAACTGATTGTCTTCGGGTATCACCAGGGCTTCTTTCGCACGCGCATCGAGCCGCCTTTCGCGCGAATCGAGATGTCGGATCTGGCCGGCTGGTCGCATGCCACCGGGAAGTTCGCCTGGACCCTGAACCTGGTGTTTTCGGACGACTCCGACATCGGGCTGGACCTGCCGATCGCCAACAGGCCGGCCGATTTCGTCGAGGCGCTGGCGATTCCGCCGATGCTTGCAGACTGAGTAACCGCATCGCTGCAGAGACTGCCATCACCCTGTCACCCCGGAAACCGCGCAAGCGGTTATCCGGGACCTCGCACGGCTCGGGAGGCACTGTGCTGGAGCCGTGCTGTGCTTTGACGAGCGAGGTCCCGGCTCGGAGGCCGGGACGACATGGTTTTGGGGTGGGGCGACATGGAGTTGGGCCGGGACGACAGCGGCATTAGAACGGCGCGTGACCCGGCGTGCGCGGGTAGGGGATGACGTCGCGGATGTTGGTCAGGCCGGTGATGTAGTTGAGCAGGCGCTCGAAGCCCAGGCCGAAGCCGGCATGAGGCACGGTGCCGTAGCGGCGCAGGTCCACATACCAGCTGTAGGTCTCGGCATCCAGGCCGTGCTCGGCCATGCGACGCTTGAGCACGTCGAGGCGCTCCTCGCGCTGCGAGCCGCCGATGATCTCGCCGATGCCGGGTGCCAGCACGTCGAGCGCGGCGGCGGTCTTTCCGTCGTCGTTCAGGCGCATGTAGAAGGCCTTGATTTCGTCGGGGTAGTTCATGACCACCACCGGCGCCTTGCAGTGCTTTTCGGTCAGATAGCGTTCGTGCTCGGTCTGCAGGTCCAGGCCCCACCTGGCCGGGTATTCGAACTTCTCGCCGCTGTCGGCCAGGATGTTGACCGCCTCGCGGTAGTCCATGCGCACGAAGTCGGACTCGATCAGGCGCCTGAGGCGCTCGATCGCATCCGCGTCGATGCGCTCGGCGAAGAACTCCATGTCCTCATGGCAGCGGTCGAGTACGCGCGTGAACACGAACTTGAGGAAGTCCTCGGCCAGGCGGGCCAGGTCGTCGAGGTCGGCAAAGGCGATTTCGGGCTCGACCATCCAGAACTCGGCCAGGTGGCGGGCGGTGTTGGAGTTCTCCGCGCGGAAGGTCGGGCCGAAGGTGTAGACCTTGCTCATGGCCAGGCAGTAGGCCTCGACGTTGAGCTGGCCCGACACGGTCAGGAAGGCCTCGCGGCCGAAGAAGTCCTCGCGGAAGTCGACCTTGCCGTCGTCCGTGCGGGGCAGGTTCATCAGGTCCAGGGTGGACACGCGAAACAGCTGGCCGGCGCCTTCGGCGTCGGATGAGGTGATGATCGGCGTGTTGATCCAGTAGTAGCCCTGCTCGTCGAAGAATTCGTGAATGGCCCGCGCGGCGGCGTGGCGCACGCGGGTGACCGCGCCGAAAGTATTGGTTCGGGGCCGGAGATGCGCCACCGTGCGCAGAAACTCGAAGCTGTGCTTCTTGGGCTGGACGGGGTAGGTGTCGGGGTCCTCGACCCAGCCGACCACCTCGACGGTCCCCGCCTGGATTTCGACGCTCTGGCCGCGGCCCTTCGATTCGACCACCGTGCCGCGGCAGCGCAGCGAGCAGCCGGNGGTCAGGTGGCGAATCTCGTCGTCATAGTTGGGCAGGCCCTGATCGGCTACCAGCTGCAGATTGCCTTGCGTGGAGCCATCGTTGAGGTGGATGAAGGAAAATCCGGCCTTCGAATCACGGCGGGTGCGCACCCAGCCCTGGACGGTCACCTCGGAACCGACGGCGAAATCGCCGCCGAGCACCTGTTTGATGCTGGCAGTCTGCATGGTGTTGAAAGCCCTTTACATTGAATCAGCAGGAGTGAGCCGCAATAATACCCAACATGGCAACGGCAACCCAAGAAAACGCGAGCGAAAGCGGGATTTTCCTGACCGAATCGGCGGTCGAGCGGGTGCGCGAGTTTCTCGAGCGCGACGGCGGCCTTGGCCTGCGCATCGATATTCGCCGCACCGGCTGCTCGGGCTATGCCTACGACGTCGGCCTGGCGCAAGCGACCCAGGCGTCGGACCACGTGTTCGAGCAGGACGGGCTGAAGATCTTCGTTTCCGACAAGGCCATGCCGATGGTCGCCGGCACCACCGTCGATTTCGTCCAACAGGGCCTGGTGCGGGAATTCCGCTTCCGCAACCCCAACGTGACCGGCGAGTGCGGCTGCGGGGAGAGTTTCACCGTCGGTGGGTGAAGTCATCTGCGGCCGCGGCGGTGTGCACGGGCAGTGCGTTAGCGTGATCGTTCCCCGATTGACCCGCTCACCCGTTCACCGGATGCTTCCGGCGCTGGCTAAAAACTCGGCAACGCGTTAAAATGGCGGGATTTACCCGCCGGAGCCCGCCCATATGCGTCTGATCGAAGAAGCCCTCACTTTTGACGACGTTTCACTGGTCCCGGACTATTCGGAAGTGCTGCCCAGGGACGTCAACCTTTCCACCCGGGTCACGCGCGATCTCATGCTCAACATTCCCCTGCTGTCGGCGGCCATGGACACCGTCACCGAGGCGCGCCTGGCCATCGCCATGGCCCAGGCCGGCGGCGTGGGCATCATCCACAAGAACATGTCGATCGAGCGCCAGGCCGAACAGGTACGCATCGTCAAGAAGTACGAAGCCGGCGTCATCAAGGATCCCTACACGGTCGGGCCTCAGACCACCATCCGCGAGGTCTTCGACCTGACGCGCGAGCACAATATCTCCGGCGTGCCCGTGGTCGACGGCAACGAACTGGTCAGTATCGTCACCAGCCGCGACATGCGTTTCGAAAAGAAGCTCGACGACCCGGTGCGCAACATCATGACGCGCAAGGACAAGCTGGTCACGGTGCGCGAGGGCGCCAGCCAGGACGAGGTGCTCGAGCTGCTGCACAGGCACCGCATCGAAAAGGTGCTGGTGGTCAACGACAATTTCGAGCTCAGGGGCCTGATCACCGTCAAGGACATCCAGAAGTCGCGCGATTTCCCCAACGCCGCCAAGGACAGCGCCGAACAACTGCTCGTCGGCGCGGCCGTCGGAACGGGCGGAGATACCGAAGCGCGCATCGAGGCCCTGGTGGCTGCCGGCCTGGACATCGTGGTGGTCGATACCGCACACGGTCATTCCAGCGGCGTGCTCGAGCGCATCAAGTGGGTCAAGAAGCAGTTTCCCGAAGTCCAGGTCATCGGCGGCAATGTGTCGACCTCCGACGGCGCCCGCGCGCTGGCCGAGGCTGGCGCCGATGCCGTCAAGATCGGGCAGGGCCCCGGCTCCATCTGCACCACCCGGATCGTGGCCGGCATCGGCGTGCCCCAGGTCAGCGCGGTGGCGGCCGCGGCCGAAGCCCTGATGAAGCACGACGTGCCGGTGATTGCCGACGGCGGCATTCGTTTCTCCGGCGATGTTGCCAAGGCGCTGGCGGCCGGCGCCTCATCCGTGATGATCGGTGGACTGCTCGCCGGTACCGAGGAAGCGCCCGGCGAGGTCGAACTGTTCCAGGGCCGCTCCTACAAGAGCTACCGTGGCATGGGATCGCTCGGCGCCATGGAGAAGGGTTCCAAGGACCGCTATTTCCAGGCCGAAACCGACGCCGACAAGCTGGTGCCCGAAGGCATCGAGGGCCGCGTGCCCTACAAGGGACCGATCAGCGGCGTCGTCCACCAGCTCATGGGCGGGCTCAGATCGGCCATGGGCTACGTCGGTTGCGCCACGATCGAGGAGATGCGCACCAAGCCGCGCTTCGTCCGTATTTCGGCCAACGGCGTGCGCGAATCGCACGCCCACGACGTGGCGATTACCAAGGAAGCGCCGAACTACAAGCTTGGTTAGCGGTTTACGGTTTTCGCTTGACGGTTAACGGGTTAACGGGTTAACGGGTTCCGGTTGACGGGGCGGGCCGGCGCAGGTCGGGGTCACATCCCCGACGGACGAGGCTTGATCGGAGCCTGCGTAGGTCGGGGTAACATCCCCGACGGACGAGGCTTCAAACCTGTTCACACGTCGCGATGTGTGCACGGCATCGGAACGTCATCCGTCGGGGATGTAACCCCGACCTACGCGGGCAGATCAAGGTTCAGGAACAACGAAGATAAGAATGGATATCCACAGTCACCGCATCCTGATCCTCGACTTCGGATCGCAGTACACCCAGCTCATCGCCCGGCGGGTGCGCGAGATCGGGGTGTACTCCGAAATCATGCCGTATGACGTCGGCGATGAAGCGATTCGCGACTTCGCCGCCAGCGGCATCATCCTCTCCGGCGGTCCCGAGTCGGTGGCCATGGACGAAAGCCCGCGCATCCCGCCGCTGGTCTTCGACCTGGGCGTGCCGGTGCTGGGCATCTGCTACGGCATGCAGGCCATGGCGACTCATTTCGGCGGTGCGGTCAGTCCGTCCGACGAGAAGGAGTTCGGCTACGCCGAGGTGGCCCTGGCCAATCCGGGGCGCCTGTTCGAAGGCATCGAGGACCGGGTCGAAGACGGCCAGGGCCTGCTCGAGGTCTGGATGAGCCACGGCGACAAGGTCACCGGCCTGCCGGAAGGCTTCCTGACGACCTGCACGACGACGTCGGCGCCGATCGCCGGCATGGCCAATGAGGAAAAACGCCTCTACGGCCTGCAGTTCCACCCCGAAGTCACCCACACCAGCCAGGGCCGGCGCATTCTCGAGCGCTTCGTGCACGATATCTGCGGCTGCGAGGCGACCTGGACCACCGAGGCGATCATCGACGACCAGATCGAGCGCGTGCGCGAGCAGGTTGGCGATGACACCGTGCTGCTCGGCCTGTCCGGTGGCGTCGATTCCTCCGTCGTGGCCGCGCTGCTGCACCAGGCCATCGGTGATCAATTGCTGTGCATCTTCGTTGACACCGGGCTGTTGCGGTACAAGGAAGGCGACGAAGTCATGGCTATCTTCGCCGAGCACCTGGGTGTGCGCGTCGAACGCGTCGACGCGCGCGATCAGTTCATGGACGCGCTCGCCGGCGTGTCCGACCCGGAGGAGAAGCGCAAGATCATCGGGCGGGAATTCATCAAGGTCTTCGACGCCGCCGCCAAGGACCACCAGGAAGCCGGCTGGCTGGCGCAGGGCACGATCTATCCCGATGTGATCGAATCGGCCGGCGCCAAGACCGGCAAGGCCAAGGTGATCAAGTCGCACCACAACGTCGGCGGCCTGCCCGAGGACATGAACCTCAAACTGGTCGAGCCCCTGCGCGAGCTGTTCAAGGACGAAGTGCGCAAGATCGGCGTCGAGCTGGGCCTGCCCAAGTCGCTGGTGATGCGTCATCCCTTCCCCGGGCCGGGACTGGGCGTGCGCATCCTGGGTGAAGTCAGGCCCGAGTACGTCGAGCCGCTGCAGAAGGCCGACCATATCTTCATTAGCGAACTGAGACAGGCCGGGCTCTACGACAAGGTCAGCCAGGCCTTCGCCGTGTTCCTGCCGGTCAAATCCGTCGGCGTGGTCGGCGATGCGCGCCGCTACGAGTACGTCATCGCGCTGAGAGCCGTCGAGACCATCGACTTCATGACCGCCCGCTGGGCCTACCTGGACCACGACTTCCTCGACCACGTCTCGCGCCGCATCATCAACGAATGCGACGGCGTCTCGCGTGTGGTCTACGACATTTCCGGCAAGCCGCCGGCGACGATCGAGTGGGAGTGACATGGAACGGATCAGCGAACCTGCCGCCACTGACGGGGGGCTGGCCGACCTGGTATCCGAACGCCATCGCAACCATGTCGAGACGTTGCGCGGTCGGTTCGACGACGCACAGCCGTTTCGTTACCTGGTCATGGATGATTTCCTCGCCGAGGGGTTTGCTCGCCGGCTGACCGAGCACTTTCCCGCCTTTGACGAGTCACTCGCGCTCAATGAGGACGGGCGAGTGGGCGCCAAATGCGTGCATGAGGACCTGGTCGGTCTGGGCGGCCCCTGGCAGCAGCTTGACCGCCTGATCCAGCAACCGGCGTTCCTCGAGTGGCTCGGTGAAGTGACCGGAATCGATGATCTGCTCTACGACCCGCATTATTTCGGTGGCGGCACGCACGAGAACCGGCATGGACAGGATCTTGACCCGCACGTGGATTTCAACCGCCATCCGGTGACCGGCTGGCACCGCCGTCTCAATCTCATCGTCTATCTCAACGAAGAATGGCGACCGGAGTGGGGCGGAGCGATCGAGTTTCACAGCGACCCGCGCCTGCCCCACGACGAGAACCGGATCGAGGTCGTCCAGCCAGGGTTCAATCGGGCGGTGCTGTTCGAAACCACCTTCTGGTCCTGGCACGGCTTCGAGCGTATCGAGTTACCCAATGGCGATGAAGACGAGCGCTCCCGAAAGTCCGTGGCGCTGTATTTCTACAGTCGGACCAGACCCGAGAAGGAGCGGACGCCGACGCATTCGACCATTTACGTCGACCGGCCGTTACCGCGGCACATTGCCGCTGGCTCGACGCTGTCGGACGCGGACTTCCGCACGGTCGAACGGCTGCTCGCGCGCCGGGATCAGCACATTCAGCGCCTGTATCGCTTCATTTCCGATCTGACCGTGCAGCTGGAGGCCGAACAGGCGGCGCGCAATGCAGACCGATCTGTCCGGCTACGGCTACGTCGCTTGATCGGTTCGGCCTTGCGTAGGCTGGGATTCAGACGCCCGCTTCGTTAAAGGCAGCTTTCGAGTGCGAGGAACATGCGCTCGTCGTGAGCGGTCGTGCTTGGGTCCGACTGCCTCGTGTCACCCACCCGATAACTTGCCCGCACGGTCCAACCGCTCCGTTGAGCTAGCCTGATCAGCCCCGGGGCCGAGAAGATCCAGTAGTTGGTCGGATCTCCGTTGCACTCATCGGGATCCAGAAGGTAGGCCACGGGTGTGTGTTCGAGCGTGAGCTTCTGATCGGCTGTCTGACGGGCGATACGCGTGCTCAGGAAACAGTAGTGGCAGTGTCTGGCAAGTGATTCGAGGATGTAGAAGGGGTTCTTGAGGTGGTAGAGAATACCCAGAAAGAACACCAGGTCGTAGCGTTCGGACGGAAGCTGGAACTGGGTATCCAGATTCACTTCGTGGATGGCGACGTTTCTTGAGCCGAGTCGTTCGCCCAGTGCTCGTGCACCCTCCAATCCGTTCCAGTTCGTGGCCGGCCAGTCGATCAGATCCACCGATAGCCCCAGGCTTTCGAAGAAGTAGGAAAGATCTCCGTCAGCGGCGCCGATGTCGGCGACATGCCCGGATGTGAATATCTCGAGCGCTCCGTCCGGAAGCTGATTGAACAGGTTTTCCAGGTGCCAGAGGTTGGAAAGGATGTCGTAGCCATACCAGGTCCGGTCTGGAGCTGGTGGCTGAGACTTGGCGGATTCCAGTGTTCGCTTCCACTCGACTGCATGAGCCAGCAACTCCTGGTAGCTCGACAGCACAGGCTGGTTCATTGGGCGGTGTGAGGGCATGTTTGACTGTAGCCTCTTGCCAGGGTGATTTACAGGCTACCTGAACGGCGGTGGGCCCGCTACAATGTCGGGTTTGATGCTGAACTCAGGATTGCACTGGGTCGCTGAATCACACGGGTGGTCTGGGGGCACCCGTGGCTCGGACAAACCGGATTGCCATGCCAGCCAGGAACTCTCCAGAAATGATCCCGACTCGATCAAGGACGCCCCGGGAGTCCGAACGTGTGCGCTGATCGGGTCGCTCCGACCGTATCTGCCGGGCTTGATGCGGGCCAGATGAGCCGGCTCATCTCTGCTGTTCTGCTGGCATTGGCCATTGCCGCACCACCGCTGTTGTTGATCCCGCTCGAGATTCATTCAGCCAATCCCTACGAGTTCTCGACCGCGGTCCCCGATCTGATTGTCCCGCTGCTACTGGCGGTAATGGTTGCAGTTGCAGCATTTGCTGCTTTCACGATCATCATCCCACGTCGGTATGACGCGGCGATGACTGCTGTTCTGTTCGCCATGGCACTGCTGGTCTGGGCTCAGGGTCAGTTGATCGTTCCGGATCACGGTGTACTCGATGGGCGCCGCCTGGCCGGTGGAGACCACGCCGGGCTGATGGCGCTCAACGTCTTGCTGTGGATTGCCGTGCCGGCCGGCTGCCTGCTCGCGCGACGACAGATCCGGCGCTGGGCGGTGCCGGCAGCCGTGTCGCTGCTGCTCATCCAGGCGCTGCCAGCCGCGAGTGCCGCACTCCGGGCGCCTGTGGTGCAGGACTTTCATCGCTTTGCACTTGAAGATCGTCAGGCCTATGCTTTTTCCAGCGATCGCAACGTGATCGTGCTCGTGCTCGACGCGTTCCAGGCGGATGTTTTTGGCCGGCTGCTGAATGATGAGCCAGACCTCAGGGAAGCATTGTCCGGATTTACCTGGTTTCGCAATGCCGTGTCCGGATACTCCAAGACCTATCCGAGCATCGCACTGATGTTGACGGGTCGCTGGTATGACAACAATGAGCCCGTCCAGGCCTTCATCAAGCGCAGCTTTCTCGAACGATCGATTCCGAAGGAGTTGCGTTCCCGCGGCTGGCAGGTCGATCTGCTACCACGGCTCAAACGCATCGTCTACCCGTCACCCGCAGTGGCCTCGAATGCCCACGTCGTGCTGCCGTGTGAGGACCGTCTGGCCGATGCCGGCAGGGCCATGGACCTCGGGCTGCTGCGGGCAAGTCCTCACCCGGGGAAAGGCTGATGGCTTAACGAATACCGCTGGCGCCTGGGCGCGAGACTGCCGGAGTTGTGTCCATCGGGAGGCGAGCATGCCGGGAGCCGTCCTTCCGTTTCCGGCGAGCATCACGCTCTCGAGTTTCTTCGCCGCGCCGAGCGTGAAGTGATCGTAGATCGCGAGGATCCGGTGTTTCGTCTCTACCACCTGATGATCCCGCATGCACCTTTCATGTTGGATGAGTCGCTGTCGCAGCGTCGGCTTCCTTCCAGCGCAGACGGTTACCGGCGCCACTCACGAGCAGCCCTGGCTGTGCTTGAGCGGTTTCTCTCGGTGCTCGAATCACGATCGGTGCTCGACAACAGCCTGGTCGTGGTGGTTTCGGATCACGGAGGCGGAGAATACCTCGAATCGATCGAGGCCCCGGGGATGGCGGTGACCGATGGTAGCAGTGCCGACATTCCCGGGCGGCACTGGGCCTCCGGCCTTCCACTCGTGCTCATCAAGCCGCCTGGATCCAATGAGGCGCTGCACGTATCCGACGCGCCGGTATCGCTGGCCGATCTGGCATCGACGATTGCCGGGCGACTGCAGCTCGATGCGCAGTTTCCCGGGCGAGACATGTTTTCGATCGACGAATCTGAACAGCGGCAGCGGCGCTATCGCTTTTACGCCTTCGACGGCTGGAGCGGTGAGTATCTGCCCGAAATGATCGAATACGTGGTCAGCGGTCACGCCTGGCTGCCCGGGAGTTGGGAGCTCAGCGGTCGGCGACTTGCGCCTGCCGACAGTGCCACCTCTCGGTGGAACCGGTTCTACGGTCCGGGTGAACGGTTGACTTTCAGGCCGGGCAGGGTTGAGGAGGCGTGGCTGGTACGAGGCTGGAGCCCGCCCAGTCCTCTCGGCATGGCCTGGTCGCGTTCCAGTCAAGCCGAGATTCGCCTCCCACTGGCCACGCCCGATGTGGGCGATTTGCTGATTCGACTCGACTATCTGCCCTATGACGGCGGCGGTGCCGTTCAATCTCCCCGGGTCCGCCTGCGGGTCAATGGATTGCTGGAACATCAATGGCAAGATGCAGGACGTGGCTGGCGTGAGCTGCTAGTGCCCGCTTCGGTGGCTGAACATTCGGCAACGCTGGAACTGCAATTCGAGTTTCCCGATGCCACCGTTCCAGCGGACACCGGAGCCGGACCGGATACCCGCCTGCTCGGAATGGCGCTCTACCAGCTCGAAATTCTTCCCGCGACCGAGGAGAATGCACATTGAGTGAGACGACCAGTCCGCGTCCCGCCCCGGGCCTGGGTCAACTGTGGCTGACGGCGCTCTTCCCGTTGCTGAATCTCTGCCTGTTCCTGCCCGCGACGATCTACCTGGCCAATCTGTCGGAGTTCGAGGTCGGTCCGCTCCGCCTGATTCTGCCCTTGGCAGTCGCCGCCGCATTGGCGGCACTGGCGCTGGCGGCCCTGCTTCGACTGTTGCCGGTGGTTCTGCGTCGGGCGGCGATCAGCATGCTGTTTGGACTGGGCTTGCTGACTTGGGTCCAGGGTGCTTTCCTGATGCATGACTACGGACCGCTCGATGGGCGCGGCATCGACTGGCTACAATTCGGCGGCCTGGTGGATGCCGATCTGCTGCTGTGGCTGGCGGTGCTGGCGGGTTCGATCTTGCTTGCTCGTCGTCTGGCACCAGTTGCTGCCTTCGCCTCGGCAATCTTCATCGGGATCCAGTCCGTGCCCCTGGTGCTCGATTCCGACCGCATCGTGGCCGAATCCGGTCAGTTCGAGCAGCCTGGCGATATTCCGGATGAGATTCTGGCTTACTCGCAAGGTCGGAATATTGTCCACGTCGTGCTCGATAACTTTCAGAGCGACGTCTTTGTCGAACTGGTCGAGGAACTGGGTCTGGAGGCAGTCCTCGACGGTTTTGTCGTCTTCCCGGAGAACACGGCGGTGGCGCCGCACACCTCGCTGGCCGTGCCGGCGATCGTGTCCGGAGTCCTGCCAGATGGCAGCCAGACGCCCGACGAGTACTTCAGGGCAGCTCTGAGCAGAGGATTTCATTCCCGACTGCTCGACGCGGGCTATCGGGTCAAGCTGCTGCCGATGCTCGACATGAGCGGTGCCCCGCATACCGACTACTTTCCCGTACCCAACACCTATGCCGGCGGGCCGGGCGAGCGGCGCCAGCGGGAAGCGGCACGACTGCTGGATGTCGCCCTGTTCCGACTGGTTCCGCATCGATTGAGGCGCTGGGTCTACAACGAGGACAATTGGCGTGTCAGTGCGCTGTTGCCATCTGGCGGCAGCAAGAACTTTGAACAGCGGCGCTTTCTGGCGGACTACATCGACCGTATCAACGCCAGCGAGGAGGCTCCCGCCTATCATTTTCTGCATCTGTGGCCTCCTCATCCACCTTTTTCCACCGACGCTTCTGGCAGGCCCGCCGGCGAAGTCTTGCCCGCAACCCGAGAAAACTACCTCAATGAGGCTC
>SR_TP_S13solDRAFT_1000630_pt1 | contig 13213 bp, 12 predicted proteins | sample SodReaTP_S13sol_FD_11159 | JGI IMG/M metagenome (IMG submission 11159) | reverse complement strand
CGGTGATCGTCTCGGGCGAGGACGGCCAGCGGGCGCTGGAGACGGCCATTCGCATCACCGACCTGGTGTTGCGCAACGCCCAGGTGCTGCGCTGAGCGCGCCCGCTACCACGAATCCACTTCACGCGACGAGGCAGACCATCCCATGATCCCCATGGTTGACCTGAAGACCCAGTACCACCAGCTCAAGCCCGAAATCGACGCGGCCGTCATGGACGTGCTGGAAAACACCCAGTTCATCCTCGGCCCCAACGTGAAGGCCCTGGAACAGGAGACCGCCGAGTACCTGGGCGTGCCCCACGCCATCGGCTGTGCCTCCGGCACGGACGCCCTGCACCTGGCCCTGGCCGCCGCCGGCCTCGGCCCCGGCGACGAGGTAATCACCACCGCCTTCACCTTCATCGCCACCGCCGAGGCCATCGCCTACGTGGGCGCCACCCCGGTGTTCGTGGACATCGATCCCGAGACCTACAATATTGATCCGCAGAAGGTCGAAGCCGCCATCACGAAGAACACCCGCGCGGTGCTGCCGGTTCACCTGTTCGGCCAGCCTGCCCGCATGGATGCCCTCAAGGCCTTGTGCGAGAAACACAAACTGCTGCTGGTGGAAGACTGTGCCCAGTCCTTCGGCGCCGATATCAGTGGCGCGCAGACCGGCTCCATCGGCGAGCTGGGCTGCTTCAGCTTCTTCCCCAGCAAGAACCTGGGCTGCTACGGAGACGGTGGACTGATCACCACCCGTTCCGATGCGTTCGCCAAACGCATCCTCACCCTGCGCAACCACGGCAGCGATGTGCGCTATCACCATGACATGATCGGTTACAACAGCCGCCTGGACGAGATGCAGGCGGCCATCCTGCGGGTGAAGATGCGACACATCGACGAATTCAACACCCAGCGCCGCAGGGTGGCCCACCGTTACAACGAACTGCTCTCGGGCACCGGCATCGTCACACCTCACGAGGATGGCCACGGTCGTCATGTGTTCCACCAGTACACCCTGCTTTCCGAGCGCCGTGACGAGATCATGAAGGCCCTGCAGGCCCAGCAGATCGGCTGCGCCGTGTACTACCCCATCCCCCTGCACCGTCAGAAGGCCTTCGGCGATACCCTGAGCCACGTGCAACTGCCCGTGACCGACGACGTGGCGGCCCGCTGCTTTTCCCTGCCCATCTACCCGGAGATGCCCGACGAATACATCGTCACCATCACCGATGTGATCCGGGATGCCGTCGGCTGAAAGCACTATGTCCGCAACCCATGTGATGGTGGTGGCAGGCGAGGCCTCCGGCGACCTGCACGCCGCCAACATGGTCCGCGCCATGCGCCGCCTCAACCCCGCCCTGCGCTTCTCGGGCATGGGTGGTGGTGCCCTGCGCGATGCGGGCGTGGACATCCTGGTGGACAGTACGCGACTTTCGGTGGTGGGTCTGGTCGAAGTACTGGCCCATTACGGCGATATCCGCCGGGCACTCAAGACCCTGAAGACACAACTGGAGCAGGAGCGCCCTGCCCTGCTGGTGCTGGTGGATTACGTGGAGTTCAACCTGCGCCTGGCCCGTTACGCCAAGGGACTGGGTGTGAAGGTGCTGTTCTATGTAAGCCCCCAGGTCTGGGCCTGGCGCGCGCGCCGGGTCAAACGCATCGGCCAGGCCATCGATGCCATGGCCGTGCTATTCCCCTTCGAGGAAGCGGTCTACCGGCAACACGGAATACCGGTGCGCTACGTGGGCAACCCACTGGTGGACGAGGTGCGGGCAAGCACCGACTGCTACGCGCTGCGTCGGGAGTTCGGCCTCAACGAGACCGCCCCCGTGGTCGGCATCCTGCCCGGCAGCCGCCGCGGAGAATTAAGCCGTCACCTGCCGCTGATCATGGCGGCTGCAAGATTGCTGAAAAGCCGCATCCCCAAGGTGCAGTTCATCATGCCCCTGGCCCCCGGGGTGGATGTGGAGGGGGATGTAAACCCGCATCTGGATAAGAGCCTTGGCATCGTGCAGGTGACAGGCCGCACTTACGATGCCATGCATGCCAGTGATGCGCTGATGATTGCCTCGGGCACCGCCACCCTGGAGGCCGGTCTGCTGCGGGTGCCCATGGCCATCCTCTACCGGGTCTCACCCATCACCTATGCCATCCTCAAGCGCCTGATCCTGATCCGCGACATCGGCCTGGCCAACATCGTGGCCGGGGAACGGGTGGTGCCGGAGTTCGTGCAGAACGACGCCACCCCCCAGGCCATCGCCGCTGAGATCGAACGACTGATCACCGACACCGACTACGCCCGCAACATGCGCGAACGCCTGGGCATCATTCGGGAAAAACTGGGGGAAGGCGGTGGCTCGGATAACGTGGCCAGGATGGCCATGGAATTGATCGAACTGGGTGCGCTGCGCAGTTAGGCGGTAGGCGGTAGGCGGTAGGCGGTAGGCGGTAGGCGGTAGGCGGTAGGCGGTAGGCGGTAGGCGGTAGGCGGTAGGCGGTAGGCGGTAGGCGCGGACCGTACAGGCTGTCCCAACCGACGCAAGTACCAATTTTTTAATCCTCTGCCCTTCATGTGGGGGCTAGGGGAGGGAGTACACATCTCTCCTCACCCTATCCCCCCAACCCTATCCACTCACACTTCACGCCTCACCCCTAACGCCTACCCCCTCACGCGCCACCCCTACTCCTCGCTACTCCTCACGTGCTTCCTGCCGGAGCGCACGATACCCCGTTTGCTCTCCCTGACGAAGGCCAGGAAATGCTCCGCCTCGGGGATGCCCCTGGCCAGGTCCTCGGCCATGGCCAGACCCTTCTCCCGCTCACGGCTGCGCACCAGCAGCTTGAACAGTTGATGCAGGGCACGGATGGTCTCGGGCGGGAAACCCCGGCGCTTGAGGCCCAGCTTGTTGATGCCAATGGCCCGGGCGTAGTTGCCTGAGGCCAGGGTATAGGGAGGCAGATCCTTGTTCAGGGCCGCACCCATGCTGGTGAAGCCATGGGTGCCGATGCGACAGAACTGATGCACCAGGGTGAACCCGCCCAGGATGGCCCGGTCCTCCACCTTCACGTGACCGGCCAGGGAGGCCGCGTTGGAGAAGATGGTGTGATTACCCACCTCGCAGTCATGGGCAATATGTACATAGGCCATGATCAGATTGTCGTCGCCAATACTCGTGAGTCCCGTGCCCTTGGGCGTACCCCGGTGGATGGTGACGAACTCACGGATTACATTGCGGTTGCCGATCACCACCCGGGTGGGTTCCCCCTTGTACCCGGTATCCTGGGGTGCCTCGCCGATGGAGGCGAACTGCAGGACCTGGCAGTCTTCGCCCAGCGTGGTATGCCCGTTGATCACCACGTGGGAACCGATGCGCGTGCCGCGTCCGATCGTCACGTTGCTGCCGATGACCGTGAAAGGGCCGACGCTCACGTCCTCGGCAAGCTGCGCGCCCGGCTCGATGATCGCCCGGGAATCAATCATGACTCGATCTCCCGACCGGCACACATGAGCGTGGCGGAAGCCACCACTTCACCGTCCACCCGCGCCTCGGCCTTGAAACGCCAGATACCCCGCATCACCCGCAGCAGATCAACCCGCAAGTGCAACTGATCGCCCGGTTCCACCTGGCGGCGGAAGCGGGCCTCGTCGATACCCACGAACAGATACAGCTGCTCCTTGTCCTGGTTCTCGCCGCGGGCCTCCTCTGTCTTGAAGGCCAGCAGGCCTGTGGCCTGGGCCAGGGCCTCGAGAATCAGCACACCCGGCATCACCGGACGAACCGGGAAATGCCCCTGGAAGAAGGGCTCGTTGATGCTGACGTTCTTGATGGCCTCGAGATATTCCCCAGGCTTGAGCTCGGTGACCCGATCCACCAGCAGGAACGGGTAGCGATGAGGCAGATAACGCATCACCTGGTGAATGCTCATGGAATCCAATGGCTTGATCCTTGACTGTAGTGACGGACCCGCCGTGGCAAGTCCTAATTATGTATGAGCCGGCAGCGCCCCCCGTCCCGAACAGCGCCGCCTAGTCTTCCTGCTCGCCGCTCCCTTCGCGGCGAACGGGCCGATCAAGGCGCCGCAAACGTGCCAGACTCCGGTTCCACTCACGCACCGGGGCATGGGGCACCCCAGAGGCGTAGACACCGGGCTCGCGTATCGAACGGGTCACGAAGGTCATGGCGGTGATGGTGACCCCGTCTGCGATGTCCAGGTGACCGATTATACCGGCTCCGCCACCGATCGCGCAGTGACTGCCAATACGGGTACTGCCGGCGATACCCACGCAGCCGGCAATGGCGGTATGTGCGCCGATACGCACGTTGTGGGCCACCATGACCAGGTTGTCCAGCTTGGCCCCTTCACCAATGACCGTATCTTCCAGCGCCCCCCGGTCGATGGTGGTATTGGCGCCGATCTCTACATCGTCACCCACCACGACCCGGCCCAACTGGGGTATCTTGACCCAGCGTCGCTCGGCATCGGGGGCGAAGCCGAAACCATCGGCGCCGAGCACCGCCCCCCCATGGATGCGCACCCGTTTGCCCAGATGTGTGCCATGGCACAAGGTGACCCTTGGCCCCAGTCGGCTGCCGGCGCCCACCCGACAATCCCTCTCCAGAATGCAGCCGGCCAGCAACTCCACCCCTTGTTCAAGCACACAAGCGGCTCCGACCACGCACAGGGGCCCGACGCTGACGTCGGGATGGATCTGCGCGCTGTCATCCACCACTGCACTGGGATGGATTCCGGGTTGAGCTTCGGGCTCGGGGAAGATCAGGGCACTGGCACGGGCATAGCCCAGATAGGGGTCATCCATCACCAGGCAGGCCACCGGACAGTCCTGGGCATCCACCTGACGGAGCAAGACGACCGCGGCGCGAGTATTGGGCAAATGCTTGCGTAAGCGGGACTGACTGAGAAAAGTGAGCTCACCGGGACCGGCGTGCTCAAGGGTGCCGACACCCGAGACCCGGATATCGGCATCGCCGCGCAACTCGGCGCCCAGGTGCTTGGCGAGCTGGGCAAGGGTCACTGCCATTGCGGTAATGACCCTGCCCGGATAAGCACAAACGGGTCTGGCTGCACGTCAGAGCGACGGCTAGCGCCCACTCCGATTCTGCCGGGTGAGCCGTTCAAGCACCTTGTCCGTAATGTTGATGCGTTCACTGGCGAACAGCACATTACGTTCCGTCAACACCAGGTCGTATCCCTCCTGCTGCGCCATCTCCAGAATGACGTTCTGCACCAGACGCTGCAAGCGACCCAGCTCCTCATTGCGGCGCACGTTCAGATCCTCGCTGAACATGTCCTGGGCGCGTTTGAATTCGCGAGAGCGGTTGCGGAAATTGCGTTCCAGCTCGGCACGCTGCTCGGCACCCATCACATCACCGTCACGCTCCAGGCGCTCCTGCATCTGGCGCAGCGCATCACGCTCGGCCACCAGCTCCGCATCCCGGGGGGAGAACTCCTTCTCCAGGGCCTCAAGCGCGGACTCAGCCTGGGGCGAGCGCTCCATGATGAAGTTGATATTTACAAAGGCGACCTTGGCATCGGCTGCCACAGCCATGCCGGCTGAACCGAACACGAGTACCATGGCCAGTACCAGGGAAACCAGGATTGCGGGCATTCTCTTCAAGACTGCTCTCCATTCAACATGTGTCCCTTGGCAGGGATCGATTACTGTTTACGGCACCTTTAGGGAAGGATTGGTTCCCGTAAAGCGCTTCTTTAGTGCGCATTTACATGACGCGAGCAAGGCAAGAAAAACACGCCATCCGTATCAGAAGGCAGCGCCAATACTGAACTGGAACACCTGAGTGTCGTCGCCCGGCTTGTCATTTAACGCTTGGGCCAGACTGAAAGTCAACGCACCCACCGGCGACAACCAGGTCATGCCAATGCCCGCCGCAGTTCGTATTTCACCGGCCTCAAAGTCCTCGAAGTTTCCATAGACCTGACCCGCATCCAGGAACAGGCTCATGCGCATGTTGCCTGAATCGTCGAGAAAGGGTGGCGGGAAAAGTAACTCGGTGCTGGCAATCGCGCGGAATGTACCACCGTAGGGATCGTTGTTGGAGTCTCTGGGGCCAAGGCTGAAGTCGCGATAGCCGCGCACCGAGCGCGCCCCACCGGCAAAATAGTTCTCGAAGAACGGCAGTTCCTCGCTGTCACCATAGGACTCACCGTAGTTGATCTCGCCGCTGAAACCAAGACTCAGGCTGCCACGCAGGGGCAGGAACCACTGGGTGCGGAAATCCGCCTTGTAGAACTCGAAGGCGCTGCCCGGCAGGGCAACCTTCAGCCCGACACGCTGCAGATTGCCCTCGGTGGCAAACACTGTGCGGTCGCGGGTGTCATGGGTGAACGACGTCTCGAGCGAGTAGATGTCGTAAGTTCTGCCGTTCCTGTCCAGAAAATCGTTGATCTCTGTGGGCGTAAACGCGGAGGTCAGCACCTCCACTTGTTCGTAGCCGGGGGTGACCCGGAAGGTGTCGTATTCCGTGAGCGGGATGCCGTAGGTGAGATTACCGCCGAAACGGTTGGTGGCATAGCGGGAGATATCCGCCTGTTCAGCGTCAGTTTCCCTGTAGAACAGAGTGAAGCCCCGACTGATGCCGTCCAAGGTGTAATAGGGATTGAGATAGGACAGGCTGTAGACCCGGTTCACGGAACTGTTGTTGAAGGCCAGTGCAACACGACGTCCTGTGCCCATGAAGTTCTCCTGGGACAGCCCCAGGTTGAACAGCACGCCCTCGCTCTGGGCATAACCCACGCCCACAGTAAAACTACCGGAGAAACGCTCTGTGACACTGATATCCAGATCCACCTGATCATCACTGCCCGGCACACGTCGGGTTTCAACGTTCACAGACTCCACGTAGGAGAGGCGCTGCAGGCGCACCCGGGAACGATCCACATTGGTGGAGGAGAACCAGCCGCCCTCCATCTGGCGCATCTCCCGGCGGAACACCTCGTCGCGGGTACGATCATTGCCGGTGAAATTGATGCGCCGCACGTAGACCCGCTGACCGGGGTCCACGAACAGGGTCAGGCTCACCTGACGGTTTTCGTCGTCCAGCTCAGGGATAGGATTGACGTTGGCGAAGGCATAACCCTCGTCACCCAAACGCTGGGTGATGGCCTCGGCGGACTCGTTGATGCGGGCACGGGAAAACACATCACCGGGACCGATCGCAACCAGCTCCATGAGCTCATTTTCGTCGATGATCAGGTTGCCACCCAGGCGAACGTCGCTGACGGTGTACTGATCACCTTCATCCACATTGACCGTCACGTAGATGTCCTTGCGATCCGGGGTCAGACTCACCTGGGTGGAGTCGATATTGAAATTCACAAAACCGCTGTCCAGGTACTTGGAACGCAAGGTTTCGAGATCGCCGGAAAGTTTCTGACGGGAGTAATGATCGCGGCGGCTGAAAAAGGCGTACCAACGCGGGATGCCCGAATCGAAGCGCCGCAGGATCTCCTTGTCTTCAAAGGACTCGTTACCCACCAGGTTGATACGCCGGATCTTGGCCACCTGGCCCTCGGCGATATCGATATTCACGTCAACCCGGTTGCGCTCCAGCTCTTCCACATCCACATCGATGCGCACGTTGTACTTGCCCCGGGCGTAGTACTGCTGGCGCAGTTCGTTTTCCATGCGCTCCAATACCGTGCGATTGAACACACGCCCGCGGGACATGCCCACCTGGCGCAGGGCATCCATGAGTTCATCATCCTTGATGTCCCGGTTACCTTCGATGTTGATCTCATTGATAGCAGGGCGCTCCTCCACCACCACCACCAGCACATTGTCGCGTCGGCGCAGGGAGATGTCGGAGAAAAATCCAGTGCGAAACAGCGCGCGAACCACCTCGGCACTGCGGGCATCATCAAATACATCACCGACCTGGACAGGCAGGTTAGTGAACACCGTTCCTGGCGCGATGCGCTCGAGGCCCTCCACTTCGATGTCCTCGATGGTGAATGTTGCAGCATGAGCCACACCAGCGAACAGCAGGACACAGGTTAGAGCCAGGAGTTTCAGACGTTTAAGCATATGGGATTCAGCCCAGGATTCTCGTGATGTCATTGTAAAATGCAAGGGTCATCAGCAACGCGATCATCACCAGACCGACCCGTTGTCCGACGGCCTCAACCTGGGGCGAGACCGGACTCCCCTTGATGATCTCCACCAGATAGTAGAGCAGATGCCCACCATCCAGCACAGGGATGGGCAGCAGATTGATGATGCCAAGACTGATGCTGACGATGGCCATGAAGCCAAGGAAGGCCGACAGTCCGATCACCGCCGTCACACCTGCATACTCGGCGATACTGATGGGTCCACTGATGTTCTTCACCGAGGCCTCGCCGGTCACCAGGCGCCAGAGCACGCGCAAGGTGAGCACGGTCATGTCCCAGGTGCGGGTCACGCCCTGGGTGAAGGATACCACCGGGCCATGACGCACCGTGGCGCGCATGGCCTCGAACTGGGCGCTATCCACATGGGGATAGGCGCCGATCACGCCCACCACTCGACCGTTGTCATCCCGGGCGCCAGTACGCACGGTGATCGGTATTCGGCTGCCGTTACGCTCTACTTCCAGACGCATATCCGCATCGGGTCGTGACTGGATACGGCTCACCAGGTCCTGCCAACTGTCCACCGCCTCACCATCAGCACGCAGGATTCTATCGCCACTTTGCAGGCCCGCCTGAAGCGCCGGGCCCGAGGACACCAGATCACCCAGCACCGGATCAATCTTCGGGCGCCAGGGTGAGATGCCCAGCTTGTCCAGCAAGGGACCCTCGTCCAGCAGGCGGCGGGTGTCGCTCAGGTCCAGCCAGCGCACAAATTCGCGGCCGTCGAGCGTTTCCACGCGCACCGCCACCCGGGCCGAATCCAGGCTGCGTTCCAGCAAGGCCAGGGAGGCCAGTTCCCAGGTGGGTGTCTCGGTGTCGGCCACGAACACGATCCGGTCTCCGCTGACAAAACCCGCCTCGGCGGCCAGGGATGCAGGCGCCACATCGCCCACGACCGGCTTCACCCCGACAACCCCCACCATGAACATCAGCCAGTAGGCCAGGATGGCGAACAGGAAATTGAATGCCGGGCCCGCCGCCACGATGGCGATGCGCTTGCCCACCGGCTGGCGATTGAAGGCGCGATCCAGATCCTCACCGGGGAGCGTCTCGCCATCGCGTTCATCGAGCATCTTCACGTAGCCACCCAGGGGGATGGCCGCAATCACGTACTCGGTGCGATCGGCACCCGCCACCTTGCGCCACAGGGGACGACCAAAACCCACCGAAAAGCGCAGGACCTTGACACCCATGCGCCGGGCCACCCAGTAATGGCCATATTCGTGCACTGTCACCAGCACACCAATGGCCAGCACGAAGGCGGCAATACTGATCAGGATACTCATGAGACCCGCCCGACGCGGGCCGAACCCGCAATGCGCTGAATGTGTTCACGGGCCACCCGGCGGGTGGCCTCGTCTGTCGCCAGCACCCGGGCAAGATCCGTGGCCGGTTCGTGACTGAGCTCGGCCAGGCTATGCTCGATAACCGCGGGAATGGCGGTGAAGGCCAGCTCCATGTCCAGGAAGGCCTGCACGGCCACCTCGTTGGCAGCATTGAGCACGGCAGTGGCCGTCCCACCCACCTCGAAGGCCTGATAGGCCAGCCTCAGACAGGGGAAACGGGCCAGGTCGGGACGTTCGAAATCCAGCCGCCCCACGGCCACCATATCCAGGGGGTCCACACCCGAGGCGATGCGCTCCGGCCAGGCCAGGGCATGGGCAATGGGCGTGCGCATGTCCGGATTGCCCAGTTGCGCCAGCACGGAGCCATCGCTGTAGGAGACCATGGAATGAATCACGCTCTGGGGATGCAACACCACCTCCACCCGCTCGGCACTGGTGCCGAACAGCCAACAGGCCTCGATGACCTCCAGGCCCTTGTTCATCATGGTGGCGGAATCCACAGAGATCTTGCGCCCCATGACCCAGTTGGGATGGGCGCAGGCCTGCTCCGGGGTCACGCCGCTCAGGGCCTCACGGGTATAGGTGCGAAACGGGCCGCCGGAGGCGGTGAGCAGGATGCGCTCCACCCCCACCCGTTGGAGCCCGCGTTCAAAATGGGGCGGCATGCACTGGAAAACGGCATTGTGTTCGCTGTCGATGGGCAGGAGTTCGGCGCCGCTGGACTGGATCGCATCCATGAACAGTTGCCCGGACATCACCAGGGCCTCCTTGTTGGCCAGCATCACCCGCTTGCCGGCACGGGCCGCGGCAAGCGTGGGCAGGAGTCCTGCCGCGCCCACGATGCCTGCCATCACGTAATCGACCTCGGGCAGCTCAGCCACCTGCACCAACGCCTCGGCACCGGAGAGCACCTGGGTATCCATACCCTCGGCGCGCAGGGTCCTGGCCAGCCGCTCGGCGGCATCGGCATCCGCCATGACCGCATAGGCCGGGCGAAAATCCCGACACTGCTGTGCCATGCGTTCCACGTTGCCATTGGCGGTGAGGGCGACCACCCGGAACCGTCCGGGGTGGCGAGACAGCACATCCAGGGTATTCACACCGATCGTGCCGGTGGACCCCAGGATGGTCACGTTGCGCACAACCGACTCGACAGCCTCAGCCATGACGCCTCCGGTTCAGGGACCGGCGCCGGGAAGCAGAGGAAGTTTTGATTGTCGTGTGGCACATACACATAGGAAAAGTGATCGTCGCTCAGGGCCTCAAAGGGCCACGATGCCGCCCCAGACGAGGCCCATCATAAACACCGGCGCGGCAGCGGTGATGCTGTCGATGCGATCCAGCACACCGCCGTGACCCGGCAGCAGGGTACCGCTGTCCTTCACGCCCGCTTCGCGCTTGACCAGGCTCTCGAACAGGTCACCGGCCACGGACACCAGGGCCGTCACCAGACACAGGGCCACGAAATAGAACCACAGCCCCATATGAACATCGAACCACCAGGCCCCCGCCAGACCCAGCAGGCCGGTGGCCACCAGCCCCCCTATGAGGCCCTCACGGGTCTTGCCGGGACTGATGTGGGGCGCGAGCTTGTTCCGGCCAAAGCGCTTGCCAGTGAAGTAGGCCGCGCTATCGGCAGCGGAAGTCAGCAGCACCAGAAATACCAGCCAGGCGGGGTTCAGATCATGGAACACCAGCAGGGCCAGGCCTGCAGGCACCAGGGTCAGCAGACCAGCCGAGCCGATCAGCGCCCGGTGGCGGTGTCCACCCGGCCGGTAGATGGCCAGCAGCACCAGCACCATTGCCCACCATATCACACCCGCCACAACCGGCCACAGGGTCCCGTCACGGACCCAGAGGGCCACTGCCCCCAGGCTGATCAGTAACAGGAGCACCAGGTAGGCTACCCGCGCCACGGGCCGGGTCATGCCCATGAGCCGGGTCCATTCCCAGGCGCCAGTCAGAAGGGCTGCCAGCAACAGCAGGCCGAAAACGGCCGTGGGTGCCAGCAGGATGGCGCTGAACACCACCACGGCCAGCACGATGGCGGTGAGGATACGCGCCTTAAGTCCGCTCATGGATCAGCTGCTCAGCGGTGCGGCCAAAACGCCGTTGGCGCCCGGCAAAAAATTCAAAGGCCTCTTTCAGAGCAGCCTCATCGAAGTCCGGCCATAACACGTCGCAGAAATACAACTCCGTGTAGGCCAGCTGCCAGAGCACAAAATTGCTCAGGCGTCGCTCTCCACCCGTGCGTATAAAGAGATCGGGGTCAGGCAGGCCGGCAGTGGACAGGCGCGCCTGCAGCTGATCCACATCGATGCGCTCCGGATCAAGCCGCCCTGCCTGGACATCCCGGGCCAGCTCACGGGCGGCACAGGCGATATCCCAGCGCCCCCCATAGCTGACGGCAATCACCAGCTCCATGCCGGTGTTGTCACGGGTACGGCCCTCGGCCTCCTGGATACGACTGCGCAGCTTGGCGGAGAAGTTCTCCCGCTCACCGATGAAGCGCAACCGGATGTTGTTGGACTCGAGCTCCGGCAACTCCCGCTCCAGGGCACTGACAAACAGACCCATGAGGGTGTTGACCTCCGCAGGGGGTCGGTGCCAGTTCTCGCTGCTGAACGCAAACAGGGTCAGGGCCTCGACGCCCCGGGAGGCACAAAAGCGCACCGCGGCACGGGTGGAGTGCACCCCCTGGCGATGTCCCTCGGTTCTGGGTAGATGACGCGCACGCGCCCAGCGGCCGTTACCATCCATGATGATGGCAACATGCCGGGGCACGACGGGACTGTCAGCGGGGGCGGAACTCACGTTGATGGGCGATGGCAAAGGCGCAGGGCCTTATACCTCCATCAGTTCCTTTTCCTTTTCGGCCAGCACCTTATCTACTTCCTCGATGTGGCTGTCGGTGAGCTTCTGGATCTCGTCCTGGCCGCGGCGCTCCTCGTCTTCGGAGATTTCCTTGTCCTTGAGCATGCTCTTGAGGGTGTTGTTGGCATCCCGGCGGATGTTGCGAATGGCCACGCGGGCATTTTCAGCCTCGTTGCGCACCACCTTGACCAGATCCTTGCGGCGCTCCTCGGTGAGCGCCGGCATGGGCACGCGGATGACCAGCCCCATGGTGGCAGGATTGAGTCCCAGATCGGAGGTCATAATGGCCTTCTCGATCTTGCCCACCATGGTCTTTTCCCAGGGGGTCACGGTCAGGGTACGGGCATCCTCCACGTTCACGTTGGCCACCTGGTTGATGGGCACATCGGAACCGTAGTAATCCACCATCACGTGATCCAGCAGGCTGGTGTGGGCACGTCCGGTGCGAATCTTGGCCATTTCGTGGCGCAGGGACTCGATGCTCTTGCCCATGCGGGTCTTGGCATCCTTCTTGATGGAATCTGTCATGGGATCTCAGCCTCTCTCGACCAGGGTACCGATAGGCTCGCCGGTCACGAGCCGCATCAGGTCACCTTCATTGAATATGTTCATCACGCGCAGGGGGATGTTGTTGTCACGGCACATGACCAGGGCGGTAGCATCCATCACACCCAGGTGCTTGCTCAAGGCCTCCTCGTAGGTCAGGCGCTCATAGCGCACCGCGTCGGGGTTCTTGAACGGATCGGAATCATACACCCCGTCCACCTTGGTGGCCTTGATCATGATGTCCGCGTTGACCTCGATGGCACGCAGACTGGCGGCGGTGTCGGTGGTGAAGAACGGGCTGCCGGTGCCGGC
>SR_TP_S13solDRAFT_1000629_pt1 | contig 13228 bp, 12 predicted proteins | sample SodReaTP_S13sol_FD_11159 | JGI IMG/M metagenome (IMG submission 11159) | reverse complement strand
AAGCGTATCTGTAAGCTCGATGGTCGGGCGGATCATCTGCAGACCGGCATCGTGCAGCAGCCGCCGCAACACGGCGGTCGACGACGCGCGAGGGTCGCCCATGATCCAGCGCTCATCCAACAGATCAGCCAGACTGAGGTTCTTCCGTTGATGCAGGGGATGGGCCCGGCGCGCAACGATCGAAAACCTGTCCGTTCCCATCTCGACAGCCTTGTGATGGCTGAACAAGCGAACTGAATCTGTGGTACCAAAGAGAACGGATATACGCTTATCCTCCAACATCCGCATCAGATCGGCCATCTGGCCGACACTAATCCCGATTCGCATTCTTGGATAATCGCGTACGAAAATGTCGAGAGCCCGTGGAATGATATCAACCATCCACCGCGGGCCACATCCGATGCGCAAGGTACCCGACATCTCGCCCTGCTCTAGGGCAAGATTTTCGGTCAGGGCATCGGTTTCCCGAGATAGGACACGCACATATTCAAGCAAATGCTGTCCGCTTGCTGTCAGTCGCGCGGGCCGCGTACTGCGGTCAAGAAGCGTCGCGCCCAACTCCGTTTCCAACCGCGCGATATTCTGAGTCAGCGCGGGCGCGCTGATCCCAAGATAGCGACACGCCTTGGTGGCCGACCCAAGTTCGGCAAGAACCTCGAACTGGTACAACTGCCGGGGGGTTACCTCAGACAGGCGGGCACCGGATAGCTTCGAGGCATTGCGTGCAACTGACATGTCAGCCTGAGATCTGTCGCCAATGGATGCAAGCAGCTTTCCGGTTTTCTCCGGCCTGTTCAAGGGGCGGACGCTGGCTCAGGCATTCGTCGGTCCTGAATTTGCACCGCGGGTTGAAGTGGCAACCGGGCGGGGGGTTGATGGGCGACGGGATTTCCCCCTTGATCGTCATGAATTCCCGCCTGTGTGTAGTGACCCGAGGCATCCCGTCCAGCAGCATCCGAGTGTAGGGATGCCGCGGGCTTTCAAACAGGTCTTTTGCCGTGGCCACCTCGACGATCCGGCCCAGATACATCACGATCACCCGGTCACACATATGTCGGATGACGCCCAAATCATGGCTGATGAACAGCATGGTCAAACCGAATTCCGCTCGGATCTCCATGAGAAGGTTGATGATCTGCGCTTGCACCGAAACATCTAGGGCAGCTACGGACTCGTCACAGATCAGAAGCTCGGGGTTTACTGCCAGCGCCCGGGCGATGCCTACACGTTGCCGCTGGCCCCCCGAAAACTGATGCGGATAACGATGGATGAAGTCAGGGTCGAGCCCCACCTTTTCGAGGCATTCCCGCACATAGGCATCCCGGCGGGCGCGGGGAATGAGGCCGTGAACAACCGGAGCTTCGCCCACCACATCGCTGACCTTCATGCGCGGGTTGATCGAGGACTGGGGGTCTTGAAAGATCATCTGCACCCGCAACGCCTTGCGGGCGTCCGAGAGCCAGTCTTTTGTGGACTGGTCCCGGAACGTCACGTTGCCGTCGGTGGGCAGGGAAATCCCCGCCAGAATACGCGCCAGAGTGGATTTCCCGCAGCCACTTTCGCCGACAATCCCTACAGTTTCTCCCGGCCTGACCTCAAAGCTGACGTCATCGACAGCCCGCACCGAGCGGCGCTCGGAGTTGCCCAGACGCTGGCAAATCGACGCCATAAATCCGGCTTCCAGCGTGAACGTCTTAGAAACACCATGGGCCACGATGATCGGGGCGTCCGCAACAACTGTCATGCCGTCACCTCATCTTCTTGCGGGATGTTAATGCAGTAAACACGGCGTGTCGATGTCGGGGTTACTGCCGGGATCGGTTGGTCGCATCTCGGGATGCGGCGGTCACATCTGCTGGCAAAGGGGCAGCCTTCGCCAAGGCTGATCAGGGATGGCATGATCCCCGGAATCTGGCGTAGAGGGCGTCCGGGCTCATTGCGCGAGGGCACGGAATCCAGCAATCTGATCGTATAAGGATGTTTGGGGTTCCCGATGATCTCGGCAGTTGTGCCGGTTTCGACCACCGTACCAGCGTACATCACCACGATCCGGTCGGCCAGTTCTGACAATGTGGCCAGATCATGGGAAATCCACACCAGCCCGGTCCCGGTCTCGTCGATCAGCTTGCGGGTCTGATGGATGATCTGGGCTTGAATCGTCACATCCAGCGCCGTTGTCGGTTCGTCTGCGATGATCAGTTCCGGCCGAGTGACAAGGGCCGTGGCAATCACGATCCGCTGCCGCATCCCGCCCGAAAATTCGTGGGGATAGGCGGTCAGACGTTCCTCTGGGGACGGGATACCGACAGTTTTCAGCGCATCGATACACCGCGCATGCACCTCTCGCGGTGACAGAGATTCATGCTCTGTCACCGCCTCTGATATCTGATCCCCGATGGTCTGAACCGGATTCAGGGTCATCATCGGATTCTGGAAGATCATGGCGATCCGGGCACCGCGATACTTGCGGAATTGCCGTTCCGTCAGGCCCGTCAGTTCCTGCCCGTTCAGCCGAACACTACCTGAAACGATACGCCCCGGCGGATCGATCAGGCCCATGATCGACAGGCCGGTGACAGATTTTCCGGATCCGGATTCGCCCACAACGCCCACGACCTCGCCCCGACCGACAGTGAAGCTGACATTCCGGACGGATTTGACGACGCCTGCCTTGGTGAAGAACCAAGTGTTCAGCTCGTCAACATCCAAAAGCGGTGTCGCTGGATAAGCGGCTTTCATGCTGCGCCTCCTATCGTTTGAGTTGCGGATTGTACATGTCGCGCAGCCGATCACCGACAACATTGATCGACACCACCATCAGCAGCAGCACGAGGCCGGGATAGATTGCGATCCAGTACAGCTTGGAAAACATGTATTCGTACCCGTTGGCAATCAACATGCCCAAAGATGGTTGCGTCAGCGGCAGACCGACCCCAAGAAAGCTGAGCGATGCCTCAAGCGTGATGGCACTGGCGATATTGATGGTCAGGATGACAAGCAGGGGCGGCAGGCAGTTGGGCAGGATGTGCCGCAGATTGATCCGCAAGGCCGACAGACGGAGCCCCCGGGCGGCATCCACATAGTCGCTGCGCAACTCTGCCAGCGCGACAGACCGGGTGGTTCGTGCGAACAGCGTCCACTGGATCAGGACGATCGCAATCAGGATCTTGTCCACCCCCTTTCCTAGAACCGTTAGAACGAGAAGCCCAACCATCAGCGACGGGATACTGAGCTGGAAATCGGCAATCCGCATGATGGCCGAATCGATGCGCCCTCCATACCAAGCCGCGATCAGGCCAAGGGAGCTGCCCACGATCATGGACCCCAGCGCCCCTACTGCACCCACGATGAAACTGATGCGCACGCCATAGATGATCGCCGACAGCATATCCCGGCCGAACCCGTCAGTTCCCAGCGCAAAGGTGGTTCCTGTAGCGGGAGATGTCGCCTCAAGCACGACACTGAAGTCCAGCACCGTCGGAATCTGCGGACCGGTTTCGATCACAGCGGGTTGGGCCGGGTCGATGAGCGTCCATTCCGACCGGATTGGATGCCGCCGCGCCCCGGCGACACTAGCATCCCGCGGCAAAGACAGCAGGCGTATGGCAGAAATCTCGAACCCATCAGGAAATTCGATTTCCAGCCGCAGGCGCCCGTCGACATCCGGGGTCAGGGTTGCCACAATGCGCGTTCCGTCTTCCAAAACCTGCTCTACGCCTCCTTCCCCTGCCTGTGCAGACAGGGGCATTGTCACAATCAGCGCTTCCTCCATCTGCTGCGCACCAGGTGGCAGTCGTGCATCGGACAGGCTGAAGGTGCGCAGATCATAGGGATTCATCGGCGCGATCAGGGGTGCGAACACGGCGCAACCCGCAAAGATCAGGGTGATCACCAGACAGATCACCGCGATTGGCTTCTCCGAAAACTCAGAAAAAAAGGACCGGGCAAGATGGATCATTTGCTTCCTCCCGACTTGATGGCATCGCGCACGCGCGGATCGATCATCGTGTAAAGAATATCCACCAGCAGGTTGAGCAGGATGAACAACATCGCCGTGAAGCAGAGGTAGGCCAAGATCATGGGCCGATCGAGAACTTGGATGGATGAGATCAAAAGCCGCCCCAGCCCCGGCCACGAAAACACGGTTTCGGTGATAACGGCATATGCCACCAGATTGCCGATCTCGATTCCCAGAACGGTAACGACTGGCAGCAGCACGTTGCGCAGGATATGCCGCCGGATGATCCGCGACCTCCGCACGCCTTTGGCCCGGGCAAACCGGACATAGTCCAGACTACGCACTTCCATCACCGCCGCACGGGTGACGCGCAGTAGAAGCGACATTTTCAGCAGCGCCATATTCACCGCAGGCAGCAACAGATGTGCCAGCCCATCCAGCGTGAACAGGCTGGATGTGATGCCCATAAAGGTAGCGGTATCGCCCCGCCCACCCACGGGCAGGATGGCAAGCGTGATGCCGAAGATGATGATCAGAACCATTCCCTGCCAGAATTGCGGCACGCTCACGCCGATCAGCGAAAACCCCATGATCATCTGCGACAGGGGCGTGTCCGGGTGCAACCCAGCATAAAGCCCCAGCGGGATTGACAATGTGACCGCGATGACGAACGAGACGAAGGCAAGCTCCAGCGAGGCAGGCATCCGCGCTGCCAGCACGTCAATCACAGGCTCGCGGTAGATGAAGGAATTGCCCAGATCGCCTCGCAACAGACCCGACAGGAAATCAAGATACTGACGCCACAGCGGCTTGTCGAGACCAAGGGCTCGGATCGCAGATTCCCGTTCAGCCATCGTGGCATCGGGTGAAATCAACGCATCCGCCGGATTGCCGATCATCCATATGCCGACAAAGACCAGAAGGGTCAGCACCAGAAGAACGATCACCGACTGGAAGACCCGCTGTAAGATATAGCCTGCCATGGTTTATATCCCAGTTTGCATGTGGCCTGAACCCGCAGGCAAGGTGGCTGTGACGGCGGCACGTGATTTATGGTCACGGGCCAGATCGCGGGCCCGCTGGCCGAAACGGCGGGCTTGATCAGGGGCGATGCCGAACTGTCCGTCCGATTTCAGCCGCAGGGAGCCTGAGCCGTCCGTAAACAGCAGTTCGCGGGTTACGGGCGTGTCCAGTAGATCAAAGAACCCCTGATCGCCCTGCTGTGATGCCATAGCGGCATCATAGACTAGATCATGGGCACCCGACTTGCCCAGACGCGGCGCCAGTTTCATCATGATTCCTTCGGCAAAGATGCGCCCTTCGCTCTGGTCGAGGTTGCGGGCCATGCGTGTGGTGTCGGGGCGCAGGCCGCTGATCAGCGCCTCGGCCCGCACCAGAATGGCCAACGCCAGTTCCACGCCTTCGGCACAGCCGTTGTCATAAACCACATTGGCACAGGCATCACCTTCAAACGGGCGGTGCGCCGTGGTCAGCAACATCGACGACAGGGCGTAAAGCTTGTGGCAATTCGCCATCAACCCCATGGAAAGTTTTGGGTTCACCTTCTGCGGCATGGTACTGCTGCCGATGACCCCTTCGGAAAACACCTCGAACAGCTCACCGAATTCCACAGACGAGCTTTGCGCGACTTCATCCGCAATCTTGTGGAAGGTCGAAGCCGTCAGGGCCAGCATCTGGATGTACTCACACATATGGGCGCGGTTGCTGCGCGAGGGCAGTGGCATGTCGTTCATGCCCAGCCGTCGCGCAATCCGGGCCTGCATTTCTGGGCCTTTGGGGCCGATTGCACTGAACGCGCCTACCGCGCCACCCATAGTTACGGTGAACACCCGCGTTTCCAGCGCCAGCATCCGGTCATAGGCCTGAATCAGTTCATCAATCCAGATCGCAAACTTGAACCCCAGGGTGATCGGCACGGCATGTTGCCCATGCGTGCGCCCCGCCATCGGGGTGTCTGCATGGGTGATTGCCATCTGACCCAAATGGTCCAGAATATCGGTAAGGATATCAAGCATTACCCGGTGTCCGCGATACGCAAGAAGCAGGGTCGCGGTCTGCTGGATATTCTGAGTCGCAATGCCCCAGTGGACATATTTTCCACTATTGCCACATTTGCGGACAAGTTCGTGCAGCAGTGGCATCAGCGGGTGGCGGGTCTTTGCATATTCCGCCTCGACGGCATCCATGTCCAGTGCCGCGATCCGGCAGTTCTGTTCAATCGTGCGCGCGCAGTCTAGGGGAATAAGCCCCATTTCGCCCTGCGCTACCGCCACTGCGGCTTCGATGTCCAGCCAAGCCTGATAGACATTTTCCTGTGAAAACAGGTCACGCATCTGTCGGTAATCAAGCATCCGGCTGGACGCGTCAGTGTATTCCGCGGTGCGGTTCATGGGGGCAACTCCGGCTCTGGCAGGGGAAAGTGACGCGCCGACACCCCGTCAGCGCGTCTGACGACCGGCAGATGTCAGTCTGCGGGGCGTGCGGTGTAGAAAATGTTCAGCTGCGAGGCATTGGGTTCGAAGTGAATATCGTTGCGTGCAGCCCAAACCGCCACTTCGTGATAAAGCGGCATATAGCCGTGGTCTTCATAAACGATTGCCTGCGCCTGTTGCAGCATCTGGCGGCGGGCCTCGGGGTCCAGCGTGACCAGCGCCTTACTCAACAGGCTGTCCACCTCTTCCGAGGAATAGCGACCACGATTGGCCCCGCCAAGCCCGCGTTCACCGTCGCGGGTGTGAACCAGGTTCATCAGCTGCGACAGGCCTTCGCCGGTATCAGCGCTCGCTCCTGCCAAATACATGCTGTACTCGAAGTTGTTGGCGCGGTCAAAGTAAACGCTTTGCGGAAACGTCTCCAGATCCACATCAATCCCGATCTGGGCGACCATCTGCGTGACGGCCTGTCCCACTTCGCTGTCATTGCGATATCGGCCGGTCGGGGCGCTTATGGTCATGGAGAATCCGTCGGGATACCCTGCTTCGGTCAGCAATTCGCGCGCTCGGTCCGGATCGAAGGGATAGTGGGCCAGATCGGGGTTGGCACCAAAGATCGTTGCCATGACGATGCTGCTTGCCTGTTCTGCGATGCCTTCCATGATTGTGTTGACGATCTGGTTCCGGTCCACCGCCAGGTTCAGCGCCTCGCGAACCCGCACATCTTTCAGTGGGTTCACGCCATCGGTGCCCGAAATCTTGGGGCTCGGCTCGCCTTCTTGATCAAAGGCGAAGAAGATCAGCCGCGACGCCGGTGCCGAAATCAGTTCCAGATCGGCATTGTCGAAGATCTGGTCAATAGCGTTAACAGGAACACCGTCGATCACGTCTACCCTGCCCGAAAGAAGAGCCGCAATGCGCGCCCCGTTCTCTGGAATTGCCTGTACCTCTACCCGGGCATAGTGGGGCAGATTACCATAATAGCTGTCGTTGCGTTCTAGCACGATGTCGATGCCGCGCCGGTATTCTGCAACCCGGTAAGGCCCGATGCCTGCTTCCATTTCACCATTGTTGAAGGTGTTGCTGGCGATCCAGTTGTCGTTTCCGCACTCCTGAAGATCAAATGTCAGCGCCTCATCCCCAGGATACCGCACAATCCCGATGGTGCTGAGACTTTCCAGCAGGACTGGATCGGGGCCGTGAGTGTCGATAAGAATGGCACCTTCGCCATCGGGTCGGATATCACTGATCGTTTCGATGAACGAGATGAAGGGTCCCGGGCTGTCGGGGATATTGCGCACCCGGCAGATCGAAAAGATCACATCGGCTGCCGAAATGGCAGTGCCATCCCCGAAAACAGCGCCCGGATTGAGTTCGAACCGCCAGGTTCTGTCGCCCACAACCTCCCAGCTAGCGGCAAGGCGGGGTTCGATTTCGCCGGTCACCTGATTGTTGTAGACCAGAGCGTCCGAGATGTTTTCGCGCAGGCTCATGTTCGGGCCCGTCCGAAAGAAATGCGGATCGACCGAAACGGGTTCTGCCACGATGCCAACCGTAAGCGTCTGCGCAGATGCGGCCTGCGAGGTCGCGCCAAGGCAAAGTCCAGCAAGACCAATCATTGCCACGCAAGTGTGAGTGCGGTTCATAGGTTCCTCCCTGAATACATCCGGCCTTCTCCCGCCGGACATCCATGGCCGTTCGTATCAAAATCGACACGCGACGATGAATGAGACCATTCTAGGAAATAAATACTCGGAGTAAATTAACACTTGTCATATTAATTTATAAATTAACTTATAATCTGTTGCACATGCCCCACTTTTACGCTGAACTGGCTGCGCGCGACGGTCTATCCGGAGGCCTGTCCCTATTTCATTTGTGTCACGCGCAACTTATGGCCGATATCTGGTCGAGACGCAGGCACAGGCAAAATCAGAACGCTCAACGCGTTGCAAATCATGCCAAGAACAAAATACGAAATTCAGTTCCGGGTGAATAGGACGAACGGCTCCCCACTATCCAGCCATTCCAGCGTCAAATGACAATCGCAGCCTGGGTCGCGGCACGGATGTCGTTTTCAGTCACGCTATCAGCGCATTCAACGATTTTCAGGCCACCCTCGACCACATCCAGTACACCCAGATTGCTGATGATGCGCTTGACGGGGCATTGCCAAGTTGTTTACGCAGCGTGGTTTTGCTACGAGCTGAGGCATGAAATTTCCGACGTCCATGCCGCGCCTGAAGGGCTTTCGTTTTCCTCGCGAGATTGTCGCCTACGCTGTCTGGGCGTATAATCGGTTTGCGCTGAGCACGGCGGATGTCGAGGATCTGCTTGCCGAACATGGCGTCATCGTGAGCCGTGAAACGATCCTCTCTGGGTCAACCGGTTTGGCGCGCATTTCGCCGCCTGCATCCGTCGGGACCGTCCTCGCCCAAATGACAAATGGCATCTGGACGAGGTTGTGATCCCGTTTCTGGGGCATTCCAGCTGGATATGAAGGAGAAGGGCGTCGGCGCACCGACCTTCAACAACGGGCTGACGGTTCTGAGTTTCTTCTACGCGACGACCTGCCCGCGTCCTGAGATGAAGCGGCACATGCGATATCAGCGTGCAGCCAAGAAGATCCCGGTCGTGCTCAGCGCCGAGGAGGTCACGCGCATTCTCGAAGCGGCACCCGGTCCGGGGCTGAGATATCGGGCTGCCTTCAGCGTGGCCTATGGCGGCGGGCTACGGGCGAGCGAGGTCACGCATCTCAAGATCGGCGACATCGACAGCGACCGGATGCTGATCCGCATCGATCAGGGCAAGGGCCGCAAGGACCGCCACGTGATGTTGTCGCCCAGCTTGCTGGATCTGCTGCGTGACTATTACCGCGAAGCCCGGCCGGCGGGCTGGTTGTTCCCGGGCCAAAACCGGGTCGATCCGATCTCGACGCGGCAGTTCAACCGGGCCTTCGGGGTGGCCCGCGACTTCGCCGGGATCAAGAAGAAGATCTCGCCCCATACGCTGCGACACAGCTTTGCCACGCATCTGCTGGAGGGTGGGACGGATATCAGGGTGATTCAGGTGCTGCTCGGGCACGCCAAGCTGGAGACCACAACAATTTATACCAAGGTGGCGATCAAGACGATCCGGGATGTGACCAGCCCGCTCGACCTGCTGGTGCGACGCGAGGCCGGTGCCGGGTAGACCCCGGATCCGATGCCTCGTCCCAAACTGGAGGTCGCGGATATCTTCCGCGCCCATGGGCCTTCCTATCGCCGCAAACATGCCGGACACCTGAACCTGCCACAGTTGAAGGTGATGTCCGCGATCGAGACTTGCCGGACCGCTGCGCTCGGCGGGCATGTCGCTGCCGGCCCAGATCGCGGATATCGCCTACCACAACAAGGCGGAGGTCTATGGTCTGCTGTTCAAGGCATCGGCGCAGACTTTGCTGACCATTGCGGCCGACCCAAAGCACCTTGGTGTGCGGATCGGTATGACCTCGGTCTTGCACACGTGGGGGTCGGCTATGACGCACCACCCGCATGTGCATGTCATCGTGCCGGGTGGCGGGCTGTCGCCGGACGGGTCTCGCTGGATCGCCTGTCGTCCAGGATTCTTCCTGCCGGTGAGGGTCCTGTCCCGGCTGTTCCGGCGCTTGTTCCTCGAAGGGCTTACCAGACTGCACCAAACGGGCAAGCTGGCCTTCTTCGGGGCCTTGGCCGGATTGTCCGACCCTGGAGCCTTCGCCTCCCATCTCGCGCCACTGCGCAAAGCTGACTGGGTTGTGTATGCCAAGCCCTCCTTCGGCGGACCGGAGGCGGTGCTGGCCTATCTGAGCCGATACACACACCGCGTCGCGATCTCGAACCACCGCCTCGTGAGTGCTGATGCCGACACCGTGGCTTTCCGCTGGAAAGACTACCGCATCAAGCGCGGTGATCGCATGAAGACCATGCGTCTGCCCGCGGACGAGTTCATCCGCCGTTCCCTAATCCATGTCCTGCCGTCGGGCTTCCACCGCATCCGCCACACGGGCTTCCTCGCAAATGGCATCCGGTGTGACAGGATCGCAACGATCAGGTGCTTGCTCGATGCAGAGCCGGAACCTCGCCAGACCTCGCTCGAGGGGCAAAGTGATAACCCCGCCGATCTTGATGCCCATCAGCCTTGCCCAAAGTGCGGCGGCGCCATGATCGTCATTGAGGTCTTCACACGGGGCCAAACACCCAGATCCCGCGCACCGCCATGGGAGAACGCCGCATAATAGGACGCAAAACACCGGCGCTTTCTTGTGCAGACACCGGACCAGTCAGTGCGGCCACCTCACCAGATTCCGCGCAGCCTCACGCCAGTAGCGTTAGGATGGCGCGCTGGTCGGCCATGTCCTGTCGGGAAAACCGACTTATCTCCGCTGCCTGTCATCACATTGTGCTTCGCTCTGCTCCTCAGACGATGCAACCGTAACGCTCAATCCCCATAGCTCCGAGATCAGCCCGCGCTTTCCTCCTTGTCAGATTTGTCGCCGCTGCAGCTCATGCTGACAGCAGCCACAAACCTTAGACCAACCAGCCACTGCTTCGCTCTGGATCAATGACAGCTATTCATTCATTATGACGGTCATGGCCGTATCAACCCAAGCCAACTCTCCCCGCGTTCATCGCTGGACCTACGCTGTTGAGGCCGAAGAAGTCTCGGTGGTTCTTCCGGATGGGTGTGTCGATCTGATTGTCGTGTCCTGTGGCGGGACGGGGCGAGAGGTTCTTCGCGTCACAGACTGGGACTTTGCGCCAAGGTTGGTCAAGCTCGACGCAGGAACCTGCCTGACTGGATATCGGCTACGCCCTGGCACCACCCTAGACCTTGCCGAAATCGAAATCGCGGGCCGTGACATCTCGACCCTTGAGACAGAGATCGAAGACCTCGTGCATCATGACCAAGAGATTTCGGAAATCATCAATGCCCTTTGCTTGACGGGCAACAGCGTTCATCGCCTAGCCCGGCAACAGGGCGTATCGGAACGAACCCTGCAACGTCGGTTCAGGGACCTGTCACTTCCGACACCGGCCTTCTGGCGTCAGCTGGGGCGGGCGCGGCGGGCGGTTCAGGCCCTGCCCTGCCGCGTTCCGCTTGCCGAGATCGCGGCGCATTACGGCTACAGCGACCAGGCCCACATGACACGAGAATTCGTGCGGTGGTTCGGCCGGACGCCCGTCCAGCTCTGCCGGAACCCGGCTGCCATGACCGATCTGGCGCAACCTGGGCTTGGCAACTGGTCAGGGGAGATCGGTCTGGAGATCGCGGGCCTGACGTAGGAAATCCTCGCATCGCTTTCCGGCGATGTCGGCCAGGCGGGCGAGCTTGATGTGACGCCGATGCTTTCCTCCGCCTTCGAGCACCTGTTCCGGATCGTCCAGTTGGGCGCCGTTGGTGAACTCCAGGGAGACGTGGCTCGTGTAGGCAAAGATCCCGCAGAACTGCGACTTGGGCTGCCCCGGCATTCTCTCGACCAGTATCCCCCCATACTTTGCGACAAAGGCCGCCTTCGGCTCGACCGCAACGACAATGGCCTTCAACCGCGCGACGATCTCAGTTGTGTCCAGCGCATCCATCATGGCCTCAACCCGGCAACTGCACTGCTGTGCAGATTTCGATCAGATAACCGTTTGGGTCCGCCACATAGGACGTTGTCTGCCCCCATGGTTCATCGCGCGCGTCCTGAATGAGCGTGGCACCCGCGCTGAGTGCTCTTCGAAGGGCAGCGGCCACATCGTCAGTCTCGAAAGCGATCTCGAACGTGGGGGCATCAGCTTTTGGCGAAGCCGGGTTCTTGTCCAGCTGGCGCATGAGCGCTCTTGAGGAAAACGCCAGTTTGGTTTCCCCCGTTGTCAACTCACCATAGTCACCACTTTCGTGAAGGAACCCACGTTTCAACCCAAATGCCCTCTCGAAGAAGTCGAGCGACGACGGGACATCATCCACGTAGAGAATCGTGTAGCGAAAGATCATTTGAGGTGCCTCCAACAATGCCGCTACAATGCTAAGCCACGACGGGATGGCGGTCTTGAAGAAAGCCGACATTATATGGGGTCTGACGCCGGAGAGTGTTGAATCCTACGCTTACGTTCCGTGATCGCAAATAGCGCCCATAATATATGGCCTCTGTCACCTCCGGCGGTTTCACAAACCTGCGTTTGTGAGACTATGCCAAAACCGATCAGAACTGGCGAATTTTCGTTTCATAGCCCATGTCGTAATGAAAAACTCACAAAGGGACATGCTCGTCACGCTATGAAGCAGCCTAAACGTAGGATTCTGCACCGTCCGGCATCAGACCCCATCAGCGTGGCGGCGAGCGAGGTGGCGAAGGCGTATGCATCTTTGCGGGACATCTGTTTGGCTCCTGTGCTTCTAAGGCGAGGGACCATCCCCCGCGCGACAGGACCCCGCAGGGCCAAAGACTGGCTGACATCACCGGGTGCGTTCGGACTTGCTCCGAATCCGGCCGGCGGCACGGGCTTGCCCGTAGTCCGACCCCTTGCGGGTTGATTTTGATGCCAGGATTTGGGCCAAGGAAGGGCATGGCCAGCGGGGGATGGTGCCTTGACGGCAGGAGCCGTTTGTCCCGAAGATGTGTGCGCCTTTGCCAGCTTTGCTGACCGGATATGGTTGCGGATGTCTTTCTTGGGGATGGACCCTGGCGCGCGCATCCCGCGGGATCATGCGACAGGTCTGCGTGTTTCGCATGATGGCGGGCACTGATTTCAGCTGATCGTGGGCATTGATTTCACGGGAAGGCGGGCACCTGTTTCACGCGATCATGGGCAGG